>Ga0209573_1000184_pt1 | contig 157329 bp, 142 predicted proteins | sample TNRBio252014_DNA_FD_185870 | JGI IMG/M metagenome (GOLD analysis project Ga0209573, IMG submission 185870) | Wastewater treatment Type I Accumulibacter community from EBPR Bioreactor in Madison, WI, USA - TNR Reactor_6/25/2014_ DNA (SPAdes)... | ecosystem: Engineered > Bioreactor > EBPR >...
CGGCACTACGTGGTATGCAATGCCGACGAAGGCGAGCCGGGAACCTTCAAGGATAAGCAGCTCATGGAGCAAACGCCCTACTTGCTGATCGAAGGAATGACGTTGGCTGGACTCGCCACGCAAGGCGACGCCGGATACATCTACATTCGCGGCGAATTCGTGGACGCGGCGAAAGCTTTGCGTTTTGCCATTGACGAGGCCTACGCCAAGGGCTATCTTGGCCAGAATATTCGCGGCTCGGGCAAAAACTTTGATTTGTATATCCACATGGGAGCAGGCTCCTACGAATGTGGCGAAGAAAGTGCCCTGATGAGTTCGCTCATGGGCGAACGTGGCATGCCTCGGCTCAAGTTCCCGCATGCACCGCTTCCCACCGTAGAAGGTCTTTGGGATTCGCCGACGCTTATCAATAACGTCGAAACCTATTGTTGCGCCCCATTTATTATTGAAAAGGGTGGCGAGTGGTACGCCACACTTGGCGCGTCCACCAAGAACTCTCGAGGCACGAAGATCTTCAGCGTTTCGGGCCATGTGAACAACCCGGGCAACTTCGAAATTGAGTTCGGAACAACGCTTTCGGAACTGCTAGAAATGTCCGGCGGAATCAAAGGCGGCAAGCTGAAAGCATGCGTCCCGGGTGGCTCAAGCGTCCCGATCATCAACGCTGAGGCGGTCGAAAAGGCGGTCATCGGCTATGAAGAGATGGCCGACGTTCAGAGCATGGTCGGCTCGGGCGGATGCATGTTCTTGAACGATCAAACGTGTATCGTCAAATTCATTTGGCGCACTGCCCTCTTCTATGCGAACGAAAGTTGCGGCAAGTGCACACCGTGCCGTGAAGGCACAAAGTGGATGCTGCAAATTCTCGAGAGAATTGTTGCTGGCAACGGCCAACCCGGCGACATGGAGCTCCTTCTCGATATTACCAAGCAAATTGACGGGCGTTCGTTCTGCGGTCTCGGCGACGCGGCGGCATGGCCGGTTGCGGCTGCGTTACGCGTTTTCCCTGAGGAATTCGAGTACTACATTCAGCACGGCCACAGCATGGTCGAGAGTGAACTCCAACTCACTCCTGGATAGCAAAAAGCCGCCCACTCCCGGATCAGGGAGCGGCGGCACGAGAGAGAGTTTGAGAAGATTTGCTTAGCGTTGTGCGAACGTGCCGGTCATGACGATCGTGCCGTCACGGGCGATGAGTTGGGCTTGCGTTCCGTTCACTACGTTCGGGTGGTTTGCCGCGTTGTTGTAAACCGCACGGAGGCTAAACCGACCAAAAGCGTTGGTCGTGACCGGGTAGTCCCAAGTTCCGTCAACTCGAACGGTGTAATCCGCATTTGCAGGAAGCTTTTCGCCTTCTGATTCGAGCTGGCCTTCGTAGACCGTTCGGTTGTCTTCTTTGTACTTCACCTTGAATTTCGCGACACCGGCCGTTGCCGTAGCTTGATAGACGATTCCGCGAGCGAGGACGAGCGATGCGCCGAGCACCAAAGCACCAATTGCGATGTATCTAAAGTTCATTTTCCTGATTCCTAGAGGGTGGAGCCGGGTTTTGCTCCCGATTCCGATAACCAAGAGTCGGGCACATTCCGGGTAAATACTTGAATTGTCTTGAAATGAGATTTTTTGTCGAAGGAGAGCTCGAGCACAACCTAAATCGGGTGCGTCGGGGCGATCAGCGTGGGTGGGAAGCACTTGTTGAGCTATTAGGGCCGATCGCGCTGAACGCCGCTCGCCGAACTCGGGTCTCCTCCGAGGACGCGGAGGACGCTGTCCAGCGGACTTTCATTTCCCTCTATCAGAACCGGGACCGCATCCAGAATGCGCAAACCCTTCCCCGCTGGGTTGCCGTAACAGCAAGCAGAAACGCCCTAAACTGCATTCGCACGCGTAAAGAAGCCGTCTCAATGGAGGCGGCGAATCTCGACCAGGTCATTGCAGACACCGAAGTATCCGCCGAAGCAATCGCGGTGCAAGCGGTCGAACAGAATCTGGTGCATCAAGGTCTCGACCGACTCGATGATCGTTGCAATCGGCTCCTTCGAGCCCTCTTCTCTTCTGAGGAGTGCGATTACCGCTCTTTGGCCGATGATCTAAAGATTCCCATGGGGTCAATCGGCCCGACGCGCGCCCGCTGCCTCGACAAATTACGTCGCTCGCTTCTCAAATTAGGGTTCTTTTCGGAGAACGGTGTATCAAACGCGGCGGATCGAGCTCTTGATGGTGACTGAACTATGACCAACGCAACAAAATTAGAGGCCCTGGTGGATGTTCTGTTCGGCGACCAACCAGAATCCGTATTGGAAGCCATGTCCGGTGACCAACGCGTGCGGTTTGGTCACTTTTCTCGCATCGCAAAGTCACTGCGCGAACCTCGAGAAGCGCTTTCTGCGGAACTGAAACAGAATCTAATGGCTATTTGGCCCGAAACTTCGCGCCGCTCATTAAGGGTTAGCCTACTCGGCACCACTCGCGGATTCGCGGCTGCGCGAGGGGCGACCTCGGACCTTCAGGCTGAGTACAGCTTGGACGCGGACAACTCCCTTCGCGTGGTCGCGACTCGAGAAGGAGAGCACTGGCATGTGATGGGCAAACTCTCCCACGGAGAGTGGACGGTTTTCTTAGGTGATGCCGAAGTCGTCACCGAAGGCGGCCGCTTTGAGTTCCACATCATGGGTGAACTGCCCGTTACGCTTTCCGGTTTTAATGCCGAAGAGCAGTTTGAGGTCGAACTCGGGGGCTAGATGCGACAAGGAGCGGCCGAGGTTATCCGCTCCGTTTCGGCGGAGAATTCGACACGCCGCCGGAAGGCCGTGTTGGCGCGCGCCCGTACTACCGAAGGACTTGGAAAGGCCCTGTTCGAGCACGTCGCTGATCTGCTGGGCAAGGATCCGAGCGAAGCGGGGCGGTTCGCCTCCCTAGCGTCCTCCCTCACCGAATCCGATCTGCATCGAGGCTATGCTTATCGAACGCTTGCGGTAGAAGCGCGCATTCGAGGACGTTGGAATCTTGCCGCAGAACATTTTATTGCCGCAGGTGCCCTCGGAGACAGTTCCCGGCGCGCAGAAATGAGCGTTGGCGCAATCGACTGCTTGGCCCGCGCGGGAAAAGTCCCGGCCGCACTTGCCTTGGCCGACGAACTATCGCAGTCTACGACCGACAGGTTGACGCTTGGGCGGATAGCGCTCAATGCGGGTAACGCAGCTCTCTGGGTGGACGATTACGCGACCGCTCAAGTTTGGTTCGAACGTGCCCTTCAGCACTTGCCGAAAGCCCAAACGGTGCTACGCGCTTCGGCCACGGTTGGAGTTTCTACCGCAAATTTGTATGGCGGTAATCCGAGAGAAGCCCGCTCCCTGGCAGAACAAGCCCATTCGCTCTTCTTAGCTACCGAACAGCCCGCACATGCGCAGGCGGCCCAAATGAACGTCTGTGCCGCCGACAATCTGCTCGGCCGAGCCGACCGGGCATTACCTGCACTCTTGGCACTTGCTGATGCCTTCGAGCCCGAAAGCGCTGAATGGGCGCGTACGCAAGAACTAATTGGGGATGCGTTCACGCAACTCAATCGATTTGAGGATGCGATTCTCGCTCATTCTCAGGCTCTCGCTCATCCCGCATTGACGCAACAACCGCTTAACCGGGCGATGTGCCACTTCAGCATCGGGCACGCTCTCATCCTCCTCCACCGCAAAGAAGAGGCGATCTTGAAGCTTCGGCAGGCACGGCGCATTTTTCGGCGGGTCGGAAACCAGGTTTGGGCTGAATTTGCCCTCGCCCGTGAACTCGAAATATCGGCGAACCCGGCCCGCGTTCGCCGGTGGCAAGAGCCATCGAAGAGCCCATACGTGGAAGCCCGCCGGAGACTTCTTCAAGCCCGCACTTTCAAGAGTTTCCCAGATCTCGCTGCCGCCGATAACATTATCGAAACGAACGGATACCGCGCCCTTCAATGGGAAGCCTGCTATGTGCGCGCGCAAATTTCCGAAGGTGAAAGTCGGCTTCTCGCGCTCCGCGAAATGGCGCAAGAACTCATCGCATTCCGGCTCACCCAAGATTCTCGGCTTGCTAACCTTCGGTTCTTCGGCGACAAATATGCGGCTCTTCAGCTGTATATGGCCGAGCTCATTGAGCGCGGTCTGACGGACGAACTGATTGAAACCCTGAGGCGCTCCCGTTCGGTCGCTCTCGTGAACGAACTCGGCTCGGCGTCCGGAACCCAGTCTCAGTCCGAGACTTTCCTCAAGCGGTTGCAAGAGGTCCGTGACGCTTTGGCCGAAGAAATGCGTGGTTGGCCTCAAACCGATCTCGAACGACGGGTCGTTCCAGAATCCCAAAGCGCGACATTGTCGCGGTCCTGGACCGAGCTGCTCAGTCTGCTCCCCACGGTCGAATCGTTAATCCCCCAGTCAAATCTTCCCGTGATTTACGGCGAGACAGGCGACGGGTTCTTTACAGTTCGGGACCGAAAGCTTGCCGAACTGCCCGGCAAACCAAGTCAAATCAAATCTCTGCTCCGCTGGCTCAGGTTTGAGCTCGAAGCGCCTCGGCTTAACCGAAGCTACAAGGACCCCGATTACATCGAGTTTGCGCTAGAGCTATTTGAAGCGTTGGGCAGCCCCGAACCCGGCACTCTTAACCCCGACGGGCTGCTTTGGGAAGTTCCCTGGCCCGTACTCTTTCATGCGGCCGGATACGACCAAGAAGTTGCCCTTACCCTTGGCCCTTGGGATGCGCCTCCCGATAAACCCCTCGAAACAGAGCGGGTTGCTCTCTGGACATTTGCTCCGGAAGGGCTCCCACACGTCAACGAGGAAGCTCGCGCATTCACGGCAAGGTTTCCTCGGGCGCAAGTTTGCCGCACCCGGGCCGAAGTCGAGCGGTGCCTGGCGGGCGGCCCGCTGGACCTCTTGCATGTAGCGGGACACGTGGCGACCCATCCAACGAACCCGAGCTTTTCATCACTTTTGCTCGAAGACGGGCATTTTCCGGCGGGATGGGTGGCCCTTAGTGGGCTAAAGGTTGACACCGTCGTGCTTTCGGCATGTGACACGGGCCGCATGGACCATACAAACCGAACGGAGCCTGACGGCTGGGTCCGTGCATTCCTGGGTCTCGGTGCCCGAGCCGTCATCGGAAGCCAATGGCCCCTCGACGACGAGGCAGGTACTTGTTTTTTCAAATACTTTTACGAATCGGGGCATGAGTGTGATACTCTGAAGGAAGCGTTGAAGCGAGCGCGTTCCGAAACGAGGAAACGTTGGCCCCACCCATACTTCTGGGCACAAATGAACTTATACGGAGGACTTCCACGATGAACTCAAACTTCAAAGCACTCGGTCTTGTGGCCGCCTTGGTCCTAACCACCGCAAATGGTTCGGCGCAAAACCTCATCGTTCGGACGGTGAACCCTTCGTTGTCCTCCGCCTTTCTCAATTCGCACGGGGTTCGACTGATTGATCAGGTCTTCCCTGCTCCCTTTGCGTTGCTCACAGTTCCGCCTGGGCAGGACCCCGAAGCATTCGCCCTTCAAATCGCCCAAGCACCCGAAATCGTCTGGGCAGAAGTAGACCAGCGTATGGACTGCGTTGCAACCGGGCCCACGCTGGTAGGAGCAATCGGGGCCGGGCGCGGCTCAACCATCGCGACCGTGTTTGATCCCAACTCGAGCTATCAGGCAAATCACGACGTGCTGAGCCAAATCGGTCACGTCCGCTATCCGTGGTTGCCTTCGCACCGGCAGGTCCGCGTTGGAATCTTAGACACCGGCCTAAGCAGCCGCCAACCCATTCTTCAAAAGGCCGTTGTGGTCACACGTGACTTTGTTGGCAAGCGTAGCATCGAAGACGGACCTACCTTTTCGGATAGCAACGCGAATGGCACGGTCGATGAGGGCGCAGGGCACGGAACCATGGTTGCTGGCATTGTCCACCAGGTCGCCCCACATGCGAAGCTGGTAATTGGTCGTGTGGCCGATTCCGATGGTACGGCAACCGCCTGGTCGCTGGTCGGGGGAATCGCCTTCGCGGTTATCAACGATTGCGAAGTCATAAACATCAGCCTCGGGTCGCTCTCGGACATTCCGGCGGTTTCTGACGTTCTGGACTATTGCGAGCAGAACCGAGTTCTCGTCGTCGCGGCCGGAGGAAACAGCGATAACGATGAGGTCGTCTATCCCGCGCGAAGCCAAAAGGTGCTCACCGTTGTGGGAGTAGACCACGCGGATAAGAAGGCGAAATTCAGCAACTATTCTCGCCGAGCCGACGTTACGGCTCCATCCACAGGAATTATCAGTGCTTGGTGGAACGGTCAAACCGGCGTTTGGTCTGGCACCTCGTTCGCTTCACCGTTCGTCGCCGGAGCGGTCGCGGACGCCCTTCGGGCCCGCCCGGCCGCTCGCATGCTCGCTTCGGCTCTTCACGATCGAGCCGCTTCCAGCGGAAAGAACATTGATTCGCTCAATCCCGCCTATACGCGCGAATTGGGACTGCGTCTCCAGTTCTCCCGCATGCACGAACGAATTGTCGCGCCGTAGGCCCCTGGGACGATTCATTGCCCAAGTTCGTTTATGAAAGCGAGTATGGGCAGATTCCTCCAGAACGCACTCGCGGCACGGCGAAGCCTCGTCGAACAATGGCAACGAACCGTGCTATCTGCCGTTGGCGTGATGGTGGCCATGATCGCCATTCTGCTCCTCATCGGCATCGCGCGCGGCGTTCGAGAAGACCTCACCAAACAAGTCAAGCAACTCGGCGTGAACGTGGTAATCGTACTGCCAGCTCGAATTGACCCCAATAGCTTTACGACAAACCCCAATCTTGGGGGCCAGAGCTACTTGAAACCTAAACACGCCCAAGAACTTTCGTCCGAGCCGGGGGTCGTACGTGCGGCGAAGATGACCTTCGCTGGGGGCGGGATCAAGCACGGCAAGGAAGAGGCGTATCCAATCCTTATTGCCGCCGACCCGGAATGGTTCGGAATGCATCCGACCGAACTACAGGAAGGCTCGCTCTACACGACCGCGACGCAAAATGAACCGGTATGCGTGGTGGGAAGCATCGCAAAGAAGGCCCTGTTTGGGGAAAATCCGGGGGTCGGGAAGACCGTGCAGATGAACGGCCAAGACTACCGCATCATCGGCGTGACCAAGGACGCCGAAGCCGAGTCCTCTTTGTTTAGCATGGGCAGCTTCCAAAACGTGGTTTACATTCCCTGGAACAACTTCCGGGCCCGAAACCCGTCCTCGCAAATTGACCGCATCATGGTGCAAACCGACCCCGAGACCGAGCCAAAGGCTCTGCGCGAACGGCTGGAAGTGCGACTCGGAGAATCGCTGGATACTCAGCAATACAGCGTACTTACCCAAGACGAGCTTCTCGGATTGGTGTATAAGCTCATGAGCATTCTCACCTGGTTGCTCACTGGTCTAACGAGCATTGCGCTCTTTGTGGGCGGGGTCGGCATTATGGCAATCATGCTCATGTCGGTTGGCGAGCGGACCAAAGAGATTGGGGTTCGGAAAACGGTTGGCGCAGATCAGCGCGACATTTTCCAGCAGTTTTTATGCGAGTCCGTATTAGTGGCCTTGCTTGGCGGGACGGCGGGCATCCTGATCAGTGCGTTGGTTTCTGCGACTTTAGCGCGGTACACGGCGATCAAACCCGAATTCACCTTGCCGCTAATCGGCTTCGGGCTGGCCGTATGCTTAACCGTCGGGGTGGTGTTTGGACTTATTCCGGCGACAAAGGCCGCCCGCAAGAGCCCGGTGGAAGCAATCCGGTTGGAATAGCTTAGTTCGGTAGCACGCCGTGAAAACTGCACGACGGCGTCGAATCCACGTTGCCAATAGTGTACGTACCTGCACTCGGACACAGCGGCATCGCATTTTTCAGGAACTCGGGCGCAATCTCCGCTGCCGTTACCGGCGCGGTGCCTGCGAGCTTATTCTCAATCGCAAACCGTTGCTTCGCGTGTTCAATCTCGCGCATATTGGCGAAACAGGCTTCCGTGCGAGATCGCTCCCGCGCACGAATCCAGTTCGGCACGGCAATCGCCATCAAGATCCCGATGACCATGACAACGATCATCACCTCGATGATTGTGAAGGCTCTGTTTTTGCGCATGAAGCTTCTCACCCTGCATTATCGGCAGGGTAAGAAGTTTTCTCAATCAAATTCTTTGCTCTACCACTGAGAGCGAATTCGGTCGACAAATTCGGTGAGCGGCATCGCGCCGAGATCGCCGTCTTCTCGGCCCCGAACTCCGACCGTGCCAACTTCCATGTCGCGGTCTCCCACGATGAGCATATAGGGCACTTTTTGCTGTTGCGCCCCGCGAATTTTCTTGCCCAGCGTCTCTCGGCTCGCGTCCACGTTTACACGCAATCCAGGAGTTTCAACTGCGGGCAACTCGGCAAACTCAGCTTCGCCGCTTGGCGTGAATCCAAAACTCGTGAATCCCTGTAGGCGCTGGGCGATGTGGTGGGCGTAATCCACGTGTCGGTCGGCAATCGGAAGCACGGCAATCTGCACCGGCGCGAGCCAGAACGGAAACGCGCCCGCATATTGCTCAGTTAACAAGCCAATCATCCGCTCTAATGATCCAAACGGAGCCCGGTGGATCATGACCGGGCGGTGCGGCTTGCCATCCTCGCCGATGTACTCCAATTCAAACCGTTCGGGAAGGTTGTAGTCCACCTGAACGGTGCCCATTTGCCAGTCACGGCCGAGCGCGTCCTTAATAATGATGTCTAGTTTGGGGCCGTAGAACGCGGCGTCACCCGGACTAATCTCGTAGTCCATCTCCATACGCTGGCATGCCCCGATGATTGCGTCGGTAGCGATCTTCCAGTTGTCGTCATGGCCAATGTACTTGTCGCCATCTCCCTTCGTGCCGACCCGGACCCGGTAATCCGTGAGTCCGAGCTTCTCAAGCACCGTCTTGATGAGGTCAACCACGCCGATAAACTCGGACTGAAGTTGATCCGGCGTCACAAACAGGTGGGCGTCGTCCTGAGTGAACCCGCGAGCCCGCAGGATTCCAGTGACTTCCCCACTTTGCTCAAAGCGGTGTACATGGCCAAATTCTGCATACCGAACCGGCAAATCTCGGTACGAACGCATTCGCGACTGATAAATCTCTATGTGGAACGGGCAGTTCATGGGTTTGAGGATATAAGTTTCCTTCTCCTCGTCCTCCATAAACGGAAACATCTTGTCGCGGTAGTTAATAATGTGCCCAGACTTTTCGTACAGCTTGATGCTCGCAATCACCGGCGTGATGACGGGTTCGTAGCCACGCTGAGTCTGCTCTTTCCGCATAAACTCAACCATCGTCTCGCGCAGAATCGCGCCCTTAGGTAGCCAGAGGGCAAGGCCCGTTCCGACGCGCGGACTAAACATGAACAAACCGAGTTCGCGGCCCAAAATGCGGTGGTCACGCTTCTTTGCTTCCTCGATCATGAACAAGAAGGCGTCTAGCTCTTCCTTGGTCTCAAACGCGGTGCCGTAAATCCGGGTCAACTGCTTGTTCTTGACGTCGCCGCGCCAATAGGCCCCCGCAAGGCTCCGCAATTTGAAGTGCTTAATCTCTTTAGTCGAATCGACATGGGGACCGCGGCAAAGGTCAAGAAATCGGTGCAAGGTACCTTCTCGGTCGGTTCTTTGCTGGTCATAAAAGCTGATGGCTTCGCCCTCGGGGATCGCATTGAGCAGTTGGAGCTTGTATTCGGCCACTGCCGCTCCCATGCCTGGAATTTTTTCGTCCAGAATCAGGGCCTTTGCTTCGTCTCGGGAGACTTCTCGCCGCTCGATTCGCATGTCGAGCTTTGACAGCTCCTTCATGCGTTTCTCTATCAATTCGAGTTCTTCTTCTTTCAGCGGCTCGGGGAAATCTATATCGTAGTAAAACCCGTTTTCGATAGGCGGGCCAATGGAAAGCTTTGCGCCGGGATAGAGTTCGGTGACGGCCTGAGCCATGAGGTGTGCGGCCGAGTGGCGTAACCGATACAAATAGCTTTCTTCGTAAATACTTGACATTTTTGACCTACTTCCCCAACCAAGGGACCGAGTTGTAAGAAAAGAGGATACCCGGTGCGAACCCGACCGGCTAAAATGTCGTCCAACGCACATGCTCGCTTTGTTCGCCGCTATTCCGATGCTCGCCGAGCCTCGAATGGACAATGCCCTCGGACATCTCCGCACGAACCTCGACGGCGTCGCGGTGGTGCTCTCTGGGTCGGAGACGGCAGGGCGCGCGCTCAAGACCTTCCGTGCCGACGGCTACGTAAAGATGACCCTGGACGGGACCCTTCGGGCCGAATTTATGAGTTACGAAAGCGGCGCGGGCTCTCGGACCTTGGAGCGGACGCACTGGATCGTGGTAGACGGGAAGAATATTTTCAGTTACCAAAAGCGCGGCAATCAATATTCCAGCCTTGGCATGGAAGCCGAGCCGCCGACCAAAACGCTCCGAACGGTCAACAATTTGGTTTCGGGCAAGCTGAAACCGATTGTTCAGCTTTTCCAAGATATTTATAATCCGGTGGAATGGCAACCGTGGATGTTGCAGGCCCGCCGTTCCGAAGAAGGCCCGGACATCTTGTTCGGCACGGGAACCGAAACTGGCCACTTCTACCGCTTCCGAGTTCCGGAGAATAACGAGAACCAGTCAGCCCTGACCGACCTTTGGTACGGCTACCGCGTGCCCGAGCGTTCCGTAGACTGGCACATGACGATTGCACCAGGCGGAATCCCGGCGACGGTTCAATTTCGCTTTGCTCCGCCCACAGGCTCGCGCGCCGTCGCACTGCCTGCAAGTAACACGGTTCAGCCGAACTAAGTCGGCTATTTCGCCTGTTCAGAGTCGGACCATTCGTCGAGCTTGGTCCCCTTCCACAGGGGAATTCCGCTTCGTAATGCCGCGCGGCTGAGTACGTGCGCCGCAAGTGGCGCCGTTAGGAACACGAAGAAAACGATTAATGCGCCCCGCGAAGCGGCCTCGACGGTGCGGATGTGAAGCCCAACGCCGAGCATCAGAAAGCCGATTCCGAGCGTGGACGCTTTGGTCGAAGCTTGCATCCGGCAATAAACGTCTGGGAAACGCACCACGCCGATTGCGGCAAGCAACACGAACACCGACCCCAGAATGAGAATCAAAGCACCGGCCTGGCTCATGGTTCTGTTTCTCCCGGGTCTTTCTTAGACCGCTCAAGGTAGCGTGAAAGTCCAACCGTTCCCATAAAGCCTACGAGGCCAACCGCGATTCCGCTGTCCAGTAGCGAAACGTGCCTGGAAATGAACACGCGTACGGCCACGATTCCGATTGCGATAAGGGCCATTTGGTCGAAAGCGACAATTCGGTCGGCAAGCGATGGCCCTCGAAACAGCCGCGTCGAAGTGAGAATCATGGAGACCACTAGGATCACTAACGAGACCTGCGGGGCGATTTCGACAAGATTCATTGCGAAACCACCCCCTTTACTCGCTTCGCGGAACCGCGCTGAATGCTCGTTCGCAGCGCGTCCGCGCCCGCGCGCCCGAGCATGGTGTGGATGTAGAGCTTGTTCCCGTCGGGCGTGACATCCACGCACATGGTGCCAGGGGTCAAGGTGATGAGGCTAGTTAAAAGCACGACCTCAGCGTGAGCCATTTCTTCCAGTTCCACCTCCACGAGCATGACTTCTAGATCGCTCACCGGACGGAACACTTCGCGCGAAAGCTGTATGTTCGCCACCAAAAGCTCATACATAAATATGGGAAGGAATGAGAGGATTCGCGCAAACCGAACCAAACCTTGTCCGAACGAAAACTGCAGAGCCCGCCGCCGAACGAACAATACGGCCGTCGTACTCACGGCGAGCCCGCCCAAAGCCGTTGGAAGGTCGAACTTACCGGAGAGCATGCACCACACGGCGGTCAGCAGCAGAATCCAAAAGCTCACCGAGCCTCCTCCAAAACTTTCGACTGATACTCGCCGCGAACCGCAAGCTGGCGCGAAGTTCGGGCCGCATAGTCCGTGGTGAACCCAGCCCCAATTCCGAGGCCTACGGCGCAAAATGCAACGAGCGCCACCGAAAATCGCGGCCCGCGAAACGCGTCTCGAACATCGCTCGGCCGAATCATGGCGGCGGCGATGCGCAACATATAGATCAGCGAGACGAGACTGAAGCCTAAGAGCAGCAAACCAATGTCCACCCGGCTTCCCTGTACCAGCATAATTTTGCTTATAAACCCAGCCAACGGCGGAATTCCCACCAGCGCCGCCGCAACTAACCCGAAACCAATCGCGGCAATTGGCCAGCGGTCCGCATAGCCGCGTAGGTCGTCGAGATCGCGCACCGGTGCCGCGCCCGAAGGTCGATCAATCACGAAGAACAACCCCGGCTTCAGAACAGCATTGTGAAATACGTGCAGAATCGCCCCGGCGAGGCCGAGTGGGCTTCCGCTTGCCACTCCAACAATCACGAACCCAATCTGGCTGAGAATGTGAAACGCGATCATTTGCCGCACGTTCCGCGTTCCTAGGGCGCCGAACGAACCAAAGAGGATTGTCAAAATCCCAACGCCCATGAGAAGTTCCAGCGGCACTGCCGGCGACAGCGACTGCCAGCGGATCAGCACATACGTTCCGACTTTCGTGGAAAGCCCGGCAAGGATCGCAGCCACGACCGGCGATGGCGCACTGTAACTTGCGGGAAGCCACGTCCCTACCGGAAAGGCCGCCGCCTTGGTTAGTACCACGAAGATCATCATCATGCTCGCAATCGGGAGCGGGTTTCCGGGGAGTAACTGAGAGATCTGCGCCATGTTCAGGGTGCCAAGAGACCCGTAAAACATCCCGCACGAGAGCAGGAAAATGAATGATCCAATAAGGTTTATGCCAAAAAGCTTGAGCGTTCCTTCTAGCTCCGCTCGGGTCCCGCCCAAAGAAGACAACGCGAGACCAGACATGAGAAGAAGCTCGAACCAGACGAATAGGTTGAACAGGTCACCGGTCAGGAATGAACCGCAACTCGCGGCGAGCAGTAACTGCATCAGCGGAAAGAGACCAGCCCGTTCCAGTTCGGGCTTGGGAAGTTCCAGGGCGTGAACGGCACACAGCGAAGCCACCAGACCCGCCATCAGCACCATGAGGCTGCTCAGCATGTCTTGGACGAAGACGATTCCATAGGGGGCTCTCCAGCCGCCGAACGCAAGCACCGTGGTCGTTTCTTGGCCTTGAGCGGATACCAAGATCGCTCCAACCCCAAGCACAAGCAAACTCGAAAGGAGATTCACCCACCGTCCGACACGTGGCAGTCCCAAGAGCAACAGAAGACCTGCTGCCGAAACGAGCGGAATCACGAGTGGCATCGCCACGAGATTCGCGGGTGTCACGTGGACTCCTTCATCGTGTCGGTGTCCTCGGTGTTGGTAACGGAATAAAGGCGGTCTACCAACAAGACGGCAAACGAGATCAGCCCAAGGCCAATGACAATTGCGGTGAGGAGCAACGCCTGCGGAACTGGGTCGGCAGTATCCGGCGGGAGTACTTTTGTGCCTTTCGGTAGGATCGGAATGTTGCGGCCCAGCCCGCCTATTGTGAAGATTGCGATGTTGACCGAATGTCCGAGGAGGGCGAGCCCGATGAGCAACCGCACGGTGTTTCGGCGAAGCATGCAGTAGACCCCGCACGCAAAAAGCACAGCCGAGAAGACGCTAAGCAGAAACTGCATCTTCATCCTCCAAGAGCGAAAGCATGACCGCCGTCACCATGCCGACCACAAGCACAAAAATTCCGAGGTCGAAAAGTACGGGTGTTCCCACCTTGATCGTCCCTGCGGGGCCGAGAGGCCACTCCACCCAAACACCCTGGAGGTAGTTTTTGCCGCTTATGAGCGAGATCACGCCACTGAGGGCGGCGAGAACTCCCCCAACCCCGCAGTATTGAAGCGGAGATAGTCGCATCCGAAGCCGCATTGCCAAAGGACCGATGATGAGTCCTTCCAGCGTAAATGCCGAGGCCAAGATCAGCCCGCCCACAAATCCGCCGCCGGGAAGATCGTGCCCGCGCAACAACATAGACACCGCGACGAGCACCATGAAGGGCTGAACCACCCGACCGCCTACGCTCATGACCAGCGAATTCATTGGTTCTCCTTCGGATGCTTGCGCCGAGCAAGCAGAGCCGTGGCCCCGATGGCGGCCGTAATCAGCACGAACCCTTCGCCCAGGGTGTCCACGCCACGGAAGTCCACCAAAATCGCATTGACCACGTTTTGGGCTTTGGCCCCTTTCTCGGAGTTCTCGACTACATAGGGCGTTATCAGCGATTCGCGTTCGGCGGGCATGGAGGCGTTAATTGCCGCAAAAACCGCCACCCCGCATGCGATGGCTATGACGTGGTCTCGGCGGCGCTGGGCGTTGGAAGAAAGCTTCCTAAACTGGGGCAACCGAGCGAGGGCGAACGAGAGTAACAGCACTCCTAGCGTTTCGACTACGAACTGCGTGAGGGCGAGGTCGGGCGCGCCGAACTGTAGGAAGAGGGCCGAAATGGTAAGACCGACGAGCCCTAGCATCATGATGGCCATTCGCCGGCTTTGAGTATAAATTGCCCCGACCGCGCTCGCCATTCCCAAGAGCACGAGCAGTACTTCGTGTATCTGCAGCTTCGGACCTGCCTCGAAGTTGATTTCCTTCGTTGGCGGATGGAGCGCGAGACCCCAGGCGATTCCGGTGACCAAGGCGACGAGAGCGTAAGCTTGGTAGTTCCGGATGGATCCATTTTGGTAGCGCGAAATGACCGCACGGCTGACCGAATCCAGAACGAGAATCCCGCTTTCGAACCCGCGCTCAGCGAAGCTTTGCGGCAGGATGAACCGGCGGCGCGAATGATCCCATGCCGCGAGCCCGAAGCCAACGGCAACCGTCGCGAGGCTTACCGCAAGCACAAAATTGAATCCGTACCACATGGAAAACGGCGGCGTGTGCGTATAGCCCATGGCCGCTGAAGACAACGAAAGCGCGGGCGAAAACAGGGTGAGCGATGCCGTCCCAGCAATCGCGAGCACCAACGGTGGTGCCCAGATTCCGGCGGGCACAGGCTTGGCTTCCGGTGATTCGGACCCCCACAACCCGGAGTAGAGGATTCGGGCCGGAGTGAATGCCATGATCGCGAGTCCGAACGCGAACGTTCCCATCCAGGCTGGTGACCCAAGTTCCTTCAGCGACAGTTCTTTGGCCGTAAAGCTGCCGAAGATCGGCAGACCCAGCATGGCGAGCGACGCAAGTCCGACTGACCACGCCGCCGGCCCACCGCCACGCATCCACGCTCCAAGTTGGTGAACGTTGCGGGTTCCGAACCGCTTCTCCACGGCCGCAATCCCCAAAAACAGACTCGCTTTATAAAGAGCATGAAATAGTAAAAATGCCGCGAGGGCCGGAAACGCTTGTGCCCCCGCTAGCGCCGTCATCGCGCCCAGAGCCGAAATGGTTGTAAACGCGAGAGCTTCCTTCAGGTCAAGGCTCGCCGCAGCCCGCACAGCCCCCCAAACAAGCGTGGCGAGTCCGATCCAAACGAGCACGGGCTGAACGCCGACCGTCATGCTGAGGCGGGCCATGAGATAGATGCCCGCTTTGACCATCGTGGCCGAGTGCAGAAACGCAGAAACCGGGGCGGGCGCGCGCATCGCACCCGGGAGCCAAAAATGAAAAGGGATTTGGCCCGATTTTGTGAGTGCCCCAGCCAAAATGAGCCACATCGCAAGCCCATCGAGGCTGGTAAGGGCACAGATGGTCGTGATTCCGCCCTGGCGAACAAGCAAGACTCCACCGAGCATGGCCAGACCTCCCGCCCCGGTGATGATCCAGGCGCGGCGGGCCGCCAAAACCGCCTCTTCGCTTTTGTCCCAGGCGATGAGCAAGAAGGAACTCATGCTCGTGAGCTCCCAGAACGTGAAGAGCAAGAGCAGGTCATCAGCCAGAACAAGCCCAAGCATGCTGACTTCGAAGAACGCGAGCTTAGCAAAAAACTCGGCCCGTCGCGCCTTGAAATAGGCTGCGCTGAACACTTTTATCAGCAACCCGACGCCCAGAATTAGGTACACGAAAAAGTGGCTTAGACCGTCTACTTTGAAGCCCGCGGAAACCTGGAGCGCAGGCATCCACGCGGCCGCGTGCACTCCGGTCTCTAGCCGAGTGGCGATCCCCAAGGCGAGGACCGAACCGAGAATCGCCATGATGCTCGCGCATCCCCGCACAAACGCAAGGATGCCCGCTCCAATAAGGATCGCGAACATGACTAAAATCTCGGCCATTTGATGAATATGTCGGCTGATTGTACCGATTGGGCACCGTTGCAAAGCCGTCTTAAAGACGATTGACTAGGTACAATAGAGGTTGAAATTTGCTCTTCCGAACTGGAAATCCGCGCCAATGACGTCGCCTTAATCGGATCCGCGATTCACTAACTTTTCAAGAGAATCATTCATGAGCCAATCACGCGTTTTATTGTTCCGCAACGGCAACGCCTCCATGCGCGACCTCCTCGGCGGAAAAGGGGCCAACCTGGCCGAAATGACGAATATCGGGCTGCCGGTGCCTCCCGGTTTTACCGTAACCACCGAAGTTTGCACCGAATACTATGCCGCAGACATGAAGATGCCCGCCGGGCTGATGGAAGAAGCTCGCGCCGCCATGGCTGATGTCGAGAAAGACCTTGGCAAGAAGTTTGGCGACCCGGCGGATCCGCTTTTGGTTTCTGTTCGCAGCGGCGCAAAGTTCTCTATGCCCGGAATGATGGACACCATCCTCAACCTGGGCCTGAACCCGGAGAGCCTTAAGGGCCTCACCAAAGCCAGCGGCGATGCCCGGTTCGCGCTGGACGCCTACCGCCGGTTCATCATGATGTACAGCGGCGTCGTCCTCGACCTCGACAAGAAAAACTTTGAGCACATCTTCGACGCGAAGAAGAAGGAACGTGGGGTGAAGATGGACACCGAACTCACCGCCGCCGATCTCGAACAAGTGGTGGACAGCTTCCTCAACCTCGTTCGCGCCGAAACCGGCAAAGACTTCCCCACCGACCCCTGGGTGCAACTTGAAGGCGCAATTGAAGCCGTTTTCCGCAGCTGGAACAACGACCGCGCCATCTACTACCGACGCACGGAGAAAATTCCGGATGACATCGGCACGGCCGTAAATGTCCAAGCCATGGTCTTCGGAAACCTTGGCGACGACTGCGGCACGGGCGTTGCCTTCACCCGCGACCCCTCGACGGGCGACAACCACCTTTACGGCGAATACCTCATGAACGCCCAAGGCGAGGACGTAGTGGCCGGTGTCCGAACTCCGGTGCCGATCAGCGAACTTGAGAAGCAAAATCCCGCTGTTTACAAGCAGTTTCTAGATTTCGGCCATAAGCTCGAAGCGCATTACAAGGACATGCAAGACCTTGAGTTCACCATCGAACGGGGCCGCTTGTTCATGCTTCAATGCCGAAGTGGAAAGCGTACCGGTCCGGCAGCCGTCAAGATCGCCGTCGAAATGGTCGGTGAAAAACTCATCAGCAAGGAAGAAGCGATTCAAAGAATCAGCGCTTCCCATCTTGACCAGCTTCTCCACCCGCGAGTAGACGATGTCTACCTCACCGACCGAAACATCAAGCCCGAAGCCACCGGCTTGGCCGCGTCTCCCGGTGCCGCCGTTGGAAAGGTCGTCTTCGATGCCGACACCGCCGAACGGCTCGGAGCCGCCGGTGAAAAAGTAGTTCTGGTTCGGGAAGAAACCAATCCGGACGACGTACACGGCATGCTCGCCGCACAAGGCATTCTCACGGCGCGGGGTGGTAAGACCTCCCACGCCGCCGTCGTTGCGCGCGGCTTTGGAATTCCATGCGTGGCCGGTTGTGATGCCATTCATGTGGACTCGGTTAACCGACACTTCACCGTCGGCAGCCGCGTGATCCACGAAGGCGAGATCATTACCGTCAACGGCTCGAACGGTCACGTCTACCTCACGGAAGTTCCGCTCATCGCGCCGGAAGTTTCTGGTTCGTTCGGAACGCTCATGGAATGGGCGGATGAATTCCGCACCCTCAAAGTGCGGACCAACGCGGATAACCCGCGAGATGCCCGACAAGCTCTCGAATTTGGTGCCGAAGGCATCGGCCTGTGCCGTACCGAGCACATGTTCTTCGAAGCGGACCGCTTGCCGATTGTGCGCGATATGATTCTGGCCAAGACCGAACATGCTCGCGAATCTGCGTTGCAAAAGTTGGAAGTGGTGCAACAACAAGACTTTGAAGGCATCTTCGAAGCCATGGACGGCCTCCCGGTTACGATCCGGCTGATTGACCCGCCGCTGCACGAGTTCCTGCCATCTTACGATGAACTTCTGAAAGAAGTCACCGAACTCCAAGTTGCGGCAACGCTCACGGGGGGTGAATCCATCAAAGCGATCCTCGCCGAAAAGAAAGAGATGCTCCGCACCGTCGAAGGAATGAAGGAATTCAACCCGATGATGGGCTTGCGCGGCGTTCGGCTCTCCATCATGTTCCCCGGAATCGTGGTGATGCAAACCCGGGCGATTCTGCAGGCGGCAGCAAAGTTGATCAAGCGCGGAATCAAGGTCAATCCGGAAATCATGATTCCCCTTGTCGGTCACATTAACGAACTTCGCGTCGTTCAATCTCAGCTTGAAGCGGCGGCGGCAAAGGTGCAAGAAGAACAGGGCGTGAAGATTCCGTTCATGTTCGGAACCATGATCGAGATTCCACGCGCGGCACTCACCGCCGGGGAGATCGCCGAATATGCCGAGTTCTTCAGTTTCGGCACCAATGACCTGACCCAGATGACTTACGGCTTCTCACGTGATGACGCCGAAGGTAAGTTTCTTGGCCGCTACGTCGAGCAGAAGATTCTCCCGGTCAACCCGTTCGAGTCAATCGACCAAACCGGCGTCGGTCGCCTAATGAAACTCGCCGTAACGGAGGGCCGAGCGGCTCGCGCTGGCCTCAAGTGCGGAATTTGCGGCGAGCACGGTGGAGAAACCGATTCGGTCATCTTCTGCCACCAAATCGGGCTTGACTACGTGTCCTGCTCGCCGTTCCGAGTGCCGATCGCGAAACTCGCCGCCGCCCAAGCAGTGGTTCGCGAACGAGTGAAAGTCGGCGTTCAAGACAAGTAACTCCGAACATCGATTGCCCCTGAGATTACAGTCCAGGGGCATCGTTGTACCCAAAGTTTCGAAATTTATTGCAGAAGAATTGCAACTACCAAGCAAAACTGCAATTTCTTTGCAATAATAGAGACATGCAGAGAAGACTTCGGGGGTTTACGCTCATTGAGCTGTTGGTGGTGATTGCCATCATCGCAATCCTCGCCGCGATCCTGTTCCCCGTACTCAGCCAGGCACGGACGGCCGCAAAAAAGGCCCAGTGCATGTCCAACATGCGGCAAATCGGGATGGCCATGCGGATGTACGCCGACGACTGGGACGGAGGACTGCCGGAAACAAACCATTCCCCGTTTGCGGGAAATCGAGCGTGGGTTTTTAGCCTCGCCCAATATCTCGGAAACGCGAACCAAATCCGCGTCTGCCCGGCAGACCCCAAGGGAAATGCTCGAATTGCAAACGGCGGCACAAGTTACATCATGAACGGCTACTTGGGCGAAGACACCGAGTCAATTGGAGCAACTCGCCGGATTGACTCGCTCCCCCGCCCGAGCGATACCTTTATGGTTTTTGTGGTGTCGGACCGAAAGAGTGCGCAGAATGTGGATGATCACACTCACAGCAGCCTCTGGTTCGCAGTAGCAAATCCGGCGCGTGCTTGGACGGAAATTCGGAACGACATACAGCCCGGTCGCTTCCATGGATCAGGTGGCGATCCCACGGCGGGAACCGCTAACTACCTCTATGCCGATGGGCACGTTTCGACCCTACCTGCGAAGAAGATCAAAGGCTGGGCCGACCAACTTTTTAATTTTGCCCTGCCACCACAAGAGTGACAGTGCTTTGGTTCGATGAATGATTCACTAGGAAAGAAATAATGAAACTTATTGCGATTGCGCTTATCAGTTCGGCGGTAGCTTCGGCATCTGCCTTCACCCTCATCACCAACGAACACGTGGACATTGGAATCGGCTACACGGGCGGTTGGGACCTCCATGTCCACGATGAAACGAATGACGTGGAATATGCCCCGGACGAAGCCCTTTTCTACATGGACCATAACTCTCGGTTTACAAACCCTGGGCTTGGATTCTTGGGCCAGAACGCAGGCGAAACCATGTGGTGGCTCCGCGATTTCCCGACCGGAAACCAACCATTCCTTGGCATTGGTGCCGAAGAAACAGACCGTGTCTTCGAGAACGTGACCGAAAGTGACAGCCGCATCCTCAGCATGGGCGGATCACCGACCGCAAAGTGGATTACCCTTGAGCTTGTCGGCTTCCGTGGTCCAGGGAACTTTGCCGCGTGGTCAAACTCCATTACGGGTCCGGTTGTATGGATGGCAACCAACGATGGAATCGAGTCCAGTGATAAGTTATTCATTGTTGACGGATCGCACCAGCACGTGAACCTTGCGTTCACGGCTATCGGGGTTTACGAATTAGACTTCCGCGCCTCAGCAATTGTGAATGGTCAACGAAGTTATAGCGAAGTCAGCACGTACCATTTCGGTGTGGAAGCAGTTCCGGAACCCGCAACGATGGTGGCCCTCGGCGCTGGTCTCGCTGCCTTGGTTCGGCGCCGAAAGCGCTAACGTGCGGGTATTGCCCTTGCGCATTCGTTTCGCAAGGGCAAACCGCTCACTTCAAGACTGATCGAAAGATCGTTGAAATTTGAAGACCTGCATCGGGTTGCCGTTAGGGTCACGCAACGTGCACTTCATTCCGGTGCTAGTCCGTTCGTAGTCGATCGCGGCAGGAGAATCATCTCCGCCGCGATCGGCGACAAAGCGGTCGGCTTCGATCTCCGTTATTGGAAACGGCTCGACCCGGGGCGGTCCTGCAGACGGCTTTCCGAGAACCATCCAGAGCGTTGAGCCACCTTCCTCGCCGGGCTCAATGACCATGAACTCCACAAACGGACAACTTCCGTCCTTTACTCTCGCCCCATGGCCCAAATAGACGCCAGGTGATGGCGAAGTCCAGGTTTCTTCGAACGTTCCCGTCGGCATTTCGGCCGTCCAACTCCCTAAAATCCAATCAAAATTTAGCAAATCACACAAATTTTGCCTCACCGAAGATACACGGGGGAAATTTTAGGCCTAAAATAGCGCATGCGTACATTCGGCCGCCTCACTGGCCTTACTGTTCTCGCTGCATTGGCTACTTCCGCCTTTGCGGCTCCTTCCCTCGCTCCTGGCATGGCAGCACCGGCGATCAAGGTCGCGGGCTGGTCTAAGGGAACGCCCGTCACCAGCTTCAACAAGGGACAAATTTACGTCGTTGAATTCTGGGCGACGTGGTGCGGACCTTGCCGAACTTCGATTCCGCACATTACCGAACTTGCCAACGATAACAAAGACGTCACGTTTATCGGAGTCAGTGTCTGGGAACGCGGCGACGACATTCCGGGCATGGTCAATAAGTTCGTCAACGAGATGGGCGACAAGATGAACTACAACGTCTGCTACGACGACGGCATGACCATGGCCGAAACCTGGATGCGCGCCGCCAAACAAAACGGAATTCCGACCGCGTTCATCGTGGATAAAGACGGCACCATCGCTTGGATCGGTCACCCGATGCGCATGGATCAACCGTTGGCCGAAATCAAGTCCGGCAAGTTTGACAAGGCCGGGTTCCAGAAGGAATTCGCCGCCGAGATGGCAGCCGAAGAAGCGGCCGCAGCCGCGACGGCCTCCATAAACGCGGCTCGCAAGATGTATGCCGAAGGAAAGCGAGCCGAAGCCTTGAAGGCTCTTGACGATCTCGCCAAAGGTGGACCCAATGCAGGCGTAAAGGCGAGCGCGACGATGGCCGCGATTGACCTGGTCTCGAAGGACAACGCCGCAGACTTCTCGGCTCGGCTGAAAGCTGCCGCCGCAAAGAAGGACCCGATGATGCGCCAGCAAATCAGCCAATGGGCGATGAGCCAAGCACGCGTAAAGGGTGGTAGCCCGGACCGAGCCCGAGAGGCCATGGAAACCGCGCTGGCCATGGGCAAGGATGACGCCATCGTCCGATACTACGCCTCACTGACGTGCGAGTCTCTTAGCGACATTCCCAACGCGATCAAGCACATGGAAGCCGCCATTGCGGTGGTGAACGGTGACGCCTCGATGAAGGATAGCGCTCAAGGCAAGCAAATGCTTGAAGTCTTCGGCAAGAAGCTCGAAGAGCTGAAGTCCAAGGGTTAAGGTCTTAGCTACAAAAAAAAGCCCGCCCCCGATTTGGGAGCGGGCTTTTTCTATTGTCTGAGTCCTTAGCGCCGCGGGCGGAACCGTGCGTTGGTGTCCGCATCCGCTTCACCCGAGCCGGACTTGCGCTTCGGAAAGGCCTCTGGAACGGTCGGGGCTTCGTGCGACTCGGCTTCCACGGCTGCATATCCGCCACGAGATTCTCGCGGTTCGCGAGCTTCGCGCGGCTGATCGTCATTTCGAGGGCCACGGTCTCCGCGATCACGGTCGCCTCCGCGATCTCCGCGATCATAACCGCCGCGTCCGCCGCGGTCACGGTCGCCACCTCGGCCACCTCGGTCTCGGTCGCCTCCGCGTCCGCCACCGTTTCGACCGCCACGGTCAAAACCTCTTCCGCGATCTTCACGGGGGGCGGGTTTGGTGTTGGGGTCGGCGGCCGCATTACCAGCAAGGCCGGGTTGCTCTTGCTCCATGCCTAAGGCGCTGAAGTTGACGCGACCCATGGCGTCGACTTCGATGACGCGAACGTTGAGGGTTTGACCCTCTCGCACCACATCATCGGGCCGACCCGGAGCCGGTGCCGCAAGGAGCTCGGTGAGCACAAGCCCTTCCTTGCCCGGCATGTATTCCACCATTGCACCTCGACCCATGAGTCGAGTAATGGTGGCCTTGAACTCGGCACCGACTTCGGCGGTGGAAGTGAGCGACTTCACTGCTTCGATGGCGGCTTGCGCTTTGAGTCCGTCGTTGGCCGCGATGAGCACCCGACCGTCTTGCTGAACATCAATCGTCGCTCCCGTTTCCGTGGTGATGCGTCGAATCGTCGCGCCGCCCGGGCCAATCAGCGCACCGATCTTCTCAGGGTTGATTTGGACGGTCGTGATTCGCGGCGCGTACTGCGAAAGCTCTTCGCGCGGAGCCGAGATTTCGGCTTCGATCACGTCGAGGATCTCAAGTCGTGCGTCCAGTGCTTGGCGAAGCGCGTCGGCGAGCACCTTCTCAGGGATGCCATCGAGCTTCGTATCAAGCTGGAGGGCGGTGATACCTTCGCGGGTTCCGGCGACCTTGAAGTCCATGTCACCGCAGAAGTCTTCGAGCCCTTGAATGTCGGTGAGGACCTTAAAGACCTTGCCATCGGACATGAGGCCCATTGCGATTCCCGCCACGGGTGCCTTGATCGGCACGCCTGCATCCATGAGCGCGAGAGTCGATCCGCACACTGATGCCATCGAGGTGGATCCATTGGATTCCAGCACTTCGCTGATTATCAGCAGGGTGTAAGGGTAATCGGGGTCGTCCACCGGAACAACGGCGCGGAGGGCCCGCTCAGCGAGAGCACCGTGACCAATTTCTCGTCGACCAGCACCGCGTAGGGGGCGAACTTCACCGACCGAATACGGCGGGAAGTTGTAGAAGTGCATGTAGCGCTTGTTGCCTTCCACTTCGATGCCATCCATGACTTGGGCGTCGCCCACTGTTCCCATTGTAAGAACGCTGAGAACTTGCGTTTGACCGCGAGTAAACAGACCCGAACCGTGGACGCGCGGAAGAAGTCCGGCGACGGCTTCGAGACTGCGAATTTCGTTAAGCTTTCGACCGTCTGCGCGCTTATCTTGCTCGATAATGAGCTTGCGCACGGTTCCCTTGACCACCTTATCAACGGCGTCCGCGAGTTGCGCCAGCATCTCGGGTTGGTCGGCATACTTTTCTTTATACTGAGCCGTGATTTCTTTCGTAAGGTCGGAAACCGCCGATTCGCGAGTGGCCTTGTCCGGGTTGGTCAGCGCAGCGGCGATTTGCTTTTCGCTTCCCTTCTTGATGGCTTCTACGAGCTTCTTATCCGTAATTCGGAGAGCAACTTCGCGCTTAGCTTTGCCTGCGACCTTCGCAAATTTTTCAATTTCGAGGCAGATCTGACGAATGCACTTTTGGGCGAAGAGAAGGGCTTCAATCATCACCTCTTCGGTGACTTCGTTTGCACCTGCTTCTACCATCGAAATCGCATCCTTGTGACCGGCCACGAGGAGGTCGAGGTCGGATTCAGCAAGCTCTGCGGTGGTCGGATAGAGCACGAGTTCGCCGTCGATTCGGGCGACTCGAACACCAGCGATCGGCCCATCAAATGGGATGTCGCTGATGGCGAGGGCGGCGCCAGCTGCCGTAACGGCGAGGATATCGGACGGGCACTCTTCGTCTACCGAAAGGGGCGTAACGATAACTTGAACGTCGTTTCGAAGGCCGTCCGGGAAGAGCGGGCGAATTGGGCGGTCAATGAGTCGGCTAACGAGAATGGCTTTGTCGCTCGGGCGTCCGCCGCGCTTGATAAAGCCGCCAGGAATTTTGCCGACTGCGTACTTTCGCTCTTCGTAGTCGCAAACCAGGGGAAGGAAATCAATGCCTTCGCGGGCATTGGGCGACATGGTCGCGTTGGCGATAATAACGGTTTCGCCCATGCCGAGAAGAACGGATCCGCCGGCTTGTTTGGCAAGGCGCCCCGTTTCGAGGTTGAGAGTTTTGCCCTCAACCTCAAATGAAGTTGTATGTATCATGTTGTCTAGTCTCTAATAGACTAGCGCGGCTTGACTTCGCGGATACCAAGCTTCTTGATCAATTCGCGGTACTTTGCAATATCGCGTGATCGGAGATAGCCTTCAAGGCGGCGACGCTTACCAACCATGAGCAAGAGCCCTCGGCGGCTGTGGAAGTCCTTTTTGTGGGTTCTCAGGTGATCGGTGATTTGAGTGATGCGTGCTTGGAGCAACGCAATTTGCACTTCCGTGCTTCCGGTGTCTGTTTCAGACGTGCGGTTTTCTTCGACGACCTTGAGTTTTAGTTCCTTATTAAGTGGCATACGGTTGTAGTCTTTAGCCTCGCTAGAGATTCGCCCGGGCGCGCTTGGCGCTGAGGGAGGGGGTCGAATTGGTATGCCGCTCTACGCAAATTCCCTTAAGAATCTCCGTGCAACGGCCTACTTTTAGACCTCAAGGCGGATTCTACCTTATTTGGGCCGAAATGGCCGCAACCGGCCCACGGCCAGACCCCCGCTCGCTTCGCTCGCTCCCGCCCCGGATGCGGCCCGGAGTCCGAATGTTAGCGGTTCGTGAACTCGCCCTAGACAAATACCGGTTTGTGCCTAGGAACCGACTGAGTGCCCTCCGTCAATGGTCCATAATTACCACCGTTGGCGACTCGCAATGGGGGGCCATTTTTATTGGAGAACTGAAAAGATCATGAAAAAGCTTGCATTTATCACCGCTTCGCTTGCGATTCTCGGTGCCGCTAACGCCGACATCCTCGGTGGCTGGACGTTCGAATCCTACACCGCCCCGACGGGCACGTTCCTGACCCAGTCGGTTGCCGCCGACCAAGGCGCTGGAACCCTGACCGGCACCCACGCCGCCCTCTCGACCTTCAGCACCCCGGCCGGAAACGGTAGCATCAAGTCCTTCAGCTCGAACGCATGGGCTGTGGGCGACTACTACCAAGCCACGGTTTCCACCGTTGGATTCCAAGGCGTCATGTTCAACTTTGACCAAACCGGAAGCAACACCGGACCGCGCGATTGGGCGGTTTCGTACAGCACCGACGGCGTGAACTTCACTTCGTTCGCAACGTACTCGATCGTGAACGTTCCGAGCTGGTCGTCGGCCACCAACCAACCGGCTTACACCAAGTCGTTCGACCTCAGCGGCGTTACCGCGCTTAACAACCAAGCTTCGGTGACCCTCCGAATTGCAGTGGCAACCACCACTTCGATCAACGGCGGTACGGTTGCTTCGGGCGGAACCAGCCGCGTGGACAACGTTCAAGTGCACGCCGCTCCGGTGCCGGAACCGGCAACCATGGCCGTCCTCGGCCTTGGCCTTGCTGCCCTGGTTCGCCGCCGACGCGCAAACTAATCCCTCCGGATTAGCGACAAACCACGAAGCCCCGCCCATTCTTGGGCGGGGCTTCGTGCCAAACTTGGGTCCGATATGAAAGTACGGGTGCTCGGAGCTGGCAGTTGGGGTACCGCGCTTGCCATTTTGCTCGGCCGAAATGGGCACGACGTGGACCTTGCGTGCCGAAATACGGAGGAAGCCACCCGAATTACGGCAGACCGCGAGAACAAGCAGTTTTTGCCCGGTCACCCGTTGCCAAATTCAGTGTCCATTCGAAATCGGTGCGATTCGGCCCCTTTTGAACCTGACTTTATGATCGTGGCGGTTCCTGCCCCCACGCTCACCGAGAACCTTCCCTTTATCACACCAGACCGCCCAATCTTCCTTGCCACCAAAGGCTTTACGGGCGAAGTTAAGTCCGGAATTCTCAGCGATGTGATTTACGGCGCGCTGCCAAACGCAACGGTAGGGGCCATTGGCGGGCCCAACTTGGCTCGGGAGGTGGTGGAAGATGTTCCCACCACGACGCTTTGTGCATGCCCTAGCGAAGAAGCCGCCCATCAGGTTTGCGCGGCGCTGAGTTGCGACACCTTTCGAGCCTATTTCAGCGAGGACTTGATTGGCGTGGAGGTCGCGGGCGCACTTAAGAACGTGCTCGCGATCGGTGCCGGAATGAGTGATGGCCTCGGCTATGGTGACAACACCAAAGGAAGTCTGCTCGCCCGCGGGCTGCGCGAGATGACGATTTTGGGCACTGCCATGGGAGGCCAAATGCAAACTTTCTTTGGAATCGCAGGCGTCGGTGACCTGTTTGCAACGGCAAATTCAAAGCTCAGCCGCAATTACCGCCTCGGTTTTGCAATTGCCGCCGGCAAGACGGTAGACCAAGCTTTGGCCGAAATCGGGCAAGTCGCCGAAGGCGTTCCGAGCGCGCACCGGATTCCGGCTTTGGCCGAAATGCACGGCCTTGAACTTCCCCTTCTCGGGGCGATTACCCATATCTTGAACGGAGAACTGGACCCCCGAGAGGCGGTGATCAAATTGATGCGCCGCGCCCCGGCCAAAGAGCGAATCCTTTGTCCGCCGCCAACGAGTCTGTAACCTTATGAACCTTCGCCTTGCCCCAGGATTGGCCGGAGTAGATGAAGCGGGCCGTGGGCCGCTTGCCGGCCCGCTCTTTGTGGCAGCGGTGATACTTCCTGAGGGATTCGATATCTGCGGGCTCAACGATTCCAAAAAGCTCACGGCGGCCGCCCGGGAAGAGTGTGCGGAGCGGATTCTTGCCGCTTGTCAAACCTGCATTATAGAGGTTTGCCTCGAAAAAATTGACACATTGAACATTCTTGGGGCGACGCTTTTTGGGATGGCAGAATCGCTACGGGGGCTTAGTTCGCTCCCGAAGGGCGCGCTTGTGGATGGGAATAAAGTGCCCTCCGATACTCCCTGCCCGTGCGAAGCCGTGATCGCAGGAGATGCCACGTTCGCCTGCATTGCGGCGGCTTCAATACTGGCCAAAACCGCTCGTGACGCCTGCATGCGCGAGTGGGGCAAGCAGTATCCCCAATACGGCTTTGAACGACATATGGGTTACGCCACGCCCGAACATCTCAGCGCGCTCCGCGAGCACGGCCCGTGCCCAATCCATCGTCGCTCGTTTGCTCCGGTTCGAGAATTTGACCTTCAGCCATGCCTGGAATTCGCCGGTTAGGGTCGCACGAAGAAGATCGCGCAGCAAATCACCTGCTCAGTCTGGGGTACACGCTCCTTGGTCGGCGGGTGAAATTACGCGCTGGAGAACTTGATCTCGTCGCTTTTGATGGCGAAGTCCTTGTGTTCGTCGAAGTGAAAAGCCGAGCAACAGGTTCAGCAGAAGAGTCCGTCAACCGTAAAAAAGTCGCATTTCTGCTCGTGGCGGCTCAAGAATATTGCCGCAAATTCGAGTTGGAAGACCGAGAATGTCGGTTCGATTTGATCGCCGTGGAGGGGGATCAAATCCGCCACCACATCGGCGGTATCACTCCAGATTAAGCCGCTTTTTGCGGGGGTTCCTGAATATCCAGGTGAATTCCCTGCTTCTGCAGGCACCGCACAAACGCAGCGGCCAAGCGAGGGTCGAAGTGGGTTCCCGACCCTTCTTGAATGCGTCGCGCTGCCACGGCCCAATCCATCCCCTTTCGGTACGTGCGGTTGGTGGTCATCGCGCTGAAGGCATCTGCTACAGCGAGGAGCCGACCCATGAACGGAATCGCTTCTCCGGCAAGGTGGTCCGGATACCCGAGGCCGTCCCAGCGTTCATGGTGAGAGCGGATTCCGCCCACCAACCCTTGCAGGCTCGGAATTCCCCCCACAATTTGCGCTCCGATGACCGGGTGCTGCTTCATTAGTTCGAACTCGTCGTCTCGCAACCGACCGGGCCGAAGCAGAATTTTGTGTGGGATCGCGATTTTGCCGATATCGTGGAGCTTTGCCGCCGTCATCACGTCGGAAATTTCGGACTGCGTCAATCCAATCTCTTCGGCCAGCCATACCGAGAACCGCATGACGTCCAGGCTGTGACGCATGGTGTAGTCGTCAAAATTGTCAATCGCGCTCAGCATCATGTCAAGCGGGTCAAGCGATTTGTGGGTTTCTTCGATGCTCGCTTGTTCTTCTTCCGGTAGCAGAAGCACAACCTGGTTTTTCTGGGCATTCTTAAGATTGTCGTTCGCGGCGGTCAGGAGCGAAGCGACCGTGTTCCCCGAGTGCGGATACACCGCGATGCCGATATTAACCGAGATCGGAATGTTTTCTGGATACTCTTCAAGCCGGAACCCGGTGAGTTCCAAGTTTTGACGGATAGACGTCGCGACCTTATAGGCTAAGTGCACGTCGGCGTCCGGAACCAGACCAACGAACTCGTCGCCCGAGGTGCGGCCCACGATTCCGCGGTGGGGTGCAAGCATCGCTTCGAACCGCTTTGCGAACTCGCGAAGAAGTTCGTCTCCGGCGAGGGTTCCGAATGTGTCATTAAAGAGCTTAAACCCGGCAAGGTCCACCACCAGAACCGAAACCGGCTGCATATGCTCGACAAACGCATCGAGGCGGCGCAGAATCGCGCCATGGTTGTAGGTGGAGGTCAAATAGTCCTGCTCTGCCGATTCCACCATCATCGAAAGTGCAAGGAACCGTGAAAATCCTGAATTGATTTCCAGCATAATCGCCTCCACGCTTTCTTTTTCCGAGGCCGGGATGACACCTTCATAGCGAACGGCGACAAAGGTGGCAACGACCTTCCCGAAGACGTAGAGATGGTGGTGGAAGATTGCCGCGTTGGTGGTTTCGCCGGTTTTCGGGTCTTCAACCGTGCGGTTCGCTACCCACGAGTCTTTCTTGTTCAGGTGCGTCAGAACCGAAAACGCGAAAGCCTCCTCGGCGCCGTAAACAAACCGGCCGGTCAGCGACGACTTCTTGGCGACATCGGGCACGACGGCAAAGAACATTTGGTTCGCGGGAACCATGCGTCGCATATATTGGAGCGAGACTTCGATCAGCTGATCGAGCGACTTACTTTCGGCCAGCGATCGAACAAGGTCGTACCGGATGCGAAGTTCGCGGGTCTTTTGTTGATAGAGGTCGGCAAATTGGTCGCTGATTCGCTTGGCTTCCGTTTCGGCTTCCCTAACCGCGAACGCCTGCCGGAATCCGACCAGACACAAGGTGAGAACAAGAATCGCTCCGACCGACGGCGAGATGTAGCCGTAGGAAGCAAGGTCGCGGATTGCCACGTAGAAGGCGGTGAGCACCGCCACCGCAAGCGGCATGAAGTTTCCGAAGAATTGGACCGTGCGGCCCACCAACTCGGCAGATTGGGCAGAAGAATCGACAAACTCGGGTTCACGACGGAACGCGATCAGTGCCGCGCACCAGAGCATGTAGCTGAGGCTGAGCAACCCAAAGTGCATGCCTCCCGGTTGGTAATGACCGGTAATGCGGATAACCCCTCCCAGTACCTGGTGTCCTGCTTCTACCAAAGCAGCCGCGAAGAGCAAGGTAGGCCACCAATCGCGGCGACCACTGGAATAGAAAATCGCGGTGAACGTAAACCCTGCAAACCCGGCGATTACGGCGAGGACGGGGAACGTCACGCGAATCAACGCGTCCGCTGGACCGGCGGGGGCGAATTCAAGCAATGGCTGGAGAAGCTGCACGAACAAGACGGACAATCCGCAGACCGTGGCGATCAGCGCGTCCATTGCAATTCGTGGGGACCGTGCATTGAGGCGGACCAGCGACATGACGACAAAGCCCCAGATGATAAACGCGGTCGAGCCGATGTAGCTGAAAACCGCACCCCAATCTGCGGAGTCCGAGTTCAATGGGACGGCAAACTTGGTAAGAACCTGGTGGATGGCTCGAAGTGCGAACCCGAACGCGAATATTCGGAATCCTTGTTGGAGTTTCCGCTCCGTCGCGGCGATGTGGTTGGAACAAAGCCAGGCAAGCGCAGCCGCCAGGAGCGCAGGTCCCGAAGAGCCGATGACTTGCAACGCGGAACTGAGCGCGGCAGGCTGACGGACGAGCAACCCCAACGCACCCAGACCCATCATCACGATGAGCCCAGTTACCTTGATCCACAAACTTGTTTGGGAGGGTTGCCGAGCTGGTTCCACGCTAATTCACGAAACGGCTTTCTTAGATTCGAAGTCCGTACGTCAATTGTTGGCTGATCAGCCCCGTAAATTCACCCTATTCTTCGGGAATCGGGTTGCCAAAGCCGCCCCGTAGACGCGAGATGCGATCCTTGATGGGAGGGTGCGTGGAAAACAGGTTTCCGATCGCCTCGGCACCGCCCTTCAACGGATTCGAAATGTAGAGATGCGCGGTCGCCCGGTTTGCCACTTCCAGCGGTTCGGGATCCCGGGAAATTTTCTCCAGCGCGCGTGCCAGCCCTTCGGGGTAACGGGTCATTTCTGCGGCTGTGGCATCGGCCATGTATTCCCGCTTTCGGCTTACCGCCATTTGGAGGAGCATCGCAAAGATCGGCGCGATAATCGCCAGCACCAACCCCACCAAAACCATGATGTTCCCCGCGTTTCCGTTATCGTCGTCACTCCGACGGCGTCCGCCGCCGTACCACATACTACGCATCAAAAAGTCAGCCAGCATGGGGATCAGACCGGCGATTATGCTCAGCATCATCATCAGCCGGATGTCATAGTTTCGGATATGGGCGAGCTCATGCGCGACCACGCCTTGAAGTTCGTCGCGGTCAAGTTTGTCCATCAAGCCCGTCGTCACCACAACAATTCCGTGCTGCGGATCCCGGCCCGTCGCGAAGGCATTTGGGGCTGAATCATCAATGACATAAAGCTGCGGCATGGGCAAGCCAGACGCGATGGCCATTTCCTCGGTAACGTTCGTGAGGATTGCGCCTTCGCGGCCCGAGGGCGGGCGTGCCCCAGATATTGAAAGCACCGTGTTCGCACCGAAATAGTATGAAAAAAGCGCCATTCCGACGCCGAGCAGACTGGCCATGGCTGCGCCAGGAATCGCTCCTTCTTTGAGATAGACGTTTCCGATGGCCGCCCCAAGGGCCGCGAGCAACAGCACGAGCAACGTGGAGTAAAACCAGCTACTGCGCTTGTTCCGAGCAATTTGATCCGAAAGGCTTTGTCGCATGGACTCACTGACTACGCCGAAACGCGGTCGTTCCGGTGCATTTCTGGTTAGAATTGGGCCTTTTTAACTAAACACCCAACACTTGCACATCGAAGATGTTCGGGTGCATTTTGAGCGTGTTCATGGCTTGGTCCGAAATGTCCTTCGAGATTGCGATGTGCGCGATGGCCGCATGAGACGGGCCGAGCACGATGTTTTCCATTTCTTGCACGTTTACCCCCTCGTCTTTCAAGAGTGACAGCACCGTGGCGAGAACCCCGACTCGGTCGGCATGCCGGACCACAAGCACATGGTTTGTCGCGTCTTGGCTCGGCATGTTCACCGTGTTCGGCGGCATTCCGGTGGCCTTGAACTCCTTCACAATGCGCACGACTTCCAGCGCAACCGCGTTTTGTGCCTCTTCGGTAGAGGCGCCGATGTGGTGCGTGCAGTAGACGTTCCGGGCGTTTTTAAGCGCGCCTTCATAGGTTCCTTCGCCGCCGCTCGGTTCGCCTTCAAAAACGTCGAGCCCGGCGATAACCTTGCCCGATTCCACGGCATAGAGCAACGCGGCTTGGTCCACCACTTCGGCCCGGCTTGTATTCACAAAGAGGGTGCCCGGCTTGACCGCCTCAAAGAATTCGGCGTTCAAAATGCCCCGGGTGTCGTTGGTGAGTGACACGTGGACACTGAGCGCGTCGCACTGGCTGGCAAGTTCTTTCAACGAACTCGCGCGCCCGATTCCGAGCGCGGCGGCCACGTCGGGGGTCATCCATCGGCTGTAAGCAATTACGTGCATCCCGAACGCCTTCGCGCGCGGAATCATGGCTTGGCCGATGCTGCCCATTCCGATAAGGCCTAAAGTTCGACCGTAGAGACCCTTCGAATTGGAGTAAAGCTTCTTGTTCCACTTGCCTTCCCGCAGATCCGACACGTTATCCGGAATGTGTCGGTCGCAAGCGATGAGCAGACCCATTGCAAGTTCCGCGACCGCATAGCTGTTCTTTCCCGGGCAATTGCAGACAAAGATGCCTAGGTTAGCGGCGGCCGTCACATCAATGGTGTTGTAGCCCGCCCCCGCGCGAATAATCACGCTGAGCGAGCTACCTTCCATCATGTCGGCGGTGACCTTAGTTGACCGCACGACGAGAATATTTGCGCCGGTTGATTTGATGGCCGCTCCCAGTTCGTCACCACTCAGATTCGGCTGACTTTCGACGGTTAATCCGAGGTCTTTTAGGCCTTGCAGGCCGATCTCTTCGAACTTATCTGCCACCAACACTTTCATTGAGATAAGTGTACTCTGACGCCGAATCGGGCCGTCAGAATCTACTGCACGGACGCGTCGCCAAGACCGTTCCAGTACCCGTTGTCGGGCGTTCCGTTTCCGTCCTTGTCATCGAGTTGCGAACGCTTCTTGGTTCCGGCATGGCCGTCGGCCCACGCGATCGTCACGCGCCCCGTGGCCCACTCCGCCGGCAGGCTACGGCAACCTGCTGCTCCCGTTCCACATTCGGCTCCTTCCCCGTAATAGCCCGAAGCCTTGCCGCTACCTCGTGAACTGGAGAGCGGCGGGTCAATCGTGTATTCCCCGGCCACCGTGGTGTTGTTCGCACGTCGAACACCCATCGTGTCCGCGATCACCACCGTATCCGCCGGAAACTCGACCGCCGATTCGGACGCCGTAAACGGGAACGCGCTGTTCCCCGTCACGAACCGTGAATTGCCAAGATATTGGTAGTTATAGCCATAGCCCCCGAACTTGATGGATGGCGCGTGAGCAAACGCCTTGCTGAACATGGTGGGCGGTGCAAGCGGGCCGCGGAAGATGTCGGTGCTCTTGACATACGGATACATGTGGTCCGGCCAGCGTGTCCGCGGTACTTGCGTACTCGGGCTCGACATCATCGGAAAGCCCTCCTGGTCCGAAAGGTACATCTGGATTCCAATTCCAATCTGGCGAAGATTGCTCATGTTCACCGACTTTTTCGCCGCGACTCGCGCTTGACTCAGAACCGGAAACAAGATTGCCGCGAGGATGGCGATGATTGCAATGACGACGAGAAGCTCGATGAGAGTAAATGCCTTTCTATACATTTCGGTATAGATAAGGTACCCGCTATTCATACGACTTCGCATATCATACGCAATTTCGTGTGTTACAATGACGGCATGGAGCTGTGTCAGGTTCAAGAGTGTCCGGTACTTGCATCGCGAGTAGCGCTTCAGGCGAAGCTGTTCCGAGGGCTGTCGGACCCGACGCGGCTCCGCATTTTAATGGCTCTTGAGGCTGGACCGCTTCGCGTCGTGGACCTGGTTCACAAAACCGCGCGGGCCCAACCGAACGTCAGTGCACACTTGGCCTGCTTGGTGGACTGCGGCCTTGTAAGCGGAACGGCGTCGGGCCGCGAAACGTATTACGAACTCACCGATATCGGCGGCTCCGATCTCCTCGCCGTGGCAGACCGCGTGGTTCGAAAAATCGGTCCTCAGCTCTGCACTTGCGAGTGGGCCAATTCCGATCAACCATAATCGGAACACATGTTCTTCGCTTCCATTTTGCCGAGCCTTCCGCTAAGCCCTATTCCCATCCGGGTCGCAAGTTACAACATCCGGCACGGCGTGGGAATGGACAACCAATTGGACCTTAGCAGTACCGTCGGTACTCTCCGCTCGATAAACGCGGATTTTGTTGGACTGCAAGAGGTGGATCACACCGCAAAGCGGTCATTAAGCGTTGATCAAGCCAAGTTCCTAGGCAAAGACCTTAACATGCGGGCCGCATTTGGCGAGTTCATGCCGTTTGACGGCGGGCAGTACGGATTGGGCATGCTTGCGAAACATCCGCTCACGAACATCCGCGCGCTTCGCCTTCCGGATGGAAATGAGCCGCGCGTCGCTTTGCTCGCAGACCTCAAATTGCCCGGCGGAAACTCGATCTTGGTGGCGAATGTCCATTTCGATTGGGTTGAGGACGACGGCTTTCGATTTGCCCAAGCTGAAGTCGTGGCGAAGCAACTTCGCAAGTCCAAAAAACCGTTCGTGCTCCTGGGCGATTTCAACGACGGACCAAATTCGCGGACGCTTGCGCTCTTTCGGGAATTCGCCCAAGAAGTGAAGAAGCCCGCAGGCGGAACCTTCACCTTCCCGGCCGACAAACCCGAAAAGGAAATTGACTACATTTTTGTGTCCCCAAGAGACCGCTGGCGGGTGAACTCAATTTTGGTTTGGGAAGAAAAAGTTGCCTCGGATCACCGCCCGGTAATCGCCGACCTGGAACTCTTGCCATGAAGCAGTTCAAGACCGTCGACGACTACATGGCCGCAATTGAACCCGCCGCCGCTCGCGCCAGCCTTACTCGCTTGCGAGAGATCATTCGCGAAGAAGCGCCGGAAGCCGAAGAGAGCATAAGCTACGGCATGCCCGCTTATAAGCTAAACGGCCCCGTCGTCTACTTCGGAGTTTTCAAGAACCATTGCTCGTTGTTTGGCACAAGTACTACATCCGAGGACTTTGCCGACGAACTTTCGGGCTACAAAACCTCAAAGGGCACCATCCAGTTTCCGCACGACGTACTTCTTCCAGAGCCACTTATCCGAAAGATCGTGCGGCGAAGAATCGAGATCAACCTCGCGAAGAAGAAACGCTAGCTTCCTTCAATGAGTTGCCCACGGGCTTTTGCGATGACCTCACCGGGCGAGATTCCCGCCGTCCGAAGCGATCGAAGCGAGATGGCAGAATCCCGCTTGGCCAACCGGTTCCCAAATGCGTCTCCGACCAACGGGTGGTGTTCATATTCAGGCGTCGGAAAGCCCAGAAGAGCTTGAATGATTCGGTGGATATGCGTAGACACAAACAGCTCGCTTCCCCGGGTCACCAGGCTCACGCCCGATTCGGCGTCATCGGTGACGCTACTCAGGTGGTAACTCGTGGGCGCATCCTTGCGGGAAAGAACCGGGTCTGAGAGTGCGTAAAACGGAACGGTTTGGCGACCGCGCCTGCGGTCAGTCCATTCTAGGGGCCCGGTTAGCGCTTCCGCTCGCGAGAGGTCCAGCCGATAAGCATATGCGGCACCAGATGCGATCTTCTCTTGAGACTCGCTTGGAGTCAGCTTGCGACAAGTTCCTGGATAGTGCGGTTCAGCGCTGTGCGGCGCCCCAAGCGCGTTCGAAATCTCGGCGCGGCTACAAAAACATGGGTAAACCACCCCAAGGTCTTTTAGCTGGGTGAGAGCTTGAATGTAGGCGGAACTTCGTTCCGACTGGAACATTGGCGGTTCTTCCCACCGGATTCCGAGCCACGCGAGATCCTCGAAAATGCCCTGAACATACTCGGGTCGAGTCCGAGCCGAGTCGATATCCTCGATTCGAAGCAAAAACTTTCCGCCATCCCGCTGTTGATCGGCAAACCACGCCGAGTAGGCATGTCCCAAATGCAACCACCCGGTCGGACTCGGGGCAAAACGGACAGTTTCGGCGGCCATCAAGCCGATTTTAGAACCGGAAGTAGTAAGTGAGCTTGATGAAGGTGTCGTTGCCCGGTTTCGGAGTGGAGCCAATTCGTCGGTAGGTGAAATGCTCGATGGTCGGAATCAGGTTCACATGCTCGCCGAGCTTAAAATCTACGCCGAGCATGAAGAGAGTCGGCTTGCCATCGGGCGAAAGCGAAAGATAACCGATGCGGTCCGCACCCGGAACCGCGTCGTTCACCACATCCACCCGCACGAACGGGGTCACGGTTGGGCTGAGTTCGTAGTCGGCGAACACCGAGACTAAATCCAAATCTATCGGCGCAGCCGAGTTGGATTCCCGCCGCTGGTTCACCATCATCACACCTGCGTTGACCTTCACGCCGTTATAAACAAGGCTCCCAGACAGCGTCCGCCACGTCACTCCCCCATCTTTGACCCATCGGTCGGCGTATCCGGTCACCGTGAGATTCGGCGCGACTCGGTAGCCCGCCAGTCCGTACAATGTGTTGCCCTTGTGCGACTTGCCTTTGGTGCCGCTCCCATTCCCCACCATCACGTGGTAGAACGCGCGCCCAGAAGCGTCTTTCCCCTGAACGGAAATGCCTTGGTCGCGTGAATCGCCCATACGATAAAGGTCAATCGGCGTCTTTTCGACTTCGCGATTATAGAGATTCTCTTCGTGCCAACTCCAGGTGGGTGTAGGAATAAGCCCGAGTGCGACCTTGATGCCCTTCGTCCCCACATACTGCAGGTAGAGGTCTTTCACGAAAGGCTGAAGGGTATCATCGCTCGAAAAGTCACCGGGGCTGGCCGCTTCCAACCGGAACCGAATGTTGAACATCGCGTCCAACGCTTTGTCGTACGTCAGATTGATTCGCCGAAACTGGAAGCCGCTAAAGCCCTTGATGTCTGGATCGTGGTGTGACGGCACGCCGTAGAGATCGCCAAAAGCGTGCCCAGAAATCTTGCCCAGATTGGAGTTTTCGTCGGAAAATGCGAGGCCGACGAAGCTAAAGATTAAGAGTGTGTTAAAAATTCGGGCGATGTTCGTCACGGTGTGGACGATCATAGCAAAGTTGCCCGATATGATGTTGAGCGTTGCGGATGGTCGGTTTCGCGCCTACCGGACGTAGTGGATTTTCGGCTCGGCGATGGAGTCGAGCAACATGAGCGAAACCACCGGGAGCGGCCGGGCCTTTGCAATCTCGCGGGCCTCATCGAAGCTAACTTCTTCGCTGATCATTCCGGAGAGCTCAATATGCTCGACAAACCGAAACGCGGTCATTTCGCTACTGAAGCAAGCGAGGCCATGCACGGAGTTGTGACAGTAGCATCCGTACTTGCCCGAAGCCGGGTGGCTGAGCACGTATACGCGGTCCGAAAATTCCTCGTTCAGACCTAGAATCGGGGCGGCAATTGTCTCTGTCATACGACTACTAGTAATTAAATCGGTTCTAGGGGGCGAAAGTTTCAGACTATTTTGCGCGTTTGAAAAATCGCTTGTTCACGATCGTGCCCGGTTCTTGGGTTCCCCGCACATCTACGGTGCACTCCGTTCCGAATTTATGCTTGATGTCTACGAACGCAAACCCAATGCCGCATTCCAGCAACGGACTATAGACACCGCTTGATACGGTTCCGGCCGGTTCGCCATTCACCAAGACCGTCATTTCCGGCTGCGGCAGGCGGCGACTTTGGAGTTTGACACCCACGAGGCGGTCCGAAGTCCCATCTTCCATGGCCCTCCGAATCGGGCCTGAACCCAAGAACTCGGCTTTTTCTTTGGCTACGACCCAACCAAGTCCCGCGGTAATCGGATTTCGGTCGTCGGTGAGTTCGTGACCATAAAGGGGTAACCCCGCTTCGACCCGAAGCGTATCGCGCGAACCGAGCCCGCATGGAACCACTCCCGCCCCAAGCAATGCGTCCCAAAGCTGTTCGGCCGAATTTCCGGCACAGATGAGTTCGAATCCATCTTCTCCCGTATAGCCGCTTCGCGCCGCAAAGCAGTCCACACCGCCGACCTTCCCTTCCACAAACTGGAAGAACTCTGCCCCTTCAAACTCGGTCGGATTGTTCGACAAGCTAGCGACAATTGACCCGGCGGTCGGCCCCTGAACCGCGATCATGGCCGTGGCTTCTGTTTCATCCACCATCACCACGTCTCGCCCGGTCATGTTCTGCTTGAGCCAGGCCACATCCTTGGCGTGGTTAGCCGCGTTCACCACCATCGCGTATTCGTTCGGGCCCACATGGTAGAGGATGATGTCATCCACCACTCCGCCATCGGCGTTCGGCAAAAACGAGTAGTGTCCGTGCCCGACCGGTAGCAGCGCGACATCGTTCACCGTGACGTGCTCCAAGAATTCCAGCACGTCGCTTCCCGTAAACCGTAGCCGCGCCATGTGGCTCACATCGAACATACCGGCGCCGTTGCGCACCGCCTCCGCCTCTTTGATGATGCTCTGGTACTGAACCGGTAACAGGTATCCCGCAAACGGAACCATTTTCCCGTTCAGCTTCAAATGGGCGTTGTACAGCGGCGTCACAGCTTCTTGTGTGGTCATAAGGGTCCGTGTAACAGTATATCTAACCGATAAAAAAGCCCCCCGCGGCCATCGGCCAGCAGGGGGCGGTACGGTTTACATTGCCGCGAGAGACTACGGCGTGTCGCCCGAAACCAGGAAGTTCTGCGAAATGATCGAGAGGTCGCTGCCGCCCACTTCGCCGTCCTTGTCCAGGTCCGCGTTCTCCGAGTAGCCTTCGTCGCCCACTGCGGTCAGGAATGCGGCCGAGAGCTCGGAAAGGTCGCTACCACCAATCTCGTTGTCGCCATCCACATCTCCGTTAATGAGGGTCACGTTGAACCCGGAAACGGCGCCATTGGTGGTGTCAATCGTGATCTTCTTGGCAAGGAACGTCGAGCCAGAAATCAGCACATCATATTGACCGCCGCGAATCGGGCCGCAGACCTTGTAGTTGCCATTGGCATCCACCGAGCCGGTCTTCTCCATCACCAAATTGCCGCCTTGATAGTAGGCGAACTTGGCCGTGGTCGGAGCAACGGATACGTCCGAAAAGACGATGTTGCCGCTCACGGACGGAAGAATCGTGATGTATTGGTTCCCCGAGATGGCTTGGAAGTTCACGAACGGTGCATTGCCGAACAAGAAGCTGAGGTTGCCGTAAGTGCCATCGAGACTAGGGATCATTTGGTTGGAGAAGTAGTCTCCGCCCGAACCCGTGAGCACCACGAACATCTTTACGTCGCAGGCATCTGGACCAAGGAGGCTGAGCGGAATCTGAGCTTCGAGACCCGTAAGCACGCCAGCGCCGCTATCTGCACCGCCACTATTCCAGGCGTTTCCGCCGTTGTCTCCGACGCCCGCCGTATTCGAATTGTTCACGATCGCGGTCACGCCGTAGTCGCCGTCTCCGCCCGCGAAGTAGCCCACCGAATTGTCATGGAATCCCATCCAGCCGCTCGGCATCGGATAGCCGCTTGCGTTCCCGACGACGAAATAGTTGCCGACCATTTGATAGGCACCCGATCCGTTGTCTCCACCCTTGAAGTTCATGACGATGTCGGCGTCAAAGCCCGTGTCAAACGTGAGGCCCGCGCCATCCGCCGTCATGTTGCCAAGGAAGTTAAAGTCGTTACCCGGTTGGCCGGCAAGCAGTTGGTTCTGGCCGCCCGGCTGGCAGTCGAAGAAAAGCACAAACGCGTTGTAGTTGCTCTCCATGTTTCCCGCGACGCCCACGTAGAGGTCTTGCCCAGAAGCGGCAAGGAAAAGCTGGTCAATTTCGGAACCGTTGGCCCAAGTCATCTGGCCGAGGTTAGAGTTGCCGAAACCGGTGGCATTCATTTGGGTGCCGAATGGCGAACCGTAATTCACGTCATTCATCGTGCCGTCAATTTCGGGCAAGGCAAACGCAGCACTGCATACGGCCATCGAGGCCGCAAGGGCCAAGGTTCGATTGATGGTTAGCTTCATTGATAATTCTCCGTCTCAAAAATAACTGTTCGAACCGGATTCTCAGCCACGCGCACCTATTGCGCGGAAACGCGGGAATACGTATTCTCACACTATTGTACATCAGTTTATCAAAGTTTCCGGCGTTTAGTGAATGAAATTCGTGCGGGTTTTTTTGTCGCCCAGGCAATTTGAACCCAACGATCCGGGACTCCTGCACGTCCAAAGGGTGGAAACCCCCACGGTGCGACCGAAAAGTTGGAGTTTTGGAGCTTCACTAGGTACACTGCTTCCCCAGCGACGCGACTATGTTGGCCTGTAAACACTGCGAATCTCAGAACCGTTTGGACGGAAAGTTCTGCCACGAATGCGGACAGCCGTTGCCGCAGGACGAACTTGCCTTGGCCAGGACTGAGAACGAGGCACTGGTAGTGGAAGGCTTCAAGCTACTTGCGGAATCCCGCTACCCAGAAGCGATGATGGTCGCCGAAACGGCCCTAGCTTCGGACCCCGGCCACGCGCAAGCCCATGCGCTGAAAGGCGATATCTTTGAACGTGAAGGCGACCTGCATGCCGCCATCGCCGCGTACGAACGCGTAGTCGAATTCGCGCCGAACTCAACCATTGATCGGATCAAGCTCACGCACCTCAAATCCGTCATGCTGGAGCGAAATCAAATCGCCAGCCCACCCCCGAAACGCACCGCGATTGCCGCCGCCGTGAGCGCGACCCTGCTCGTCGCCTGTCTCGGCACCGCCGCCGCCATTTTTAACAACAGCACGCGTTCGGTAGCAAAGACGGGCTCGGAGATAACCAACGTTTCGACCAACCTGCCTGCCGGACCATCCCCGTTGGTGACGCCCACAAACCCGAACCAAAACGCCGCCGCTAACCCGGAACAAAAACCTGCCGAGAACTCCGCAACCGCGGGCCAAGCCACCCCGCCGCCGGTCACGCAACCGAACCCGATTCGGACCGACGCGCCCAGTTCTGGCCCGAGACCCAATTTAGACGGTGAACTGGAACCTATGCGTCCCAACGTTTCGGCTCTGCCGGAAACGAATTCTAGTGCGGCCCAACAAAGGCCGTCTGCCGACCCTGACCCGCGCCCGAGCACCGGAAGTTCGTCCGCAAACACAAACAATTCCTCGACCACCACCCAAGCCCCAACCGGCCCGCGAGCAATCATAGATATCCGGCCGAGCGCGGGTGGAACGGGAGGCCGGCAAGGTGGTTCCGAACCCGTGAATCCGAACACGGCACCCCCGACTTCCAGTGCCGTCAAACTTGCGCGCGACGCAATGATCGCGGGCAACCTTGAGCAAGCCGTGACGTTCTTCCAACAAGCCCTTGGCGAAGGGGCCGACCCGGGCGTGAATAACCAGCAGTTGGGCTCGTGTCTAGAGCGACTAGGTCGCAAGGCCGAAGCGATTCGGGCTTACACCCAAGCGCGTGATGTATTCAAACGCCGCATGGACGCCGGGGATAGCTCCAGCCGAACCAAAGGAGCCTACGAGGCATGCCAGCAAGCACTCGCTAACCTTGGCGCATGAAAGCCCTTTTCGGATTCCTGTTCGCGGCCTGCTGCCTGCCTGCTTTGGCAAGCGAAGTCCTGGTAGTCCAAAAAGTCACGCGCGAGGAGTCTGGCGACATCCTGATCACGCGGGAACTCGCCTTTGCCCTCGGCAATGAACTGCAGGAAACGTTTGCCCTACGATCAGTTGTGTGGTCACTGACCGATCCGACCTTTCGACAGGCGATTTATGACAACCTCGTCACAGGCGACCATGAAACCCCAACCCTGCCTCTTGCGCTTGAAGCGGGTAAGAAGCTCGGAGCGACTTTTGTCGCCTGGATTGAAAACAGCAAGACCGACGATGGTCTTAAGAGCACACTCAGCTTATACAAAGTTGGTACGGCCCGGCCCGTTTACAAGCGCGAGCTAAGTCTGGTCGCCCAAATCAACCAGAGCAACGATCCGGATTCGGTGGGACGTTCAACCGCCCGCACCTGGGCACTTGAACTCGCCACCGGTGCGCTCAAAACCTACATAAAAACCAACCCAGGAACCGAGCCGGACGGCGGTACTACGACGACCGCGCCGATTCCCACCTACACACCCGAGCCGCCAACCATAACGGTTGTGGATGAGCCGACCTTGTTCGCAAAAGTAGACGAGCAACTTAAAGTCGGACATCCGAACGCCGCCCTCAAGCTACTCTACGCTGCGGTGGATGCTGCTCCTAGAAGCATCCCGATTCGAATCCGGCTGATTGAGCTTCTTCAGCAACTCGGCTACGACGCGGAAGCTTTGAGCGAGGCTCGGCGCACGTTGATCTTCGCCCCAAGCACCCCACAACTTCGGCTGATCCTGATCAACGGGCTTATCGCAAGCGGTGAACTTGCCCAGGCCCAATCGGAGATAAATGAGGGCCTAGCCCGTACCCCCGAAGACCCAATCGTTCTTGAAGCGGCCGGAAACCTTGCCCTTGCCCAAGGGAACGCCTCACGTGCACGCTTCTACTATCTGCCGTGCTTAGCCAAAGCCCCGAGCGATCGCGTTCGGTTCTCGCTAGCCGTAGCAATGGCCGCCGAAGGCGACAATGCCGAAGCGGTCCGCACGTTGAGCGAGATCTCCAACAAAGACTTGCTTACGGTCGCCGCATTCCGGCGTCTCTCTCGCGAATGTGTTCAAGTTTTAGGGAAAGACCTCGCCGAAACTATCCGCCTCGTGCGAACCGCGCCCGACCGCGCTACCTTGCTGATCGGCGCGACCAAGTTGCTGAAAGCTTCGGAATCACTGGTTGCTTTACTAGAGCAAATTGCTCCGACTTCGGACCCAGGTCTCCATTCCGGCCTTCTTTTGGCCCATAAATTGCTATGGCAAGCGGCAGGAGAGACGCTCGATTTTGCCCGAGCGGCCGAGGAAGATCTCGGCAGTGCGGCGCAAATCAGCCTATCGGACGCAATGATGCGATTCGAGAAGCTCGCCGAGCCTAAATAAATCCGGTGCAAGACGCCCTTACTCTGATTCTCGCGTGCGTGTCCACCTTTGGCGTCATCATGGTCGCCTTCTTTGGCCTGCATCTGCGAGGTCGGCGTTCCGTGCGACTTCCGCAGCTCCCAGAAGGCAAGCGCCTCACGATCCGCGGTCTCAACCGCGCAAGCCGAGTCACCCTTAACGAGCAACGACCCGAAGAGTGGGTCATCAATCCACCCGAATTCGCGTTAGCCCACCCCATCGAACTCGGCGAAAAACTCCGGGTCGAGGTTGGATACGAGCAGCGCGTCTTTTGGTTCTGGTCCACCGTTACTTCGGTTGACCCCGAAACCGGTCGGATCACATTAACCATCTTAAAGCCGATCGAAAGTGCCGAACGGCGCGTAAATCCGCGTCAAGAATTCACTCGGCTATTGCCTGCTTCCGTAAACGATATTCCGGCCTGGGTACTCGACCTCAGTGACGGGGGTGCGCAACTCCTTACCGAAGCGGAACTCTGCGCGGGCGACCTCGTGCGGCTTGACGCCGAAGGTCAAGAGTCGCGCCTTGGGTTTGTGCTCCAAGTCGAACCCGATATTCTCCGAACCAAATTTGTCAGCCGCGTCCGGCTTGTGTTTAACTAACCCACACGATTTCGGGATCAATCGGGTGGCCGGTTCTGGGGTCTTCCTCGTACAGAAGAAATGCGACGGCATCACCTTGCCAACCACAAGCTTCGGCGGCCAAATGGGTGTACATGGCGAACGCGTGGTCGAAGTCAATGTTCTCGGCCGGATCGTAGCCATCGGGGCGGTCGGTGGCGCATTTCATTCCCACCCACGGATCTCCCAAAACAATCGGCCGATCAGAATTTAAAACCACACGTAGCCCCGCATCCACCACGGACTTCAACCGGACAAGCTTTGACGCCCTTTCCGGCCCGAGCTGGTTTCGATAGCCGGTCCTGAATCGCGTCAGAAACTCCGGTTGCATCGAAACAAGCGGGTTGAGTTTCGCCAACCGCTCAATCTGGGCGTCGCTCAGAATCATCACATGTTCAATCCGGTGGCGACTCGGGTCGCCACTCGCCTCGAACGCATCCAGCACAAGGTCAGTCGAACGGTCACCGATACTGTGCACGCACGTCGCAAAACCGGCTTCTGTAGCCGTCACCACCATGCTGGTGAGCCGGTCCGGCGCATAGATGAGTGCACCGGTCTCTCCCGTCGTGATGTACGGCTCATGGACAGCCGCCGTCGCAGACCCAATTGCGCCATCGGCAAAAATCTTGATACCCGCAACATGAACTTTGCCGGACTTCAAAGCGATTTCACGGAGTGCTTCCGCCTCGATTCCGCGCGGACCGAATACATCCGCCCATTGCACATAGAGCGCGAACGCAAAGCCGGTTTCCGCCGCGACCGCGTCGTACGTGGCAATTTCTTGACGTAGGTTCCACCGCCCCGTCATCATGTCGGCGGCTCGCACAATTCCGAACCGTTGCATCGCGCGGGTCGCATCCGTGATCGCGGCAACCATCTCGGATTCGCTCGGAGCGGGAATCGTTGCCGTCACCCGCTCATGCGCCCGCTCTAGCAGCAAACCATTCAGTTCCCCGGCTGCGTCGCGGCAATAGGTACCGCCCTTGGGGTCTGGGGTGTCTCGGTTCACATTCGCGGCGGCGAGTGCCGCCGAATTGGCCACGCTGGCATGTCCGTTCGAATGACGAAGCAAAATCGGCCGTTCAGGATTGATCGCGTCCAGCTCCGCGCGAGTCAAGTGCTCCGGCCCCGGGAATCGGTTTTGGTCGTATTGAACCGCGCGCAGCCAAAGCCCTTGCTCCAATTCCCGGTCTCGTTCGGCGATCGCGGTCAGAACCGCTTCTCGATCTGTGAACTCCACGAGGGACAGCGCCTGCATATCCAGCCCCATGGGAAGCACGTGGCAATGCGAATCGGTAAACGCCGGAACCAACCACTTCCTTCCGCAATCGAAGCCGTCTGCGGATGGCTCGGGAACTCCGCTTCCTTTCCAAGTCTGAAAGTTCTTAAATTTCACTGCTCACTCGTTCCGCGCTTTCCAACGCCCCTTCAATGAAACCTAGCCAGGATGCCGTGTGGTCTCCCGCGAAATGGACTCGACCGACTGGGGTCTGCAACGTCTTGGCGTGGTCAAGCAAAAAGCCGGGCGGATAGTACGCAAATCCGCCGCCCGAGAATTCCTCGTTCCACCAATCATGAACCTCGGCCCGAACGAACTCGGAAGTGGCTTCCGGCGCTACCTCGGCGAGGGTCGCAACCAGTCGTTCGGGATTGGCAGTCTCGGCGGCCTCGGCACCGTTCATGTAAGTCAACAACGTCGCGCCGGTGCCCCGCGATCCGTCCCAGAACTGTTGCCCATAGCGGTCCGTCAGCAACCCGCCGTTCCAGTCATGATCAAGCCAAAATTTTCGTTTGAAGTGAAGCGCAACCTTTTGCGTCCGGCTCATGGTGAAAGCTTCCCAGGCGTCCTCGTGCGCTTCACCCACGCCGGGAACCCACTCAATTTGTCGCAGTAAATTCGGAGGAATTGCGAATACCACTCGGTCGAACTCATGCATTTCTCGCCCGAGCCAGATTCGGACCTGGCTTCCCGAGGTGTCTACCGAGGTGACGGCTTTCCCGCACAGAATTTGCCCCCATACGCGCTTGTGCATGGCCTCGCACATCGCTTGCGCTCCCTCTGCAAATCGAAACGCGCTCATGGCCGGAGCTTCGCGCATTTGGTACTTTTGGTAAATCGCGAGCCAACCGAGCAGACCAATTTGGTCCGGATCTTCCCCTTCATCCGAACGGTAATACGCCGTGAGATATGGCCATGCCGCCCTAGAAGTCTTAGACTCAATGAACTGCTGGAGCGTGCCTTCGTCGAGGTGCGCATACAGAAAGTTAATGAACGGATCATCATCCAGATCGATGCACAACTCGTCGGCCGCGAGTTCGAACGCGTCCATGTCGGCGGAAAGCTCGCGCTCGAACTCCGCGCGACGCGCCCTGCGCCCCCCGAAGTAAGCCCACGCGTGCCCAGACGGCGACGGCTCGGTCGTCTGGCCGAGTTCCAGCAAAAGGCCGAGCACTCGGTCGTGATCGGCATCGATCCACTCGCCGCCGGCTTCGTACCAAGCATCGTCGTGGCGGACCGTTTTAAGCCGCCCACCAACCCGTTCTCGCGCCTCGAACCCAGTCACCGAATAGCCCTTGGCTTCGAGAAGCATCATGGTCCGCAGCCCGGCCGGGCCCATTCCCACCACGCCGACTCTCACAAAACTCCCTCCGTGGCTCCCCGAATCGCTTCCACCGATCCGCAACGCAGCAGGTGCACATCCACCGGGTTCGCAGGGGCGGAGATTCCGCGCCAGACCATCCCGACCCGGCGGTCTCGGGCAAGTTCACTCAGGCTGCCGAGTTCATCGTCACGCTCCACAACCACAAATTCAAATGCGTCATGGAACTGCCAGGTGTTCCGCGTGGCAAGCGCACTCGCTCCGCCCTGCAACCCCACGAACTTCACCATCGTTTCTTGGCGCGCATATTCCAAGGTTTGCAAGGCACCCTCTAACTGAAAATCTTCCAACGTCCGGGGAATCCGTAGAACCAACATCTCAATTTGCATCCGGCCAATTCCGCTGAGAATCTGCAGGAATTCGGCCTGAACCGCATCGCACGCTTGGTCGAAGTCCACGCTTGTGTCGAGGTCGCGCCCCACTGTGGCAATCAACGGGTTCGGCGCGTCCCGCAAAATTTCTCCCCACAACGTAGGCCCGCCCGAGATATCGATGACCGTGCGTGTGCCAAGCAACGCGTCCCGGTAGTCCTCCTGCCAAGCCACATATGGATCTGCAGGAACCTCTGGCCTCACCCATACCGGCGGATAAACTTGGTTCGTTCGCCCAAAAACGTGGCCCGTCACATGCCCACCCCGGTGTAATGCCGAAGTCCGCGGCTCATTCCAAACCTGAAGGCGAAATACGAAAGCACAATCCACATCAACTGGATGCCTAACATTGGCCAGACTTGGGAGTCGGCAATCCGCCCCAGCGCAAGCTCGGTCGGAAAGCCAGTTGTGTAATAGAACGGCGTCCACCGCGACAGGGTTTGGGCCCAGTCCGGGAACATGGCGACCGGAAACATCTGCCCCGACAGAAAAAGCATGGGAATATAGTAAAGTTCAAAAATACTGGTTGCATCCTGCACAAAAAGTGCAATCGTCGCCAACGCCATGACGGTCAAGAAGCTCACAAGGTGGCCAAGCAACACACTCAGCAAAACCGGCCCTGTGATGTGCACTACCGCGCCGTCCAAAAACGCACTGTAAGCGAACAGCATGAGCGCGAACATCGGCAGAAAGAGCATCGTGCGGACGCACCGCCAAGCAAGGTTTCGCGCGCCCATGAATTGAAGGAAACTCGTCGGGCGAAGCAAAAAGGTCGAGAACTGCCCCTCCTTGATCTCCATCGCGAACTCCCACATAAAGTGGCAAGTCACAAAACAGGTCACGAGCAAGCTGACCAAGTAGTAGAGAACGATTTGGTTCGGGTCAAACCCGCTGATCGCACCGCCCTTGCCGGCGGCAATGAGCACCATCGGCATCACAAACGCGTTCACCGCGTCCGTAAGAATCCAGATCACGCCGCTTGCTTTATAGGCGAGCCCGTCCTGAATGTAGATGCCGACAAAAGCACGCCAATGCCGGAGCGTCCGGTGGAGGGTGCTTCCAATTGCCACGATGAAAATGATACCGGGAATGGGGCGGCCCTTCATTCACACCGGAATCCGGCAATAATTACGGGGTCGCATGAAAACCCTTAAATTTGCGCAGTCCTTTGAGGTCGTGGCAGACTTGCCCGAGCATATGCAGAGCCTCCAGCGGCTGGCCACAAACTTCCGCTGGTCGTGGGATCATGCCACCCAACAACTGTTCCATGAAGTAGATCCGCAATTGTGGGAACAGGTTGAACACAACCCGATTCAGCTCATCCGCCGACTTTCTGCCGACCGTGCCGCCCGACTCGCCAAAGACAAGCTTTTCCTCTCGCGGCTCAAGCTCGCCGAAGATTCACTGCAGTCTTATCTTGATGCGCCGACCTGGTACGACGAAACCTATCCGGGTGAACGCGACAACACCCGAATCGCCTACTTTTGCGCCGAATTCGGCCTGAACGAGTGCCTTCCGATCTATTCCGGCGGCCTCGGGCTCCTCGCGGGTGACCACCTAAAAGCCGCCAGCGACCTCGGAATTCCGCTCGTCGGTATCGGCCTACTTTACAGCCGGGGCTACTTCCGCCAATCCCTCACTGATGACGGCTGGCAACAAGAACGGTACGTCGAAAGCAACTTTTACGGACTCCCGCTTCAGCTCCTGCGGGGAGAAGACGACCAACCCATCGTGGTCACGGTGGAATTCCCCGACCGAATCGTAAAAGTACAGGTTTGGTTAGCCGTAGTTGGCAGAATCAACCTTTATTTGCTCGATAGCAACCTCATCGAGAACGCCCCTCAAGACCAGACAATCACCGACACGCTTTATGGCGGCGACGAGCACATGCGTATACGCCAGGAGATGGTGCTCGGAATCGGCGGCCTCAAAGCCTTGCAAAAACTCGGTTTAACCCCCACGGTTTGCCACATGAACGAAGGCCACGCGGCCTTTCTGAGCATTGAACGGCTTCGGCAGTTCATGAGCGAGCAAAACGTGGACCTGAAGATCGCGCGCCAAGTCACGGTCGCCGGAAATGTGTTCACGACTCACACTCCGGTGCCGGCAGGCTTCGACGTCTTCCCGCCCAGCCTGCTCAAGCAATATCTCACTCCGAGCGTCGAAGAAATCGGCATGGACATGACCGACTTCCTTACCATGGGCCGCGTAGACCCCGAGAACCAGCAGGAGCCGTTCAACATGGCCATCCTCGCCATGCAAAGCGCGAACTATGTGAACGGTGTGTCCCGACTCCATGCGGACGTGAGCCGCGAGATGTTCCAGTCCCGCTGGCCCAATTACCCGGTCGAAGAAGTTCCGATTGAAGCCGTCACCAACGGTGTTCACACGATGAGTTGGATTGGCGGGCGGATGTGTGAACTCCTCGATCGTAACCTCGGACTCGGTTGGCGCGACAACCCCGCTGACCCTGCCGTCTGGCGCGAAGCCTCGGAAGTGCCAGACGCCGACCTCTGGGAACTCCGCGAAGATCAACGCTCGGACCTGATTCGTTTCTGCCGAAAGCGCCTGATGCGCACGGCAACGCGCCGGAATGCAGGCCGCGCCGCCCTCATTCAAGCTGGGAACGTGCTCGATCCGCGCGCGCTCACGATCGGTTTTGCCCGTCGGTTCGCCACGTACAAGCGGGCGTCGCTCATGTTCACCGACCCCGAGCGATTGAAAGCCATCTTGCTGAACGCCGAGCGTCCGGTTCAGATTGTGTTCGCGGGCAAAAGCCACCCACGGGATGACGGTGGCAAGAAACTCATCCAGGACATTCAGCATTTCATCCAGCGCGAAGGCGTCAGTCACCGCATGGTATTCATCGAAGACTACGACATCGAAGTCGGCCGCGCGATGGTTCAAGGCGTAGATGTCTGGCTCAATAACCCACGCCGACCCATGGAGGCCAGCGGCACGAGCGGCATGAAAGTCGTTCCGAACGGTGGGCTCAATTGCTCCATCCTCGACGGTTGGTGGGCCGAAGGCTATAAGCCGGGTCTCGGCTGGGCCATTGGCGACGAGAACGTCCACCCCGATGCGGGACACCAGGATTGGCTCGATTCCCAGAGTCTTTACCATCTCATTGAGCAAGAGATTGCGCCGACGTTCTACAACTGCAATGAGCTCGGGATTCCGCTCGGCTGGCTTAAGATGATGCGAGCCTCCATGCGAGAACTCGCTCCCCGTTTCAGCACTGCGCGCATGGTTCGCGAATACACGACGCGGTTCTACATGCCGGCCCATCACCGGTTCCATGACCTGCAGCAGAACAACATGGAACGCGCCCGAGTCGCTCTCGATTGGCGCAAGCGGGTTCGTGCCGAGTGGCCTAAGGTCAGTATTGGGCCGGTGAGCCACACCCACAGCGGAACCACCCGCGTAGGTGAAGAATTTGAAGTCTCCGTCCCGGTGAATCTGGGGACCTTGAGCCCATCCGACGTGCGTGTGCAGCTCGTGCTCGGCACCGTCGGTTCAAACCGAGAACTCACCAGCTACGTCCCCGAGGATATGACTCACGTGAGCCAAGAAGGCACCGTCCACCGCTACACGTTCACGGTCGGGTGTTCGCGCCCGGGCCACCGAGGTTACATCGTGCGCGTGATCCCGCACCACGAAGATGTCCACGTCGCCAGCGAGTTACCTTTGGTGACCTGGCAAACGTTGGCGGATTAAACCACGGCTTCAATTCGGCGGGCGAGCTCAAAGTCAAACGCGGTGAGCCCGTCCGCTTCGTGCGTGCTGATTGCTACTCGCACATTCTGATATCCAAGCGTGATCTCGGGATGGTGATTCAGCACCTCGGCGAGGTGACCGCACGTTGCGGCGAAAAGCACACCGCGAGCGTAGCTATCGAACGTGAATGACTTGGAAAGCTTGGCACCATCTCGCTCCCAGCCGGTGAGGTCCGTGAGTTGTTCGGCGACTGTGGATTCCGAAAGAACGGAATAGTTGAGTTCTGGCATGGCCCATTATGCGGGGGTTTTTTGGAGACCCGCAACACGACGGGTAAACTAGAGCCACCTTATCATCTGGGTGAACCGCCCGCTTTGTTCCACTGTGCAAGCGCGCGCACCCCAAGGAAAACTATGGCCGCAACTTCCAATTTAACCGCCGGATTCAACGTGGAATCCGTCAAGCAGATATTCCGGAACCTTCCCCGCGCCGAGCTCATTGAGCACGCCATCCGCAACGGAGAAGGAACTTTGGCCGCCAACGGAGCCCTCGTGGCAAAGACCGGCAAATACACCGGACGCACCCCGAAAGACAAGGTGACCGTGCGAGAACCGGGTTCTGAAGCAAACATCTGGTGGGAGAACAACGCTGAGATCTCTCAAGAAACGTTTGCGAAGCTGAAAGAAAAGGCAAACGCCGCCCTCGCGAACAAAGACACGGTTTACGTCACCGATACCTATGGCGGTGCCGATCCGAAGTACCGAATTCGCGCCCGATTCATCACCGAAAAGGCATGGCATGCGCTTTTCATCCAAACCCTCCTCATTCGTCCAACGAAGGACGAACTCGCAACCTACACTCCGGATTGGACCATCGTTGACCTCTGCACCGAGAGCTGTGACCCGGCCACCGATGGCACCCGAAGCGACGCGACCATCGCCCTAAACTTCGCGACCAAAGAAGTGCTCATTATGGGCACGCAATACGCGGGCGAAATGAAGAAGTCGGTCTTCACGATCCTGAACTACCTCCTCCCGTTGCAAGGTGTAATGAGCATGCACTGCTCTGCCAACGTCGGCAAGAACGGCGATGTGGCCCTCTTCTTCGGTCTATCAGGAACCGGCAAAACCACGCTCTCTGCGGATCCTGACCGTGGCCTCATCGGAGACGACGAGCACGGCTGGTCGGACGAAGGCATCTTTAATTTCGAGGGCGGTTGCTACGCCAAGTGCATCAAGCTAAGCGCCGAGGGCGAGCCGCAAATCTGGAACGCGATTCGCTTCGGCAGCGTGCTCGAAAACGTCACCCTCGACGACAAGCGCGTGCCGGATTACGACAACGTGTCCCTGACCGAGAACACTCGGTGCGCCTACCCGGTGGAGCACATTGACGGCGCCGTGATTCCAAGCGTTGCTGGACATCCGAAGAATATCTTCTTCCTCACCTGCGACGCCTATGGCGTTCTCCCGCCCATCAGCAAGCTCACCCCCGAGCAAGCGATGTTCCACTTCCTCAATGGCTACACGGCCAAGGTTGCCGGAACCGAAGCCGGAATCACCGAGCCGCAAACTACGTTCAGCACGTGCTTTGGCGCACCATTCTTGCCGCTGCACCCGCAAAAGTACGCCCACCTTCTCGCCGAGAAGATGAAGGCCCACGGCGCAACGGTTTGGCTGGTGAACACCGGTTGGAGTGGCGGTGCTTATGGCACTGGATCGCGAATGAGCCTCAAGCACACGCGAGCCTTGCTTTCCGCCGCGCTTTCGGGCAAGCTCAATAACGTTCGGTTCGAAACGGATCCCGTGTTTGGGCTTTCGATCCCGACCGAATGTGAAGGCGTTCCGAGCGAAATTCTGAACCCGGTGAACACCTGGGCAGACAAGGCCGCCTACGAAGCTTCCGCGCGAAAGCTCAACGACCTGTTCAACGAAAACCACAAGAAGTTCGAAGGCTAACGCCCGCGAACTCGGCTACACTTGAGGGCAAGATGGTCACGCTTCTTGCCCTTTTTGTTGTCTCACCCGCGCCGCCCGCCGGGTTCACGGCATTGTTCAACGGTCGGGACTTGACGAACTGGAAGGGCCTGGTGGGTAACCCGGTTTCCCGCAAGTCCATGTCGGCCGACGCTTTGGCGTCAGCCCAAGCCAAGGCCGATGAATCCATGCGGGCGCATTGGACGGTCAAAGACGGCGTGCTCCATTTCGACGGAAAGGGCGAAAACCTCTGCACGGCCAAAGACTATGGCGATTTCGAACTGTGGATTGACTGGAAGATCGAGCCCAAGGGCGACAGCGGACTCTACTTACGCGGAACGCCGCAGGTGCAGATTTGGGATACCACCGACCCGGACCAGTTCCAGCATGGGGCCGAAAAGGGCTCCGGCGGACTCTGGAACAACCAGAAGGGTGCCAGGTTCCCGCTGGTGAAGGCCGATAATCCCGCCGGCGAATGGAACACGTTCTTCGTGCGGATGGTCGGCGCGAACGTCACGATAGACCTCAATGGAGTGCGGGTTACCAATGATGTCCCGCTGGAAAACTATTGGAACCGCGAACTGCCAATCTTCCCCACCGGGCCAATAGAGCTCCAAAGCCATGGAACGCATCTTCAGTTTCGTAACATTTACATACGAGAACTCAAAACGACTGGCAAATAAAAACGATTCGGGCAAGAACTTTCGTTCTGGCCCGAACCGCTTTGTCCTTGATTCATTAGAGTGGACCGATTACTCGGTCTAAACCTAACTTACCCTATTCCTCGTCGTCCAGGTCAATTTTCAGGTCAATCTGATCAGAATACTGGGCTCCGAACATCTGGGCCGCTTCCATGGGGTCCACAAGCACCTCTCTCGGCCGGGGTCCGTCGCGTGGACCCACGATTCCCCGCTCTTCCATCGTATCTAGCAAGCGCGAGGCTCGCTGGAAGCCGATCGAGAACCTTCGCTGCAACATCGAGGTAGATGCCTGTTTGCGATCTACGACAAAATGCACCGCTTCTTGCCAAAGCGGGTCGTCATCTTGCTCACTCAGTTCACGCTCACGGTCGGCAATCGCCACCGCAATCGGGTTGAGCACGTAATGGGGTGCTTCTTGGTTCTTCCAGTGGGTACAGACCGCCTCGATCTCGGTCTCGCTGACGTAGCATCCCTGAATGCGCGTTGGCTTGCTCGCATCAATTGGCATGAAGAGCATGTCGCCCTTTCCGACAAGGCGCTCGGCCCCCGCTTGGTCCAAAATCGTTCGAGAGTCAATTTGGCTGGAGACCGCGAACGCCATCCGAGACGGAATGTTCGCCTTGATCGTGCCCGTGATGACGTCCACCGAAGGCCGCTGAGTGGCGATGACCAAGTGGATTCCCACCGCGCGGGCGAGCTGAGCCAGCCGCACAATCGTGGTTTCGACTTCGGCCGCCGCCTGAATCATCAGGTCAGCCAGCTCATCAATGATGACGACGATATAGGGCAGCTTATCGGCGAAACTCGCTTTTGCATTCCAGCCATCAATGTTGCGCACGCCCGCTTCGCTGAACTTATCGTACCGAAGGTCCATCTCGCGCCACACCGCCCGAAGCACGCCGGGGGCTTCTTTGACGTCCTTCACAACTGGGCACATCAAGTGCGGGATGCCGTCAAAAAATGAGAGTTCGACCCGCTTCGGGTCAATCATCACCATGCGAACGTCTTTTGGCGTATTTCGCATCAACAGGCTGGTAATGATCGTCGCGAGGCCGATAGACTTTCCGCTGTTCGTTGCCCCACCAATCAGCAAGTGCGGCATCTTGGTGAGGTCTGTATACCGATTGATTCCGCTGACGTCTTGGCCCAATGCCACGATCAACCGCGACGGGTGGTCAAGAAACTCCTTCGTTTCGCTCACTTCCCGCAGCGTCACCATGCTCGGGCTAGAATTAGGAACTTCAACACCCACGGCGGCCTTGCCCGGAATCGGGGCTTCCACCCGAACGTGCGAGGCGGCAAGGTCCATGGCGAGGTTATCGCCGAGGGCGGTGATTCGCCCGACCCGCACACCTGGGCCAAGTTGAATTTCATAGCGCGTAATAGTCGGGCCGGTCGCAACTTCCACCACGTTCGCTTCAATGCCGAATTGTTCGAGGGTGCCTTCGAGCGTCTCGATGTTTTTCTGCATCTCGGCGGCGCTGCGCTTCGGCCGCCCTACCGGATTGCTAAGCAGATTCAAAGGCGGCAACGTATACCCTTCTTTGGGCGTGGGACCGCTGGTGGTAAGCAATGGAAGCTCGGTCTGCGGCTCTTTGATCACCGGCCGCGATTTAGTTTTTTGCTCCATCGGAGCCGCCACAGTGTCTGCATTCACCGGGCCAGAAATTGTCGTGTCCGAAAGTCGCACAAGGGCGTCCCGAAGGGCGGATTTCCTTTCTGCACGCTTCAAATCGTCGGCAGTCGGTCCATCCACCGGTGCCTTGCTCGCGATGGTACGTACCTTGGGTTTGCGGATCGCCTGCACCAATTCTCGCAAGGGCATATCCACGCACATGATGAGGCCGATCATGAGCAACGCCCCGAGGCCCACTCCGGAAACATCGCCCAGGGCCATTTTCATTGCCCAGGCCAAGCTTGCACCCAAATATCCACCGGAGGAAGAAGCGGCCGCCGGGTCAAACAAATCGCCGCGATGCGCGGTGGCCATAAACGCGATGACGGACGAAAAAATCAGGGCAAGGCCCCACGTTAGGCGGCTCAGTTCAAAGTCTTTTCGCCCGGCAAGGTAGGCAATTCCGATGCCGATGAGCACGACCGGTGAACCCCACGCGCCCCGCCCGAAGAGCGATTCCAGGAACTCGGCCATGGCTTGCCCCACAACACCCGCGTTGCGAAACGCCAATGCCAACCCGATCACCACGCCCACCGCAATGAGAACCACACCGATGGTGTCTCCGACACGATGCGATGGTTTCTTGGGGGCCATGACGACGGCCTTTTTAGACCGGCTCTTAACCGAAGGGGATGGCGTCCTGCTCATAACTTATTGCCCTTTGCGCATCCATGCGCTTAGGTTCAGAAACTATTATAGCGTTAACCTGCTAAAAACCCTTAGTTTTTGTCCCTAAGGTGATGGGTTTCAACGCGCCGAATGGTTCCCGCCGAGCTCGACATGACAATGGACTCGGTGATCGAAATTCCCCGGCGATATCGCACACCACGGAGCAAGTCGCCGCTGGTAACTCCTGTCGCCGAGAACATCACGTGTCCTCGCGCCAGGTCATTGGTCAGCAGAACTCGGTCCAGGTCGCCATCCACCATTTTCTGCGCGCGCTCGCGCTGCTCAGCGGAAGTGAACTTGAGCCGCGCTTGCATGTCGCCACCGATGCACTGCACGGCCGCTGCGGTAATCACACCCTCGGGTGCGCCACCCGTGCCCATAAGGGCATCCACGCCGCTATCAGGGTCAAGTGCAGCAATCGCCACAGAGAGGTCTCCGTCGGGCACCAAGTGAACCCGTGCGCCGACTTCGCGGATATCCTGAATAAGGCTTTCGTGCCGAGAGCGGTCCAAAACGCCGACCGTAACCTCATCAATATCCTTGCCAAGCGCTTTGGCCATCAGCCGCACGTTCACGCGGGGCGGAAGCGTGATATCCACCACGCCCCGGCACTCGGGGCCAACCACAAGCTTATCCATGTAGCAGTCGGGGGCGTGCATCAAAAATCCGGTTCCTTCTACGGCGGCGGCCAAAACCGCAATCGCGTTCGGGGTTCCGTTTGCACACAAGTTGGTTCCTTCCAGCGGGTCCACCGCAATTTGCACCACCGGGCCGGTGCCGTTGCCCACGCTTTCGCCGATGTAGAGCATTGGAGCTTCGTCGCGTTCGCCTTCACCGATAACAATGGTGCCGACAATGTTGAGCTCACCCAGAAGGCGGCGCATGCCTTCGCAAGCGGCTTGGTCCGCGGCGGGCCGGTCTCCCTTCCCCACCCACTTGGCGCATCCCAAAGCGGCCGCTTCGGTCACACGCATGAAATCCAATGCCAAACTAAAATCCATAGAAACCTCGTTGTTTCGGAACCCCTAGTATAGAAGATTGGTTCCGGACCCGTCTTTCAAACGCAAAAAACCCCCTGCCTATACAGGCAAGGGGTCTCTTTAGATTAATCGGCTTTCTTAGCGCTCGGAGTTAGCGTCTTTGCCCGCATCACCTTCGGCTTTGCCCCAATCCGAGGCTTCCTTTTCCGAAACCTCGGCGGTGCTGCAACCGCTGATAGCGGCAGCGAGAATCGCGAGCAAAACGAGACCGAGGACGCGGCGCATATTATTCGCCAAGACCCCAGAACGGATAGTTGATGTCAAGGGCCGGAGCCGCGTTGCCACCGTAAAGGTAGGCGGACGTTGCGCGTCGGCAGTTCGAAGCGTGGCTGGAGCCCGGGAACGCTCTGCCCGGAAGATACTCTGCATTACGCGGGGTTCGGGCAAGGAACTGCTCCACCGAAACAAACTTTGCGCTGCCGTCAGCCATACCGACCACCATGCCACCGTGCGGGCCTGCGCCGACCGGGTCCTTTCGGAGCGGGGTTACCACCGTGCAGTTGTTCGCGCCAGATACGCGGTAGAAAACGCGCTCCCAAAGCTCGCGGATGGCGAGCGGGTAAACGGTTTCTTCACCCGGAGGGTTGCCGCCCGGAGTTGCAAAACCAACCGCGTAAGTGTTCGGCATTTCGGCCAGCATCATCGTTTCCGACGGACGAGCAACGCCGCCTTGCGAGCCACCGTTGATGGGAATGCTGTTATAGCCGCCAACCGATGCACCCATCACACCGAGGTTGATGACAAAGCTATTGAGGATCTGACCGTTGTTGTTCCACTCGTTGGCGTTCTTCTGGCGAAGCGGGTGCTCGAAGATGTCCACGTTCTTCACGTACGGGAAAACGTACTTTTGCCACGTTTGCCAGGTCATCGAGTTATAGAACGGTCCCGTACAACCTGCGGTCGGCGAGCCATTGAAGCTGGCATCCCGGAACTTCGGGTTGATGCTGGAACCCAGTTCGCAACCGCTTCGGCGCGGGTACATGTCGTCGTTGTCCGTTGCGTACATCACAAACCCAAGCGCGATTTGCTTTTGATTGCTGATGGCAACCGACTTCTTGGCCGCCGTGCGGGCTTGGGCCAAAACCGGGAACAAAATCGCAGCGAGAATCGCGATGATCGCGATCACCACAAGTAACTCAATGAGTGTAAAAGCCTTTTTCATGTGTAACTCAATATCCGTTCCGTGAAGGACCGCAGCGGCACAAATCCGACCAAGATCACCTAACAGCTCTGACCTGAATTATGAAGCCTTGAGGGGCGAAAATGCTCCCTTTCTATCCCAGAAGTCCCACCGTGCGAACGCCAGTCTTAACCAAACGTTCATTTATTGGCATTTTTTACGGGCAGTTTCGTAGACCACTTGCGCACTCCGTGCGGCGGTCTCCAGCGCACCCACCCGTTTGGCCTGCAGCTTCACGCGGGGATCAGGCTTCTTCGCCTCTTCCGCCGTAATTTCGATGTCCACTTGAATGCGCTTCGCCCGCACGAATTCCACTTCTGCGTTGAGAAACGCGTAATACGCCGTCTTGATCTCCGGATGTTGGCCTTGGGTCAATCCCACTAGATGCCGAACTTGTTCAGCCCGTTGCTGCCGCCGCCCCAAGGCCAACCGGTAGGCTCTGAGGTCCTCGAGCTTGTTGCCCGTAGGCTCTGGCATAACCAACGTTAACGCAGGCGGCAACTGCTGGTCCAGAATCATAGAGACTCGGCAAGGTTCCAACGCGGGCGGCTCCGGAGTCGGCGCGCATCCGCACAGGGCAACAATGCCAAGGAACCACCAATACTTCATGGGTCCGGAAGACACTCCGCCCGTATCGCCGAGACATAGGTGTAGTACGTCGCTTCCAGGTCCTTCCTCGCCGCGTCAATCTCAGCCGGTGTTGCCCCATCACTAGCCTTGAGTTCAACGAGATGAACATAGGAGTTCGAGAGGTCGCGCAATTCCGGTGTGAGAACGCCGCTTTGCTTCTCACTTACTTGCAGTAGAGTAGACAGGCCTCTGATCCGTTCCAAACTTGCGAGAACTTCCCGCTTTACCGCTGCTTCCCGCTCGGCATCAGTGGTCGTTGACGGTAAATTGGCCGGGAAAACTGCCGCCGCCGTCCGCAAAGAACCGGACATAGCCCGGGCGTAATCGCACGGAGAAATTTCAAGTTCTTTCTGGGCGGAATTCGGTTGCCCGCATCCGGAAAGCCAAAACCCGATTATGGCAAGAGCGAAGCACCTCACGATGTCTGCGCCCATCATACGCTAGCGGCCCAAATTCCCGCTAGTTGGTTGCGAGCGCAAGCGGCTTGAGGGTTCGCGCCGGGTTCGCAGGGCGGTCCCGCTTGATTTCCTGATAAAGCGAGTCCCGTTCAATCGGAATCCGGTTGACTTCCTCAATCATTCGCACCATGTTGTCGTAGGTCAGCACTTGCGACTTGTTGCCCCATTCGCCTTCTTTGTACGTAATCTCGTACTCATGCACGAGCCCATCCGTATCGTCCGCGCCGTACCACAGGGCCATTTGCGTAATCGGCACCGAGTTCATGATCCAGAAGCTCTTGATGTGCTCGAAGTTATCCAGCATCAACCGGGTCACGGCAATGTTCCGCAGGTCGTCGTCTCCCGTGGGAGCCTTGATTGCGGCCAATTCTGTGTTTTCCGGGTGGAAACTTAACGGGGTCATGGTCAAGAAGTGACCCGTTTCATCTTGTAGTTCCCGAAGTTGAATCAGATGGTCTACCCGCTCCGCTGCCGTTTCGATGTGTCCGTAAAGCATCGTCGCGTACTGCTTGAGCCCCAGTCGAGAGGCCGCGCGCGCCACTTCCTTCCACTCTTCGCCGTTCAGCTTCTTGCCGAACAACTCGGCATGAACCCGTTCGCTCAAAATCTCGATTCCGCCGCCGGGCAATGAGTCCAGCCCCGCGTCCAGAAGGTCTTGCAGGCACTGGTCAATGGAAACTTTGCCCATTTGTGCGATCTGCACGATTTCAACCGCCGTAAATGCCTTCACGTGTACGCCCGGGCGTACCGCTTTCACCTGGCGAATGAGATCCGTGTAGTACTCATACTTGAGGCGCGGATTGATGCCACCCACCATATGAACTTCGGTGATCGGAATGTCTAGGTGCCATTCCAACCGGCGTTGAACCTCCGCCATGTCATATTCATAAGGAGCCGGGCCGCCCTTCTTGGCGTAAAAGCTGCAAAACTTGCAGAACTTGTTGCAAATGTTGGTGTAGTTGATATGCTGGTTGCTAACAAAGTAGGTTCGCGCCCCGTGCCGCCGTTCCCGAACAATGTTTGCTAGGTAGCCCACCGCAGTCAGGTTCGGAGTCTCGTACAGCCGCATCCCGTCCTCGAACGAGAGCCGGGTTCCGGAATCTACCTTTGCGTAGATGTCCATCAAATCTCCCACGATGCGCTCAACTGCCATGCTCATGAATAAGGGCATGTTACCTGAACTTTCAACAAATATTGAAAGTTGCTCACGGACGAAGGGTACTTGAACTCATCAACGTGGTGAGGGCCTCGGCCAGGGTCGGGCGCCGAATCGTTACTGCTTCGATGTTCCCATACCCTTGAAGCGCGAGTTGCGCTGCTGCTTGAAGTCCTTGGTCCAACTTCAGGGTCGTTTCCGGGCCTTCTTGGGTGATCCGCAATCCCAGCGGCCGAGCCACCATTGCCACCGCTTCCGAATTTTTCGCAAGCACGCGGATCGTTGCGGGCTCGATGGATTCGATGAGCTCGCGCGGACTTCCGAGAAATCGCAGCCCCCGGGCCGAAACAACGCAAAGGTGGTCTAGCCTCTCTGCGATATCCGCTCGGTTGGTGATGACGACGAGCGTAAGTTCGGGGTTAGACAACAACCGCCCCAGAACAATCTCCAGCCGCCACGGGTCGAGTCTATCCAGGGCGCGGTCTACCACCAGCAAACCCGTTGGCATCGCCAGGCCTTCTAACAGGGCGCAAGCATCCTGCGAACTCTGCGGCAAACTCCGAATCAGTTTTTTGCGTTCGTCCCACAGTCCCAGTTCGCCGATCACTGCGCCTGCGACTTTGCTATTGAAACGTCGGGCAATGTTTTCCGGCGTCGCTCTCGGGCCCGTGTTTGGCTGGTCCGCGAGCAACGAGTCGGTATCCTTCGGGGCCGCGTCAAGAATCGCGCGGGCAAGCCGGGATTTTCCGGCAGCCGCCGGACCCATCACCGCCAGTTTTGCCCCCACCGGAATGTCGAGGTCAAGCGGACGGGCTTTTTCTGAACAAAGAAATCCCCGAACCGCAACCAGCCGCATCAGTCAAGAACCGTAAACGATTTGTCGAAGTGAGTCAAGATTTCCGGTCCGCTTTCGGTCACTACCACGTCGTCTTCAACGCGCACTCCGCCGAACCCCTCAATGTAAACACCCGGCTCAATGGTGAACACGTTTCCGACCACCAGTGGCTGGTCCGCCGAAAGATGGAGCCGACCCGGATCATGAACTTCGCACCCTAGCCCGTGGCCCAACGAATGGCCGAAATACTTGGCCATGTCTTTCTCGTCTAAGACGGCTCGGGCGTGCAGGTCCACGTCGCGTCCATTTGCGCCTGCCACCATCATCTCGCAACACTCCACTTCGGCTCGTAGCACCTGGTCGTAAATCTCCCGGTGGCGGTCGCTCGCAGATTTGATCACAAACGTTCGAGTGATGTCGCTGCAATAACCATCGAGCTCGCACCCAAGATCAAGGGTCACAAAGTCACCCGCTTCCAGTCTGCGGTCACCCGGCCGGGCGTGCGGTTTGGCCGAATTTGGCCCACTTGCCACAATCGGCTCAAACCCAAGCTTGGCCCCTTGCCGTCGGAAGAAAAACTCGATTTCCAGCCCGATGTCGTACTCAACAATCCCGGGTTTCAACATCCGCACCGCATGTTCCACACACGCATCGGCCAACTTACAGGCCTCGCGAATTTTCGCGATCTCAAAGTCAAACTTCACTTGCCGAAGCTTGGTCAGCAGGGTTCCCGCCGACTTGAGATGAATCCCGGCCAGCTTCTCGGTCCAAGTGGTGTACGTTCCCCAAGACACCGATGGCTCAACGGCAAGCTCAAGAATTCCGAGCGTGCCCATCTCCCGCCGGAAGACATCAAACAAAGTGTCGGGCGAGCCAAAAGTCACCACCCGCATATCCTTCACTTGCTGGCTCGCTTGCACCGAATAGCGCGAGTCCGAAATGAACAGTCGCTCGGTCGGGGTGAGAACGCAGAACCCGAAGCTTCCCGTGAACCCGGTCATCCAGCGGACATTAATGATGTCGCTTACCAGCAGCGCGGGAACTCCCGCTTCCCCAATCGCCCGTTGAACTGTCTGAATAATCTGCTCGCTCAAACCACCGCCTCCTTGAAGTTCACCAGTGCCTTGAGAGCAAGCACATAGCCATAACCACCGAGACCCGTGATCTGCCCGACCGTAATCGGGGCCACCACCGATGTCTTCCGGAATTCTTCCCGCGCATAGACATTACTGAGGTGAACCTCAATGACCGGGAGCCGAACCGCGGCGAGCGCGTCGCGGAGGGAAATCGAATAATGCGCCAGTCCGCCTGGGTTGATGATGATTCCGTCAGCCCATTTACGGTTCGTATGAATCTGGTCAATCAGCAGTCCTTCGCTGTTCGACTGCATACAACGAATCTCCGCACGCAGCACTTTTGCCTCGACCGCGATCATCTCGTCAATCTGGCTGAGTTCCTGCTTGCCGTAAAGGTCCGGCTCTCGGAACCCGGTCAGATTGAGGTTCGGGCCATGCAGAACCAGAATGTTGTGTTGAATCTCACTCATGCGGGGTGGTTGGGTTGGGGTCCGTGGCGTTCTCAGGCAACAAGTGCGGAATGCCATTTACGATGGGAAATGCGCGGAACTTTCCGCAGGCACACGACTGACACACCAGTTGATCTCCGACTTGGCTGAGCGGCGGCCGTTCCGGGTGAAGCGGACAGCCGAGAAGTTCCAGCACGTGGGGGTCAATCATGGTTCGGCGAAAGATATACCTTCATCGTTTCGGCGGCTGCGTGGCTCCAAGAAAACTCGTTCAGCCGCTCTGCTCCGCGCTCTCGATATTGGTTCACTTTACCGGAATCGGCCAGTAGCTCGCGAATCGCCGCCGTCCACTCCTCGGGTTCAAATGAATGAACAATTTTTGCCGCCTTGTCCGCAACCTCGGGGAGCGCACCTCCCGCACTCGCGATGACGGGGCACCCGCATGTCCACGCTTCCAAAATGGGCAGTCCAAATCCTTCGTGCAGGCTCGGGCAAAGGTACACGCTCGCCTGCGAATAGAGCGCGCTGAGCGTTCGGTGATCCACAAATCCGGTGTAATGCACGCACGGGTCATCCGGAATTTCGCCCCAACCCTTCTTACCGGTGAGCACGAGTTCGAGACCCTGTTCCACAAAGAGCGGCGCGACGGCTTCGACGGCAAGCCCCATGTTCTTTCGCGGCCAGCGCGTGCTGACCGATAGCGCGTAGTCTCCAACGATTCCTAGGCTCTGAACAATCTCTTTCGCTTCTTCATCCGGAACTGGTGAAATGAGCGGATTAGGCCCGTTGTATATCGCCGACACCTTCCCACGCGCCGCCGGAATGTACAGTTCTATTTCGGATTTGGAAGTCTTTGACACCGTAATGATCGCGTCCGCGTTGCGGCATGTGCGCGGAATCAGCTTTTGCAAAATCAGCCGGTCGCGATTGCGGAACCACTCGGGGCCAATGAAAAAAGAGACATCGTGGATAGTGGTCACCATCCGCTTCGCCCCAAGCAGCGGGGAGAGGTTGTACTGTGTGTGAACAACGTCCGCTTGGATTTTGCGCACCACGCGCGGAAACGAAACCGTATTCCACCAGCGGCGAGATCGCGCTGGCACCGAAACCACTCGCATCCCTTTCGGATAGGACTCCGCCTCAAAGCCCTTGCGAACAATCAGGTAGAACTCCGCTTGGTCCGAAAATTGCGCGAGTGCATCGATGAGACCCGTCCAATAGGTCGTGTCTCCCGTGGATTGCGAACGGTACAGATGACCGTCTATCGCGATTTTGGGAACCTTTTTGCCATCAGAAGCGATCATTTTTAGAAGGTGGAGTCCTTAGCGTCATTATGAAGAAAAAGAAACATCCTGCACTAATTGCTGTCACGGCCTTTTGTGCCATCGGAATCATCGGCTTTGTGAACAGCATGGGAAACAACGCGTCGGCGGGTCTTGGAGGCGAAGACAACCATGATCACGGCAATGAATCGCAACCCGCAGGCGCGTCGAACGAAGCCGCGATCAAGGACGACATGCTTCGCAACTTGAATGAGCGGCAGCCCGCCCCGAAGGTCACGAACAACATCCCGCCGCCCGAAGAAAAAGCCCCCGCGCCAAAACCGGCCGATTCGCAACCCAAGATCAACCCGATTGAGAATCGCGTTTCGAGCGGGTGGTTCCGAGAAGACGCCGCCGACTCGAAACGCTAGGGGACGAGAATTTTCCGCCCCTCAAATTCGGTCCACCTAATCGAAGCGCCGTAGAACTCCGCCAGAACGCCAGACTCCCTAACCGAGTCTGGCGTTCCTACGTTCCAAACCCGTCCATCTCCAAACAACGCTATTTGATCAGCTAAGTCAAAAGCGAGCTGAACATCGTGAACGGCCACGGCGACCGCCTTTCCCTCTGCCCGCAGTTCCCCCATCCATTCAAAAAAACCGGCTCGGTGCGCAAGGTCGAGGTGTGCCGTAGGTTCATCCAGGAGCAATACCGGCGTTTGCTGGGCCAGCCCCCGCGCGATCAGCACACGTTGGCGCTCTCCCCCCGAGAGCGTGCCGAAGTTGCGGTGTTCCAAGTGCCGCGCATCCATTCTTTCAAGGCAAGTTCGGGCGAGTTCAATTTCTTCAGGCGTATCGAAAAATTCGGAGGAATGGGCGAAACACCCCATTAGTACCATCTGCAAAACGCTGAATTGGAAAGCGGGCTCTTCCCGTTGCGGCACGAGTGCAATATGTTTGGCGCGCTCCTTGGGGACCATCGCGAACGTGTTTTGTCCGTTCCAAATTGCCATGCCCGCCAGAGATGGAATCACCCCAGCTAGGGTGTTCAGAAACGTCGATTTTCCACCCCCGTTCGGCCCGAGAATCGCCGTGAGGGTCCCGGGCGACAGATTTAAGTTGATGCCCGAGAGCACGGGCGTATTCCCGTGGCCCACCGTTAGGTCGCGAATCGTCAGCATCGGCTTCCTATCATGACCCAAAAGCACGTCGATGCAACTATTTTCGGGTTACACTGATGTGAGGCAAAGGAACCTGAAATGTCGAGTAAATTTGGAAGTGCTCTGGAATTAACACCGCTGGCTCTTACTACTTTGGCAATCGTCATGGGCCTCGCCGGGTGTGGCGGGCTGTTCCCGTCAACCGAGTCGGGTGGCGAAGGTCGGCTAGCCGTTCGCATTTTGTGGCCCGAGGAGACGCGGCGTCTTCCCGATGCCGCATACAGCCTCCGGCTCGAAATTTCACGCCCGACCGACATCCAGCATCCCGTAGAAGTTCGAATTTTGCCCCGGCACGTGGGCACCTCCGGTACCACCGAGCTCTTCGTTGAGCTACCGCCCGCCCCGGATTACCGTCTGTCGGTTACGGCCCACTCGAGCCCCGATGGAACCGGCACGGTTTTGGCGAGCCACACAAAACCAGGATTAGTCGTTGACGCTGGACGTTCCACCCCGTGGTCCATCTCTCTGGCCACCGACGCGGCAACCCTTGAGTTCACTTCGCCCATTTCCACAATAAAACAGGGCGACTCCGCCAGAGTGAGCCTCCTAGTGAAAGATTCCCGTGCCCGTGCGGTCCTCGTCAACCGTGATTCCATCCAATGGACCGTGCAAAACGAATCAATCCTCAGTGTCCAGGCCGTCGAAGGGCATCCCGACCAATTCCAAATCACTGGATTAAGCAATGGTACTACGAGCATTCAGGCTCGCGAACGAAATTTAGGAGTTTCCACAGCTCCGATCACAATTTCCGTGACCGACATTGGGGGAACCATGCAAGATCTCGGCACGTTTGGCGGGAGCACCTCTATCGCATACGGAGTCTCTGCGGATGGCTCCGTCATCGTAGGTGAAGCGGACACGGCGCAAAACGAAACCGTTCGCGCATTCCGCTGGACCACAAGCAGCGGCGTGCAGGACATCGGCACCCTCGGCGGGAGCCGATCCTCAGCGAGAGCGGTTTCCGCCGACGGATCCGTCGTCGTGGGCCAGTCCGGCACCGCTCAGAATCAGGTTCGCGGATTTCGCTGGACCGAGACCGGCGGCATGGAGAATATAGGCAGCTTAGGCGGCGTGAGCACGCTTCCGGATGGGGTCTCGGCAAATGGCGAAGTGGTAGTTGGCTCAGCGGATATGAGCGGCGTGGGAACGCGGGCATTTCGGTGGTCACGCGGAGAAGGATTGATGGCCCTAGACCCATTTGCCGCGAGAGCGCACGACGCCTCATCGGATGGGTCGGTAATTGTCGGCTATTACCAGAATCCCAGTTCATCCCAGAACAACGGGGCGTATTCATGGACACAAGGCGGAGGCTTTCAGTTTTTGGGAAGGCTAGCTGGTACCTTCGCAATTGCCCACGGCATCTCGGATGATGGGTCGGTCGTCGTGGGGTTCTCGGAGTTTCCCGTCTTTTCGGCTCGGGCATTCCGTTGGACCGCAACAACGGGAATGCAAAACCTCGGCACTTTGGGTGGTAACAGTTCAGCGGCAACCGACATCTCCGCGAATGGACTGGTCGTGGTGGGCACTTCTGAAAACGTACTCGGACAAATTCGCGCCTTCAGGTGGACTGCCGAGAGCGGAATGCAAGAACTCGGAACTCTCGGCGGCGGCATGTCCGAAGCGCTAGCGGTTTCGGCCGACGGGTCAGTGATCGTCGGCGTCTCCACCAATGCGCGAGGCCAAAGACGTGCGTTTCGGTGGGTAAAAGATTAGCAGGAAACTCGGCAGGCGGCCAGAAAGGCATCTTTGATTTCCGGAGCGATGTGCTCGCGCACGGTGACCTCATCCGCCGAGCAATACGCCATAAAGTCGCGCAACGCAACTGCAAACGTCGGCCAAAATTCTGGCGAGAGGGTCGTGCCCTCCGTATGCCATTCCCGGAGTTCGAGAACCCCGGTGCGGCACCAAAATTCCGCCCGTGCGACAAACGCATGGCCAAACAAAATCGGAAGCACGTAATAGCCCCATTTGCGCTTTGCGAGCGGAGTATAGATTTCCCAAATATAGTCAAACCCGAAAACGTGCGCGACCATTTTTCGGTCCCACATCAGCGGGTCCAGCGGGGCGAGAATGCGGCATTTTGGCTTTAGGCTGGGTTCGTCTAACAACGCCAGAAATTCGGGAGTGGCGTGCGCGGCGACCCCGTCCACACTCACTGGCCTCAGCTGTTTCCGTCGCACCAGTTCCTGAATGGCCGGCCTTTTGTGCGCTCCGAGCATTACGTTCGGCCAGACTTCGGCGGCGGCGCCGGGTCGCAACAGTCCCATGGTCTTATGCCGGTCCAGAACGACTTGCTGCACCGCTTCCTCTTGGGTGAGTGTTGGCGCATTGAGAAATTGAGCCGGAACCACGCGCTCCGTCAGGTCATAAAGGTGGTGCCCGCCCTTACGGCCCGCTGTCATCACGAGGCCGCTATGCCAAAGCGCGCGGAGGGTCTGCTTGGTAAGGCTGGGGCCGTACCACGAACCCGCCCATTCCGCTTTCCGCGACTGAAACTCACACTCTTTTGGCAAAAGCGGCCCCCGTGCTTCGATCTCCTTGAGAATCTGGGACACGGCTTCGGGGTGTTGGGAGAATATTTTTTCTTCGAACCAGGTGCGCCCGACTTCATACATAAACCTACGCGCGGGCCACCCTTCCATTTGTACCAAGGACGCCTGTTTGTCCCATCCGTCATAGAGGGCGCGATCTTTGTAGGCAAGGGACTGCCAATCGCCGATTTTGTAACCCGGCACCCGGCTTTGCAGCACCAGGTCGTGGTTGGTTCCCACGGGGGCGATGGGGTCGAACTGGACGCTTTTCAGTCGGGCGAAGGCCTCGTTTATGGATGCGACGGGCGCAAAGTGATGCCGGATGAGCGCGCGTCGTACATCCACTTTCGCCAGGATCATGGGAGGGAGTTTACGTTTTTCCCGGCGCGGCCGGCCCATAGGCCAGTCCCACGGTCTTTCGCGGCTCGCCGCGAAAGACCTCTGCCCCGTCCGCGCCGGGTTGTGGGCTTAGGTTGTTCGCTTGCGCCGGAGCAGGGCGATTAGCCCTGCGCCCAGCACGAGCATCGTGCCGGGTTCGGGCACGGGCCGCAGTATGGCTGACCGAAAACCAATCGATTGGTCGGTTTGCCTGACATCAACGGAAATTACGCCGCTTGCGTTCAGATCCCAAGAGGTGAAAGGAATGAGATTTAATGCCCTGGAGTCAGAATCAAGCAAGTCAGCCGTATTCACGAAACCAGATGACCCTGACCATACATGTACTGTCGCACGTCCATTTCGGATTGGACTGAAGCTTGCCGCGAGCAACCCGTTACCGCTGGAGTATATGTCTCCCTGCCAGAATCCTCTATAAAGTTCTTCGACGGTGTCCGGTGTTTGCCATCTGAGAATGCTCAACCGGGCATTAGGATTGAAATTTGGATCAAAACCTGTTCCGTACATGGTCCCGTCATCATCAATAAGTTCTGGCCGAGACTCGGTCCCGAAGCCTTGCACAAATTGCTCAGCTGAACCTAAGTCGCGGTAAAAGCCTGCAATATCTCCAGCCGCACCCACCGCGCGGTCCGAGTTGTTAATATCAAGCCCGACGTATGCAACATGGTGGACGATGACTTGCCGGTCTGCGGTGATCGTGAAATCGGAAATAGCAAACGAACCATCTGCACTGAATTGGCGACCCACGATAGTACCGTTATCGTTTATCGCATGAATTCTGTACGTGCTCGGTGATGCCGACGGCCGGGGAAGCTCAACCAATCCCGTTTGTACACTCCAAGTATACATGCGCCCGTCGTCGGTGTAGACAGCCGCAACCCCTTGTTCATTAATGTCGGTAATTCCAAAATTCGCAGAAGCTGATTCTGATACAAAATATCGCTGTCCATTTACAAATGCGACAATGCCGCCAAAGTTTGGTCTATAAGCGATAATATCACCACGGTCGTTGATCTTGGGCACTAGCAACTCGACACCATCAATATCTCGCAAGAACTCCAATCGATATTGCGGAAAGGCAATTGCCGAACTCACAGAAGCTAAGGCACAGGCCAATGCAAAAAGTTTCAATTGCTCCTCCTCGTGACGATTGTTTGATCAAACAACGCCCGGCCCAACCAATCAAATACTCCTAGACGAAGTCCGGGCTGATCAAAGTCTGATTCAGAGTAGAGCTGGTTTCGGCCAATGCCCATCCCTCCCCAGTATTCATAGACCGTCCAACCCATTCCAAAATCCGCACAATTCTTGCGCAGATCCCAGTGCCACCAGAAACGATCGTGCAGTGGACTGTTTGAGTAAATGGTAGGACCAAAATTTTCGATTGGCGGAATGCACATTCCGGGTTCGCCGCAAGTTCCTGCATGACGATGCTGTACTCCCGCTTCGGTGATCATGATGGGTGCTTGGTAGTAAATGACGGGAATATTTCCTTCAGTCTGGACGAACTGGTTTCTGCCCATCCATAGTGCGGCGTCAAGTATCGCCGGGCGGAACGGGTCCCAATTGGGGTTCGGGGGTCCGACGCCCGCAAAGTCTTCATTAAATCGGTAAACCTCCCCGTTTCCCGGTTGCTGGCCCCGCGTCATCCAGTGAGTGTAATTGAAGGGGGAATATTGGTGGGATGTGTAGATGATGTTGTCAACGAGTTGATGTCCGGGTATCCCGGGCAGAGCAAGTTCGGTCGGTGAGTATGCATTGCCGAACGTTGGCATATCTGCTGGCCAATTTCCGTTTCCCCAGTTTTTGTACTCATTTTGTCCAAACTCTTTTAAAGTTGCCATTGGAGTTGATGCGATATAACTATATTGAGAATTTACCGAGAGCGCATGACGAACGGCATTTAATTGTACATTCCTCCAGTTTTGTAGCAGTCCTTTAAACCAGGCATGCCACTGAGGAACAGTTCTGTTATTTGGATTGTATCGAGATGGCGCGAACCCGATCATTGGCTCGTTAAGAATCTCAAAGTAGAGCTTATTTGCGGGAAATTCGATCGTCAAGAAATTGGGCAGGAAAGTTGTCCAAAACTTTGCCAGCGGATGGTTCGCATCCAGAGGATGGTCTTCGGTGGTAGTCAGCTGGTGAAGGTAAACCGACTCCAGTTCCATGCTCGAATCTATTCTCATAGAATGAAAATGAGCTTCGCTCACGACCACTGGGTGTAAATCGACGATCACGGCAAGGCCTGCGTTAATCGCTTCGTGGATAGTGTCCTTTAACTCCACCATGGCATGCGAAGCAAGTGGATTCGGTTGCTCAGGCCGGGCCGCACGTTTAAGTGGATTACCTGCTATGTAAGCACCGTCTGAGCCTACTCCGAAACATTTTGGGTCGATTGGAATTCGGACATGATCAAACCCGGCTGTCCGAATCGCGTTGAAATCGGTCGGAGTAAGCAAGTTCTTTAGTCGGATCGGTGCGTATGGGCCACGGTTTCGTACGTAAAAGTGATCCGCATTGCCGAAGACATAAGGTAAGTTAACACCTTTGCGCAGGTTCGCCGGTAGATAGCTAAACGGTTCACCGTCTCCAGTTTCCTCTTGTGCATGGGCTACCCCCCCCCGGCGAGAACGACGGCGAGGCCGATGAAGCGGCCGATGCCGGATAACGAAACTTTGCTTCGTTTCATGATTACAATTACTATAACAAAAACCGCCAGAAAAACCAAGTCTTTTTTGCAAAACGGCAAATAATGCAAATTTCCGTCAGTTCTGCGCAGTCAAACCACACCCCGGCGCGGACGGGGGCAGAGGCCTTTTTCCGCACAAGGAAAAAGGCCGAGGACGAGGCACTGGGCCGGCCGCGCCGGGAATCACCAATCTACACCGACCGGTACGCGGCCAGCGTCTGTTCGCCGATTGCCGACCAATGATACTTGTCCAGGTTTGGCTTCCCCGCGCGCGGAGCCCTCGCCAATTCCAGCGTCGCCCGCATTTCGCCCTCGCCAAACTCACCCGGATACAGCATCATCCACTCCGTCCCCACATCCGCCTGCAATTCCGGCAACGAGCCCACCGCCGGCGCGACAATCGGGCGGCCCACCGATAAGCCGTACAAGGCGCTTCCGCTATTCAGAATGTTCCGGTACGGCAGAGCCATCACGTCGCACGCGGACGAATACGTTTCCAGCAACTCATCCGGCAGAAACTCGAGGTCCAGCCGAACACGCGGGTCGTCTCCCGCCGCCGCCCGAATTTCGGCGGCCAGCGGCCCATCCGCACACTTCCCTGCAATCAACAGCAGATCTTTCTCGCCCGCAACCGCCCGGAACATCTTCACCAAATGCGGAACGTTTTTATACGGCCGAACCACCCCAAAATTCCCGACAATCGCGCTGTCTTCGGGCAACTTCAGCTCGCGCCGGGCTTCCAACTTGTCTATCCCATGAATCTTCGTGCAGTAATCCCCGTGCGGAATCACAAACGTCTTTTTCTGCCGCGTGGCCGGAAACGCGGCGTACATCTGCTCCCGCGCGGATTCCGAAAGGCAGATAATCCCGTCCACCATCGCAATCCAACGCGAGTAGAAAGCCTCTCGCTTCTCCGGGTAAAGGTCCTCGTGCGGCTTGAGGTTGTGCGCGGTCCAAAACAGCTTCGCCCCGCGCAGTCGCGCAATGCGAAGCCCCGCCATCATCTGCAAGAAGTGCTTCCGGGCGGCTGATTCCGGGGCGAGGTTCAGCCAATACTCGGGCCAATGCACGTGGACCACGTCCACCTTCGGATTTCCCACCGCGCGGCGAATGGTTTGGTCGACCACCACCGCCCCCGCGGATACCAAGGCGTCGCACAGCAACCCATTGTAAGGGTTCTGCACGTTGGAATAACCCGGCAACTGCGCAACTACCATCCTGGCCGTTACTACATACCTAATTTGGTAAATAGCATGCGTTCCAGCCGGTCGCGCGTGGCTTCGTGCTCAATTTCGGTGAGCACTTCGGCGGCGAACGCATACACCAAGAGCGCTCGCGCTTCGGCTTCCGAGATTCCCCGTGACCGAAGGTAGAACATCGCGTCTTCGCGAAGCTGGCCGATGGTTGCCCCGTGCGTACACTTCACGTCGTCCGCAAAAATTTCTAGCTGCGGCTTGGTGTTCATGGTCGCGGTCGGGCTCAGCAAAAGCGTCTGGTTCGTCTGCTTTGCGTCGGTTTTCTGCGCGTCTTGGTGCACGAAAATCTTTCCGTTAAACACAGCTTCGGCATTGCCATCCAGAAGGTGCTTATACACTTCAAATGTGTCGCAATGCGCTTTGGCGTGGTCAAGCCGGGTGTGATTATCCGCAAGCTGGTCGCCGTTGATGCAGACCACGCCGTCCATGCGGCAGTGGGCATGCTCGCCGTCCACAAAGATATTCAGGTCGTTGCGGGTAAGCCGCCCGCCGAACGTCACGCTGAAGTTTCGGTAGGTCGAATCCGCTGCCTGCTTGACCTCGGTGAGGCCCACGTGAATGGAGTTCAAATTTTGTTGCTGAAGCTTGATGTGTTCAATATTCGCGCGAGAACCTACCGTGATTTCCACCACGCTGTTGGTGAACTGAGCACCGTCTCCGCGCGAAACATAGCTTTCCAAGAGCGTAAATTTTGACTCCGGCTCGGCAACAACAACAATTCGCGGGTGGCTCGCCGACGCTTGTCCATCCGCCACATGAATGAAGTGAATTGGCAAGTCTATGCTCGCGCCTTGGCTTACGCGAATGGCGAGTCCATCGGTGAACTCGGCCGTGTTCTTCGCGGCAAAGTAACCCATCGCAGGCTTTTCGAGATGACCCAAATGTGCCACCACCGGGAAAGTCGCCTTGTCTAGCGAAGCAAGCGTTCCGAGTTCTGCCGGGGCATCTTCGGCCAAGCGGCTCAGGGTAAGCCCTTCCGCATTGCGTAAATCACTTAGTTCAGCCGCGAAGTGCCCGTTTATGAACACCACGCGAATCTGGTCCGCGTCCTGTTCCAGCAGGGCGGCAAGCTCTTGTTCCGAAACCGAGCTAAGCTGCCCCGGAACCCAAGCGTGCGCTTCCAACGCATGTCCAACAGGCGTGTATTTCCAGTCTTCGTGCTTGCGGGTCGGAATTCCAAGCGTGCTCGCCCAGGCGGCGGCGCGTTCGCGCAATGCGGTCAAACTTCGTTCTGCGATTCCCGAGCTCAACGCGACCCCGCTGCCAACTCTTCGTTAATCCAGCCGTAACCCTGCGCTTCCAGCTCGAACGCGAGGTTCTTGTCGCCACTTTTCACGATTCGGCCATCAATGAGGATGTGGACGAAGTCCGGAACGATGTAAGTAAGTAGCCGCTGGTAGTGGGTGACCACCATGAACCCTCGCTCGGCTCCGCGCAGACGGTTTACGCCGTCGGCAACCACTTTCAGCGCGTCAATGTCGAGTCCAGAGTCCGTCTCGTCCATGATCGCATATCGCGGTTCCAACACCGCCATTTGGAAGACTTCGTTGCGTTTCTTCTCGCCGCCCGAGAAGCCCTCATTCACGCTTCGCGAAAGCATGGTGGAATCGAGGCCAAGGTCAGCTGCCTTCTCCTTGATGCGGGTCATGAAGTCAAGCGAACTCACTTCCGGCTCGCCTCGGAATTTCCGGGCCGCATTCACGGCCGACCGCATGAAATAAACATTGCTCACACCCGGAATTTCGACCGGATATTGGAACGCAAGGAACAGTCCGCGCACGGCGCGCTCATCTACTTCGAGCTCTAGGATATCTTCGCCGTCGAGGAGGATTTGACCGTCGGTGACTTCATAATCCGACCGCCCCGCAATGACATTCGCCAATGTGGACTTACCCGAGCCATTCGGCCCCATGATTGCGTGAACTTCGCCGGGTCGGATGGTCAAATTGACCCCGCGAAGAATCTCTTTTCCGTCAACGCTTGCGTGCAAATCTCGAATTTCTAACATGGGTGAGCTTTAATCTATACTACCTTATCAGGATTGGCTCAGCCAACCCTGCCTGGGAACAAAAAGGCCCCCAATTTTGCTTGGGGGCCGAATCCGTGCGCCGAAGCGCAAATTGCTTACTTGGAAAGGTGAGCGTAGCGGCGGCGGAACTTCTCAACGCGGCCTGCGCTGTCCACAATCTTCTTCTGACCCGTATAGAACGGGTGCGTGAAAGCGCTGATTTCAACGTGGACTACGTAATAGCTGATGCCGTCAATTTCTCGGGTCTCATTCGACTTCATGGTCGAAATGCCCGTCCACTCGTGCTCGCCATCCACGAACAGCACAGGGTGGGATGTAGGATGGATTTCGGATTTCATTGCTTCACTTCGCGTAACCCGAATAAGATACCTCATCGGGCGTTCTGATGCCACCATCCCACCCTGGGTCCCCCGGCGGTTTTGAATCGTTCTTACCCAAAACCCCGTATTTGCTAGTGAGTAAACACTATGGGTGGACTATTTTTTGGATTCTTGCTAATCATCGGTTCGTTTGTGGTGGGGGCGGCCCAAAAGCAGTCCAACAAAGCGGCCAATCCGAAGCCGACGATGTTTGCCATGCAGGCGCTCGGCGTTCTGATTATCGTCGGAAGCGGACTCATGTCTTCGGTCGTTCAGATTCCGGCGGGCTACCAAGGCGTCCGGCTCACCTTTGGCGCAATGAAGGGCGTGCTTCCTCCGGGAATTCACCTGATCACCCCGGGTGCCGACACAGTGGAACTGATCGAAACGCGTACCCAAAAGGAAGAAGCACAAGCCACAGCGGCGAGCAGTGACCTCCAGATTGTCACCACAACCCTTGCGTTGAACTACCGGATTGACCCCGCCAAGGCTGGCGAACTCTATATGGAAGTCGGCCCGCTCTACAAGGCCAGAATTATCGACCCGACTGTGCAGGAGTCCCTTAAAGTCGTGACGGCCAAATACACCGCCGAAGAGCTTATCCGCAACCGGGCCGCGGTTCGCGCGGCGGTCGAGTCGGAAATCATCAAACGTCTGCAAGCCTATAACATTGTGGTGGACCCAAGCGGCCTCAGCATCGTGAACTTCGAGTTCTCGGATGAATTCAACCGCGCCATCGAAGCCAAGCAGGTCGCTCAGCAAGAAGCCGAGAAGCAAAAGTACGTTCTACAACGTGCGAACCTCGAAAAGCAGACCGAAATCGCCCGAGCCGAAGGTAAATCCCAGGCTGCGCGCCTCAACGCCGAAGCCCTAAAGGTCGCCGGTGCCGAGCTTGTGATCGCCCGCGAGTGGATTGACAAGTGGGACGGAAAGCTTCCCGAAGTTTCGGCCGGTGGAGGCGGCGGGGGCCAATTTATCATTGACCTTTCCAGCCTCACCCGTGCCAAAGCAGCGAACCCCTAAGGGGCGTCGCCCGTAAGCAAAAAGTTCGTCGATAGTACGGACAGATCGGCCGACCCGACTTCCCCATCGCCGTCGAGGTCGGCCAGTTCATTCCAGTTGGCGTCTCCGCTAGACGACAAGAACGCTGCCGACAGAGCGCTCAGGTCGCCCGAGCCCACCTCGTTGTCTCCATCCACGTCCCCGTTGATGAGCGAGAACGTCGCGCTACCGCTCAACCCAGTGATGGAGACAGGCGCCGATCGCTGGAGCCAGTGATTAGCCTTCACATAAACCGTGTAGCTTCCGGGGAGCCAAACGCTTTCGACTTCAAACTTTCCGGCGGCGTCAAGGGTTGCATTCCCGTTCCATACCTGCCCGCCTCCGGTGACCACCGTAACTGCCACAGTTCTTCCGGCAACCGGCCCGGTCCAATCTTGCAGATTAACGGTCCCGAAGATGCTTCGGCCATTGCGCACTCGGATGTTGTCCACGCTCATCGTTGCCGTAATGCTCGGAGGAGTGGCCGCACCGTTCGGATCATGCCGGAACATCAAGCGGTTCATGCTGACCATGCTGGCGGCGTACGTCTTCGTGCCCTGAACGTGCAGAAGCGACGACTCGGCGATCGGGAATGTGTGTCGGACCCAGCCACTGTTCGGGGCCAGAATCAGAGCTTCGCGGGACGTCCAACGATCAACTCGCGAAAACAACACCATCCGCAAATGAAGCGTTTGGCTGCTCGTGTTTTTGAACCACGCCTCTACTCCCGTCACTCCCGCCGCTAAGTAGTCGCCAATGTACGGAGCCGTCTCGTTCTTCATGCCGAGTTTTGGGCCTGAAGTGACCTTCAGCACATAGTTTCCGCCCACCGGCGTGGTGTCGGCGAGAATGGTGCATCCGCCGCCGCCGAGCCAGCCGCCGATATTTTGATTCTCAAAATTCTCGACAACGTTAATGTCAAGAGCATGGGCGGCGCAAACCGCTCCACCCATGAAAGCCAGTGCCAAAGGGAACTTAAGGTGCATCGCCTGTGAGTAAGAAACTTTGAGACATGATCGAGAGATCACTTCCTCCCACTTCGCCATCGCCATCAATATCGGCGTTTTCGAGATAGTTCGGGTCCCCGATTGCACTGAGGAACGCGCCCGAGATCAAACTAAGGTCGCTTCCACCGATTTCATTGTCCCCATCCACGTCTCCGTTGATGAGTTCGAAATCAACTGTGCCAACGCCGCCGCTCACCGTGACCGATGCCATTTTCTGAAGCCAATGGCTGGATTTGGCGTAAACGGTGTAATTGCCATCTGCAAAGGTTCCCGGGAATGTGTATTCTCCGCCGGATCCCAGCGTAACCGTTCCTTCCGAGATCAGCGTGGACGACTGGTACACCGCGATGTTCGCCGTTCGCCCGGCGATGGTGCCGAGATAATCTGTTAGCCCGATGAGGCCGCTGATTCCTCCACTTGGACCCACCACTTCGATGGAATCAAGCCGGACCGAGGCGCCGATGGCTGCGGTTCCTCCCGCTGCCCCTACAGTGTCATGCCGGAACATCAGCCGCCACACATTTCCGAGGCTCTGCGCGTAGGTTTCGGTACCTTGGACGTGGAGCAAATCCGCCTCTGCAATCGGGAAGGTTGCCTGAACCCACCCACTGTTCACCGGCAATACGACGGCGGTAGCAGAAGTCCAGCGGTCTACGAACGTGAACGAGTGAAACACCACCCGCATGTGTAGCGGGATCGAGCTGGTGTTCTTCATCCAAACCCGGATACCCGTGGCTCCCGCCGAAAGGTAATTCCCCGAAAACGTCGTGTTTTCGTTATACGTGGCCAAGCGCGAGGACGCGTTCACCTGAATTGACTTCGTGCCTCCTCCGGGAGGGGCATCGTTCACGTTGGTGATCGTGCCGCCACCGCCCCAATTACCCACGGAACCATCTTCAAATGTATCGGGCGCCCCGATGACCACGGCGTGGCTTAGCGTCATGGACGCAAACAGTCCTGCAAAAATTAAAGTCCTTTTCATTTTCTCTTATCCCGCGCGCTGGATACGACGGCGGGCTCCTAGCAAACCAAGCACCAGAGCCGACAAAGTGGCCGGCTCCGGTACAACTTCTACATTATCAAGACGCACGATTCCACCCGGAATGTTGGTACCGTTTGCTGAACCAACCGTGTCGTGCCGGAACATCAGCCGCCACACATCACTGAGACTTTGGCTAAATGTCTGGGTTCCCTGCACGTGCAGCAAATCGGATTCGGCCAGTGAAAACGTGTGCGACGTCCATCCACTTCCTGCCGCCAGCGTGAGAGGCGTCGCCGATGTCCAACGGTCAATTTGGTTGTTTGAGTGCAACACAACTCGCATGGTCAGCGGCAGCGTTCCAGGGTTGCGCATCCACACGCGGACGCCGGTCGCCCCCGCCGAAAGGTAATCACCCGAGTAAGCGGACGATTGGTTGTGAAATGCGAGTCGGGCCGATGTCGTTACTTCCAGAGACCGCGAACCACCACCGGCGGGTGCGTCGAGGACGTTGTTAAACGTCACACCGCCCGACCAGTCGCCAGTCGCGCCCCCTTCAAACGTTTCAGGCGAGTGAAGCGTGACGGCAAAACCTTGGCTTGCAACCGCCACGCCCACTGCACTCAAAAAAACTCTCATTTCAACCTTCAGTGTATCGCACACGGCGGGCCAAACCCGAGCGTTTCTCCCCGTAACTTTGCTAAATCTTAGTACGCTTTGGCAAAGATCACGCGCCGCTCAGAAGGCTTTCCGGTCCGAACACATACACCCGGCTTGTCATCATCGGGATGCAGCGGCGCGAACGGAATGAGCCGGATCGTTGCCCGCGTTTCCTCCGAGATCAGAGCTTCGGTCTCGGCCGTTCCATCCCAGTGGGCAACCACAAACCCTGCGCCCCCGTCGCCCGCAAACACATCTTTGAATTCATCCCACGTGTCCACTCGGCGGGTGTTCTCATTTCTTCGAGCTTTGGCGGCTTCCAAGAGGTCACTCTGCATGGCGATGAGCTGGTTCTTAATATGATTTACCAAGTCAAGGCTCGCCACCGTGACCTTTTCGCCCACATCTCGACGCACGACGACGACGGCGTCGGCATCCAGGTCACGCGGCCCAACCTCGACCCGGATGCACGCTCCCTTTAGCTCCCAGTCGTTGTATTTGAAGCCAGGCGTGAGGTGATCTCGCTTGTCAACGTGAACGCGGATACGTTCTCCGAACGCTTGGTTTACACGGAGCCGCTCTTTCGCCTCGTCGCAGAAACCGTACGTTCGTTCTCGCGTGGCTTCGTCGCGCCCCATGGGCACAAGCACCACTTGAACCGGTGCCAGGCGCGGCGGAATCACCAGCCCACGGTCATCCGAATGCGCCATTACGAGCGTGCCAATGAGGCGGGTTGACACCCCCCAACTGGTGGCATAAACAAACTCGCGCTTGCCTTCTTTGCTCGTGAACTGCACATCGAACGCCTTTGCAAAGTTCTGACCAAGATGGTGAGAAGTTCCCGCCTGGATCGCCCGATTGTCTTTCACTAACGCTTCGATGCAGTACGTGTGGTCGGCTCCAGCAAATTTTTCTGACTCAGTTTTGACTCCAGTGAGAACTGGAACGGCCATCCAGTCTTCGGCAAACTTGCGGTAGACCTCGAGCATTGTCCGGCATTCCGTTTCCGCTTCATCCCAGGTGGCATGCGCCGTGTGGCCTTCTTGCCACAAAAACTCCGACGTCCGTAAGAACAACCTTGTACGACGTTCCCAGCGCACCACGTTTGCCCACTGGTTAATCAAAATCGGCAGATCACGATAGCTTTGTATCCAATTCTTATACGTATTCCAGATGACCGTTTCGCTTGTGGGACGAATCACGAGCTCTTCCTCGAGCTTTGCCGCGGGGTCCACCACCACGCCCGTACCTTCCGGGTCATTCATTAACCGGTGATGGGTGACGACCGCGCACTCTTTCGCGAACCCATCGACGTGTTCGGCTTCTTTACTGAGAAAAGACTTCGGAACAAAGAGCGGGAAATACGCGTTTTCGTGGCCCGTGTCCTTGAACATATCGTCCAACGCGCGCTGAATCCGCTCCCAAATTGCATACCCGTGCGGCTTAATCACCATGCAGCCGCGCACCGAGGATGTCTCGGCGAGGCCCCCTTTCAGGATTAAGTCTTGGTACCAATCTGCGGAGTTTTCCGCCAAGGGCGTGATGCCCAATTCTTTGCTCATGAGAACAAAGAGTGTACCGATTGAACTCAGTTTGAGATTTTGATCGGCACGGTCATGGTTTCACGCAGGTTCCCCGTGGTCCCAAACACATCCACTTTCAGCACGGCGTCTCGCGGCTTTTCGCCGGTAAGGTCTAGTTCAAACCCGGCCCGAGACGGGTCTGGGCCAGAGTACACAATTCGCTTGTCAAGCGTCACCTGGACTCGCCCCGGAACCGACTTTCCCGGAACATAAATTCCCAGATGCGGGCGACCAGAGAGCACCGTTCCCTTTTGCAACACAGAAGTACCAAGCCCGGGTCCGCACGGAATGCCTTCTGGTTGTCGAGACAAAAAGTGCGGGCTCGAAATCGCAAGCTGATAGGCGTCCAGCACTTCTTCGTTGTGCGTTACGCTGTAGTTGTTGTTCTGCCGATGCTGCAGTTTAAGGTTATTCGTGTTGAAGTAGTTGATCGCCTTTACACGCGGAAACCGGGTTTCGAGATCACCATAAAGCGACTCTAAATTGTTGACGGCATAGTCAATCAGGTACGCCGATTCAAGCGCGCTGTAGTGCGATGTTCCGTACTCGCCGATCATGATCGGCTTGCGGTCGGAATACTCATCGTACACAAACTCCAGAAGCTCGCGTGGCTTCACGTGGAACGCGGGCTGCCCGGATCGTTGGTTGAAGAACGACACACTGTACATATTCACCCCGACCCAATCCACCCAGTCATCTCCGGGGTAATACGTCGCGATCGGCGTTTCCGGGGTCGTATAGGGGCACCAAACCATGGCCACATTCGGTGCACGGTCTCTCATGACCTCCGTCAGCAGTCTCCATTTCTCAATGTAGAGTTCCGGGTCCCCATGGTAGTTCGTCCACGGACCGTTCATTTCGCTGGCAAACCGCAAGAGCACTTTCGCCCCGCTCGCATAAAGGTCATCCGCGAACCGTCTCAGGTAGATGTCGTCTTTCACACGGTCCAGGCCCTGGTTTGGCTCAAGAGCTATGTGAACAAACTTGCCTTGCAAAGCCAAATATTGAAGCCAGTCCATGGGCACTTCTTGGCCATAGCCTAGGTAGAAAAAGTACATTGCGTGTTCCTTCTTCACCTTTTCTTCGAACTTATACGGGAACTTGCGGTTCTTTCCTGTCCGGTCCACATAGACTTCTTTGAGTTCATCGGCCAGGTCTATATAGGCCCCCAGATAGCATCCGGTTTCTGGCTCATATTTTGCGAGTTGGAGGTTAACTTTGGACTCTTCGCGGGGGGAGGCGACGAGCACGGAAAATTCCGGGAGTGGCGGTTTGGGTTCTGCGGGTTCGGGCTGCCGTTGGGCAAAGGCCATGCCGATGAGAATCGCGGTCACCGCCACAATTCCCATGCCCCACGCGAGCGGATGCGGCTTAGTTCGCCCCAAGTTCGGCTTTAAGCTCTTCGATGGCACGGTCGGTCTCCGATCCTGGTCGTACATAACTTCCGGTCTTAAACAGCAAACTTCGGGCAAGCGGTCTTTCTCCGCTGATGCGGGCCGCCACAGCAGCGTTGTAATAACATCGAGCGGCGCCTTCCAACAGGTCCGCTTTGCGTTCTGGGTCCTGTTCTAATTGCGAGGCCTTTATCCAATTGTTGGCAGATTCTTCCCAAATTGGAATCTGACTCATGGGGTTCTCTTGCAAGACAGCCCGATCGGCCAAAGACCTCGCTTCCAGTTCGTGTGAATCGCGCGTAGCCTGCGCGTTGGCTGCGTTCGGCGGGCTCTGTGTCCGTCTGGGTTCAGGAACGAAGTTCATCTCAGCCGTCGGAAGTTTCTGCGCGGCTTTGGCCATCGCGTCCATCGAAACGTACACGACCCAGAACAAGAGCACGAGCGTCCCGGTGATCAAGAGCAGCTTTACCAGCGCTCGCTTGGCTTCCAGCGAGATCAACGGCGGCAAGGGTGGCCGCGGCGAATACACCCGGCCGTAGTGCATCGGCAGCGGAATTTGAGGTGGCGGCGCATAGTTGTATGCGTATGGCGAAGCAGGCTGAACCGGCGGAGGCGGTGGCATGTTCCCAGTTTGGGCATAGACCGGTGCGGGTTGCCCCATTACGGTTTGCCCGAGGGGTTGTGGACCCGAAGGTAACACCACGGAGTCCGCCGCCTTGACTTCGTCAATCCTCTTCAAGAACTCGGCTGCGGAAGAAAAGCGCAATGCAGCCGACTTCTGCAACGCCGCTCGCAAGAGCTCGGCAACCATGTAATTCGCTTGCGCGGGCGGCTCCGGCTCCGTGTTCATAATCGCGTAGCTGATCGCCATGATGTTGTCGCCAGGAAACGCCTTCGTCCCCGCGATCATCTCATAGAGCACCGTTCCCACACTGAATAGGTCACTTCGTGCGTCTATTTCCTTGCCAACCACTTGTTCCGGCGACATGTAGCTGGGAGTGCCAAACACCTGGCCATCCATTGTGATGTTTGGCTCGAACGTAATCCGCGCGATTCCGAAATCGGTGAGCTTCACGCGCCCGCTTTCCAAAATCTGGATGTTTTCCGGCTTCACGTCTCGGTGAACGATCCCGTTCTCGTGCGCAAACCACAGAGCCTCAAGAACGCTCTTCGCGATGTCTAGGGCACGGTCCACCGGAAGAACGCCGTTCACATCGAGTTCATTTCGGAGGTTGCGGCCATCGAGGTACTCCATCGCCATGAAGACCCGGCCATTGTCCTCGCCGTATTCGTAGATCGTGACGATGTTCGGGTGCGCAAGCGAACCCGCGGCTTTCACTTCGCGCTCAAATCGGCGCGCCCGTTCGTCTCGTTGCTGCTGAGTCGCACTCGCCGACATGTTCAGCTCTTTTACGGCGACTCGCCGGTTTAGCTGGGGGTCATACGCCTCGTAAACGATGTCGTTCGAGCGCGCTATCTCACGAATGATTTGGTATTTCCCTATCGTCGCGGGAACGCTCTGACTCATCTTCGGCCTGACTTATTGATCGGACGAAGCGGGGTCCGTCGGGAGGTCAGATCCATCTGGTAACGGTTCCACTGCCGGTTCGTTCGGCACATCGGGCTCGGAAACAGGCTCATCTCGCTCCTCGGAGCGGTCTCGACGCCGTTCCGAACTGCTTGTCTCTTCCCGAGAACTTCGCGATTCTTCGGGGCGGTAATTACCGCGAACCCGAGTGACGGTCAGCTTGGTTTCCGGCTCCGGAAAAGCAGGCTTTACTTCCGGTTCTACCGCTTCGGTCCCTGTATTGGCGTTCGAGGCAGCAGCGGGATCTGGCTTCACGAGTTCACGGACAACTTCGGGCGGTGGTTTGCCAATGTTCGGGCCCACGACCAAGAAGCCCACCGCGCAGAAAACTGCCGGAAGCACCAGCCAAATCAAGATCGCTTTCCCTATTCGCCTGCCCATCGTCAAACCATTGTATCCGCTGGGTACCTTATCACCCAAGTGGCCATCGAAATTTTCTACGACCGCGTCGAGCTTCCCAGCGAAACACTTACCTATGATACGTCCGAGTTTGATACATCGGATGCAAACTGGGACTCCTATCCGTTTCCGCACCTCGTTCGCACGGGAATTTCCGCCCCGCTCGGTGTCCACACCGTTACACTCACGAACGCAGACGCCGAAGTGACATTCGCGCTGGACTTTGGCGGACGCCTTTGGTCGTATCGCCTACGTAAATCAGACGAGTGGATCATTGCTCCGCCGCAGTCTATTCAATTGACGCCCGGAGGACCTCGCGGAGTTCAACTTGCCCACGGCGTCGAGTTGTTCGCCGGAACCGCCCCTCGCCTGCAATCGCTGAGCCCAATCGAGCACCGTCTCCTCGAACCGAGTGACGACGGCGAGCCTGCCTCAATCCTCTTTCACGAACTCCAGCCTGGTTTAGGGGTCTCGACGCATGCCCGATGGACCCTGAACGACGCTGGTGCGGACTTAGAGCTCGACGTTCGGACGGTTCGGCGAGGCCTGACAGCAGGACAACCAGGCGACGAGGGACTGATCTTCTGGAATCGCGGCCCAAACGGTTTTGCCGTGTCTGCGACCGGGCTGTGGGAAGACGCGGGCGGACGATGGACGCGGCCACTTCCACGCCAGCCTCGTCAAACTTCCAGCTATTCCGTTCGGCTCCGGCCATTTGCGGGGCTCGGCGAGCGACGGTTCTTTGGCGCAAGCGCTGCTTTGGGGCTGGGGTCGAACGAGGTTCAAGTCGCTGGTCTAGATTCCGTTGGGCCGGCAAAGCTTCTCCTCCAGCTCCCGGACGGCCAGGTCATGGAAGCTCCCCTAGACATCCAACCCGCATCAACCGCCCGGTTCGGCCTAGATGGGCTCCCGGCAACGCCGACTCACTTTGAAGTCCGGGCAAGCACCGGAGAAACCATCGTCTCCAACATCCCGATTGCTCCCGAAACACCCGGTCAAGCTGACCGACTCTTGATGGATGCGGGAACCCGTCACCTTGGCCACCTCACACAAGCGAAGGGATTGGATTCAGAAGCGGCCCTCGCCGAAGTCGAAGACGCTCTTCTCTACGCGGGCGACGATGCACTCACTTGGGTTCAAAAGGCCCTGCTTGAAACCCGGTTGGACCAACCCGAAGCGGCGCAGCAGTCTGAGCTCAACGCCCACTTTCTTGCGCCGATGGAGCCATTACTTCGCTCCGTGGCCCTCATGCGCCAAACCGAAGGTGACCTGAGCCTGCTAAGTGCTTTGAAAGACCACCCAGAAGCCCTGGTAGATGGCGCGTGCCAGCTGTTGGAATCCGGCCTTCGGCCCGAAGCCGCCCGGTGGTTGCAGGCCGCGATTTCCGCTCGCCCTCAGCCGATGCTTTATCTGCTACTTGCTTGGGCACACCTTGAAGACGGTCGCACGATTGAGGCGGCGGCCCTTGTTCAGCAGGCGGAACTTCCCCTAGAGCAGCCTCTTCCCTGGCGTGAAATTGAGCTTGAGGCCCTAACCGCACTCGCCCAAAAGTTCCCGATTTCACCGGGCTTGCAGGGCCGAAAATCCCTGGTCGAACGCTATCGAGCGGCCATTGCACGAACCTGAGCCGTGGTCTTAAAGTGCAGCTTGGCCACCTCGCCGAGCCTTTCTGCGCCGTATTTCCGAACAAACTGCACGCCCTTGTCTTTCACTACGGTTGCGCCCTTCGGGAGCTCGATTTCGAACTGTCGACTCAATTCTTTTAGCCGACGCAAGAACTCTGCCCGTGCGAGAATACTCGCCGCTGCTACCGCGATATCTTCTTCGGCGCGCACCCGGGTTTCTAGCGTGATATCAAGATTCTTTGCCGCGAGTTTCGCCTTAAGCCGTCGCGGGTCGGCAAACTGATCGCTCAGTGCGTGGGCGCAGGGATAGAGCTTATGGACCTCCGTGATCACCTTCACATGGCCCCATTCCAGCAGCCGGTTGAGGTTCTGAATCTCCGCGTACAACTCGTTGTAGCGGGTTGGCATGATCGTGAGGATGCTGTGCGGACATACCGCGCGAATTGCCGCCGCCAGCATGGTTGCCTTGGCGTCGGTGAGTTTCTTGCTGTCCATCACTCCGTCGAGTTCAGCGAGATGTTCGGGCCCTACATAGCAACCCGCCACCACGAGGGGGCCAAAATAGTCCCCCTTTCCACTCTCATCCACTCCGATATGCCCTTCCATGCGCGGGCCTATCCTACCTAACGAACGAGACCCCAGACCAGTGGTCTGAGGTCTCGCTTGGCTGATTCCGAACCGGTTTAGAGCGCTTGGATCGGGTTGACGTCGCCGATGCAGGTTCCCGGAATACCGTGGAAGTCGCCCCAGTTCGGGGTCGAACCCGGGTGCGGGACGCACTCGTGTTGCTTCTCGTTTGTCGGGTAGCCCTTCACGATTCCGCAGTTGTTCATCGCCGTCGCGGAGACGTGGCGGGTCCAGCTGTAATAGGTTTCGTTTGCAACGGTCCACGTCGGGCAGCTATCACGCACTACGCCACCGGTCGGGAGACCATTATAGCGGCTGAATTTCGAGTGACCGTCTGCGTAGGCAATGACCATACCGACCGTGTGTCGCGGCCACAGTTCCCACTTGTACCACCAGTTGACCCAACCACCCGTGGATTCGGTTCGGTTGTAACGTCGCGGGAAGTAACCGTCCATGTACGCGATCGTTCCCGCCGGATCTTCAAGCATGCTGCCATTGGCGGTGCTCAGGTGAATTCGACCCGTCGGCGAACCCGGTTGCAGGCCCGCAGCCGCCGGTCGAAGACCGCTTGCGCCCGCATTGCCCGTCATCATGCCGAAAAGGCCGATGTTCCAGGTGTAGCCGTTATAGCGGAAGGTACCCACCGGAGTTACCGACGTTCCAGCGCGAGACCGAATCCAGGTGAACAGCGAGTTACCGTATTGGTTCGCTTGCCAGTTCGGGCCGGTGTAGTCCTGACCAGGGCCGTCCGGATAGCTCGGGCACCCAATGATGTCCGCATTCTTGCGATACGGGAAAGTCAAGTCGTGGACAAACGCGAGCTTATTATCCGGACCGGCTTGCATTCCGGCCGGAAACTGGTCGTCGTTGTCGTTCAGATACATAATCGTACCAAGCGCAAGTTGCTTTTGGTTCGAAATGCACTGAACCTTCTTCGCGGATTCGCGGGCTTGGGCCAGCACCGGGAAGAGAATCGCTGCAAGAATCGCGATGATGGCGATGACCACCAGCAATTCAATCAGCGTAAATGCTTTTCTGTAAGATTTCATTTAGAGATTGCCTCGGAATAGAGAAAGATTCGATGTAGCATAACACGAATTCCGTCGAATTCTCGACAAATTCGGTGACTTTTTGAACTTTTTTTGATGAACTGACCCCCGGTGAACCTGCGTTACCGGGGGCCAAATGTCCTTAGTTCTTAGGACGGATGAAGTCCGGTGTTTTGCCGCCGCGCGGACCGCGTTTTCGGATTTCTGCCTGGACAACCGCAATTGCACGGTCAAGCTGGTCGTCGTAGCCCATCGCCACGCGTTCCGGCCGTCGTTCAACCTCGATATCCGGCTCGACGCCGATGTTCTCGGCAATCCACTGACCCTTCTTGTGGTCGTAGATACCGAAGCCCGGTGAACTCAGGAAGCCTCCGTCAATGAGCGGTGCCGAACCTTGAATTCCGACTAAGCCGCCCCACGTTCGCTTGCCAATCAGTTGGCCCGCTTTGGCTTCGCGGAACAGCCACGGCAACATGTCGCCGCCCGAGCCCGCATATTCGTTGACAAGCATGACTTTCGGACCTTCCAACGTCCCTGTGGGGAATCCGATGTCCTTCCAATCCCGTGCCTTCATGCGGGAAGTGTAGGTGCGGGTCAAGAACTCGACGAAGAAGGTCGGAATCATGCCGCCGCCGTTGTACCGCTCGTCAATGATCCAGCCGTCCTTGTCGGTCTGCGAATAGAAGCCCCGCATGAACTCAATCACACCCGGAATCGATGTGTCCGGAACGTGAATGTAGCCAATGCGTCCGTTCGACTTCGCCGCAACCTTGGCTCGATTTTCTTCGACCCAGGAGATGTAGCGGATTTCCGTTTCGTCGGCCACGGTGCGAACCTGAATATCTCGCGCGCCCGCCATCGTCGGAGTCTTGTTCACCTTTAGGGTCACGATCCGCCCCGCCTTGCCCACGAGATGCGCGTACGGGTCTTTGTCCGAGGTCACCGGGTCGCCGTCAATCGCGAGGAGATATTCACCGTCCTCCACTTGGGCACCCACAGTATTCAGCGGGCTGCGACGCGCTTCGTCGTACGGAGCCCCTTGAAGAACCTTTTTGAACTGCACATACTTGCCGCTCGGGGCGAGGTCCGCACCGAGTAGTCCCGTCGGAACTGGTCGTACCGTTTCTCCAAGGTCGCCGCCACCGACATAGGCGTGGCCCGTTCCAAGCTCGCCAATCATTTGACCGAGAAGCGAGTTCAGGTCGTTACGGTGCTGAACATACGGAAGATACGCGGCATATTGCTCGCCGATGGCCTTCCAGTCCAAGCCCAGCATGTTCTTATCGTAGAACACGTCTCGTTGGAACCGCCAGCTTTCCCAGAAGATTTGCTTCCATTCGGCTTTCGGATCCCACATCATCGCGACGCCACTCGTATTGACTCGGCCCGCGTTCGGATCTTGACCCGGCGCGACAGACATGATCGTGATTCCTGCTCCCGTGTTGATCGCCAACTTCGTACGAGCCGCGTTGATGTCTACGTTCGTCAACGGTCCCTGGTAGATCGGCAGCGTTGCTCGCGCCGTCACTGAGAACAACTGAATACCGGCCGGGCCAAAACCAAGAACGCCGTTCTTTACGCCCACAATTCCGTTTATCTCACCCGGTCCCCACGGGAGCGGAAGGATTCGGTCGGCGAGGCCTTCAAGATCAATCCGGAGTCCTTTTGTTTCCGGGGTTTTTGCCTCCGTGGAAGGAGTGGTCTTTTCTTGCCCTTCGGGAGCCTTCACGGGCTCTTCGTCACCCGCCCGCATGAACGGGTCTTTGGTGTCCTTTTGCAGCGCGAGCATGTAGGCCCGATACGGATTGCCCATGTTCAGGATGAACTCGAAGGCACCCGGTGCCGGGTAGAACGTTCGGCCCGACATGATGTAGAGGTACTTGCCGTCTTGGTCGAAGGTCACTTGTTCGTCACCGAAATAGCCTTCGCTCACTTTGGTGCTTTTCTTCGATTCGACGTTGTACAGATTGAGCAATCCTTGCAGATTATCGCCCGCCGTGATGTACGCAATCCAAGAAGAATCCGGGGCCCAGTCGTAGCCAATGTTAGCTTGCCAAGCGTTCTTCGCCACCAGCGTGTCTGCACCGGTCGCCACGTCGAGCAGTCGCAGTTCGCCGTCGCGCGTGTTATAGCTAATGGTCTTGCTGTTCGGAGCCCAGTCATGGGAAATGATCAGGGTGCTGACCTTGTGCATCTTTTCCGCGCCGCCCATTTGCGGCCGCGTATAAAGCTGGACTTCGCCGGATTTGTCACTGAGGTAACTAATCGTTTGGCCATCGGGCGACCAGCGCGGATTTTGCTCGCGAACGCCTTGGCTGTCCGTCATGTTGCGGGTGTCACCGTTCTTTGCGGGAACGCTGAAGATGTCGCCGCGACCGTCAACTGCGAGTCGGACGCCGCTCGGCGAGAGCGCCATGCCCGTGATCGTGCTCGCAACGTTTGCCCAGCGCGGTCGGGCCGTCAAGAAATCACTCTTGACCTGGGCCTTCACACGGCTGGTTGCTCCCGTTGCAATGTCGTAGGATTCGAGGAAGCCGTTTCGTTCCCAAACAATCGTCTTTTCGTCGTTTCGAGGGTTGCGAATATCCGAATCCGCGAACTTCGTTAGTTGAGTAACGGCCTTGGAATTCGTGTTGTATTTGTAGAGATTGCGGGTTCCGGCGACCTTATCGCTGATGTAGTAAATCTCGCCGCCAATCCACATCGGCTGCCAGTTATTTTCTTTCCCCTGCTTTACCTGTGTGGAAGTATTGTTCTTAAAATTATAGATATCAATGACGCCTTGAGTGCCGCCGCGATAGCGTCGCCAGTTGAACGCATAGGAATTGCCCTTGTTGTAGGCCACCATCGTGCCGTCCGGCGAATACGAGCCATTGTCGAACTCATCAATGACGGTCGGCTGCGGCATCCCGCCCTTCGGGTCTACCGTCCAAAGGGTGTCAATTCGGCTTGAAATCGAACCCATCGGCGAACTGTAAGCAATTTTTCCGTCCGGGGTCCAGTCCGAAACAAAGCTGGCACCCGCCCCATGCGTTAGCCGCTTCGGAACGCCGCCTTCCACCGGGACCACAAACACGTCTAGCGCGCCGTCATAGGCTCCCGTAAACGCAATCCACTTGCCATCCGGCGAGAAACGAGGGTTGGTTTCGCCGCCCGGTGCGCTCGTAATTCGACTGGCGATTCCGCTCGTGCGGTCCATCGTCCACAGATCACCTGCGTACGTGAATGCCAAGGTGTTTCCGTGAACGTCAGGGTTGCGCATCATGCGCATTTCGACGGGTTGGGCCACGATTACCGCGGCTAGTGCTTCTAATATCAATGCGTTTTCTCCGAAGTTAAACACCGGACCCAAGGAACGGTTCACCTAATCTTACCGGTGCATACAACCCTGCGTTTCGCAGCTTAAAAAGTCCCGGGCTATAAGGCCCGCCGGACTGGTACATTTAGTCCGCAAATGCTGGATCGAAAGGTACTTCGAGAACGAATGGATTGGGTTGTGTCCCAAGCCCGCCGTAAAGGCGTCGAAATCCCCGCGGAAGAGTTCCTTTCGCTCGACCGGCAATTCCGAGAGCTAAAGGTCCAGTTGGATGATCTCCGTGCTCAAATGAACGTCGCCAGCAAGTCGATTGGCGCGCTCATGGGTCAAGGCAAAAAAGATGAAGCCGAAGCCGCAAAAGCCCAAGCATCCGAACTAAAGACCAAAATCGCCGCACTGGAAGAGACGGAACGCGCACAAAACCACGCGCTCGCCGACCTAGAACTGCGGTTTCCGAACTTGCCGCACGAGTCCGTTCCGGACGGGATGACGCCCGAAGACAACGTCGAGGTCCGCAGTTGGGGGACCAAACCCGAAGGCGAGTTCGTTCCCCACTGGGATATCGCCGAGCAACTCAAGCTCATCGATTTTCCACGCGGGGCAAAAATCACAGGCAGCGGATTCCCGGTTTACACCGGCTGGGGTGCGCGCCTTCAACGCGCCCTCATCAGCTTTATGGTGGATTGGCAGACTCAGCGCCGTGGCTACGAAGAAGTCTATCCGCCGTACCTGGTCAATGCCGATTCGCTCATCGGAACGGGCAACCTCCCCAAGTTCGAGGAAGACCTCTACAAGACTCAGGATTCGCTCTATCTGATTCCAACCGCCGAAGTTCCGGTCACCAACCTGCTTCGGGAGGAGATTCTGGACGGGAATGCGCTCCCGATTCGGTACGCCGCGTTCACAGGTTGCTTCCGGCGCGAAGCGGGTGCGGCCGGCAAGGACACCCGCGGGCTACTCCGAATTCACCAATTTGACAAGGTAGAACTTGTACAATTTGTCGCGCCCGAGACTTCTTACGACGCCTTAGAAACCCTCGTCGATGACGCTGAATCCGTGCTGCAGGCCCTCGGTTTGCATTACCGAGTTCTGCTCCTTTGCGCGGGCGATATGGGCGAGAAGGGCTGCAAGTGCTACGACCTCGAAGTCTGGGCGCCCGGCGTGGACCGCTATCTAGAAATTTCGAGTTGCACCAACTTTGAGGCATATCAGTCTCGGCGGGCAAAAATTCGGTTCAAGCGAACGCCGACGTCCGAATCCGAGTTCGTGCACATACTGAACGGGTCCGGGCTCGCAACCCCCCGGCTCTTCGCCGCGCTCGTCGAGACCTATCGCCAGCCGGACGGGTCGATCCTTGTTCCAGAGCCACTAAGACCCTATATGGGCGTAGACCGAATTCCCGCCCCCTAACATGGCCATCACCGTTCTTCTGGGTAGCCGGCAGTTCAGCTGGAAGAACTGGCTAGAAGCCAATCTCGGCGAGCGGCCTCTCCTGGTGCTAGATCCAGCAGACACGCATTTCGGTCCTGCAACCCGGCTGGAACTCATGCGCCGTGAAGAACTTCTGGACTGGCGGCTCGTCGCGAGCATCACGCCAACCCGCGATCCGATGGGCATCCTCACCGCGGCGGCCGTACTCAAACCCAAGATTGATTTTGTTGCGGTGCTCGCGCCCGTTACCCGATCGCCGATCATGCGGCAACTCACTGCCGACCTCTGCCAAGTGCTCGGACCCTCCGAAATCCTGTGCCCCCTCGGCGACGACGTAGACACCGATCTGCTTCCCATCGGAGCGGCCACCGTCGAGCTTCCGAACGCGCTCCCGGCGATCGTGGGTCAGGCTCAACGCCGAGCCCGTTGGATCGAAGCCCAACAAAACGCTTCCCTTCATGAGGTCAAGCTCGACGAGGTGGCCGTTCTGGGCGCAAAACTCGGCAGTGGGTTGCCGCTCCACGGCGGTCCAAATGTCGAACTCGGACCCTACCTCCACCTCGAAGTCAGCGATGGCGGCTTGTTTGGCGTGAGCAACGAGCTTGTTACTGAAGGCCAAAACAATGTGGTGCTCGCCAAAAACAAAGCAAACAAAATCTCGGGTGCTCTCACCGAAGACTACGCGCACGTGGTCTGCAGCCTCAACAAGCAGAGCGGTGAGCCTGTCGCGATTGGTTTTATTGAACGGGCAGAATTCGCCCGAAACCGCCTCATCGTGCGAAGCGAACTGGTGAACATGCGCGCGGTGCGGCAAATCGTGCTGGGCCAAACCCGAGTGGACGGCGAAGGGCGGGAACTTACCGAAGTTCGACCGTGGTCCATCTAAATCAATGAAGGCCCGCGATTTTTTCCAGCGATCAGGGCCTCCGATGCTCAGTGGCGTGTTGCTCACGCTCTCGCTTCCCCCGTTTAATCTAGGGCTCGTCGCGTTCGTAGCCCTCATCCCGTGGCTGCTTCAGGTTCGAACGCTCACTGAACGCCGCGACGTGTTCCGCGCCGGAGCATGGCTCGCTATCCCTTTCTTCGCGGGCCAGATGTACTGGATCGTTCCCTTCATCGGGCGCTGGACAGGTGCCTATGCGGTCTCGATCGGCTTGTGGATCACCACCGTCCTTATTCAGATTCTCTACTTCTGGCTCCTCGCGTTCCTCGTGAACAAAGCCTATCGAAATGGGCGAAACTGGGCGATTCCGTTTGCGTGGATTGCGGTTGAAGCCCTGCGAAGTTCGGTGCCGTTCCTCGCGTTCCCCGGAGGAGTGCTTGCCTCAAGCATTTGGCGGATGCCCGCACTCATTCAGGGCGCCGCGTTCGGCACCATCTTCTTTGTTTCGGGCTGGATTGTGTTTGCGAACGTCATTGGAGCCGAAATCTACGAACGACGAGAGCCCCGCGCAACCATCCGACTCATCATGGTGTTTGTTCTGCTGATGATCGGAAGCCTGATGCGCTACCAAGAACCGGTCCAGGGCAAAATCCAGCGCATTGCTACCGGCCAAACCGGGGTGGATATGGCGTTTGGCAACCCCACCTCGCGTCCATACGACATCAGCGAAAGCGTGCAGAACCTTTTCGCCCAAGCCGAGGCCGCCCGCGTCGACCTTCTTGTTTTGCCCGAGGGTGTGGCATCCACGGGCAAGCAAATGCCGCCCATGCTCCTCTTTGGGTTACCTCCCGTGCCCACCGTGTTCGGTGGCCAGCGCGAAGACCAAAACGGCATCTACCAAAGCTCCTTTGGGTACAGCGATGGGCAGTGGACGGTATCGGACAAGACCCGACTGGTCATCTTCGGTGAGTACGTCCCGTTCCGGCGCGAACTCAGCGCGTTCGGAACCCTGAATTTGCCATCACTCGACCTCATTCCCGGCAAGCAAATCGGCATGCTCTCCGCAGGTGGGCTTAAGGTTGGCCCCGTCATCTGCTTCGAGACCATGTTCTTTGACATCGCCGCCGCCCAGCAGGCGCAAGGCGCACAGATTCTGGCCGTACAGAGCATTGACGACTGGTACTTTGGTTCCGGAATGCCCGAGCAACTTTTAGCTTCCACGGCGTACCGGTCCGTCGAAAGCGGGCTTCCTGCCGCCCGCGCCGCGAGCCTCGGTATCAGCGCCATGTTTGATGGCCGCGGCAACATTGTTATCTCGGCCCCAATGCACCAACGCAAGCTCTCGGTGGCAGAACTCACAATTCCGGACCGTGGCGATGGCTTCGCTTACCGGGGACTGTTCCCGTGGCTGGCCGCGTTGGTCGCAGTCTTTGCAACCTGGTGGCCGAAGCGGTCGTTAGGTACGATTGACTCCCAACGATGAACCACAACAAAGAGCTTGAAGTTCTCATACGCGCGCGGTATCCGATCCTTTATGTGATCTCTTGGGAAGAACGCCGCGTCCAACAAGCTCTGGCAGAAATCGCCAAGACTCTTGGTCGAAACCTGCACGTTTGGACCATGACCGAAGGCCTTAAGCCGCCCGTCAGCTCAAACACTTCGGTGAAGTCCACCAACATTCCTCTGGAACTCGAAGTGCTCGCTCAGATTCGGGAATCCACCGAAGGCAAGATATTCATGCTGAAGGACTTCCACCCGTATATGAAAACGGGGCAGAATTCGAACGCCACGGTAGTCCGCATGCTCCGCGATCTCGGAGACCGCCTTCGCGGCACCGCCCAATCCGTGATCATCGTCGGGCCAACCCTCAATTTGCCCACGGAACTCGAGAAAGATGTGACCGTTATTGAGTTTCCGCTTCCCAACCGGACCGATATTGAAGCCAAGCTCAACGATGTTATCGAAACAATGAAGGCATCGCCCCAAGTGGACACCCACTTGGAACCAGATGACCGCGAGAACATCATCAAAAGTGCGCAAGGCCTCACCCTCGACGAAGTTGAAAGTTGCCTTGCCCGCAGCCTTGTGGAGCACAAGAAGTTCAGCGTCGAAGTGATGCTCGAAGAGAAGAAACAGATCATTCGGAAGGGGGGTCTGCTCGATTACTACCCCGCGGATACGAGCCTTAGCGAAGTCGGCGGCCACGAAATCCTGATTGATTGGCTGAAGAAGCGGCGGTCGGCATTTACAGATAAAGCGCGCCAATTCGGAATCCCTGCCCCCAAAGGAGTGCTCCTACTGGGCGTACAGGGCTGCGGAAAATCGCTCATAGCGAAGTCCATCGCCGCGAACTGGGACTTGCCTCTCCTCAAGCTCGATATGGGCCGAATTTTTGGAAGCTATGTGGGCCAAAGCGAAGAAAACATGAGGAGGGCAATCTCCATTGCCGAATCTGTCGCGCCCTGTATTCTCTGGATGGATGAGCTCGAAAAGGGCCTGGGTGGAACCACGGGCGCAAGCGGAGATTCAGGTGCGACACAAAGAGTTTTTGCCACGTTCCTAAGCTGGATGCAAGAGAAGACGAAACCCGTCTTTATGGTCGCAACCGCAAACGATGTGAGCCGCCTTCCGCCAGAACTATTGCGCAAGGGCCGTTTCGACGAGATTTTCTTCATCGATCTGCCGGAATCCACCGAGCGCGAACACATTTTCAACATTCACCTTAAGAAGCGCAAGCGGGACCCCGCTACCTTCGACCTGGCCGCTTTGGCCAAAGAGACCCACGGATTTAGTGGGGCTGAAATCGAGCAAGTTGTCATTGCTTCTCTGTACTCAGCATTCGATGCGGGCCGCGAATTGTCTCAAGAAGACCTCATTTTAGAGGCCACAACTCAGGTTCCTTTGAGTCAGACCATGCGAGAGGAGATTGCCGAGCTTCGAGCCTGGGCGAACCAGCGTGCGCGCCCGAGTAGTGCGCGCGAAGAAAAGTAGACAGATTTGCAAAATTACGGCTAAAATAGACATGCCATGAAAAATCTTCGCGTTCTCTGGGGAGCCTTCTTTGTTGCGCTCGCTGTTACGATTTTCGCGTTCACCATGCAAAGCATGCCGAAGTCGGATGCCGCTCAAGCTCCGGCCAGCCAAAAGCCGTCGGTCGAAGCACCGGCGACCAATGTGGCCGCAACCGAAACGAAGTCCGAATGTGGCGACTGCGACGTAAAGGAAACTTGCCCGCAGAAAGAAAAGGGCGTTTGCCCCGAAGAAGCCGCGAAAGTTGCCGCTAAAGCAGAAACCAAGGAAGTTGCGGAAGTCAAAACCGAAGAACTTACCTGCTGCCCGTCGCACTAAAGCAAGTTCAAAGAAACCTCACCGTTCCGCACCCCATGCGAAGGGGTGCGGAACTTTTTTTGCCCATTCACACAACAAAATCTAAAGAACTACTCTAAGTTTTCAGATTCCCGTCCCCGATAAATGCACTAGCATGAGTGCATCTACAGAGTTTCCGCAGCTGGAATGGACGGGTGAACGGATGATCCCCGGCGCCAGCGATGCCGCTACCGAGCTTTATCACTGGCAGCGCTACCTCTATTTCCGCCCGTGGTACGAAAACGCCCGGGTGATTGATGCCGCCAGCGGTGAAGGCTACGGCACCAACTATGCGTCGCACTACGCACAATCCGCGACCGGGTTTGATCTCGCCGCCGATGCCGTTAGCCATGCGACCGACCGGTATCCGAACGTGAAATTTGCCCAGCAAGACGTCACTACCGCCGATTATTCCGACGCCGACCTCGTCGTCAGCTTTGAAACCATCGAGCACGTTCCGGACCCCCGCGCTTTCCTCGAATCTCTGCGTAGCTGCACCGGACGAATTGTGATCAGCACCCCGAACCGCAACACGCACTCACCGGGAAACACGCTGGAAGACAAGCCGTTCAACCAGTTTCACACCATCGAATGGACTCCCACCGAGTTTGCCGAGCTTGTCCAAAGCGTTTTTGCCGACCGCCAGGTCCGGTTCGTAAGCCAAGAGTCTCAGTGGCCCGGTCTTTTGAAAGAGGGCCTTGACCCAAACGCCATGTACTGTATCGCGGTCATTGGCGACGGAGCCCTTCCGCAGTGGCCCAAGATTGGCCTCTCAATGCCGACCGTCAACAACCCAGAACTCGTGCAGGACGCCGTGGTGAACCTCACCCGGTACTACCCCGGCGAAGTCCACATCTCCATTGTCGCCAACGGCAGTTCTCCGGAAACCGTGGCCACGCTTCAGAAGCTGCGCGATGCCATGCCGTATTGTGTGACGCTTATCGAAAGTCCGGTCAACTTAGGTTACGGACCGGGAAGCAACCTCGGCCTTGCTGACCTGCAAAGTAAGAATTGCGACATTTACGGCGTGACCAATGACGACATCCTTAACTCCGTCGAATGCCTTACCGAACTTGTACTCGCTTACAACTCTCTCCGGGAAAATGGACAGAACCCGGGCATGGTCGCCCCGGTCACAAACAACATTCATGGCGCACAGCGTGTAGAAATCGGTAGCTTCAGTGACCTTGCGTCGCTCGCAAACCGCAGCGAACGGTTCCATCACGCTCATCATTCTGAAGTCACCCAGCATTATCAAATTCGGGGAATGTTCTTCCTCATGTCACCGGAGTGCCTTAATCAGGTTGGTGGCTTCGATCCCCGATTCGCCGTCGGAAACTTCGAGGACGACGACCTGAACCTTCGGTGCCGATTGGCAGGCTATACCCTCTGGATTGCCAACGGAGCGTTCATGTTCCATCACGGTTCGATGAGCTTCCGAGAAGCGGGTGCGGACGACTACAACGCGCTGATTGAGCGAAATGGCGACATCTTCCGCAATAAGTGGGATCTCTGGAACCTCGAAGACTGGCCCAAACTAGACGAAGCCCCGGCCAGTGTAAACCTTCATGTCCCGCTAGATGCAAAGTACGAGATGGAGTACCCCGTCAACGTAAATGGCTTTGAAATTGACCTCATTTCGCAGGCCAGCGACATCGAATTTGTGAATTGGGTTTTCGACCGCGTCAAGGCTAGACCACGAGACTTCCGACGCGAAATCGTGGCATGCGTTCACATGCGGATTGATGCCGAAGCCCGCGAAAACGCGGCCTAGATCTGGACCGAAACCGGATTCCGGACATCCAATTGCGAAAGCTCGAAGTATTCTTCGAGCTTCGCATTTTGCATTCCGGCCACAATGCTGGACGGAAAGCTCTCCACCGCCGAGTTGTATTCGCGCACATTCGCGTTAAAAAATCGCCTCGCTGCCGCGATTCGGTCCTCGGTGTTCGCAAGTTCCTGTTGCAGATCCAAAAACGCGGCACTTGACTTCAAGTCCGGATAAGCCTCAACGCGGGCGAGAACCGTTCCCAGTGCGGACCCCAACTGCATTTCCGCTTCCCTGCGAGCATCGGAATGTCCCGATTGCCCGGCGACTTGATTGCGCAACTGCACAAGGCGCTCCAGAGTGGCGGTTTCGTGGGCCATGAAACCCTTTACGGTGTTCACTAGGTTCGGAATCAGATCATGTCGCCGCTGGAGTGCTACGTCCACGTTAGACCAGCTTTCTTGGATGTGGTTGCGCAGCCGAATCAACCGGTTGTGGGTGGCCACAAACCAGAGCAAGACGAAGAAGCCCACGCCAAGCCCCGCAAACGCCAAGAAACTTAATTCTGGATTCATCAGAAGACCCACATTTTAGCTAGATTCGGGCCCGAGCACCATTTGGGCCATCACCAATGGTTCGGGTTTGGGCAAAGCGCGTTCTTGCCGGAGGTAGTCCGGAACTCGCGACATGAACTCGCGCAGAAACTGCTGGCATTCGGGTGCTTCCGAATAGGCTCGAATAACGCACGCTCCAAAGGGTCCGGAAAACTCCCAGTGGCGCGTCAGGGCCCCTTCAAAGAACTCCATCATCTGCGGATGAATCACATCATAGGCAAATTTAGGTTCACTGCTGTTGATCCGAAACCGCTTGTTGAAATCATCTGATTCGAACTGAATATCTCGCACTCCAAAGAACCCTACGATGCTGTCTCCGAGGTCGGCCGGTCCGATGCTGAGGTCGGTGAAGAAAAATGCTTGCTGGACCGCGTAGGCGAGATAGGTGTGGGTCTGCTGGTTCTTGCCCGAGCCAGTGGTGTAGGTAAAAGTGAACAGGTACTCGATATAGTCGCCGCGGTCAGCAAAGAACCCTCGACTGCAATACCCTCCTGAGTTCTTGTTGAGGGGCGATAGCTGTCCGAACGCGGCTCTAAGGGCCTTTTCATCGGCAATCTGATTCGATCTGATTCCCAAACACCCTGGTGCCGCCGAATGCATCGGAACAAACCCGGCGGAGCGCAACCACTCATCCTCGCGCTTTTGGGCCACCGCTGCGGCGCGAGAAGCGAGCACAACAATGACGACGAACGCAATGAAAACCCCGAACATCCCGATCGGGGCAAAGCTTTCTAGATTCACCTACCCACCTCAGCCTTTACCGCGACTGGCCACGGGTCTCGCCGATTTGCAACGATCATAGCTACCGGCCCATTCTATCCCTTGTTCCGAAGGAGATCGCGTTCTGGTTGCGCCATCGCTCTGATGCCAAGAACGAGGGCGAGCGGTCCGCGCGACCGCCTATTCGCCCCGACAAGCAAAATCCGCCAGCCCACGATAATCCCCAGAATTGCCGGTTTGTCCCCAATATTTTTACGGTTTTTGCAAAAACCCGTTCTTTTTGGTCCGGATTTCCCTATAATAGAACGGAGTGTATCCGCTCGTACTCTTTGGTTGGGCCAACGGATTTTCAAAAAATTTGTTGCCATCCGAGGGTTACTCGGTGTATACTTATGCAAGCAGGGTACGCCTGGATTTTACTGAAGTCCTCATGGGTTCCTGAGAGGTGGAGATTCTAATATCATGAAAAAATTTGCTGTCGTGTCTTTAGCATTGGCTGCGGTTGCTTCGAGCCAGGCGGTCACGTTCTCGTCTATTTCGGTCAGCTCGCCGCCCCTTTCCAACGGTTCCAGCTGGACCATTCTTGGAAACTCGATTTCGTTCAACCTGCCGAACGCCATCGTTGGCGACGCCATGCCGCTCCGAGTCGGAACGGTCAACATCCAGTTTGACGTTGCTAGCGGTTCGAGCATGTGGGCAGACCAAATCGGCATCAACATCGGCAGTGCGATTGCTGGCTCCGGCCAAGTGATCTTCAACGAAGCCGTGTTCGAACTCGATTCGCTCGGAAACGAAGTGGCAGGCGGCCCGATCGGCACCTACACCCACATCTTCAACACCAGCACGGGCAACACGCTTTCCCACCTGCTCACCTTCAGCCGCACAGTTGAAAATCTGCGCGTAAAGAAGAGCTTCACCCTCGTAGCGCCGGATACGCAAAATCTGGACCTCGCGGGCGTTGCGATCGTGAACCAAAACATCCAAGTCGTTCCGGAACCGGCAACGATGATCGCACTCGGCGCAGGCGCCTTGGCCCTCATCCGCCGCAAGCGAAACGGCTAAAAGCCTCATCTCACCCGAGGATATTCCCTGAAAACCCAGTGTTTTCAGGGAATTTTTGTTTTTTTGTTGCCATTCCGTGCAACCCGTGTTATAATGGTGTTGTGTTCTGGGAGTAGTTCTCGGTATGCATTTCAGATCTTTGGGTCTGATATTACGAAGGAGGAGAAAGAGCAATGAATATTTCACGACTTGTCTTGAGCTCGATGGTGATGGCCGCTGCAGTAGCCGCCAATGCCATTTCGTTCTCGAACGTCACAATTAATTCGTCGCCCCTCTCGAACGGTTCGAGCTTTAGCTCGTTCGGCAATGCGATCTCGTTCCGCGTTCCGAATGCAATCGTTGGAGATGGCGCTGCTCTGCGAGCTGGCACTCTCAATATCCAATATGATGTGGATACTGAAGGTCCCGGCGCATTCGCAGTCGGCGCAAACACGGGCGTAGTCGCACTCGGTACCGGAACCGTCATTTTCAATGAACTGGTGATCGGTCTCGACAGCAACGGAAACGAAGTTGGACCGGCTCTCGGTTCGGCTAGCTTCACGTTCAACAGCAGCACCTCGCAGTTCCAAAGTACGGACATCCAACTGAGCAGCCCGGCCACCCGCTTCCGAGTCAAGAAGAGCTTCACCCTTGTCGCTCCGGACTCCAACGCGTTTGACCTCGCCGCAGTTGCGATCGTCAACCAAAACGTACAAGTGGTTCCTGAGCCCGCAACCATGGCCGTTCTTGGCCTCGGTGCTGCGGCCCTCATGCGCCGCCGCAAGAAGTAAGAAACTCTTACTCCTGCTAAGTGCATTGCCTCGGAGTCTCCCGACTCCGAGGCTTTGACGTTTTAAGGGTATCGTCCAACCATACATGGTTGAACTCAAATTCGATCGCTACTACCGGTACGACGACCTTACGACTATCCTAAAGAGCCTGGCCAGCGAATACCCAAAGCTCATGGATCTCAGTGAAATCGGGAAATCCCATGAGGGACGGCCCATCTGGCTCGTCACCATCACAGATCAGGCCACCGGAGACGCAAAAGACAAACCCGCGTTCTGGTGTGACGGAAACATCCACGCCAGCGAAGTGAGCGCGAGCACGGCGGTCCTTCACCTCATTCATCGCCTGCTCACCAGCGACGATCCCGAAGTTGCGCGCGCGAGGCAAACCCGTACGTTCTATCTCGTTCCCCGCCTGAACCCCGACGGAGCCGAATGGGCACTCGAAACTCCGCCCCGCGTCATCCGGAGTTCCACCCGCCCATATCCGTTCGACGAAGAAGACCCGTACGGACTCGAACGCAAAGACCTGGATGGCGACGGACGTATCCTGAGCATGCGCATCAAAGACCCGCACGGCCCCTGGAAGATTTGCGACCAAAATCCGCGCCTCCTCGTAAGGCGAACTCCCACCGATGCAGGCGGCACCTACTATCGCGTTCTCCCCGAAGGCGTGTTCCACAACTTCGACGGCCTCACGATGCGCGGCCGTAAAATCAAAGAAGGGCTAGACTTCAACCGGAACTTTCCGTCCGCATGGCGGCCAGAATCGGAGCAGCATGGCGCCGGGCCCTTCCCCACCAGCGAACCCGAGATTCGCGCCGCGGTAAACGCCATCGTCTCTCGCCCAAACATCTGCGGCGCGATCACTTTCCACACCTTCAGCGGGGTCCATCTTCGGCCGCCCAGCCGCATGGCCGATGATGAACTTCCGCCCGAAGACATTTGGGTTTTCAAGACCTTTGGCGATGTCGGGCACAAGATGACCGGCTACCCCGCCATCAGCAATTACCACGAATTCCGCTATCACCCGAAAGAAGTCATCACCGGGGTCTTCGATGATTGGTGCTACGACCATCTCGGAATCTACGCCTGGACCACGGAAATCTGGTCTCCGCAGCGCCAGGCCGGAATCACGGACTATAAGTACATTGATTGGTTCCGTGACCACCCGGTAGAAGACGACTTGAAGCTCCTAGAATGGTCAGATACGGCGCTGGAAGGCAAAGGCTACATTGACTGGCAGCCGTTCAGCCACCCGCAGCTCGGCGAGATCGAAATTGGAGGCTGGGACGCCCATTTTGCGTTCCGGAACCCGCCGCCAAAGTTTCTGGAAGCCGAAGTCGCGCCGCTCGGCGAATGGGCGATTTGGCAAGCACTGGCTTCGCCCAAGCTTGAACTCCACAAAGCGGAAACTGAACCGGTCGGAAGTGCGACGCGCCTCCGCATTGCCGTCCACAACACCGGATATCTTCCCACTGAAGTCAGCAAGCACGCCGCGAAGAAGAACTTAGTCCGCGGCGTCATAGCCGAGATAAGCCGAGTGGGCGATAACACGTCCCCCGCAGGACAAAGCACGCCCCAGTGGCTGAAGCTTGGTTCGCTAAAGTCCGAGCACGGCCAGCTCGCTGGCTACAGCCATGTGACGGCGGGCGGTTTCGGATGGCAACTCGACGGCACTTCCAACATGGCCGTATTCGAGTGGCTCGTTTCTGAGCCCGGCGATTACCAAGTGGAAGTACATCACCCGCGCGCCGGGCGAGTCCGCCATAACTTCGCGGTTTAGCGGGTACCGCGCCGCAGAAAATAGCCTTGGGTCACGACTTCTAAAACGTGGCCCACGGTGACGGCGAGCGGAGCAAGAATTACCCCAGGAAGTTGCATCATCACTCCGAATTGAAGCGTTGCGAACACGGAGGCGATGGAGACCCCAATTCCGTACAACCGCCCCAAGTTAAGATGGTTCGCCGAAAGCTGCCCCTTGAGGTATCCGCCGATGCTGGCTAGCAGCGGCAGCCCGACGCACCACAAGAACGCGATGCGTGCCTCCGGAACAATCGCCCCAGTTTGGCCCATTACATGCGTGAAGATAATTCCGTCAAACCCGGTAAGGCTCGCTAGCGCCGTCAGCAACGAAAACAGACCCCCGACTCCTGCGCAAAAGCCCAAAAGAATCTTGTTCCCGGGCGGCACTTGGTCCGCCAGCGTGATCACCACTTCGGGAAGTGCGAACGTCACGGTCCGAAACACGAACGCAAGCGACGTCGCGACCTGCCACGCCGCCATCGCCAGCACGGGGTTATCCACCCGGGCCAGTGCCCCGCCAATCAACGACGGCACGCTGAGAACGGCCATCGTGCTGAGCGTCAGCGGCGCATGGAACCGATAAAGCCGCGCCAGCGTCACCTCGCCGTTCGGGTTATCGGCTTCACCTTGAATCTCTAATGCAGGAAGTGAAGCAAAGTGAACAAAAAGCGCCTCAACCCCCACGCTAAAGATGAGGGCGAACGCGGCGACATCCAGACCCGTAAACCGGCGGGTGGCGGCAAGCCCGAACCCGCTCGCAAGCATGGCGGCGAACCGGATTCCGGTTCCGATGGAGATCGCGCGGGTGTTGCCATGCCGAATCATCACGCCTTGCCGCCACCTGCGCCACCCAATAAGCCCGCTCCACGGCGTCATGATCTGTAGCGGTACCCGGGAAAGCTGCACGATGTTGTCGGGCAACTGAAGAACATTTCCCAGCACCAATTCATAGAGAGGTGTAAAGACAAAAAGCCCGTGCGCGACCGTGACGAGCAGAATGAGTTGAGAAGCGAACGCACCCACTGCGCGAACCCCTTCCTTCCCACGGGCGAACGTGGCCGAAGTCGAAAGCAAGTCAATGACCGGACTTTCGATGAAGAGGCTGACCGCCATGAGGATGAGCATCCCCGCCGTCATCGCTTTTGCTTCCGGCATGGTCGCCATAATGGCTACCACCGCCGGGGCCTCCACCGACATGAGTAACCAAGAAAGCGCTAGCGGAAAATAGAGCGCGATAATCCGCCGGGGAGTCAGTGGGGGCAAAGCCCCCAAAGAGTACCCGCCGTTAGGCGACGCGAAGGTCGAGCCCCGTGAGGCTCGCGCGAAGCTTCTTATGTGCGCGGTGCAGACGAGACCGTACCGTACCTACCGGTACTCCCACTTCGTCGGCGATTTCTTCGTACGCCGCGCCTTCAATATCTGCCCGCATGATCAGCTGGCGTTGCTCCGGCCGAAGCGACTTCAGTGCATGCAAAAACTCCTCCGAAATCTGGTTGTTCAGAAGCACTTGTTGCGGATTCGGACCCGGGTCTTGGCTCTCGATCAACAACAGGTCGTCGGTGGCGTCCGTGCGCTTGGGGGCGTCGTAACTTACCGTTTGTACCCGGCGTTTTCGGGCCCGGGTGAGGTCTAAAAACAGCCGCGACACAATCCGAAAAATCCAGTTCTCGAACGGCCGTTCGCCTTCGTAACTACCGAAGTTCCGGTAGGCTCGGAAAAACGCCTCCTGGGTTAAGTCCTCGGCGTCCTGTTGGTTCATGCTGAGCCGGTAAGCCAAGTTGTAGACCTTTTTGCGGGTATCTGCCGCCAGCCGATCAAACCGGGCCTCCTCGCTGGGAGATAGCTTGACAGTATCCATATATAACTGTAAAGAGCGTCTAATGACGGCTCAGAGTTCCCAAACGAGGCAAGATTTACGAAATCTATGTCATTCGACCCCGCTACCGGTCGGGGCAAATTTTTCTGAACCCGCGGGCATTGAATAAGGCTCATTCCCCATCCGTGAATAGACGATCTGTGACATCTTCCGGATGATCAGATTGCCCGCATTGTCTTCGGTCCAACGTCGGTCCTTTTGACTATCGGTATAGATCGCCAATATGTATGGCCGAGCTGCGTAAACAATCGCCACGTCCGAGCGAGACCGTGTGATCGCCCCGCTCTTCGAACAAAACTTCACTTCCGGAGGCACGGAGCTACCGATAAAGTCATCCCAATACTGATGCCCCAAAATGCGGAGCATTTTGTCGCACGCAGCCGGGCTGGCCGCCCGCCGCAGGTGAATCAGCTTAAAAAGCCGCACCATTTCCTGCGGGGTTGTCATTCCCATGCCAAACATCCGCCTCAGTCGCTGAAGCTCAGTGAGTTCCTTGGGAAGGTTGCCTAGAATCTTGGTGTTCGGCAGACCGAGCGTTTGCATCCGAGCATTCACGTTTTGGCCGCCCAGCCAGTCTCGCGTCACAATCGTTGCCGTGTTGTCGCTCACCGTGATCATGAGGTTCACGTAGCCATCCAAGTCCAGCTTCGTTTCGTCCTTCAGGAAGTACGCCCACATGCTGGCTTCGCGGCGGCTTGGGTCTGTGGGGACGGCTTGTTTGTCCGTCCATTTGAGCTTTCCTTCTTCCACTTGGTGCATGGCTTCGACCATGACCGCCGTCTTGATTGTGCTCGCGCTCGGGAATCGTTCCATTTCCCGGTGCCCAATATGCTGGCCCGAGTTGAGGTCAAGCACAAAGTAGCCCAGTCTCCCTTCGAACGCCCGGGCAAGGGCATCCAGTTGAGGCTCAATCTGCTTCAAGGGGCTTACTCCCCCACCGGCGACCGATGCGCAAACTGAAAGGGCAAGGAGCGAACTCATGCCTAGGTTTTACCTGGTGGACGCTAAGCGGCTTGATGGATCGCGTTTGGCAAGCACTCGACTCCGAGCTCTTCCGCGTCTTTGGGCGCAAGCACCACGGCCCGCTCGATCACGTTGCCGAGCTCCCGAACGTTGCCCGGCCAAGCGAAGGTCTCGAGCATCGCATGGACTATCGGCGAAATCGCCTTCAACTTGCGGCCGTTTTCGTGAGAGAATTTCTGCAGATAGAACTCGGCAAGCGGCCCGATATCTTCCGGACGCTCGCGCAACGGCGGGAGTTGGATCTCGACCACTTTGAGCCGGTACAGGAGGTCCAGTCGGAACATGCCCTCATCCACCATTTCACTAAGATTGCGGTTCGTCGCCGTGACCAAACGCACATCCACACGCGTCGGCTTCGTCGAGCCAAGTCGTTCAAATTCGCGCTCCTGCAGCACGCGCAACAGCTTGATCTGGATAAGCGGCGGAACGTCCCCGATCTCATCTAAGAACAAGGTTCCCTCATGGGCAAGTTCAAAACGGCCGGGTTTGGAAATCGCCGCGCCTGTGAACGCACCCTTCTCGTAGCCAAACAGTTCACTTTCGAGCAGGCTTTCGGGAATCGCGGCGCAGCTTGCCGCAATAAATGACTGCTGATTTCGCGGCGAAAGCTCATGGATGAGCTTGGCCACCACTTCTTTCCCGGTGCCGCTTTCGCCTGTGATCAGCACCGTGCACCGTGCGTCGGCGACCTGCTCGATCATCTTGTAAATCTCCTTCATCACCGGAGACTCGGCAATGAACGGAGTCTTGGTTGCGGCGAGAACTTTGTCCTTTTTCGGTCGGTCTCCCGCCGGAACTTCGTTTTGCGACATCGCGGCCAACACAATTTTCTTCAGCGAATCGAGGTCAAAAGGTTTGGTCACGAATTCAAATGCGCCACGCCGAATCGCGGCCACCGCCTGCGGAATCGTTCCGTACGCGGTCATGATTACGACCGGAAGCTCGGGGTGCGAAACGCAGAGTTTCTCGTGCATTTCGAGGCCCGACATGCCCGGCATCGTGTTATCAGTGAGCACCGCGCCAAAGCTCCGGTTTTCCAATGCGACCAATGCGGCTTCGGCACAATCGGCGGTCGCCACCTCCACGCCGATTTTGTTGAACGCAACCTCTAAGATGCGTCGAATGTTCGGCTCGTCATCCACTATCAGCAGCGGTTTGTCTTGTTTCATCGGGCGATTTCCTCGTTGATTCGAATCTCGAACCGGGTTCCCTGTCCCGGCTTTGAATACACTTCTATGTGCGCCTCGTGCGCATCCAGCACTTTGCGGACCATGCTGAGCCCCAACCCGGTGCCCCTGGCCTTGGTGGTGAAAAACGGCGAAAACAGTCGCGAAACCGTATCCTCATCCATCCCGCACCCGGTGTCCTGAACCCAAAGGTGCCCGGCTTGCGCACCGACATCCACGCGACCACCTGCCTTGGTTGCCTGCAACGCATTGAGCAGCAGATTCCGCAAGACTTGCTCGAACCGGCGGCGATCCAACGTATGGATCGCGGGTGATTCCGGAACCTTACACGCCAAAGTCACCTCTGCTTCGGCAAATTGGGTTTCAAGCGTTCTCACGACAAGTGAGAGCATTTCCCCGATATCCGTAGGCTCCTTCTCTAGCTTGAGCGGGCGAGCAAACTCTAAAAACTCATCGCATAGCTGGCTCAATTTCTTGGCTTCGGTCTCGATGATTTGGGCGAACTCGTCGGAGAGTTCAGGCGATTCCTGTATCAACTTCGCCGCACTCTGAACACCCGTTAATGGGTTGCGAATCTCGTGGGCTATGGTGGCAGTCATTTGGCCGACTTCTGCGAGCCGCTTTAGCCGCTCATATTCCCGCTGGGCCGATTCCAATTCGGTCACGTCTTGAAGGGCAATCGTGGTTCCGCCGCTTGGCAACCGCGAAGCGGTCACGTTCCAAATTCGGTTGCGGATCGTATGGCGGCGACGTGCACGTCCCTCCCTCTCGCATAGCTCAGCCGCTTCGGTGAGAATCGTCGCGACATCGGGAGCGATTTCATCTAATAACTGGTCGAAGCACCCATTCGGCGTGATCATTGCCCCAAGTAACACAACTGCCTCGGGGTTAAAGTGGGTGATGATTCGATCGGCGTCGAAGCTCAGCACGGCGAACCCGACATTCGCGAGCAGCACGCGGAGCATCTCGCTCATATAGCGCGACTGGCTCATCGTGGCCGCGTTCGCCACGGCGAGCGAAATATGTTGCCCTAATATATGGGCAAGAGCCAAATCGGCTTCGCGGAAGCCGTCCTCTGCCGCGGATCGGGAGAGATTCAGAACTCCGATGCAGCCCTGCACGTTCGTGGGTCCGCGGCGTCCTACAAGCGGAATCACCATCGAACTCGAAATGGACTTCCCGGTTGTATCGCCCTGCAAAATCACGGGCTGACCGGAAGCGATTGCCTGACCCGCAAAGCCTTCTCCCGAGCGTAAAACCGTGCCTGCCGGAATGTGAGAATTCGGCCCGACTTGACCAGCTAACAGATACCCGCCGGAAACTTCGTCGAACAAGAAAACGCTCACGCCGCTGGCCCGAAACCACTCCGCCGAACGAAGCAACATTCGGCCGAGAAACTCCTGGAGCCCGCCCGTCCCAGATTCATCTTCGAGTACGAACAGCGACACCATGTCTGTCCATTCGTACGCCTGCACCGATGCCATACAGGGTCAATTGTCGGTCACGGTGACCCGCAACGTTAGCTAGTACACTGGGGGAATGCCCAATCTTTTGGCGAATTCGTCAAGTATTTACTTGCGCCAGCACGCGGAGAATCCGATTGACTGGTATCCGTGGGGTGACGAAGCATTTGCCAAAGCCAAAGCCGAGGGCAAGCCCATTTTTCTCAGCATTGGCTACAGTTCATGCCATTGGTGCCACGTGATGGCCCACGAGACGTTCGAAGACCCTGCCGTCGGTGAGTTCTTGAACAAGCACTTTGTCAGCATCAAGCTCGACCGGGAGGAATACCCTGACGTAGACGAAACCTACATGGTCGCAGTGCAGATGATGACCCAAGGCGGCGGCTGGCCGATGACCATCTTCTTGACCCCGGATAAGAAGCCGTTCTTCGCCGGAACGTACTTTCCTAAAGAAGACCGGCAGGGTTACCCCGGATTCATGACCCTCGCCCGTCAGATTGCGCAACTGTGGTCAACCGACCGCCGGAAAGTGCTGGAAAGCGCAAACGAGATCGCCGCGCATCTGGGCCGCGCGATCGGCTCCAGCATGGGCTCGCTCACATCCACCATCCAACCGGAGTTGTTCGCCCAGTGCTTTAGCGGGCTGCAACGGCGCTTTGATTCTGAGCACGGAGGCTTCGGCGAAGCCCCCAAATTCCCCGCCCACACGGCGATTCGGTTTTTAACCGACTACGCCATGGTCGCCCCCGAGCAAGCCCAAACCAGCCTGGTGATGGCGATCACGTCGCTTACAGCGATGTCCCTCGGAGGCATCCATGACCATGTTGGCGGCGGGTTCCATCGGTATTCCACGGACGCGGAGTGGCTACTTCCCCACTTCGAGAAGATGCTGACCGACAACGCCCAAATGCTGCTTAACTATGTGCGGGCAGCGGAGATTCTGGAAGAAGTAGAAGGACCTCAAGCCGGAATTTTCGTTAGGTCAGCCATGGGCATCATGGAATGGACCCGTCGCGACATGACCGCCCCCAACGGCATGTTCTACACCGCCGTAGATGCAGATAGCGAAGGCGAAGAAGGGGTCTTCTACCAATGGACGACCGAAGAGGTCACCCAAATCCTCGGCGACCGTGCCCCGGCGTTTATTGAGGCCTACCAAATGTCTCCCGAGGGCAACGCCCCGGATGAAGCGACCCGCAAACTCACGGGCCGAAACGTCCTGTATGCAAATGGAGACGCCGATCTCAATTTCAGGACTGAACTCGAAGCTCTAGCCCGAGCGCGCGCCCAACGCGTCGCTCCCCAAATTGACACCAAGTGCGTTGCCGCCGCGAACGGCATGATGATTGCCGCCCTGGCTCAAGCGGGCGAAATCAGCATGGCACTCGCTTCCGCTCAGGCATGGCTTGCTGCCATCGAAGAATTCGGAACCCTTCCGCACCAAGTGACCGACGGCAAACCTTCGGGCTTTGCCTATCTCGACGACTTTGCCCATATGGGCTTGGGCTTCATCGCTTTGGCCCGCTCCAGCGGCGAACAATCATTTGCCGCCGTTGCCCAGCAACTTGCCGATGAGATGGTCCTGGAATTCTGGGACAAAAATAAGGGCGGATTCTTCTTTACGTCCGACCGACACACGGCCCTTTTCGCCCGAAGCAAGCCGGTCATGGATCAATCCGCCCCGGCTGCGAACGCCGTTGCACTGGAACTGCTTCTCCATCTCGGCGACACCGAGCGGGCCGAGCAAGGCCTCATGGCCGTGATCGGCATGGCACAGAAGGTTCCCGATGCCGCCGAGAGCATGATTCGCGTGGCCATGACGCATTGGCTCCTTGCCCAGTCCGCTCCGGAAGGCGCACCCACACCGGTCATTCAGGCCGCGCCCGCACCCGCCGCTCCGGTCGGAAAGGTTCGCGCTCGCCTCGAACCGCGCGAAGTACAACTCGGTGCCGATGGTCTCGGCCATGCCGCAATCACGCTAGAGATTCCCGAAGGCCTGCACTTGAACACGGCCACCCCGCCCGCCCGTTGGCTGATCCCCACCGAAGTCGTCGCGGAAGGCGTGAAGATCAAGGTTGCCTACCCTGCGGGCGCGAACGACCAGTACGAAGGGACGACGGAATTTCCGATCACGCTCGATTCGGGAGGACAGACCGCCGAATTCGAGCTCCGGGTCAAGTTCCAGGCGTGTACTGACCGCGAATGTCTCGCCCCCGACGAACTGATTCTCGACGGCATCGTCCGCAAGTAACAAGAAAGCCTCGGCGAAGTCTCGCCCAGGCTTTCTAAAGTCAAAATCAAGTTAGATTTTGTGGATGCTCATGCCGTGCACGTCCTCGTACGCGTCGAGCATGACTTCGCTTAGCGTTGGGTGAGCGTGGATGGTTTCCACCATGACGTCCACCGTGGCTTCAAGTTTGATTGCCACAACAGCCTGAGCAATAAGATCCGTAACCATCGGGCCGATCATGTGAACGCCGAGCACCTCACCGTACTTCGTTTCGGAAACGATCTTCACGAAGCCGTCTTGGGCGTTGATCGCCATTGCCCGTCCGAGCGGTCGGAACATGAACTTCCCAACCGCCACATCGTGGCCGGCTTCGCGAGCTTCGCCTTCCGTCATGCCCACCGAAGCAACTTCCGGCACGGTGTAGATGCAGTTCGGCACCGCACGGTAATCCGGCGTCTTATCCGGGCCGTTCTTGATGTTGTGACAAGCAATAGTCGCTTCGTGCGATGCCACGTGCGCAAGCTGAATGCGGCCGGTTACGTCGCCAATCGCATAGATATGCGGGACTGAGGTTTGGAGGAAGTCGTTGACTTCCACACCCCGGCGGTTAAGCTTGACCCCAATCTTCTCAAGGTTCAGATTGTCGGTGTAAGAACGTCGCCCTACCGCGACCAAAATCGCCTCGACCTCGACGACGCTGCTTTCAGTGCCGTTCTTCACGGTCACTTTCCACATCTTGCCGACTTTCTCCGCCTTTTCCACCGCGCAGCCGGTCATGACCTTCACGCCCGATTTGGCCATCAGCTTGCCAAGCTCGGTGCCAAGCTCTTCTTCCATCATCGGAATCAGGCGCGGCATCATCTCGACCACGGTGACTTCGCATCCGAGGCCGTTGAACACATAGCCGAATTCCACACCGATGACTCCGCCGCCGATGATGAGCATGCTCTTCGGCACCTCGGCGCATGTGGTGGCATCGTCGCTTGTCCAGATTCCGTTCTCTTTGCCGCCTTCAATGCCGGGGATCGGCGGAACGATCACGGTTGAACCCGTGGCAATGATAAAGTTTTTCGCCGAAATCTTGCGCTTTTCGCCCTTGTTGTCCACTTCGATGGTATGGGAGTCTACAAATTGGGCCGTTCCTTCAACGTTCTCGACTCCCTTCTTTTTGAAGAGCATGCCGATGCCGCCACGCTGGGTCTGGACGATTTTGTTTCGTCTCGCGGCGAACTTTTCAATGTCCATTGAGACCGTTCCCTCGACCTTCACCCCAAACGCGTCCGCATGTTTCACGTGGTTTAGCGTTTCGACGCTTGCGATCATCGCTTTGCTCGGAATGCAGCCCCAGTTGAGACAGGTACCGCCGAGGTACTGCTTTTCCACGCACACGGTTTTGAGCCCGAGTTGAGCGCACCGGATTGCAGCGACATAACCACCGGGGCCGCCACCAATAACGACGACATCTACATCAAACTTCTCTTCTTTTGCCATAGGGTTGGTCTCGGGGGCGACTTGGGGAATTTCTTGAATGCCGCGAACAAGCGAATCGAGCACAGTGGTCGCAGATGGACTCAAATCTTGGATCTGAGGAAGCTGGGAATGGGGTCCGCTAGACATCGTCGCACTCAAGGAAACACCGGTCAACCGATGAAGCTAAGTGTACCCGCGGGCTAGATTCAGCCTAGCGGTCACGCCCGCGGAATCCGGGCTGGCCAATCATCACGCGCCGAACGGGATTCACGGGGTCGTTGCTGGTGATCGTGAGTTCCCCGCGCGGAACTTTGCCCGCGATCACAGGCAGTGTCACCCGGTGGGTTATGGACTGCCCGGCTTGGACCGTAAACGGTCCGGCCGGAACCGTATAGGGCGCAGTTACCGAGAGCGAGTAAGTGAGCGGGGCAATTTTGCCCGAGCCCCACAGTCCGACATCACCTACGTTGCCAACCGTAAACGACCGCATCACCTGGGTTTGGCCGTTCTGACCATCGAAGGCAAGATAACTCGGAGAAACACCGCTGAGCGCCGGAACTTTGAGGTCAAAGAAAACCGGAAGGTGGCCGCTGGCGTTACCAAGGCTATCCATCAGCGCCTGCGCTATGGTGCCGCCGACCATCTGGTTGCTTGCGGTGCCCATGGGCACGTTATAGGACTGGCCATCATTTCCCCAGCAGCGGTAGCTGTGGTTAGGGTCGTTCCAGGTGGTCGTAGAATAAGGAATCGACGGGTTCCCGATGTAATCCAGGCCCTGCCCATCCAGAAGTCCTGCGTTTGTCAGCAAGAAGTCGAACCGGTCGTCCATGCCTCCCGCGTTCGGGCCGTTCCACGGGTCTTGGGTATGCACAAACCGAAAAGAGCTGTTTTGGTACCAGTTACCGAGTGACGCGATCGGATCGAAAAACCGGCCTTCGTTGTTCGCGCGGCTTTGGGTGAGAAACGCGATTCCATCGTCGGTCGAAGTCCGTACGTTGAGGTCGCCCGCAACGATGAAGTGCCAACTGTTGTCGAGTGCTTCGGCGTTTGCCCGAATGTTGTTTGCCTCTATGCCTCGGCGAACCTCGTCGTCCGTGGTCGCCCCCGCTTTCATATGGACATTGTAGGCAGCAATCGTGGCACTCCCAACCGGATACCCAATCGGCCTGAAATCGTATCGGTAGGTATGACGCGGCGGCTGACTCGTGTTGCTGCTACCCGCAGACGCGAGGGTCGCACCGAGATACTGCACTTTGGTCGTTCGGTAAAGGAACACACCCGTCGTATCGGGGCTGGTGAGGTACGGCGCAGCCGCATAATCTCCCGGGCTGCCCGGGTAGTTGTTCATCAAGCTCACCAAGTTGTTGTAAGCGTTGACGTTGTTGATAACCTCTTGAATCAAAAGCACGTCTGGCGAGAACGTGCGGCCCGAAAACGTATCGAAAATCGCTCTCTGCGCGGCGATGTACCGGGCGTTGGATGTACTGGTTACATTCCAGTTCGTAATGTTCCACGTGCCCACACGCAGTTGGGCGTGGCCGAAACCGACCACGCCCAGCGAAACCACGAGGGACAAGGAAACACGAGATAATTGCATAGACGGGTCCTAAGAATAGGGTAGCCCACCTGTCAGATGGTTAGCCACCCGTTTTTGTTCCAGTCCCCGCTCAAAATGCTATAAATGCCCGTGAAAATACGGGGACCGCGACCGCCTATTGCCCTAGTACTGATTACCGGGCTTAGTTCCCGCAACCGGAATGATTGCCTCAAACGCGCGCACAACCACCGGGTCCACGCCGTCGGCAATCGGTCCAGCAATCTCAATATCCGGAACCAACGGGTTCCCTTCAATGCGAACCCATTTCGTGCTCACGTAATCGCTCACCGGAAACTGAAGCTGGAATCCGCCTTCGAGCCGCGCGTAAGTGCTCGCCAGCACCGCGCCCATAGATTTGGACCCGACGATCTTCGCGCCTACGTTCTCGCGGAGGGCCAGGGCAACAATTTCGCTTGCGCTCGCCGAGCCCCGGTTGGTCAAAACGGCAATCTTCCCGGCATAAGGCTTGATGTCCTGGCGAGCGCGGGTACTTAGCCTGGATTTCGCCCACCGAGCCACCGAGTCGGCGCTAACCGTTTTGTCTGGGTTTTCCCGCTTGTACAAGTCCGAAAGGGCGCGATTCACAAACACACCAAACTCAGTTCTGTCCGGTAGGAGCATGCTCAGAAGGTGGTTCATGTTGACCACGGCTCCGCCGCCGTTTGAACGCAGGTCCAGCACAAGATAATCCGACTTTTCGGAAGCCTCTTTGATGAGTGCTTCTACTTCTTGCCGGTTGTAACCTGCGCTAAACGAATGAATCTTAATGACCGCTTTGCGGCCTTCGGTGATCGTCACCGTGTCTTTTCGGGTCGTGGAGTACCGTTGAAGTTCTACTTCCAAAAGGGCCTTCTCGCCGCTGGCTCGCAGAACTTCAAGTTTGCGCTTAACCCCGACTTCGCCTGTGATGGATTCCACGGTTGCCGCCTTTTGCCCGTCAACGGTCAGGATCACGTCTCCAGCCACGATTCCCGCTTTGTTGGCGGGCGAACCCTCGTTCACCGCTCGAACCACTAAGCCTTGCTCGTTTGGTTGAACCGAAACTCCGATTCCGATGGCTGTGGTCTGGGTGCGTCGCTCGGCCTGGCGCGGGCTTTGCAAGACAATGTGGCTGAAGCCAAATTTTCTCAGCGCCTGGTTCACTGCGGTGGTGAATTGCGGAACCGTGGTCGCCTTATCGATGGCTTCGCGTTGCTCTTCGATGAACTTGGGCCATGTCGTGAAGTCCACGCCCGGAACAAATGCGCGGCGTGCGATGACTTCGCTCACACCATCGAGGACTTTCGTCTTCTGTTCCGCCGAAATATCTTGGGCGAACCCTGCCGCCATCAAGGCAAGGGCCAGAGTTCCAGACAATAAAGAACGCATGAGACACTTTACGCTCATGCGTTCCAAAATTGCACCCGTAAATTGCGCAAATTGCCTTAAGGAGTGGGTTCCGTCGCGAAAATAGGCCGTCCGACCACAAAGTTGAGGCGAATTTCGCTTACAAACGTGTCGAATACAGCCTGAACATAGTTGTTCTCGGCGGTAATCAGAGAAGTTTGCGCGTTGACAACTTCGGGGAGATTAGCCGCCCCTTCCCGTTGCGCCGCCACCGCCGCATCGAAATTCAGCTGTGCCGCCTGACGAGCTAGCGTCGCCGCCTCTAAGCGAGAGAGATTGATCACGTAAGTTTCGTAGGCGCCTTCAATCTCGGCCCGAGCGACCCGCTCGTCTTGGTTCAACCGCACTTCAGCTTGTTGAAACTGGGCCCGCGCCGCGCGAACGTTTGCCCGGCTGAGTCCGGCATCAAAGAGCGGCAGCGATGCCGATAGCACCAGTCCCGACCGGTCGAAAACATCTCGGGCGAATCCGCGTGTGTATTGGGCGGAAAGATCATAGGAAATTCCCGCATCAAGTTTGTTGAGGCTAATTTGGTTCCGCTGAGCCTGAAGCGAAGTCCGAGAGGCGGCCAGATCCGGACGGTTTACCAATCCCTCAGCCAGGGCATCCGCCAAAGTGAAGGCAGGTCGAACCAATTCGCGTTCGCCCGGCGAGGCCAATGCGAGTTCTCCGTCCCGGGCGGTGTCCCAGCCCGTAAGTGCCTTTAGGTCCGCCATCGCAACGCGCCGATTGCTCTCGGATTGCAGAACGGCTACCTGGGCGTTAAAGAAGTCGGCGCGGGCCTGGAGGATATCCTTTCGGGCGATGTCGCCGGTATCTGCGCGCGCTTCGGTTTGCCGCAGGATCGTTTCGGCCCGAGTGAGTTGCGCCCGGTTCACCTGCAATTGCTCGTCTGCCCGGAGCACATCGTAATATTGCTGGGTAACGGCGGTAATGGTCGCCCGTTCGGTCTGCAAAGCACTTGCCTCGGCCGAGGAAAGATTGAGTTGGCTCGTGGAAAGGCCAAGTCGCCGAGCCCCGTTGTCCAGAATCAGATACCGAGCGACCACATTGAGGGTCGTACCCGCCGTGTCGAACCCGCCGCGACCGTTCCCGGTGTGTCGGTCATCGCGAGCGAGATCGTATTGGAAGTTCGGGGTCAGGGTCGGGAAAAATCCAGCGCGAGATCGGTCTACGCTTGCCGCGGCGGCCGCGACCTGTTCTTTCGAGGCGAGAATCGTTCCATTCCGGGCGCGGGCAATGCGCACCAAGTCTTGCAACGATTGCGGAGTTTGCGCACCGGCAAACGCCACCGCGTATGCCAATAGGGCAACCGCTGTCCCTCGAATTCCAAATTGAATCATAAGTCTTCCAGGAGTCTTACCTATGCCCCTCACGGTCCGTTGTAGAGACACAGGTCCGGACGCAGGCTACGCAGGAAACTGTAGCAAAGTTCCCGAGCCTCAATAGCTACGGGACGAACGAACCGGCTAAAATGAACCGATGGCAAACACCGCTGGACGCAATTTCGACGCAATCGCCAAGGAACTAGGTGATAAGGCCTCCTATCTGCTGGAGCATACGTCCACCACGGTGCCCAAGGCCAACCTGCATGTGCCGGGACCGGATTGGGTGGATCGCATTTTCGCGCCTTCCAATCGGAGCATCCAAACGTTGCGCTCACTGCAGGCTCTCTACGGTTCAGGGCGGCTCGCGAACACCGGTTACCTCAGCATCCTTCCGGTAGACCAAGGAATCGAACACGCCGCCGGCGCGAGCTTTGCCAAGAACCCGGCTTACTTCGATTCGGAGAACATTGTTAAGCTCGCCATCGAGGGCGGCTGCAACGCGGTCGCTTCGACTTACGGCGTACTAGCTTCGGTCAGCCGAAAGTACGCGCACAAAATTCCTTTCATCGTCAAGATAAACCACAACGAATTGCTCACCTACCCGAACAAGGCCGACCAGATCATGTACGGGACCATTGAGGATGCCTGGAACATGGGCGCGGTCGCTGTAGGCGCAACCATCTATTACGGCAGCGAAGAGTCGGGCCGCCAAATCGTAGAGGTCGCTCAAGCCTTCGAGCACGCACATCAACTCGGAATGGCCACCATTCTTTGGTGCTATATCCGCAACGATGCCTTCAAAACCGGCGGAAAGGACTACCATGTGTCCGCTGACTTGACCGGCCAAGCGAACCACCTTGGCGTCACCATCCAGGCCGACATTATCAAGCAAAAGCTTCCCGAACTGAACGGCGGGTACACCGCGCTCAACACCGGCGGTTCGAGCTATGGAAAGCTGGACAAGCGCATTTATACCGAGCTAAGTAGCGACCACCCGATTGACCTATGCCGGTACCAGGTGCTGAACTGCTACAACGGTCGTGCGGGCCTGATCAACAGTGGCGGTGCCAGCGGAGATAATGACCTCCAAGAAGCCCTCACCACGGCGGTCATCAACAAGCGCGCGGGCGGAATGGGCCTCATCAGTGGACGCAAGGCGTTCCAACGCCCGATGGATGAAGGTGCCGCGCTTCTCCAGGCGATCCAAGACGTTTACCTCTGCCCCGAAATCACGGTTGCATGAACTTCGTCAAGGAACTTGAATGGCGTGGATTAATCCACGACCAATCGGCGGGCGTTGCCGAATGCTTCGAATCCGGGACGGTGTCGGCGTATAACGGTTTTGACCCGACGGCGGCTTCCCTTCACGTCGGTTCGCTTCTCCCGATCATGACGCTCGCGCGGCTTCAACGCGCGGGCCACAAGCCGTTTGCCCTCGTCGGGGGCGGAACCGGAATGGTGGGCGACCCCAGCGGAAAATCTGCCGAGCGCAATTTGCAAACCGCCGAGCAAGTCGAGATCAATGTTCAAGGAATTCGCAATCAACTAGAAGCTCACCTGGACTTCGATAGAGGCGCCTTTTCCGCCGAGCTCGTGAACAATGGGGATTGGCTCTCTGGGCTGAACTACATGGAGTTCTTGCGCGACATTGGTAAGCACTTCACCGTGAACCAGATGATCGCCAAGGAATCGGTGCGGCGTCGCTTGGAATCCGAACAAGGCATCAGCTACACCGAATTCAGCTACATGCTGCTCCAGGCTTACGACTTCTTGGAGCTGTACCGGCGCAACGGCGTGACCGTGCAACTCGGCGGCTCGGACCAGTGGGGCAATATCACCGCTGGCATGGACCTCATCCACCGGGTGGAGCGTGGAAGTGCGAACGGCCTAACCTTCCCGCTTGTCAAGTCAAGTTCCGGCGTGAAGTTCGGCAAAACCGAAGCTGGCACGATCTGGCTCGACCCGAACCTCACCTCCCCTTACGCGTTCTATCAGTTCTGGCTGAACGTGGATGATGCTGAAGCGGGAACTTACCTGCGGTACTTCACCTGGCTCGATAAGGCCGAGATCGAAGCCATCGAACTGACCCACGCCGAAGCTCCGCATCAGCGCCACGCGCAGAAAATGCTCGCCGAAAACGTGACCGAGCTTCTGCACGGAAAGGAAGAGCTTGCTCGGGCCCAACAAGCGACCGCCGTCCTTTTTGGAGGCGACCCGCGCACCCTTGACGCAGATGCCCTCCGCCAAATTCTGGAATCAGTGCCTAATAAGACCGCCCCGCTTGAGACCCTCCGCGAGATGACAGTGGTGGATTTACTCGTCGAGAGCGGACTCGCGCCTTCTCGCGGCCAAGCCAAAACCTTGGTCCAAGGCGGCGGAATCAGCATCAACGGCGAGACCATTTCGGACCTCGACGCCAAGCCCAGCTTCCTTCCGGGCGGCTTCGTCTTTTTGCGCAAGGGCAAAAAGAACCCCTTCTTGTTCGCTTCGGCCTAAAACCTGGGATCAAAAGTTAAGGGATATTGCGTATGATACGGAGTCATGCGAAGGTTATCCCTCCTCGTTCTTAGCCTCATCGTGGTACCCACCTGTTCGTGGGCCGGCGGTGAACTCGAAGCGGTGCAAGCGCTCGAGAAAGATCTTAAGTTTGATTCGCTATTCCCGCGTCGTCCCTACACCGGTAAGGCTCCGGCAGTGCAGGGCTGGTCGCACGATGATCGGTACCTCGCTTACCTTTGGAACTCCTACGACGACGACGGCCGCGACCTCTGGCTCTTTGACCGCCAAACTGGTAAGACCTCCAGACTCACCGACATCCAAAAGATGGCGACGTTTGATCGCGATTCCCTGCTCGCAATCGAAGAAAACAAGAAAACCAAAGAGCGACTCGATCAGTGGGACAAGCTGGGCGACACCGAATATCGCGAGACCCGACTGAAGTTCCAGAAGGAGCAAGAACGCCGCCGCGAGCCCCGTTCCAGCTACCCCGGCCCCGGCTCCATCATCTGGGCCAACAAGTCGAATGAATTCCTTATGTCTTTCCGGGGAGACATCTTCCGCTGGAAGATCGGGGAGGAAATGCCCACCCGAATCACGCAGACTCGGGACGCCGAGACGAACGTTGAATATTTGCCGGACGATTCAGGCTTCACCTTCCAGCGCGGTGACGGCGTTTATCGTGTGCGGTGGAACAGCCCCGCCGTGGTTCAGCTGAATCCGCGAATGCCCGCCGGAATCAGCTTCAATGGCTACCGCATCTCGCCGGATGGAACCCAAATGCTCGTGTTTGGTTCCAAGCCTGGCGCACCGGACCGCCAAGTGGATTACATCGTCTATCGCGACCGCTTTGCACAAGCCCGAAAGACCACCCGAAGCGTGGCCGACGATGATTTCCAAGGCGGAAACATGGTCTATCTGTTTGATATCACAGATAAGAACCTGCAAAACATCAAGGAAGAGGTCAAGCCGTATGAAATCTGGAGTTGGGCCGGAGGCGAAGAGCTTCACCAAACCAGCATCAACGAGAACCCCTGGTCCAAAGATGGCCGGAATTTCGTGTTTGCAAGTTGGAAGCGCGACCAGAAAGAACTCCGAATTCTCGAAGCTTCGTTAGATTCCAAGCGAGTACGCACCATCTACACGGGAACGAGTGACGGCGAGCACACCACGCCGACGATGACCGCTCCGTTCTATTCCGGCGATGGCAAACACATCTTCGCCATGCTAGACAAGAGCGGCTGGCGCCAGATTCACAAGCTGGAACGGCTGCGCGGCGAAGACACTCAGCTCACCAATGGGGACTTCGAAACCTACCCAGTGAAGCTCGCCGCAAACGGGCGCGACATTCTCGCCTACTCAAGCAAAGAAGCCCTTTCCCGCCGCAACCTCTACCGAGTGGATGCCGAAACGGGCGTGATGATTCTGCTCAGCGATTCGAGCAGCAACTATACGGACCCCGTCTTCGCGCACAAGTCGGATGATTACGCCGCGACCGCCTCACGTTGGGACCTCCTTCGCGAACTCGAGATCAAGGCTGGTCAAGAGCGCAAACTTTACACCAGCAGCCACCGAAGCGAAGCTTTCTTTAACACGGTGAAGCGAAAGCCGGAAATGTTTAGCTTCAAGAACCGACATGGCGACACCATTCAGGGCTACGGATTCATTCCGAGCGACATCAACAATGGTGTCAAGCGACCGGTGTTCATGTATGTGTACGGCGGTCCGCTTGGTGACAGCAACTCGGTGACCGACGGCGCGTTTAACAGCACTGCTTACATGTTCAACCTGTATCTCACCGAAGTCCTTGGTTACATCACGGTGACGATTGACCCGCGCGGTCAAAGCGGCTACAACTCACGGTTCGGTAAGGCGAACTTCGACGCCCCGGGCGTGGCTCAGACCGAAGACCTCGTGGATTGCGTCAAGTATTTGCAGTCCAAATACCCCGTGGACAGCACGCGAGTGGGCCTTAACGGCTGGTCGTTCGGCGGCTTCCAAACCCAACACGCGATGTACAACGCTCCGGACGTGTTCACCCTCGGAATCGCGGGGGCCGGCCCGACGCAGTGGCAGAACTACAACACGTGGTACACGGGTGGCGTTATCGGAAACTCTCCGAAAGGTGACCCGAACTACCTCGACAAGTACAGCTTGACCCACCAAGCCAAGAATCTTCGCAACCCATTGCTTCTTCTGCACGGCGTCGAAGACACCAACGTGCTCTTCCAAGACACGGTGATGGTCTACCGCTCGCTGCTTCAGGCGGGCAAAGGACACCTGGTCGAACTTTCGCTCGACCCCACCGGCGGCCACGGAATGGGCGGCGATATGGACAACCGAGACCGGCACCAAATCTATCTCGCCTTCATCGTGAAGCACTGGGGATTGCCGGGGCGCTAATCTCAAGCTGACCGAAGGTCTCTATCTGCGCCCGAATTGTGAGATTCGGGCGCATTTTTACTTTGTAAAGCCGTAATACGTTTTGGATGAAGAATCGAGGCGTTTTATTGACTCTTGCCATTGTGGTGGGAGCAATTGGGTGGGCCGCCCTTTCGAAGCGGGGCGAAAGCGCTCCAGACATTGAATATCGTTACGGAAAAGTCGAATCGGGCGAACTGATCGCCTCCACCAGCGCCACGGGAATCCTAGTACCTCTCACCACGGTAGACATCCGCAGTAAGGCAGGCGGTACGGTGCAAAAGCTTGTCGCCGAAGAAGGCACCGTGGTTCAAGCAGGCGACATTATTGCCCTCATCAACCCTGAAGACACGAAGTCGGTTTACGACCAAGCCCGCGCCGACGTAGAATCGGCCGAGGCCCGAGCTGAGCAAGCGCAAATTCAGGCTCAGCTCGAACAGCAAACCCGCGCCGATGCAGTTCGGGACGCAGAAAACCAGCTTCAGATCGCCCGCGTCCGGCTTCAACGCACCGAATCTCAAGCCAAGGTCCAACCGGAAATCACCCGGAGCGACGTGGCCAATAACGAGGCTTCTTATCGGGCCGCGCTCGCCGCTCAACGACAATTGGTGGAAGTCGAAGTTCCCCGGATGCGCAATGACGCCCGTGTGAGCGCGGATACCGCGCGCGCGAATCTGGATGTGGCCCAAGCCGAACTTGACCGCCAACAAGAGCTTTTTAAGAAGGACTTTGTCGCCCAGGCGGCCGTCGAAAGAGCCCGCAGCGCTTACGAATCTGCCCGCGCCGGTCAGTCCAATGCGCAAGAACGACTTCGCACGGTCGAGACCGAAATTGACACCATGATCCGCACGCAAGAAGCGCGGGTCGCCCAGGCAAAAGCGGCACTTGCGCAGTCCAAGGCAAACACAAACCGCGACTATGTCGCCACCCGAGACGTGGCCGAAGCCCGACGTGCGGTGCAACAAGCCGAAATCAACCTGAAGGAAGCACGCGACCAATTAGCCCAAATACGAATTCGCCGCGCCGACACCCGCACGGCCCGTGCGAGCATCGTGCGAAGCAAGGCCCAACTTGAGAACGCCCAAGTGCAGCTCGATAGCACCACGGTAAGAGCCCCGCGTGACGGCGTAATCACCACGAAGTATCTGGAAGAAGGCACCATCATCCCGCCCGGAACCTCGACCTTCAGCCAAGGCACCGCGATTGTTCAGCTGAGCGACGTGTCGCAGATGTTCGTCGAATGCCTCGTGGACGAAGCCGATATTTCGGCCGTCAAGCTCGGTCAGAACGTCCGCGTAATCGTAGAGGCATTTCCAGGACGGAACTTAAAGGGCAAGGTCACCCGCATTAACCCAGCCGCCGCAACGGCCCAAAACATTACCGCCGTGAAGGTTCGCGTTGCCGTCATGCCCGAGAAAGGCGTGCAGTTACTTCCCGGAATGACCTCCACTTGCGAGTTCTTGACTCTTGAAAAGCCAAACGTGTTAATCGTTCCGCAACAAGCTGTAAAGCGTGAAGACGGCAAAACCTACGTTATGGTGAAGAGCTCGGACCCGAAAAAACCCGAGAAAGTCTTCATCGAACTCGGAGAAGTCGGTAACGACGGCTTTGAAGTCAAATCTGGACTCAAAGCGGGAGCCGAAGTCGTTACCGCCGAAATCAACCTCGCGGAAATCCAAGAAGTCCAACGCCGAATGCAGCAAGCCCAACAAGGCGGAGGCCTCTCGGCCGCGCCTCAAGGCGGTCGCCCAGGTGGTGGCGGCGGTGGCGGAACCCGCACCGGCGGCGGAGGCGGTGCGAGAACGGGCGGCGGCGGAAGGTAACAACCTATGGAAATCAAAGACTCTCTGTTAACCGCGCTATCCGCCCTCTCGGCGAACCGATTGCGAACGGCCCTTACAATGCTCGGCGTCATCATCGGGGTCGGTTCGGTCATCGCCATGATTGGCATTGGCGAAGGAACGAAACAGAAGTCCATGGAGCAACTGGAAATCATGGGCTCCAAAATGATCACCGTGATGCCCATGTGGAACCGGGGAGGCTCGCGAGGCGGCGCGGATTCGGGCCGTCTCTACCCCGAAGACGTCGAAGACATTCGCGCATCCGTCCCGACGGTGGAACTCATCACGGGCGCCGTCCGCGGGAACGTCAGCCTCAAACTCGGCAACCGTTCACGGCAAGGCACGGAAGTCTGGGGCGCCGAGCCGCAAATCGCCGTTATCCGGAACGCCACCAAGATGTTTCAGGGCCGCTGGTATACGATGGAGGATGAATACAACCTCAATCGTGTCATCGTGCTCGGATACACCGTGTACGAAGAACTTTTCGAGGGCGAGAACGCGATCGGCTCCACCGTCAAGGTTAACGGCCAAAACTTCGAGGTCATTGGAGTTGTCACCTATAAAGGCGGCTCCGGGTGGCGGAACCCCGACGAACAGGTCTATATGCCGCTTGCAACGGCGAGCCAACGTCTGCTCGGCAAAACCACGATTGACTTCATCACAATGCAGGCGCTCCGTACCGATGTGATGCTCTACACCCAGGAACAAGTAGAGGCTGTTTTAGGCCGCAAGCGCCGGTCCGCCGCCGGCGAAGAGCAGTTCCGCGTGATGAATCAACAAGAGAGCATCGAGACGGTAGAGCAACAAAGCAACTTGCTCAGTATGCTCCTAGCAGGAATCGCGTCCGTTTCCCTCCTTGTCGGCGGAATCGGAATCATGAACATCATGCTCGTCTCGGTTACCGAGCGGACTCGCGAAATCGGATTGCGTAAAGCGATTGGAGCGCAACGCTCAACGATCCTGTTCCAGTTCTTGCTCGAGAGCGTGGTGCTATGCCTCAGCGGAGGCGTCATCGGCATCCTGCTCGGCTACATGGCCACGCGGTTTGTCGCCGAAACATTGCAAGTTCCGCCAATCCTTCACACGTGGGCCGTTGTGATGGCGTTCGGGTTTAGTGCCTTTATTGGCCTCTTTTTCGGCTTGTACCCTGCGATGCGCGCAAGCAACCTCCAGCCGATCGAAGCCCTGCGGTACGAATAACCGAGGAAGTTAGCCGGGTGCCGGTGCGGCGTAAACCGCGTCGGGATCCGGCAAGGATTTCAGCACATCGGCGGCAATAATTCGGTTCTCAACCACTTCGTCCCGCAAAATCCGACCGTCACGGAATCGGATGATCCGCTTGCAGTGGTGAGCGATTTCCTCTTCGTGCGTGACGATGATGACGGTCTTCCCTTCATCGTTAAGCTTCTGGAAGAGGGCCATGATTTCTTCGCTGGTGCGCGTATCCAGGTTACCGGTCGGCTCGTCACCGAGAATCAGCACAGGGTTCGTCACAATGGCGCGGGCAATGGCAACCCGCTGTTGTTGACCACCCGAAAGTTCGTTCGGCTTATGCCCCGCACGTTGGCTTAAACCCACCTGGTCCAGCGCCTTAAGCGCGATCTCACGCCGGTTCTTTACCCCCGCATACTGCAACGGAAGTTCGACATTCTTCGCCGCCGACGTTCGCGGCAACAAATTAAATTGTTGGAAGACAAATCCGATTCGTTTGTTCCGAACCTCGGCCAACTGAGCCTCGTTCATCCGGCTCACGTCTTGCCCGTTCAGAAAGTAGGTTCCAGAGGAGGGTCGGTCGAGGCAACCCACCATGTTCATAAAGGTAGATTTCCCTGAACCCGATGGGCCCATAATCGCCACGAACTCGCCCGCGCGAATCTGAACCGTCGCGCCGCGCAACGCATGAACGATCATTTCGCCCATCACGTAGTCTTTGCACAAGTCCGCTACATCAATTACGACTTCACTCATCCATGACCCTATACGGATTATGAATGGGAAACAGTTAGCCGGGTGGGCATAAAATCCGTTTGAATCCCGACATTTGTATCTGGTAACCTGAGACGCATGATCCCAGGGTTTGCCGAGTTTGTTGTTTTGACTTCCCAGCAGGCCCCCGTCAGAACGCAGTTACCCGACCGCTTCGAATTCGCGACTCCGCTGGTCGGCCTTCCCCCGGTGGTGATTGATAAACTCAATTCTGGCTACGGAATCGCCCACCAAACCGCACGCTCCAAAAATCTTCAGGGTCGTATGCTTTGGGTGGACGCCACGGCCAACCTCGACCGAATCAACACCGCCGATAAGGTCATTGCCCTCGTTGAACGAGCAAAGCGAATTGGATTTAACACGATTGTTCTGGACGTCAAGCCGATCGTTGGCTACACGCTCTACCCAAGTTCCCTGACCGGCAAGCTCACAAAGTGGAAGGAGCAAACTCTCCCCCACGACTTTGACCCGGTCCCGATTGCCATTGCGGCCTGCCGCGCCAACGGAATCTCAATCTTCGTGAGCCTTAACGCCTTCAGTGAGGGCCACCGGATGGCCCACGAACAGAAGGACAACCCCGATTCCCCGTTTGGGCTACCCGGCCCAGGCTACGAGCGACCCGAAGAACAAACTGTGCAGTACGTGGCGGTTCCGTTCGCCAAATTGGGCCAAGAACGCGCCGAGCTGGAACCCATGCTGAACCCCACCGAAATTGGTGAAGACAAAGTTGGCATCTATACCGGGCTGCCGACGGTGCAAGGAACGAGCGTCTTCCTGGATTCCAGCGGCAAAGTCCTTCTGAAGGGCGGAACTGGCGTGCCTCCCGGCGGGCGCGTGCTGGTCGGGAAAGGCAAGGGCGCCGAGTTCCTGAACCTGTGGGCGCTACCCGGCCGAAAACTGGAAATCGTCACCGTGGCGAAGTTTTTGCGCGCCCAAGATGTCGCCAACCAGATTCCGTTGATGATGAACCCGACCCACCCGAAGGTCCGCGAACGTGCGATTCTGGTGGCCCGAGAATTTGTCTCCCGTTACGCGGTTGACGGCTTGCTTTACGATGACCGTCTGCGGTTCGGTGGCGTGGATGCCGACTTCAGCCCCCAAACTCGCGCGAAGTTCGAGCAGCACGTCGGCGCGAAGCTTAATTGGCCGGACGACGTATTCAAGTTCACCTACACGTGGAATCTTGAACGCGGATCGAAGCCAGGCAAGTATTGGGATCGCTGGTGGACGTGGCGTGCCCAACAACTGCAAACGTGGGTCGTTGCCGTCCGCAAGGCCATCAAGACCACGCGGCCGTCCACCCAGTTTGGAATCTATGCGGGATCTTGGTACGGGGAGTATTCGAAGTGGGGCGCAAACTACGCCCGACCGGGCACCCGTTCGCCGTTTAACTCGGTGACCAACAGTTACAGCCAAACCGGGTTCGGCGACCAACTCGATGTGTTCGTTGCGGGCTGCTACTATCCGATTCCGACCATTGCCGACGCGCTCGCGCAGTCTCGCCCCGAAGGTCGCACCGTCGAAAGTGGCGCCGCCTTGGCCAACCGCGTTATTCACGACCAAGCCTGGACATACGCGGGCATCATGCTGAGCGACTTCTACAACAATCCCGAGGCCCTAGAAGGCGCGTTGCAATCGGCGTGCGCGGCCAGCCAAGGCGTGATGGTGTTTGACCTTTCGCACCGATTCGACCTATTCGAACCCACGCTAACTAAAGCGTTCAAGTACAAGAAAACGGCGCCGCACCAGGTACCGGGCTTATTGGGAACCGTGCGCGAGATTCAAGCTAAGCGCGAAAAGCTGGGGCTGAAAGAGCCGCCCATCTTCGCTCAACCCGGCGCACCGGGCGTCGGTCACTAGAGCGCGTGGATCAGCGGGGCGTCAATGTTGTCGAGCAAGAATAGGCACTCGACCGGATGCCCCATCAGTTTGGCGGTCACCAACGCCATGGCAAGGCTCATGCTGTCTATTTGCATTCCCTGCTCGCGCTCGAACCACTCGCCAAACCGCACCGCGTGAGTTTCGCTCGAAAATACGGCAAGGCCCGTGAGGTCGCCGTCATAGAGCCGGAAGCAGGCTTTGCCGCCCCGGCGAGACCGCAACACCCACACGGTGCCCGGAAAGGCCTCGCGGTCGTCGCGGATAGGAATCTGAGCGATGATCCCTTTCATATACCAATGACGTTCCACGTTGGCCCCATTGTTCCAACCAAATAGGTACGCTCTAACTACGATGTTTGGCAAAATTTCGGGTGTCGTCGGGTCTCCGACCGGACCCACGATTCGCTTTCTTTCCCCCGACCAAGACCCGAAATTTGATGGCCAAATCGGTAGCGCAAAGACCCGCGGAGATGAATGGCTGATTGGTATTGGCACTGCGGCCACGCCGGAACAAACCCTCGCCGCCGCCGGTGCCCTCGGCCGCCTCATCGCGAGCGAGAAACTCACCGAAATCTATCTGCCCGCCGGACTCTCGCCGGAAGCTGTCGGCTTGGCCCTAAAGCTCCTATGCTGGAACCCGAAAATCCTGCGTGGCACCGGAACCCCGGAACCGGAAACCGAAGACCTCACCGTAATTCTCCCGGACCAAGCCGCATTGGATGGCTTTCTTCGCGGCTGGCAAATTGGGGAAGGCGTCAACCTCTCGCGCACGCTTAGCCAGACCCCTCCCAACATCGCCACGCCGCTTTGGATTGCCGAACAATGCAAAACCATGGCCACCATGCACGGGCTGGAATGCCGCATCATCCAAGGCACCGAGCTCGAATCTCTGGACTTGACCGGAATCCGAGTCGTGGGCCAAGCAAGCACCAATCCTCCCTGTCTCATCCGGCTCGCCTATACTCCCGCTTCCGGTAGCACCGAAAACCCACTCGTCTTGGTCGGGAAGACCGTTTGCTACGACACGGGCGGTCTCTCGCTTAAGCCACGCGAAGGCATGGTCGGCATGAAGCAGGACAAAGATGGCGGATGCGCCGTGATCGGGTCCATGCTCGCCATCGCCAGCGTGCTCAAGCCCGACTTCCCCGTCGTTGCCCTTCTTTGCGCCGCCGAAAACTCGGTGAGCAACAACGCATACCGGCCAGACGACGTGCTCCGTTTCCGCAACGGAATTACAGTGGAGGTAACCAACACGGACGCCGAGGGCCGCTTGGTTCTCGCCGACGGACTCTGCTGGGCCGTCACCGAAGAAAAGGCCGCCGCCATCGTGGATATCGCGACCCTAACGGGCGGCGTGGTGACCGCGCTCGGAACGGTTTACGCCGGTGCGTTCAGCAACCACGACGGATTCCTGAACAACCTCGGAGCAGCCTCGGCAAAGTGCGGCGAGAAGTTCTGGCGGCTCCCCTTGCACGAGGACTACCGCAAGATGATGAAGTCGCCCGTCGCCGACATCATCAATTCAAATGCGAACCGACAAGCCCACCCTGTCCAGGGCGCAACGTTCCTTTCCTACTTCGTTCCGGAATCCACGCCGTGGATACACCTCGACATCGCGGGCGTGCATAACCACAAAGGCAGCGCGGGCGCGTTCGAAGAAGGCCCGAATGGGTTCGGAGTGCGGCTGTTGATGCACCTTTGCGAGACATGGACGGCGAAATAGGCAGTTCCCAGAAGCCTGCCCGCTGAACGGATACACTTTCGGTTCATCCATGGACCTCGCCACCATCAAAGACGCCAGCATCATCGTCGCCGGATTTGTCGCATTTGTCACGCTGTGGCAGGGCATCGCGCAATATGCCAAACAAGGCCGCTTTGTGCGCGTGAATCAGTTTGTCGAGATGCGGCGGCGATTCATGGAAAACGAGTCCTTCACCCGTATTCTCACGCTCGTAATTTCTGATTGCCCCGACGTGGCGAAGGAGCCGATTTTAGAGCGTCGCAACCTCGCCGCATTCTTCGAAGAGCTCGCCCTCATGGTGAACTCGGGCGTGCTTCAAGCCGAAACCGTTTACTACATGTTTGGGCGCACGGCCCTCCAGCTCGATGACTGCCCGAATTTCTGGCAAGGGCTGGACAAAGAATCGCGGTACTGGTTCGTTTTTCGGGAGCTCGTAAAAGATTTGCGCGCCTTCGAAAATACGAAGCCGCGCAAAGTTTCGGTTTAGCGGAGTGCGAGGGACCGGTTACACCCGGACTTTATCTTTCTCTCGGGGTTGCACCAGCGCCGTATCCGGAGCCGGAGCCGTTTGCGGCCGAAGCTCGGCCTTCCCCTTGTCAATCACGGCCATCGCCTTGCCCAGCATGGCCTCAATCTGGTTGAGCAGGTTGTAGGCGTAGTCCTCGGCGCCGCGGCGCACGGCCACGGCCTCGCGGTCAGCCGAAGCCCGAATTTCGTCCGCTTGTGCCTTGGCTAGCCGAAGGATCTCGTTCTGCGAAACCATCTGTTCCGCTTCGAGCCGGGCTTGTTCGCGCAGGCGGTCGGCTTCTACTTTCGCTTCCTGAATCAGGCGGTCGCTTTCGGTTTTGGCGGTGTCAATACTCTTGGCCGCGTCTTCGCGGGCCTGTTCCATCATGCGCTCGGTCTCCCGGGCGATGTTGGCGGCCTGCTTGAGCTCGATCGGCACCGAAGCTCGAATCTTCGAGATGTGCATTTGAACCTCGTCTTGGTTGTAACCAAACGTGACGGGGCCGAACCGGCGCGGTTTGTCCACGCTCAGTTCCTCGAGGTCTTCAAGCATTCGTAAAATATCCACTGATAGCACTCCTTACTTCTATTCTGACGATTTTGACAGCCAAACCGGCGCAAGACTCCCGTATGTTTATCGGGCTTGCAAAAATTCTTGCACGATTGTGACCACCGGAGCGGGCACAAACTGGCGAATATCGCCTCCAAGCGTGGCCACTTCGCGCACGACGCTTGAACTAATAAAACTGTACTCCCATTTGGTCATTAAAAATGTCGTATCCAGTTCTGGGTCTAGGACCCGGTTTGCGATGGCAATCTGGAATTCATAGTCGAAGTCGCTGACGGCCCGGAGTCCGCGCACGATGGTCGATGCGTTGGTTTGCTCGCAGTAATTCACGAGCAGGCCCTCAAACGACTCGCACCGGACGTTGTTCAGGTGGCTAGTGCACTGCCGCAAGGCGTCGAGCCGAATTTCGGTGGGCAGGAATCCGGGCTTTTTGGCGTTTACGCCCACCGCGACGATGACTTCATCGAATAACCGCGCGGCGCGCTCGATGATGTCGAGGTGGCCGAGGGTGGGCGGGTCAAACGAACCAGGATAGATCGCGCGGCGCATCCGCGCAGTGTATCATGCCCCGTCGCAGCCGGCCCAGGGCCACGCCCTCGGTCTTTTTTCCGTATGGAAAAAGACCTCTGCCCCGTCCGCGCCGGGTTGTGGGTCTAGGTGGTTCGTGAAACTAAATGCGGTGCATTTGGCGTCATAGTTTGAATGAGGGGAGTGGCAAAGGTCCGGATGCTGCGGCAGACGCGTCGTTCGCCGTTGACGCCGCCCCGCCAAGACCTCGCGCCAGGGGTACTGTTTGCCACAAGCCGCTTTGAACCGGCAGTCGTCCTCACCAACACGGGCTCGGACTTTACCAGGTCGTACAATTGGTGGAGACGAACTCACTCTGTATGCGGAACTCTTAGAGATATAAACGGTGCCGCACTTTCTTGGACTGAACCATGCTAAATAAGGAACTAGTCCTGCAGTCACTTTCGCGTCCAGAAATCGGCATTTGGAAACCTCTATATAAACTTTCGGACGATATCGTAGCCTTGTGCGATGCGGTTACTGAAGTAAGTGATTCATCCATAAATAAGTTCAATGACGCAAACGTACTAATGAGTGAAGGAGTGGATAGTAGAGCAATTTCAGATTCAGTGTGGCATTATTATTCAGTCATTCTTGCAAGACTTGTTAGTGGTCTAAGCCGGTCCACTCCGGAAGCATGTGTAATTTTTGGATATTGGATTCTTGACCCATATTTGGCTTATGCTCCCAGAGAGGATTTTAGCAAAGTAAGTACCTCCACAGCCCTAGTCCGAAGATTGTGCCGAGAATATTGGTCCGTCAACGAAATGCCGATCGAGTCAATTCAAAATGTAGCCGGCCAGTTGTCCCGCCGAAGCCTGGACATTGGATGGCTCATTGAAGTCGTTTCAAAGAGCAACGGAGGATTTTACGAATATATGGAGCTATGCGAAGAGGAGGATATTGCCTATAAATTAGAAGAACTATTGAGATACCCAGAGCTTTCTGAAACAAACGACCTTGAACTCACTTTCTATTACACTTTTGCTCTAATCGAATATTTACTTAGAGCAATCGAGGGTGAGCTGGTGTCCGTTGATGCCTGTAGCTTATTCGGCTTAGCGCATTCAGTGCTCTTAGTTAAACTCGGGAGATCTGGTCCGGATTGTCTACTCTCGCGGATAATAATGCATCTCTCATTTGCAAGTTACCCAACGCTCACTGAGATTAAGGATCGGCAGACGCATCTATACGCGAGACTAACATTTCCTCGCTTCTGCTACATCTCCGATTAAACATACCGACCCAGACCGACTCTGTGCGTTCTTAGAGTCTTCAATTGACCTGATTCTTGCTATGACACAATTGAGCAAGACTGAGTGGGGCGCAATCTAATGGTAAAATTGGACCGTACAACTGAGCAATCTAAAGGGATAGACTGGGCCATATTCGTATGGCTTATGGTCTTTGTATTGATCCGGATCACTATCAATCTCCTTAAACCGAACAGCGAGACATCTTATTCGCCAGGCCTTGGTTCTACACTTTTCTTAGCCGCTTCTTATATGATCTTGCTAAACAAATGGAAAGTGAGGAGCGACCTCGCTGGGAGAGACCCATCAAGACTGAACGGGGCTTGGTTTGAGTTTGCTGTCAGACTATTCATCTTTTCTTGCACCCCTCTTATTCTACAATTGATTCCCGCATTTCTGATTATGGGATACTATCAACTAATTCCACAAATCATACTGTGGAGTTTTAGCTTGAATTTGATTCAGCTTCTTGGACTGGCTTTCAGGGAGCAAATTCTCAGTCGTTCACAACTTTAGGAGTGTTGCTGGGCTAGAGTACCAACCTCGTCCCAAAAGTCATGCTTACGCGATCAGTATTGCGTGATGCCTCAGAGTCATTTAGGAGCGACAAATATATTTGTTTCCTGGAATTATAGCAACGATTGGTACCTTTGATCTGATGCATCAGCGGCATTTTGGTCTTAAACGGTTTTAAAGGCTACTTACATCACTATATGGCTTCGCAGCGCGAACCCACAGCCCGGCGCGGACGGGGCAGAGGTCTTTCGCGTGAACGCGAAAGACCGAGGGCGAGGCACTGGGCCGGCCGCGCCTGGCACGCCCATTACGCTTCAGTTTCCCAAGCTCTGGCAGACCTTGCCTTTGCGCCCCGTCCATCGCCATACTGGTTGTAGGAGAACTCAATTTTGGTCAAGGGCGTAATCTTTTCCGTTTTGCTGTACATGCTCGTGACCCTCACTACGTCCGTGATTCAGTACGAATCCGAGCGAAAACGGGTGTACTTCCTTCCCGATCCCCAAGTCGTCGTATTGAAAACAGATCCACTTTGCCTTGAAATCAGGTTCAAGGATCCGTACGATATAAAAGCTTTGTGGGTTGAATCCGTTGAAGTCGCCGGTCACAAACCTCGTGAACCATTGCCCCGAGGCATCCAATGTCTAAACGCAGGAAAGTCTAAGCGGCTGATTTTCAATTTCGATTACGCCTTGCCAGACTCGGCGACTAACGCAACCGTCAGAATGGTTTCCAATTGCGTCTGGGAATCAGGTGTCAGTATGCATAGAATCGAGAACGAACCAACTATTCACCGCCACGCCCCACCGGTTCACGGCGTCATGGAACTTACCTACGATCCTTCGCGTTAGGACCAGAAGCTTGCCAAATCCATACTGCAATTTCGCACGACCTAGTTTGATTCGGTCAGTTCCATTCATACTGGCTTCCGTTCTTTTGGTTGGTTGCTCGAAACCAGCCACTACGCAGTCGGGAAACGCGGCTTTACTTTCTTTCTCGGATCAGAGAGGGCTTGAGCTTGGCACATACCCAGACCGGGTCCTAAAAGTTCATTTTTCCGTTGACGAGATCAGAAAGTCAGCTAAGTCACACCAACGTTTAGTGCAACGAAAGTACCTCTCCAACATTTCTTACTCTGGTGACCTGCTGTTTGTGGATGGAAGTGAAATATTAGTAGTTTCGCCGAATTACTCCGCTAAGTCATTGAATTCAAAGTACTTTGATCTAGGATTTGAACTCCGTCACGATATGGTTGCAGTAACACCTGATGGAAAGACCATTGCGGCAATCATCCCCACGTATATATCTACAGAGGAACTCGTTGGAGAACTATGGACAGTAGACGTCGCCTCTGGTATAAGATCAAAAATCATGTCAGTTAGACTCCAGACGCAAGGCAAAGTCACCTGGTCACATGATTCTAAATCTGTGTTCTTGTACTAGATCGTGAAAGGAAAGGTGACTACAGTTAAGGTCGACTTTGCAACACTTGTTCAGACAGATCTCACTTTACAACCGATGGTTTTTGCTTCCGACAGCCCCGTCTGTATCGCGGTTGATCCGACAACTAGGGAGCTGCAAGTGGTGGAATTTGAGCCGTCACTAAAGGTGCTACGCAATATTCCTGCAACGGAGGATTGGAAAGGAGTGACGGCGTTCATGCAGACTGGCGAAGCTATACGCACTCAGCTTAGTTTCAGTTTAGGGGAGACGGCTCGCTACACGACGGCCGATTGGAAAAGTGGCGATCAACGTGCGATTCCAACCTCATCAATCGAGGTTATCAGCCTTATTAAGTATCCCAAAGATTAGATCTCAGGGCTATCAAATTCGTCATCCCCTTTAATCATTTTGCGAAATACGGCGAACACAAAGAACGGCCGGTGTTCCGGAGATCTTTCATCGGCGATCGTACATAGCTCAAGCGCCCGGTCATAACTACGGATCAACCCTGAATCAGAATCCTCAATAAAGTCTACAAAAGCATCGTAAAACATGCAGAACACACTCGACAGCCAACCGTCTGCTACATCAAAGCCGAGAAATTCCCAACTTTCCTTGCCGTCGGACACTTGGAAAGGGCGCACTGACATCGGAAACCCCTGATGGAAACTAAGAAAACGTGCGCACTCGTTCTCATCGGTCAAGCAAAACGCCAATACTGCGCCAGATCTCCCGCGAGAAAACGCGGCACTCTCCAACGCTCGCCAATCTTGCCAGATGTCTTGGATGGAATTGCTGCCCGGCCGATCGTGCTCACAGCGGAGCTCAAATTCCTCTGCTTGGCTTGCCCAAGCGGACTCACAACAGTTCATGTCCGCCCCTTGATAACGGGGCGAATCACTCTCTAACTTTCTTAACGCATACCCGAGTATCTGGAAGTCCATACATTTAAGCCCGGCGCGGACGGGGCAGAGGTCTTTCGCGTGAACGCGAAAGACCGAGGGCGAGGCACTGGGCCGGCCGCGCCGGGAACAACCCACCTACGGCGCGCGGCGAACCGCAAACTTCAGCGTCGCGAACCCGTCCAGCTCGAAATGCCGAACGCGCACGCGGTGCTCCCCGCCCGCCAGCTTCACCGTCCGGCTATACGTCTGCGGACCGCTATACTTCCACTCGTCCACAATCAGCTTGCCGTCTAGTTCCGCTCGAATCCCGTCGTCCGCCGTGAAGTCCAGCACATACGTCCCCGCCGGAACGCGGAACGTTCCCACCGCTTCCGTCGCAAAATGGTCGGCATTCACCTTGGCGTTTGGCGCGCGATACCACGCGTACGCCAGTTCCGACACCGTCTCCGAAAAGTCCGGCGCCTGCTGCAACCGGGCGACAAACTCGGCCCCCTGAGTGCGCGGATCCTGCGTATCCTTGTTGAAATTCCAGAAGTTCACCGTCCAACTTTGCGGCACCCGGAACTCCGACCAGCCGAACCGCACCGGCCGTCCCGCGGGCGTCACCACCCCGCGATAGTCCGTAGTCTCCGCGCCGACGTATTCCAGCTCAAACCCGATATCCTGTGCGCCCGGCGCGATCTCAAACGCCTGCTGGCCCTGCACCGGCGAAGCAAGCGCGATCACCTTGCCACCGCGCTCCGATTTCACCCGGAATGCCCCCTTCGGCCCCAGCACATCAAAGAACACGCGGTTCCCTTCGCGCCGCCGTTCCCACACAATGGGTGACTTAAAGTCATACGGCCCCCACTGGTCCACCAAAATGAACCGCCTTCCCCGCAATTGGCCCGGCTTCAGGCTCGGATCCTGCCCGCCGACCACCGGCTTCACCGCATAGGGCTTCGCGGCCGGAAGCGGGTCGCCCAGCATCTTCCACCCCACTCCAAAGCGCGCCAAATACGCCTTTGTGTCCGTTTCCGTTGCCACCAAGGTGTTCCCGCTGGGTTGCATCGTGGGCGCGCTGGGGGTGAACTTCGGGTCCTTCTCGGCATTCGGGCCCGGACTTCCCATCCACGCCCGATACATCGCCAAGGCCTCATCTGTCACCTTGAAGCGGTTGTCAGATTGCTTCATTCCGCTCAGCTTCGGCCCTTGATGCAGCACGGCCGCGACTCGCTCCACCGTATTCCCTTCGAAGGCGAAGTTCCGCACCCCGTCTAGCCGCAAGGCATAGCCCGCCAAATCCCTAAATAGATTGCCTTGAACCTTATAGTCGCGGTTCTCGGTATCTCGGTGTTTGGGGTAGCCCCAGTTCGGGTCTTGGCTCGCGTTTTGCCACAGCCGAATCGCCGCGAGGTCTTTTATGAACGTGTTGCCGACAATTGAGATGTTCTGCCCGTGCTCAATTGCAATCGCCTCGGCGTTGCGGCCGAAAACGTTGCCCGCAAACACGGTGTCATAGGAGTATCCGCCCCAAACGCCGTGCCAGCATTCCAGCATCAAATTGTGGGCATAGGTGTTGCGGCTGAACGTAGTTTCGATGCCGTTGGTGGGCGCGTGGCTAAAGTCGTTACCGAAGACAACATTGTCATTGCAGCCGCCTTGGCCGGTGTCCATGGTGGTTTGCCCCGCCCACAAAAAGAAGCCGTCGCCGCCATGCGTCACGCTGTTATAAGCAATTACATTTTTGCTTGACTGTTCATAGATCAGAATCCCTGCCGAATCCTGTCCGCGGTTGTAAATTCCGTGGCTGTAGCCCCGCACGCACCAGTCAATGTTGTTGTGCATGATGCGGTTTTCGGACGAGCGATACATCCCGATTCCGAGCGCGCTGAGGAAGCTGAAATCCGAGTTATATATCTCGCCGCCGTTGCTCTCGGTGAGCAAAAGACCATTGCTCCCACCGCGAACCGTCACGTTCCGCAACTTAAACCCGTCGGTTTTCTTAAGATAGAGCCCGGTGCCAAACACCTTCCACTGGTCTTTCTCGTTGTTGTGGAAGCTCATCCAATCGCCGAGGTCTTCGCGATCTCGCCCCGATTTCAGGCGCGGCTTGTAGTTATAACTCAGGTCCGAATCCAGCACTTTCAGTCCGGTTGCGCCCGTCGCTTCGAGGCCGATCTTGTATCCGTGAACGGCGAGGTTTCGCACCGTCACGTTTTTCCCCGTGATGATGATTCCCGTGCCTTTGCGCGTGTCGGGTTCGGCGGTGGCAGGGGTTCCCCGCAGGGTTACGCCGCGAAAATCGAGGTCCAGGTTATCGCCGAAGATCAATATGGGGCCGTTAAGTGTATACGTGCCCGGTTTTAGCCGAACGGGGGTGCGGATGGTCAGCCCCGCTTTCGGGACTACCATCGGAGGCGCGAGCACAACGGCCAGCAACGCAGCGGAAAGCATCATGCCTCATTTTAGTCAGATTTCCGCCGCCTAAATGCGGGGGACGCCGACATTTTCGATCCGTGAAACCCCGGCCGGAGTGATGCGCAGAATGCCGTTCTGGCGCAAAACGTAACCCTCGCGTTCCGCCTTTTCTACTCGCTGGGCGACTTGCGCGGCGGGCCATTCGAGTTCGCGTTCAATGTGGAGAAGCGAACTCTCCTGGCTCCAGTCGGGCTCGTCGGCATGCGTGTCCAGATGCATGAGGAGCAAGTCCACCGCAAATTGTTCCGATTGTCGCCCGCGCCGAATGCGTTGCGCCAAAATTCCGCGCCCCGGCGCAAACAACGCCACCGCACCGAACGCAACCCCCAGCGTCGTCGCAATCATTCCGCTAATCGAGACATTCAGCCAGATCGCAACCGCGAACCCGACCAAGGCGCACCCCGCCCCGAACAACCCCGCAATAACGAACAATTGCGGCAACCGGTCGGTGAGCATTCTCGCGGCAAGCGCCGGAATCACGATCATCGCGAGCGCCAATATCGCGCCGACGGCACTGAACGCCCCCACCGTGGTCACCGCCACCATGGTCATGAGCCCGTAGTGGAGGACGCCGGGCAAGAACCCGAGGCTTGCCGCAAGCCCCGCGTCAAACGTTGAAAGTTTAAGTTCCTTGTAAAAAACCGAAACAAATCCGATGTTCAGGATTGCCAAGCCAAGCAGAATCCAAAAGCTAACCGGACCCAGCGCGTGGCCGTTCACCTGGAACTGTTCAAACGGCGCGAACGCGATTTCGCCGTAAAGCACTGCGTCGGTATCCAAGTGGACGTTCGCGAAGTACTTCGAAACCACGAGCACCCCAATCGCGAACATCGTCGGGAACACAATGCCGATCGCCGAATCATTCGTCACCCGCCGTGAACGTGAGAGCATCGAAACCAGCCCCACCGTGAGCAAACCCGAGAGGGTCGCGCCCACTGCCGCCGCGAAAAAGCTCTTGCCCTGCGAAATCCAGAACCCGGCCACCAACCCCGGCAAAATCGAGTGACTGATCGCATCGGCGAGCATCGCCATCCGCCGCAACACCAAAAACACGCCGACCACTGAGCACGCCACCCCGCACGCCAGGGCGACCAGGGCAATTTGACCATACGCGCTCATGGGGCCACCACCACCTTCGTTCGGCCGCGTTGCCACCACCACCCGTTTCGAGTGCCGAACAACAGGGAAACGAACACCACCAGCGCAAGCACCAGAATGATCGCCGGGCCGGTCGGAACAGATGCCTGCGTGACGCTTAGCCCCGCCCCAATGAGGCCCGCGCCCGCCCCAAAACTCGCGGATATCGCCACCATTTTCGGAAGCGAATCCGTCCACTGCCGCGCCGCCGCCGCCGGAGCCACAAGCATCGCCGACATCAGAATCACGCCGACCGTGTTCAGCCCCACCACGATCGCCACCAGCAATAGAGCCGTCAACCCGCCGCTCAGCCGGTTTGCGGGTAGCCCAAGCGTGATTGCAAATTCGGGATCAAAACTGATCAGCTTGAACTCTTTGAATAGCAACGCGACCACGGCTAAACACCCCGCCCCCAAAATCGCCATCGTCACCACCTGATCAGTCACAAGGGAGGCCGCCTGCCCAAAGAGGAACTTATCCAATCCGGCTTGGTTGGCATCGTTTCGCTTCTGGATCACCGTCAATAGCACCACCCCCAGCCCAAAGTAGCTGGTGAGAATGAGGGCCAGGGCCGAACCGCGATCCATCCGCGTAGACTCAAGTAACCGAAGTATCAGCCACAGCCCCGTCCAGCCCGAAAGCGCGGCCCCAAGCATCAGCACGATGGGCGTTTTCTCTCCCGTCAACATATATGCCAGACACACTCCAGGCAGGGCGGCATGCGAGAGTGCGTCACCCACCAGCCCTTCTTTGCGAAGCACGGCGAAACACCCCAGCACCCCACTCACAACGCCTAAGATCATCGAGCCGAGCGCGATGTTCCGCAATGTGTAGTCAAAAATTAGCTCGCGCAGGAAGTTCATGCCGTCACAAAGGCCATGTTTCCGCCGTAGGTCCGGCGCAAGTTTTCGGTGGTGAACGTCGGCGCCACCGGGCCCGAAGCCACCAGCCGCACGTTAAGCAAGGCGACGTGATCAAAGTACTCCGGCACCGTACCTAAGTCATGGTGAACGCACACCACCGTCTTTCCCGCCGACTGCAAGTTGCGCAGGGTGTCTATGATCGCGCGTTCGGTCACCGCGTCCACCCCCGCGAACGGCTCATCCAGCAAATACAGCCGCGCATCTTGAGCCAAGGCCCGGGCCAGAAACACACGCTGTTGTTGTCCACCCGAAAGCTGGCTGATCTGCCGCTTGGCGAAGTCTGCCATCCCGACCTCTTCCAGACATTCAATCGCCCGTGCTCGGTGTGTTGCCTTCGGACGAGAAAACCAACCCAACTGACCGTAAAGCCCCATCATCACTACGTCGAGTGCGTCCGTCGGGAAATCCCAGTCCACGCTGCTCCGCTGTGGAACGTAGCCGACCATTTTTCGGTTCAACGCGTAGACCTCGCCGAACACCCGCACGGTGCCCGAAGCCGCCGGAACCAAGCCCAGCACCGTCTTGATGAGGGTGCTTTTACCCGCCCCGTTCGGGCCGACAATGGCCATCAAGGCTCGGTCCGGAATATCCAAATCCAGATCCCACAACACCGGCTTGTGTTCATACGCCACCGTGAGGTCGCGCACAAACAAAGCCGGAAACTGGGCAGGATCAGAACTCATTTCAGGGCCTGGACAATCGTGTTGACGTTGTGCTTCACCATGCCGATATAGGTTCCCTCGGGCGTTCCATCCTCACCCATGGCATCGCTAAACAACTGCCCGCCAATCTTCACGTTCCAACCGCGAGACTTGACCGCTTCCTGCAGGGCCTCGACCGTTCCTTTCGGAACGCTGGACTCCACAAAAATCGCCTTGATCTTGTTCTTGGCAATTTCGTCGGCAAGGGTCTTGATTGTCTTTGGCGAGGCTTCGGCGGCCGTGTTGGTCCCCTGAATTCCAAGCACCCGGAACCCGTACCGCACCCCGAAATAACCAAATGCGTCGTGCGCGGTCACCAAAACGCGTCGCTCCGGCGGAATCTGCGCGACCTGCTCCATGATCCAAGCATCGAGTGCGTCGAGTTCAGCCTGCATCGTATCGGCGCGGCGACCATAAGTGACTTTCTCGTACTCATCTTCCCGCGCAATTGCCCGCGCGACGGCCGCGACCGCCGTTCGCCACATCGTGGGATCAAACCAAAAGTGGGGGTCTTTCCCTTCGGCAAAGCTTGGCGATTTGATCAATGTCGCCGGGTCCAAGTACTCCGAAACCTTCTTCACCTTCTCCTCCGAAAGGTTGATCTTCGCAAACGTCTCGGCCATCCGGCCTTCGAGGTCCAGTCCGTTGACAAAAATCAGGTCTGCCGATTCGAGCTTCTGCACGTCGTCGGCGGTCGGACGGTAGAGGTGAGGATCGACCCCTGGACCCATGAGTGCCACCGCATACACTCGGTCGCCGCCAATCTGCTTGACGATGTCGTTAATCATTCCCGTGGTCGAAACCACCTTGAGCTTGCCTTCGGCGGGATCGGGTTCGCCGCTTGGGCCGCAACCCGCCGCGAGCCCGGCCGCAATCAGAATTCCAAAGAAGAAGCGATGAAACTTCATAGCCAAAGCTATTATACGCATAAAATAGCCCAAGCTATGATAAAATTAGTGAATCGCCGATGACGAAAAACCAAAATCCGTACGCGAAGACTCGGGATGACCACCAGACCGAAACTTCGGAAGACTACGTTGAGGCGATTTACCGCGAGACGGCCGACCAGCCGTTCGATTTTGCGCTTGGTTGCGAGGCGATTCCCGGCGTAAAGACGGTCGCCCTTTCCCGCGCCCTTGGCGTCGCCCAACCCACCGTCACCAAAATCCTCACTCGGTTAGAGCGGGACGGACTGGTCTGCATTCACCCTCGCCAGCATGTGCACCTCACCGAGTCTGGCTACGAACTCGCCCGGGCAAGCCTCGCCCGGCACGAACTCGTGGTGCAATTCCTTACTCGCCTTGGCGTTTCTGCTCAGCAAGCCGAACTCGACGCCGAAGGCGTTGAACACCACCTGAGCCAAGAATCGCTTTCGGCGATGCGTGACTTTTTGAGCGGTCCATCGAACAGCAAGCGGTAACTCCGCACCGGCGCAAAGCGTCAGAGTCGTTATGGTTTCGCTCGCCGCTTCGGTCGGATTCGCCGCTTTCACCGCGCCGATACTCTGGATGACGCCATCAGGGGAAATCCTCATTGACGGCGCACCCGTGGAAAAGCGTCTTGTCGGGACTGCTCAAGCCGCCGGAACCCCGTTCGGCACCGGCTATGACTTCGGCGGCTCGGGGGCATTGCTCCTCGCCGACCATCCGCGAATGGCCCTCACCGATTCATTCACGGTGCAAACCTGGCTGTACGTGCGAAACTTCCCCAGTTGGCAGGCCCAAGTGTTCTTTCGGGGCGACGACCGCCTTGGCGCCGACCCCTACGACCTCAAGCTTCAAAACGGCACCGTCCAATTTGGAATTGATGCCGGGCTCTACGCCGTTTCCGAGATGCCCGCACACACCTGGGTAAAAATCACCGCGAGCTACGACGCCATCAACCAAGAAATCAAGCTTTGGCAGAACGATCGCCTGATGGCGATGTGCGTCATCACGGCGCGGCCGGCTGCCGCTCTAGACCCCGCCTACACCCCGGGCCTCGGCATCGGGAACGTGCAGAACCTGCAGTGGCACAATCAGCCGCTTGATGGCACCGTCGCGGGCCTCCGCGTTTTTGAAGGCGTGTTCAGCCCGGACGATCTCGACCCTTAAACGACGCGGCTACAGCGCCAGAATCGCGTCCATCGCGTTTGATGTGTTCGCGAGCTGAACTTCGGGGCAAAACTTGTAATTCGGGATCATTTCCGCCGGTGCCGGACCCGAATAGCCGATTTCTCGCAATGCCGCCATCACGGCGGGCCAGTTTACGTCGCCGCAAAGCAGGTCCACAAAGCCCTCGGCCGTGCCCACCGTGCGTCGGAAGTCCTTAAAGTGAACACCCACCACCCGCGCCCCAAGGGTACGAAGCCAATCTTCTGGATATCCAAACGGAAGGCAGTTCGCGACATCCACATACGCCCCTACCCAGGGGCTGGCAAACTGGTCCACAAACGCGGCCACGTCGCGGGGAGAAAGGAGGAAGCGATTCCAGACATTTTCGATGCCCATGCGAACCCCGAACTGTTCTGCAACCGGCAGTGCCGCCCGAATTCCTTCAGTGGCGTATTGCCACACATGTTCGCTCGGCAAAGCCGGCCGATCCGGCAGAAAGAACACGTCTACCGAGCCCGGAATCGTCAAGTGAGTTTTCGCGCCGAGTCCAGCGCTGATTCGGAGCATCTGCTTTAGGTCTTCCAGGGCCTGAGCGCGTTCCGGCGCCGTGCCTTCGGCCAGACTTCTCGCCCAATAAAGGCCGCTCGCCGTCGAATCGAGCGTCACGCCCTTTGCGTCCGCATATCCCCGGATCGCCGCAACTTCCGCGTCGGTCAGTCCGGTATGAATCGGCCCGGAATCTCCAATCGCAAGCTCAACCGAAGCAAACCCGTTAGCAACGGCAATATCAATGCAGCTTTCTGCCGTCAGCGTTCCGGCAAGCCCGCCGGGGAAAGACCAATAGTTAATTGATTTCTTAATCATTTCGTTAACCTTTAAGCGAGCCGGCGAGCATGGATTCCTTGAGCCGGTCTTTGATAAACCAATAGAGAATCAGGAGCGGGACCATGACGATGACCAACGCCGCGAACAGCGCGCCGTAATCCGCCTGGTACTGCTGAGTCTGGCTGAGGTCGGCAATTGCCAGCGGCAAGGTCCGCTGAGATTTCTCCGTCATCAGCACCAGCGCAAGGCCGTACTCATTCCAAAGGCCAATCGCGTTGAAGATCCCCACTACGATCAGCCCCGGCTTGGCAATCGGCAGCATCACGCGCCAGAACAGCGCGCTCTCACTGCACCCATCCAGCAGACTTGCTTCTTCCAACTCGACGGGGATCGCCTGGAAGAACCCCTGCAACACGAAGATCGTGAACGACAGGCTATACGCCACATACACGATGATCAGTCCGCCGAGCGAATTAGTAAGCCCCAAAGTCCGCATCAGCAAGAACAGCGGAATCATGACCAAAAACACGGGGAACATCATGCCCGCCAAAAACGTGTTCGCGATAAACGTCCGGCCCCAAAATTTGAACCGCGCCAGCACATAGCTCGCCATCGCCCCAATCGGCAACAGAATCAGCAGCGTGGTGAGCGTGACAATCAAGCTGTTCAGAAATCCGGTCCCGATCGCCGCCTCTGTCCACGCCTCGCGGTAGTTCTGCGGCTTAAACGGGCTTGGGAGACCCCACGGGTCGGCAATCACCTGAAGGCTGGGCTTGAACGAGCCAAGCACCACCCACAACAGCGGTAAAACCACCGCGAGCACGCATGCCCACAGGAAAAGCCCGCGCAAAACCTTCACGCCCGGGCCTCCGCGGGGTCACGCCGCATGAGCCACATGAGGAGGCCGCTGATCGCAAGCACAAGCACCAAATTCACGACGGCCAGCGCGCTTCCGTATCCGTACTGCGAGTTCTCGACCGCCGTGATGTAGAGGTAAGTCAGCATCACTTCGGTACGGTGATCTGGCCCACCCTTCGTCATGAGATACACAATCGCGAACGTGTTCATCACCGAGATGAACCAATAGATGACCGCCGTTCGGCGGACGGTCCAAAGTAGCGGCCATGTGATGCGCCAGAACTTCGCCCAACCGGGAATTCCATCCATGTCCGCGCTTTCCATTACTTCGCCCGGAATCTGTTGCATTCCCGCCCCGAAGAGCACGACGTAAAACCCGATGCTGAGCCACGCCAACGCGACTCCCACTGCTGGAAGCGCGGTCGCCGGAGTCGCCAGCCATCCACTTTGAAACTCGCCCAGCCCCAGCATCTTCTGGAGTTCCGGCACCGGCCCCATTTGGGGGTGGAACATAAACTGCCACAGCAACGCCGCCACCACGCTGCTCACCGCCATTGGAACCAGCACGAGCGCGTCCAATATCTTCGCCGGACGGTCGCGCTTCTTTAAGGCATGTGCGGCCAGCATCGCAACCGCGAACACCACCAGCCCCACAACGACCGCCATCCACGCGTTGTTGCCAAGCGCTTCGTAAAACACCGGGTCGCGCACCACTTGCTGGTAGTTAGCGGTCCCGGCTGGTTTGACCACCGAACTCGTTCCGCGCCACTGGAAGAACGAGATCTGGACGGCTTGTTGCAGGGGGAAAAGCACCAGCCCGACGTACAGCAACAACGCCGGGGCCAAAAAGCCTGCAATAAACCAGCCGGGACGCCTCTGCATATGCGCCCTAGAGGGTTCGTTTCGCGATATTCGGATCGTTTCGGGTGGCTTCCGCCGCCTTTTCGCACCGCTCCACAAACTGCTCCGGCGTAAGTTCACCGTTGAGCATCGAGGTCAGGGCGTTTTCGATTTCGGTGTGTAACGGCTTATACCAGTCGCGCACCTGCCATGCCCAAGCATCCTTGCTCGCGGCAAACAGGGCCGCCGGCTGGCGAAGCACATCGAGCTTGATGCCCGATTCGCTGCCCTTGATCGCAGTGAGGGTGTTCTTCTCACTCACGAATTGAGCCGCCTTCGCGGGCGAGGTCATGTACTTGTAGAACGCGAGTGCGGCCTCCGGGTTTTTGGCCTTTGCCGGAACCATCCACGGCTCAATACTCACGATGAGCGCGCTCGGGTCGCCCTTGCCGCCTTCCACCGGAGGCGGGAGGAAGAACGTCAGCTGGTTCTTGTCCGTTAAGTTGTCCTTCATCTCCGAGTACAGCCATGTGCCACACGGAATCATGGCCGCCCGTCCAATCACAAACTCGGCTTGACTTTCGGTATGCGACATTGCCGTGGCCCCTTTCTGGAAGTAGCCTAAATCGCGAAGTTCGACAATCATCTTCGCCGCTTGCAGCATCGAATCGCTCTTCCACGCGCCCGGTTCCAGGTTCTGAACCGCCTTCATCGCGTCCGCGCCGCCCACGCTATAGGCCCACGGCAACAGCATTCCGTGGATCATGTAGTACGGGTACTTCCCTTGGTACGTAATCGGGGCCATTCCCTTGGCTTTCACGGCGGCGCAGAGAGTCTTGAGTTCGGCGAAGTTCGTCGGCGGCTTCCAACCGTTCTTGTCGAACACGGCCTTGTCGTACCACCACCCGTTCAGGTTCACATAGAGCGGGAGCAAATAAGTCTTGCCGTCCACTTGGCCGATCTTGAGCATGTCGGGCAAGAACTGGTCGCGCCAGGTTCCTTCCGCACCATCTGCGGGGCTATCCAACGCCGCGTCGAGCGGCATCAGTTGGTTGTCGGCAATCAGCGACCAGTGGTCCATGCCCCAGCCCGGGAACATTAGGTCGGGGGTGTCGCCCGCGACCATGCGCGGTTTGAGACGTTCCCACACACGCGGGTCGCCCTCGATTTTTGTCTTAAGTTCGGGGTGCTTTTCGCCAAACTCGGCAAGCGCGGCTTCATAGAAATCAATGCCGAATCCACCCTTGAAGGCCTGGACTTCCAGGTTCCCTGCCAACTTCGCATCGGCCGCCGGAGCCGCGGTGCCCGCGCCTGCTGGATCGGGTTTCCCGGTCGAAGTTTCCGTGCCCACGGGCGCGCAGCCAAACGCCGCAACTGCCGCAAGCGAAACAATGCCTAACTTCCAAATAAATGGGCGATTCATATTCGATTTCCCCGACTTTAATTCCGCGGACTGGTGCACCGTGGGAATTCCATTGTGCCACAATCGGCTTCAGGGTTACCCCTTTCATCACATTATGCAAAAAGTCCTTCTTGTTGGGTGCGGGTTTATGGGCAAAATGCATGCCTCCGCGTACGCAAAACTCGATTCCGTCACCATGGCCGGATTCGTCGATTGCCGGATTGAACGAGCCGAGGCGTTTGCAAAGGAATACGGTGGTGGAGCCTTCACAACCCTCTCCGAGGCCCTCGCCGCCACGGACTGCACGATGGTGGACATCTGCCTTCCCACCGACCTCCACGCCGAATTCACCTGCGAGGCCGCTCGTGCCGGAAAGCACGTGCTGTGCGAAAAACCGATGGCCCTCAATCTGGCCGACGGTCAGCGGATGGCCGATGCCTGTAAGGCCGCCGGAGTCGAGCTCTTTATCGGGCACTGCATCCGCTATTGGCCCGAATACGCTTATCTCAAGAAGCTCGTAGACTCGGGCGAACTCGGCCAACTTCAGCACATCAACCTGACGCGATGCGGCGAATTTCCTCATTGGAGCAGCGACAACTGGCTCGCCGACCCCAACCGATCGGGCGGCGGCGCACTGGATATGCGCATCCACGACACCGACTTCGTTCTTTACCTGCTCGGAACCCCCGACGAAGCCGTCTCGCACGGACATATGGATGAACGCGGCGTCGGAATCAGCGTGACCCTCATGCGGTTCGGCCGCACCTCGGCCGTGCTGGATGGCGGCTGGAGCTGGCACCCCGGCGTTCCGTTCCGAATGTCGTTCCGAGCCCTTTTCGAGCGCGGATCTGTCTGGTTCGAAGGCGGCCCGCTGACGGTGTACCCCGCTACCGGCGAACCCTACACCCCCGAATTCGAAGTGATGAAAGCCGAAGGCGGAGGCAACCTCTCCGACCTGGGCGGCTACTTCCTCGAAATCAAAGACTTCGTGGAGCATCTGGAACGCGGCGAATCCACCACCATCGTCACCCCGCAAACCAGCCTGCGGTCTTTAGAAGTATGTTTAGAAGAAGTTAGACAAATCTCGAAGGCCTACGCACCATGATCTCTTCGCTTGCTCTCCTCGCCGCCGTCGCCGTTCAGCCTGCGCCCCTCGCCCTGATTCCCGCGCCCCAAAGCGTACAGGCGCAAGCGGGCGTATACACCCTGAAACCCGGCGCGCTGATTGTCGCGGACCAAGCCGCTTTAAACGCCGCCTCACTTGTGGCACGCGACCTTGAGCCTGCGTTCGGATCACGGTTCCAGGTCGCCACCAAGGGCCGCAACCCCGCCATCAAAATTTCGCTGAATGGCAACGCGTCGCTGGGGCCGGAAGGCTACACCCTCACCATCGGAAAATCCGGCGTCGAGATCAAAGCCAAGAGCCCAGCCGGAGCATTCTATGGCTTGCAAACCGTCCGGCAACTTTTGCCCGCCGATGTGTTTTCGACCGTAAAGCAAGACCGAGCCTGGACCCTCCCGTACGTTCAAATCACCGATTCCCCCCGGTTCGGTTGGCGCGGCTCAATGATGGATTCCTGCCGCCACTTCATGCCCAAGGAATTCGTGAAGAAGTACATTGACCAGCTCTCCCAGATGAAGATCAACACCTTCCACTGGCACCTCACCGATGACCAAGGCTGGCGCATTGAAATCAAGCGGTATCCAAAGCTGACCTCCGTCGGCGCGTGGCGCAAGAACGTGGACGAGCAAAAGGCCGATCAGCCCCACAAGTACCGTTACCAAGGAATGTTCAGCCGCCCCGACATGTACGGCGGCTACTACACGCAAGAAGAAATTCGCGAAATTGTGGCGTACGCAGCCGACCGACACGTGACCATCGTGCCCGAAATCGAGATGCCGGGGCACGCCAGCGCGGCCATTGCCGCTTATCCCGAGCTCGGCAACTTCCCCGATAAGCAACGGGAAGTCGTCGCGAGCTGGGGCGTGATGAGCGGCGTTTTCAACGTTGAAGACAGCACGGTGAAGTTCCTCCAAAACGTGCTGGACGAGGTTGTAGAACTGTTCCCCTCCCGTTTCATTCACATCGGCGGCGACGAGGCCCCCAAAACCGAATGGGAACAAAGCCCGCGCGCCCAGGAACTCATGAAGCAGCGCGGATTGAAGGATGAGCACGAACTCCAGAGCTGGTTCATCCGGCAGATGGATCGCCACCTCACCGCCAAGGGCCGCAAACTCATCGGGTGGAGCGAAATTCTGGAAGGCGGGCTCGCCGAAAACGCGGCCGTGATGAGTTGGCTGGGAACCAGCGGCGGAATCCAGGCCGCTCGCACCGGTCACGACGCCGTGATGGCCCCGACCAGCCACACCTATTTGGACTACTACCAAAGTGCTGACCGCAGCCGCGAACCCCAGGCGATTGGTGGCCACGTTCCGCTTTATCTCACTTACCGCTTCGAGCCGATTCCCGCCGAGCTCGAGCCGCAGTTCCACCACCATATTTTGGGCGTGCAGGGGCAAATTTGGACGGAATACATCCAGCATCCGAAGCAGTTCGAGTATATGGCGTTTCCGCGAATGTGCGCGATCGCCGAGGTCGGCTGGTCGCCGAAGTCGTCGCGTGATTTTAAGAGCTTTATGGCCCGGTTGGAGGGCCACCTTCCGCGCTTAGAGCGGCAAGACGTGATGTTCCGCCGCCCAGACGCCAGCCAATGGCCCGCCGAACTCGGCTGGACCCCCGAAACCCTGGCCGCGGGGACTTTGCGCTGGGACGTGTCGAAATGGGTGAGCCAACCCGGCCAATACCGCGTGACGTTCGCATATACGCACGGTTCGCACGGCGCAGAAATGTCGCAGGTCAGGCTGGCGCAAGCGGGTTCTTTCGTGCTCACCTCACCGCTGTCAGGTTTCGCGGGCCACGCCTCAACGAATCACACCCACACGTTCAATGTGAAGTCGCTGGGTGCAGGAGAGCCGGTTTGGCTTTCCGCGCAGATGGTGGGTCGCGGCGGCGGGGATTCTGCCGGCGAGATCCGGATCGAGCGCGTGGGCAACGCGGTTCCGTAGTCGGGTTTCTGTGTTTCCCGGCGCGGCCGTGGGGTTTGGGTTCTCCTCGTACCTGACATCCCGTGGCCCGAAATCCAATCAGGGATCACAGGACCCACTTCTACCCGAGTTGACTGATTCTCAGAAATCATAATTTAGCGATTGTTATGAGGAAAGATCGGATCCGTGGATTCTTCAGAACAGTTCCCAGTTTCGGCTTAGTATTATTGACCGCTGGAGGTTGTTCAAGAACTAATACCTCACCAACGGCCAATGATCTGGTCGTGTTTTCACGTGTCATAGACGGGAAGAGTTCTTACCCAGTTGCTGTCAAAGCTCGCCCACTTACGGTATTAGATTTGCGATCAAAGAAGACAGTTGAGCCAGACTTTCCACCCGAGCTTGATGCCGAGAACCACGCATATCGCGCAGTGACATTTGCACGCAGCGGGAGCGTGAGTTTGATACAGTACCTCGGCGGGCCTGGTTATTATCGCACCCAACGGGTAGGCGAATGGACTAAACTTCCGCAAGATATTTCTGACTTGGGTTCGATTCACCCGACGTCAAACGGAATTCAGGCTAAGACAGCCTACGGATTCATTTCGATCAGAAGTGACGGCTCGTGCGAAGTATTCTCGGGGTTCGGAAAGGTGCTTTTGTCAGATGAGGCTGCAGTTTTCTCGCTCAATGATAGGTATATCGTAACCTATGTGGACGGGAAACTTGAGAGAATTTCCGATCAATGGGAAAAACCGCTTCTCGGAAATACCTCAGTACTATTTGGGAGGTCGCTTCTTTCAGAGTTTAAGGACGGCCTCTATTCTATTGATCTCAGGACCCGTAAGCAACACAAACTTCTGCCGGAGTCTGATTACGAATTGACTACAAACGAAAAGTACGCTCTCATAACTGATCTTCGATCAAAAAATCAGTACTTATGGGACGGGAACCAGATCAGTACCGTTTCGGGCCAACCTGCCATCTCTGTTCTTGTAAGCGGAAGTTCGAGCAGAATCATTGCGCTAGGGAATTTCCGCACTGATGGCTTTACGGTTTTCGAGATAGTACGAGAAACGAGTACTTCTTTTAAGCTGATCCAGATACAGAGATCGTCCTTGATCGCCAGTACATACTCAATCGGAACCACTACAAATTTCAAAGCAATAGGAGATTCTTTGTTCGTTATTACTGTGGACGGCAAACTAGAAGCCATACCGTTAAAGTGAGTCTAAAAGCTGACGTAGAGTGGTTCCCACTGTGTGTAAATGCGATGGACACGGGAGATAATCAAGCGCAAACTGAATAGCTGACCAAATCTAGAAGTTAATTGACGCAAAGTTCCTGAGCGTGGATATCAAGCCTCGGAAAAGGTGGGATCTCAGAGTTGGAAGAGGGTGCTCGGGCTCGCCTTCGCGGCCGGCCAGTGCCTCGCTCTCAACCCTTTTCTGTATGGGAAAGGGCCTCTGCGCCGTCCGCGCCGGGCTGTGGATTAAGTTGTCCGCCTGCGCCGGAGCAGGGCGGCGAGCCCCGCGCCGAGCGCGATCACCGTGCCGGGTTCCGGCACCGGAGTGAGGAAAACGTAATGATAAGTTTCGCCGAGAACATGGCCGCCCACTGCGAGCCCGTTTGATTCAAGAAGGTACATCCTGTTAACCGCACCGAAGAAATCCTGTTCAACAATTAGGGAGCTTATATCCGAAATACCGAACGCGGGATCGTAGTAAGTACCTGTGATGCGTCCATCCGAATAGCGCCTCCCTCCAATCGCGGTTAAGTTTTCTGAGATTTCGGCAAAGTAAGAGGTGTAATCGGATGAAGCATCGGAAAGGTTTATCGTTCCCTCTGCATTCCATATAGTAGCAACGCTTCCAGAATCTGTTAATCGGTACCCGGCAACAATCCCTGAACTTGTAATTGAGCGCGAAAAGATGAGTCCATCCCCTAAAAGTTCGGTCGACTCTCCGTTGTCCCATCGCCAATTTCGACCGGTAGCTTGTCGACCAGTAGCGGCCGATGTCAACCCATATAGTGGGATATGGGTGAATCCGTTCGTCAAGGGGTCCCAAAGTCCACTACCCCCCGAGAACGTAAATGCCATCAGCCCGTCGTCTGTCATCGAAGTTGTGCCTATTGCCTCATTAGGGGCCGAATTCATGATTCTGAATCCGCTTGCCTCGGTGTAGACAAAGCCTTTGCCCGTGCCGTTGAAAGCGTGGACAAGAGTCCCCGAAATCTGTCCCGCTTCATTTATGTCGGTGAAATTGACTTCATAGCCTTCATAACCAGCCGGAGGCGGAACGAGCGTCACAGTCCAATCAGGCCGTCGAATGATCCCATCAACACCTGTGGACACATTCGGTGCACGCCCCACGATGATGCCAGCCGAGTTCATCCCCCGAAATATGGTATCTCTCGGGGCCAGTATTTCTTCAGCTCGGTATTGCGGGAGTGCCCCGTGTGCCTGCACGCAGACAAGCGAAAGCAAAACAAAAAGCAGGTTGGTCTTCAATGCCATTCTACTGTCCTCTACCTAGGTTGTCCGCCTGCGCCCGAGCAGAGCGGCAAGCCCCGCAGTCAGTGCGAGTACCGTGCCGGGTTCGGGCACGGGCCGCAGGACCGCTGCACGATCACCAAACGACTGGCTTGGAGCCCGTACGCTCGCTATCGCAACTCCACTAGAGTTGATATCCCATGCAGCAAATGGCTCTAAGTTGAGCGCGCGAGAATCGGTATCCATAAGATCAATAGTGTTTCTCAGACCCGATTCTTCAGACCATAAGTGCACGACCCCTCTTCCGTTGCTGACCGGACTCAAAGTCATGGCTAATGTTCCGTTACCGCTGTACCGCATTTCATGCTGACGGAAACCCCGAAAGAGTTGCTCCACTTGATTCGGTGACCGCCACCGAAGTACGCTAAGTCCCCCGTTTATTGATGGTTCAAATCCGACTCCATACATTGTCCCATCGTTGTCAATGAATTCAGGGTGGGACCATCGGCCAAAGCCCGTCACAAGATGCTCGGTGCCGCCCAAATCACGGTAAAAACCGGCATCGTTGACCACCGCTCCCACCGCGCGGTCGGAGTTGTTAATATCAAGCCCAACAAATGCAACATTGTGGACGATCACTTGCCGATCTGACGTGATGGTGAAGTCGGAGATTGCAAATGAACCGTCTTCACTGTATTGGCGACCAACAATGGTCCCGTTATCGTTTATCGCATGAATTATGTACATGCTTGGCGATACCGACGGCTGGGGAAGCTCAACCAATCCCGTTTGCACACTCCAGGTATACATCCGACCGTTGTCGGAAGTTAGTGCTGTCACGCCATGCTCATTAATATCTACTACATCAAAAACAGCCTGGTTTGGCGGCGATATCAAGTGCCTTTGGCCATCCACGAATGCAACAAAGCCACCGAAATTTGGCCTTTCTGCAATGAGATCACCACGATCATTAACCTTTCGTGGTCGTAGCTCGACACCGTCAATATCTCGCAAAAATTCCAATCGATATTGAGGAAAGGCAATTGCCGTGCTTACAGACGCTAAGGCACAGGCCAATGCAAAAATCTTCAATTGCTCCTCCGCGTGACAATTGTTTGAACAAACAACGCGCGGCCCAACCAATCGAAAACTCCTAGGCGAAGTCCGGGCTGATCGAAGTCTGACTCAGAATAGAGCTGGTTCCGGCCAATGCCCATCCCTCCCCAATATTCATAGACCGTCCAACCCATTCCAAAATCCGCACAGTTCTTGCGCAGATCCCAGTGCCGCCAGAAACGGTCGTGAATTCGTGCCTCTCTGCAAGCATCTTTCCGTAAGTACCGATTCATAATATCTAACTATAGCGGAAACCAATAGAAAAACCAAGTCTTTTTTGCAATACGGCAAATAATGCAAACTTCCGTCAATTCTGCACAGTGAACTCATAGACCGGCGCGGACGAGGCAGAAGCCGGTTCTGAAAAGAACCGGCTGAGGGCGAGGCCTATGGGCCGGCCGCGCCGGAAAGCACCCGCTCCGTCACTCGGTGCCGGTGGGCGAACATCGCCCGAAAGTGCGCCTTCGCCAGCCACCCCAACCCAACCATCACCGAGAATTCCAGCGTGTCCACCAACTCACAGCCGCCCGGGACCTCCACAAACGCGTGCCGATGCCGGAACGGCCGAATCGGGCCTCGTTCAGCCACGTCCGTAAATCCGTACGGCGGCATCACCTCGCAAATCCGGGCGTCCCAGCGCACCGGAATCACGCACAGAACCCAAATTCGCAGCCGGTGCAGCGCGCCGTCTCGCACCTCCACATCCGGCCCCAGAATCTCCACCCGCGCGCCCGGTGGGGTGAGTTTCGGCAACGCTTCCACGGACTCGTGGAACGCAAACAAAGATTCTGCCGTCGCCCCGGCGAAGAATGTTCGAAAAACCAACGTGTGGCGCGGCATCTCTGGCTACTACGAAATCCGAACGGCATAGGCACCAAGAAACCTCCGCGTCCCAATTGGCGTCATACTGACTGAACAACATGGGGGCGTACGGTTTCGACAGGGCCGGATCGATCTACCGTTGCGAGCCGAGGCGCCGTTGGCCTCGTAAAAAGCGGCAAAAAAGTAAACGCGAACAACAACTTCGCTTACGCTGCCTAATTTAGGTTAGCGCGTCCGTCATTCCCCGAGCCGGTAGGGGGTGATTTAGGGCGTAGCCAAATCCGGATCGTGCCGTTCGGCTTCTGTTCGTAGTCGGCGTCACTAAATTAATCGAACTGGATGGCAGGAGCGCCGGCCTCGGGCTTGACCTCCATCGAGAAAAGACTCAGAGGAGACGCTCGTGGTAATAGTAGGTACGACGGTTTTGGAAGCGGGTTCAATTCCCGCCGCCTCCACCATTTTCTAGGCCGTTTCGGCCCGCACCGCGCGGCGGTGCAACGCACGAAGTTCCACCACCACCCAGTTAAGGGCCTGGCGCGGAGTTGGGTTTGCCGGGAACGGCTGCGTCCACGGCACATTCCCGCTCATAGCCAAGAACCGCTCGGTCAGTTCCCGTTCCGCCACCGAAAACTGATGCTGGGTTTCCTCCCGCCATTTCTCGGCATAGGCTAACAATGCGGCCGCCGATTGCCCACAACCCGCATGCGCCATCAGTCCGGCAGCGTAATCCACGGCAATCTGCTGGCTACGCTCGTGCTTCACCCGGTAACCCAGCTTCAACCCTTCGATCACCAACTGATAGCCTGCTGGTTCCCCGTTTACCACCCACAAAAAGCCTTGCATCGGACGCATCATCGGCTCCACCGAATCGGCTTTGATGCCTTCAAGCGTCCTTTCCGCCGCCTGAATATGCCCATATGCCCTCACGTTGTCGCCACGCATGGTTTCAAGGAACGCTCGGTTAATCTGCACCGTGGCGAGGGACACGCGGTCGTACGCCGTCGTTTTCCCATGATAGGGCAACTCCGCAATGTCATAAAGTGAATGCGCCTCTTCGTATTTGCCGAGGTGCCAAAGATAAGATCCTTTGTTAACCTGAAGCATTTGCACTTGCGCTTCGTTTCCGGTGGCTTTTTGGATCGCAATGCACTCTTCGTTCATTTCTTGAGCAAGCTCGTAATCGCGTTTTTGAAAGTGCGAGAACGAAGCGCAAATCAGGAACCCCGTGCGCAGATCCGGCTCCATTTCCTCGTCTTTCACGTCCTCCCAAATATCTATCACCGCTTGGGCATGGTTGTAACCAGCATACGATCGAATTTGAGCGTAGCGCGCCCAGAGCCAAAGCGGGGTTCGTTCTACACTCTTTGCAAGGACGCGCTCGATAAAATCCAGCGACGGCCGCGGCGCAAACGTTTGCACTTCTCGGAATACCTTCGACTTTATCAAACCCTGAAGAGGCTCGATATCTCGTTCTAGCAACCATTCGATCGCCATCCACAGGAAGTCACGTTCCGTTGGGTTATCGCTCTTGAGCGAATCAGGCTTGGAGAACACGCGCCCCGTTCGCACGTCTTCCGCAAGTTCTAGTAGCTCCGGACTAAAGTCGGCCAGGTGCAATTCATCCAGCTTCCGACGTGCGCCATGGAATGCCCGGACCGCCCCCGAAGCATCGCCCAGCCGAACCTTGCTCCGCAGGAACGCCCGCCAGTGACCTTCATCAAAGGGCTCATGCAAAAACGCAGTTTGGGCCGCATCGCAAACGAGTTCAAATTCGTCGGCAGCAAGGGCCAATTCCCGGGTGCGGGCCAGCGCGGTCATCGCCCGAGTCGTCCACTCGTCGCGGATCTCGGCAATCCAATCCTCCTCGAACCCGGGCAGCAGTGCTAGACCAAGCTTAGGCAGGAGTCCTTTCAGGCAGGCGAGTTCGGCCAGAGGGTCCACTTCATCTTCGAGTTGACCCAACGCCTCTGTAACTTCCAGCAAATCCACCTGAACAAAATCCCGGCGAAACCAGATCTCCTGATCGTGTTCTTGCAAGGCCGGGCCGAGCATTTTGCGCATTCCCGAAAGCACCACCCGGAGCCGATTGGTGGAAACCTTGGGCTCGACCTCTGGGTAGAGACACTCGAGCAACTGGGTTCGGGCCAGCGGTTTGCCTAGGTTCACGGCAAGCAATGCATATAGCCGCGAGTACGTGCGGACCGCAAGCACCTTTTTGGTGTCTGCATCGCGCACTTCGAACTGCCCCAGCAGTGTGATCGAGAGTTTCAAGACCCTATTCTAGTCGGTCGCATTCCCAAATTAGACATATCTGACCACATATTGACGAAGCTAATGGCTAACTAATGGTAGCCATGTAAGATTCTCTCACGGCCCTAACTAATGGGTGCGAAATCTTGAGTGAGAGGAATAAACATGAAGCTATCCCCCATTTTTGCATTCGGAGTTGGAGCGGCCCTTTGCGCATCGGCGACCGCCCAGGCGCCGTCCCAACGGTCTCACGTTCGGTTAGGAGCCAGCAACACGCAGTACGCCATGTCTAACGGCAGCCTGCTTGTTCCCACTGTTGGGGGGAACGAAAGCGAGTCCACAAACGGTTCGTCTGTAAACGGCGATTACGCCGAGACTTTCGGCGGAAACAACGCGGCGGGCGACTTTAGCGAAATGGACATCGACGGCCAGGTGTTTGCTCGGGGCATGTTCGGTTCTCTGCGCACCCGGGCGATCGGCACACTCTCTAACTCGTTCTACAACGCGGAAAACGCGCCCTATATGAACTCAGAAACGGGCGACTTTAACCCAGATGGGACACCGGACATCTACTTTGTCGATGCGTCTGCTTCGTGGTCGGATAACGTGTGGATCGGCGGAACCGCCCACAACTACCACTCGACGTGGCTCTTCCACATTGATGGCTTTAACCACGGAGATTGGGGCTTCTCCTACTTCACCGCCCAGATTGGCAACAACGCGCCCGAGTTCATTTCACTCAGCGCAGACGGAACGTTCAGCATTGACTTCCGATCTTCGGCCTACATCTTAGGAAGTACCCCCGAGACCGTGCGATTCTCGGTTTACTCCACATTCCAACCTCAAACCCGGTTTATCTCGGAAGGTGGGACTGTTTCGGGTGGGTCAGATTTCAGCAACACCATCACCTTCATGGGCGTGGAGTTGCGCGATGACAACGGAAACCTTGTGAACGAGACCATCACAAGCGCATCCGGTTATCAATACGAAGTGGTTCCAGAGCCGGCCTCGATGCTGGCGTTGGGCCTCGGGGTAGCCGCGCTGGTTCGTCGGCGCAAAACTGCCCGTTAATCAATGGTCATGGGGCCGGTTAATTTAAGCCTTTCCGGCCCAATTTTTTCTTTTAGCCGCTTTGCTTGCCTTCGATTGCGGCAAGAAGGACCCCGCCCGCAATCGCCAAGCGCCGGTCAATTGTCGCCATGGGGTCATCCGAGAAGTCCACGGTTAGGTTGTATGTGAATGGGTTGAACTTTTGTCGGTAGTCCACCACGCGCCGCTCTGCCACCACTAGGTCGTAATTTTGCGGAATGAGGTTGCTGACAAACCGGCGAATCACCGCCATCACCATCGAATCTTCCCGGAGCAAGGCAATCGGCGTGTCGTGTGCATCGCACAGATCCCACTCGTCTCGAAGAATGGATTTTAGGCCCCGTCGCCGCCACATGCCGATCTTCTGCCCCGTGGTGGAATCGAATACGTCGTACGCCGCGCTAAAATCCAGCACCTGCCGAGCCTGAATCGAAATCAGCTCTTTTGTTTTCGCCTCGTCCGAATAGCCCCGAATGTCTTCTTTGAGTTTAAAGCCCTTTTGGTGGAACACCATCGCCACCGCGCCCGATTTATCGTGAACGAAGAACGTTCCGCCCACCAGCTTAAGCAGCTTACGCTTGATGACCACGCCATCATCCGAGACAATCGGTGCATTCGGGCTTTGAATCACGCCGGAACCGCCTCGTATCCTTCTTCTACGACGGCGTCTACCAGAGCGTCGACGGAAGTCTCGACGTCGTGCTCCACCACCGCCGTACCGGGTTCTAGTACGACTGTCACGCCGTGGACACCGTCCACCGCCTTGAGGGCCTTCTCCACATGGCCCACACAGTTCATACACGACATCCCGGAGACATTCAGCTTAGTTGTCATGCTCGCCAAGTTACCCCATAATCTGCAAAAACTCTAGTAAAATATTAGTTTGCGTACCGAATGGATTCATTCGATTAACTAACGACATGTCAATCGTTCGGGTTTGCGGCGGCATAAAAGCGTCTACGAGCGGTTTCGGCGCGAGACCGGGCGTTCTGCCCCACCACGTTGATATGCCCCATCTTCCGTCCCACCCGAGACTGCGCTTTACCATACCAATGAACCCGCACCGATGGATCTTCGGCCAGGGCAGAATCAATGCCTTCGCGGAAGTCATCGTTGTCGCTCTGCCCGAGAAGATTCGCCATGCACGTCGGTCGGCCTTCCGGGGGCACCACGGGTAAGTCCATCACCAAACGCACGTGCTGCTCGAACTGCGAGACCCCGCCCCAATCCAGGGTGTAGTGGCCGGAATTATGCGGGCGCGGCGCGAGCTCGTTCACCCAGATTTCACCGTCCACCGTCTCGAATAGTTCCACCCCGAAGAGGCCAACTCCGCCCACGGCTTCTACGGCGGCAATGGCCACCTTGCTCGCATCCACCCCTTCTGCCGGAAACACGAGGTCGCAAACCTGGTTAACCTGCACCGTTTCCATGGTCGGGAAGCACCCGGTTTTTCCGGGTGACCGGAAAACCATTACCGCAAGTTCCCGCTTGAAGTCCACATATTCTTCGGCGAGCCAGCCGCCTCTACCCCAGGATGCCTGGTGCACGTCAAATTCGTCGGCCGAGCGGGCTTGCCGCGTTCCCTTCCCGTCATATCCGCCGAAACGGCTCTTTAGCATCATCGG
>Ga0209573_1000185_pt1 | contig 156453 bp, 125 predicted proteins | sample TNRBio252014_DNA_FD_185870 | JGI IMG/M metagenome (GOLD analysis project Ga0209573, IMG submission 185870) | Wastewater treatment Type I Accumulibacter community from EBPR Bioreactor in Madison, WI, USA - TNR Reactor_6/25/2014_ DNA (SPAdes)... | ecosystem: Engineered > Bioreactor > EBPR >...
CGGATGTTTTTGAGATATTTTTTGTTCCTCAATCTCTAAGATTTTCCGGTATCATTATCAATATAAATAATACCTTTTTAGAGTGGACTCATTAGGTATTATTTTGGTTTGTGGAAAGGGGAGGATACTCGATTCAGTTGTTGATGAATAGAACAGCCTCCCTAAATTTTATTATCTGTAGGAGACCTTTTTAATTAATATTTAAGATCTCCAAAAGATTTTATATCTTGTGAAGAGTTTTACGATGTATGCAAGGGCGAGAGTGAAAAGAAATCCTCTCAGGAATCCCAAAAATGGTGTTGTGAACCATGCATTCATCAATGTTTGAATTCCGAAGATGCCGATAATTGGGGTGATGATATTTCCACCGCCGACATAAGCGATCATTGGATTTTGTCCACTGTCGATCAGAAGACCGAGATATGATTTTTTCCTGAAAAAATCGATGACGATTGACGAAAAAATGATAAAAAATAACGCAAGCCCCGAAGTAAGGAAATAATAACTTATCGTTGAATGATCCTTTTTTACTCCTCCCTCAAAAGGTTCAAGCATAAATCCCAGAATGAACCAAAAAACTCCCCACTTAAAAACCTCTTTAAGAATATCATAATACCCACCCTTCATATCTTTTAACAGAACCCAAGAAGCAGCACAAAGAGCGATTCCGCCAACAAATCCCTGCCAAACCCAACGGTTATAGAGTGTAACGAGTGATAAAACGATGAAACCGACCATAAAAACAGCGAGAAATGCGGCATTCACTTTATATTCGTTAAAGGTATCAATGATAACCTGACTATCGGTTTTCATCATCTTTAAGATGATATCACCGGCGATTGTTCCGGGGAGGACTATAAGCAGATATTTTAAAAAATGTACATTCACCACCCAACCTGAGGGTTGAAGCATGGCGAGGTCTTTAACAAATCCTTCACCGGAGTTGTGGGATAATCTGATGGCAACAACAAGCGCCATTATTCCAAGTCTCAACATCCAGTTTTTGCGAGTGAACAACCAGATTAGTGATCCAAAAACCGACACTTCCGCTAAAACTGCGATAATGATATCAAATCGTGACATTTTGAAGCCCGAACCATCGGGATAAGTAACTAATCCCAACAGCAGGACGATTCCAATCCAACCGGTTGCTCTTAAGCTGAGTCCAACATTTTTTGATATTGAATCAGGGAAACGCCAGAAAATGAGGAAAAGCAGAGCAAACCCCAACAAGGCGATCAGCCATGTAAAGACATCAGGGGTGGCACTGAGTACATTGGGTCTGATATGTTGAATAACAATTGCAAAAAAGCATAATAACAAACCCCTCTTAAAAATCTGAAGGATCAGATTAAAGGGAACCTTGTCATCTTTTAGTTTTTTTGAAAGGGCAAGAGGAAATGCAGCTCCCATTGCAAAGAGAAAAAAGGGGAAAACCAGATCAACCCAGGTAATTCCGGGAATGGAGGGGATAAATTTATGTAGTGGTGGTGGAACCTGTGCATGATACATCCACGCCGGGAGGTTTCCAAAAGAGATACTGCCTGAGAGTATCATGGTCAGGATCGCAAAACCCCTTAGTGCGTCGAGTGCATAGGAACGAATTCCGGTTGTTGATTTCTCTTCCATATTTCTGCCTTTTAAAAACTAAAATCTCTATCTCAAAACTTAATTAAATTTAGAATAAGAAAGTAGAGGATAGTTCCACGGATGACACGGATTTAACACGGATTTTCACGGATGGAACGGCAATCGAAGACGAAAGATATCGAGAAAATTATAAAAAACTTGTAGAATTTCCTACTATTAATGACTGAGGTCATCAAACAAACCGGGAGAAATCAAGTGATCGATAAAAGTAAGTCGGTGGTAGGGGGTTGGACCCAGTTCTTGTAATGCTTTGATGTGTGCTTTTGTGGGATAGCCTTTGTTGTGATCCCAGCCGTAACCGGGATACTCAGATGCCAACTGAAGCATAATATCATCTCTGACAACTTTAGCGACGATGGAGGCAGCAGCGATTGATAACGATTTTGAATCTCCTTTAACTATCGGGAAAAGGGGGATTACAGTGTCAAATCGTTTGTTTCCGTCAACGAGGATCACACCCGGAACGGAGTTTAATGCCTCAACAGAAAACTTCATTGCCTTGAGTGATGCCCGCAAAATGTTTATCCGATCAATCTCGGCAGGTTCAATAATAACATGATTAACGGCGATTGCGCGGGAGTAAATCATGTCGATCAATTCTCTCCTTTTTTTATCAGTTAACTGTTTTGAATCATTTACACCCGGAAGGTTAATATCGGGAGGTAGAATGACCGCAGCCGCTACCACAGGTCCGGCAAGTGGACCCCTGCCCGCTTCATCAGTTCCGGCAAGATGGTTAGTGTTAAATTCCTTCCGGTAGTGGTCATCAAAACTTTTCATAGACCCAACAAAATTGCAAAAATACCAAGAAACATGATAAATTTTAAGTTACTGCTGATAGCTGAATAATCTTTTTGATTTTCAGCTTTTGTTAGTGATTTCAGCGAGAGTACCAGAGCCGGATTCACCGAAAGTGTTATGATAATGAGGTACTCAATTTTGTAAATCTCCAATACAAATGGAATAAAAGTGGCAATTATAAGGGATAAAATCAAAATCGTGATTATTTTTTTTGATAGCGGAACTCCAAAAACAACAGGAAATGTGGTGATGCCTGTTTTCCCATCGCCGGGGACGTCCTCAATATCCTTAACTATCTCTCTGATCAAATTAATCAAAAATGAAAAAATAAAAGGAAAAAGAGCATTTTCATAATTGTCAACCGCTGAAGCACCGAAAATGAAAACTAATCCTGTTAGCAGGGCAATGGTGAGGTTTCCGACGAGTGGGATACTCTTAAGAGAGTAGGAGTAGAAAAAGAGGGCAAAGGATGTAATACCGGCAATAATGGCCGGGATTATTCCGGCAATTGAGGCTATAAACACACCGGATAATTTACAAAAAATGTAAAGCCGGGTGGCAGTTTTTGTCGTTAATTCCCCTGAAGGAAGGGGTCTCGCGGGGCGGTTAATTTTATCGGTTTTTTGATCAAGAATATCGTTGATAATGTTACCACCCGAACCGATTAGAGCTGCCGAACTTCCAATGAGCACACCAAAATAGAGGGTGGTATGTGAGAATATTCCCCCTTCTGCGAGCAGTACTGCAAGAAAGCCGGAAATAAAAGTAATCAGAAAATTGACCGGTCTGAATATTGTAAGCAGGATAAACCTCATGAATTGAAGAAAATTAGATTCAGAAAATGCTTTGGCAAATATAAAAAACATATATTAAATAGTTATTTTTTAATATTTTGTAACTTAAGAAAACAATTAACGAGAGGCACAAATGAAGAGAGCCATACTTATTCTCTCCCTTTTAGTATTTACATTATCCAATGTAAATGCCCAGATGACAAATTTCCCGGATTTTAACAACTACCCGGGGGCAGGAACCGGTAATATCTCCGGTGGAGCCGGGCTGGTTTGGATAAATGATCAACCTCACTACGCTGTAAGGTTAACTCCTGACATCGGATTTGCGAAATTTGGGGTGGGACTCGACCTGAATCTCGAATTTACACCAGACGGAAAACTGCGTGATGAAAATTACAAAACCGCTTCACAGGTTTTATCGATCATCCGTTATGTGCGTTATGGTAAAAAAAATGATGACATCTATGCCCGTATCGGAGCAATGGATTATTACACTCTCGGACAGGGAAACCTGCTCTACAACTACAACAACAGCACAAGTTTTGACAACAGAAAAACCGGGTTAAACCTTGATATCGATCTTGGAAAATGGGGTTTTGAGTCAATCTTGAGTGATTTCGCTGCCGGTGGTATTGTTGGTATCAGAGGATTTGTAAGACCACTAAGATTTTCAGAAAGCGCCGCTAAAATTCCAATCTTAAGCAACCTCCAGGTTGGGTTGTCGTTTGCAGGTGATTTTAACGATAAAGCAGGTGTGCTTAAAGGTGCCTACAATGCAAATAATGAATTTGTTGTAACTGAAAAAAGAAATTCTGTTTCTGCATGGTCGGCTGATCTTGGTTTACCAATTGTTTCAAACGATATGCTCAACTTCACTGTTTATACAAACTACACCAAGTTTAGTGACTATGGATCAGGCATAAACACCGGTTTAATGCTTTCATTGGAAGGATTGGGAATCGTAAAACTTTCTTCCAAACTTGAAAGAAGATTTAACGAAGGAAAATATCTTCCAAACTATTTTGATGCTCTCTACGAAGTTGAAAGATTCAGAACTGTGGGTGGAGCTCCTGCCGGCAAAATTATGCAACTCGAATCGATCACTGAAACAGACAACGGCTGGTTTGGTGCACTCAGAGCTGATATTGCCAACTATGCGGTTATATATGGAAGTTATCAAAGACTTGACAAGACACCAAACAGTGGAATATTGCAATTAAAGACTGATCTTTCCCCTAAAGATGGATCATATGTTCTTTATGCAGGTTATGATAAATCGGGAATTCAATCTGAATCAGAGATTTTCACTGCCGATGAAAGATCACATGCCTATGTGGAAGTTGGATACAAACCTTACAAATTCTTGATTGTATCATTGGTTTACCATTGGACCTTTTTACCCGAAAGAGATAGTGCAAACAATGTGATCGGTTATCTTCCTCAGAAGAGAATTGAGCCAAGAATCAGTTTTGTAATGCCTTTTGATTTTGGGCAATAATATTTCTCACCATCTTTTTTGATGAGATGCAAGGAATTGAGGGTTTGATAATAACCACAATTTCAATAATTTTAGAGTTCAAATAAAAATTAACAGGGTCATTCATTTATGGATGATCCTGTTGTTTTTAACTCAGTGTAAGACAAGTTTAATTTTTCGGAGATCAATGTAATGGGATGGTTGTTTCGGTTTTTAAGCTCCTCCATTGGCCAGAAATTTATTTCAGGTTTGACGGGACTTTTTTTGATATCATTTCTTTTGGTGCATCTTGCTGGTAATCTTCAGCTTCTGAACACAGATGTTGAAGCTGCAAAAACAAGTTTTAATGCTTACTCGCACTTCATGTCAACAAATCCGATTATCAGAATACTGGAGATCGGGCTGGTTTTGGGATTTGCACTTCACATATTTTACGGACTCAAACTCTACTTTGCAAACAAAGCCGCAAGACCTGTTGCCTATGCAACTCGTGATGCAAATGCCAACAGCAAATGGACTTCAAGATCAATGTTTTTATCCGGCAGTATCATACTTGCTTTTCTCATTCTTCATCTTCTGAACTTTTTTGTAAAAGCCCGCTTTGGTGGTGAAGAAGATATGTACACACTCGTTGTTGAGGCATTTAAATTACCTTATTATTCAATCTTTTATGTGATTGCTATGATTCTCCTTGGGTTGCATCTCAACCATGGTTTCCAAAGTGCATTTCAGACTTTTGGACTTTTGGGCAAAAAATACGCTTCTGTAATTAAAGGAGCCGGAGTTGCTGTTGCGGTGATCATTCCTCTTTTGTATGCAATCATTCCGCTCTATTTTTTATTAGGAATTGGAGGTAAATAACCATGGCTTTAGACTCAAAAATCCCTTCGGGACCGATAGAAAAGAAGTGGTATAACCACAAATTTAACTTAAAATTAGTGAACCCTTCAAACAGAAGGAAATATCATATTATCGTTGTTGGCACGGGACTTGCCGGTGGTGCAGCTGCTGCAACGCTTGGCGAAATGGGTTATAATGTAACTGCATTTTGTTATCAGGACAGTGCCAGAAGAGCTCACAGTATCGCTGCTCAAGGGGGCATTAATGCTGCAAAAAATTACAGAAACGATGGTGATTCTGTTTACAGGTTGTTTTATGACACCGTAAAAGGTGGAGATTATAGAGCCCGCGAGGCAAATGTTTATCGCCTTGCCGAACTTAGTAATAATATAATTGACCAGTGTGTGGCTCAGGGTGTTCCATTTGCCAGAGAATATGGCGGATATCTTGACAACCGTTCTTTTGGTGGTGCACAGGTTTCTCGAACATTTTATGCCAGAGGGCAAACAGGCCAGCAACTTCTTCTTGGGGCTTACAGTTCACTCTCCCGTCAGGTTGCTGAAGGTACTGTAACTGTTCATGGCAGGCATGAGATGCTTGATGTTGTAATTATAGATGGAAAATCACGCGGCGTTATCGTACGCGACATGGTAACGGGTGAGATTAAAAGTTTTGCTGCTGATGCAGTTGTGCTTGCCACAGGCGGATACGGAAATGTTTATTATCTTTCCACCAACGCCAAAGGTTGTAACACCACGGCAATTTGGAGAGCACACAAAAAAGGTGCATTTTTTGGAAATCCATGTTTTGTACAGATCCATCCAACATGTATCCCCGTAAGTGGTGAACACCAATCAAAACTTACTCTCATGTCAGAAAGTTTAAGAAATGACGGTAGAGTATGGGTGCCGGTGAAAAAAGGTGATACCCGGAAGCCGAAAGATATTCCCGAAGCCGAAAGAGATTATTACCTTGAAAGGCGTTACCCCTCATTTGGTAATTTGGTACCCAGAGATGTGGCTTCCAGAGCAGCCAAACAAGTGTGTGATGAAGGAAGAGGAGTTGGAACTTCGAAAATGGCTGTATATCTTGATTTTGCTGATGCAATTAAGAGACAGGGAAAAGCCAGAATCGAAGAAAAATATGGCAATCTTTTTGATATGTATCAAGAGATTACAGATGAAAATCCTTACGAATTGCCAATGAGAATTTATCCTGCCATCCATTACACAATGGGTGGATTGTGGGTTGACTACAATCTCATGACAACAATACCCGGTCTGTTTGCAGGTGGTGAAGCAAACTTCTCAGATCACGGTGCAAATCGTTTGGGTGCCTCTGCGCTGATGCAGGGTCTTGCTGATGGTTATTTTGTTCTCCCTTCAACTGTAAGTGGTTATCTTGGAAGCACGGAACTTAAAAAAGTTACTACCGATGCTCCTGAATTTAAAGTTGCTGAAAAGGAAGTCAAAGACAGGATCACAAAACTCCTCTCAGTTAAAGGAAAATATTCGGTTGATCATTACCATAAAAAGCTTGGTAAAATAATGTGGGACTATGTTGGTATGTCACGAAATGAAGCCGGATTAAAATCAGCGATCACAGAAATCAGAGCGCTCAGAGAAGATTTCTGGAAGAATGTCCGGGTGCTCGGAGAGGGTGAAGAGCTAAATCAATCCCTCGAAAAGGCCGGAAGGGTTGCAGATTTTCTTGAACTTGGTGAGTTACTCGCAAGTGATGCCCTCAACAGAAGAGAATCATGCGGTGGTCACTTCAGAGAAGAATCACAAACTGAAGATAATGAAGCCAAACGCGACGACGAAAACTTCAGCTATGTTTCCGCCTGGGAATATAAGGGAGATGGAGTTGAACCTGAACTTCATAAAGAAGAACTGACATTCGAACATTGCAAACCCAGCCAAAGAAGCTATAAATAGAGAGGAGCTGCTAAATGAACTTTAAATTGAAAATCTGGCGTCAGAAAAACTCCAAGGATAAAGGCAGATTTGTTGATTATACAATTGAGAATGTAGCCGATGACACTTCTTTTCTGGAAATGCTTGATATTCTTAATGAAAAACTTATCGCGAATAATGAAGACCCTGTTGCTTTTGATCACGATTGCCGTGAAGGAATTTGTGGAACTTGCAGTCTCCATATCAATGGCAGACCTCACGGTCCCAAACCAAAGGTAACTGCATGCCAGTTATTCATGAGGACTTTCAGAGATGGTGAGCAGATAACAATTGAACCGTGGCGTGCAAAATCCTTCCCTGTAATAAGAGACCTGATAACCGACCGGGGTGCATTCGAAAGAATAATCCAAGCGGGTGGTTTTATCTCTGCCAGCACTGGATCAGCTCCTGACGGTAATGCAATCCCCATCCCAAAGGCTGATGCTGAGTGGGCAATGGATGCCGCAGCCTGTATCGGATGTGGTGCTTGTGTTGCTGCTTGCAAAAATGCTTCTGCGATGCTTTTTGTTTCTGCCAAGGTTGCTCATTTGGGTAAACTCCCGCAGGGTAAAGTTGAGGCAAAAAAACGTGTTCTAAACATGATAGCCCAAATGGACAAGGAAGGATTTGGCTCTTGTACAAATACCTATGCCTGTGAAGCCGAATGCCCCAAAGGCATTTCTGTGGCGAATATTGCATACCTGAACAGAGAATTTCTGAAAGCAGGATTATCTTAATTTATTGAATATTTGAGAACGGGCTGTCGATTGATTAAACTTTGATTAATCAGGCAGCCTTTTTTGTTAGAGTAGAATGTTTAAAGAAAAAGCAGCTAAATTACTAAAATCAAACAGCGAGTTGATTAATGCCTCGGATCTTTCTGAATTTTCAATCGAAGAATTGGAAAAAACAGGGATACACCCGGCATTTATTAAATATTTGTGGGCTGAAAAAATTCCGTCTTCTAACGGTGAAAATGATGGTCAATTTCTTTTTTCGAAGAATGAAATTAATATTGGATTAAAAAAAGCTGCCGTTTTTAACCTCAATTTTCTATTTAATCCTGTGTTTCTTCTTAAAAAGATGCTTTTTGTTCAGGATAAACCAATTAATGAGGAATCTTTTGAGGACTTAAAAAACAGAGTTTACTATTTCAGATATTATATCGACATACTCATAAAACTATACAAATCAGACAAACTAAACTCTGAAAGTTATGATGAAACGATGTCGAAAATCCAAAAGAAATTGTTCTCTGTCAACTATAATTCGCTGATCACTGATGGTGTTGATGCACTGAATCACTTCTTCAATCATGGTGAACACTATTCAGGACTTGACCCCGAGTGTATGAAGCTTTTTCTTCTCTCCCGAGACCTGAAAGATTCTTTCGATAAACTGATCCCACATTATAATGGCAAAGATCAGTTGAGCATCTGGAAAATAAAGGATGTTCTCACAGGCAGCGAAGAATCGGTATTCGATGCAAGATTTGATATCACACGGGAGATTAAACCACAATCTGCAACACTCCCTTCCCTCAAAACTGATGTTCAAGAGATTAAAACACCTGAAGAGGTTTCCGGAGTATCGGAAGTTGGAGTGCAAAACAACAATCAATCGTTTGAAGCTTCAGCTTCTGTTGAAAATGAAAAAAAAACGGAGAGCGTCGAAACCAAAAATTCAACAACCGGGGTTACAAACTCGAAACCAAAAATGGCGTCAATTTCTGTGGAAGAGCTGATATCTCAACCCCGAAAAAAAATAGAATTTGAATCTGTTGACGATGAGGTAAAACAACCATTTGAGGTTGATGAGGATGCAAAACAGATAATAGCAACTCTGCCATCGATCCACGACATGGAAGCAATAAAAGTTTTTGAAGATGAACCGGTTCAGCGTTATGAATTTAGTTTCCCTCCAAAAGTTGATGAACAGATGGGGAAAATTGTTCAAAAGAGGAATCTCCTGGCATCACTCGATCAGGATGAAAGTTTAAGGATCATACAGCATGTATTTGATGGTGATCATTCCGACTTTTTTAGCAGCATCGAGACGATTGAAAAATGCAGGACTTTAAGTGAAGCGAAAAAACTGCTTTCGATTATTTTTGCGAATGCCGGTTTAAGTGACAACAATAAATACGCCAGATTACTGGTGGACAAAACAGAAAGATGTTTTACAGGATAAAAAAGTGTTTATAGATTTTGTAAGTATAGAAATAGCAGCAGGAAAAGGTGGTGACGGTGCAGTCGCTTTCAGACGGGAAAAATTTGTTCCAAAAGGTGGTCCCTCAGGAGGCGATGGAGGCGATGGCGGTTCGGTGTATATTTTTGCCGATCACAATCTGCACACTCTGCTTGATTTCAGATATAAGAAAAAATATCTCGCAGAAAATGGCGTCCCCGGAAGTGGTTCCTTAAAAACCGGAAGAAAAGGTGAAGACCTCATTATAAAGGTGCCTGTGGGCACTATCATCAAGGATGCAGATACAGGAAAAGTTATTCTTGATATTGATGAGGATGGAAAAACCTATTTATTTGCCAAAGGTGGCAGAGGTGGAAGGGGTAATTCCAATTTTGCGACACCTGTTAACAGAACTCCAAGATATGCCGAACCGGGCAAAGAGGGGCAGTCTTATAATGTTGAACTCGAATTAAAACTTCTCGCCGATGTTGGACTTGTTGGTTTTCCAAACGCGGGGAAATCCACTTTTATTTCAGTAATTTCAGAGGCAAAACCAAAAATTGCCAACTATCCTTTTACAACTTTGGAGCCAAATCTTGGTATTGTTAGAGTGGGGGATTATGATTCTTTTACTGTTGCAGATATCCCCGGCATAATTGAGGGTGCAAGTGATGGAAAAGGGTTGGGAATTCAGTTCCTGAAACATATTGAAAGAACCGGAACACTCCTTTTTATGATTGATATTTCGTCGGAGAACTACGACGGAGATTATCATACTTTAATAAGTGAATTAAAAAAATTCAGTCCGGCATTGGCAAAGAAAAAGAAAATTCTCGCTCTTACCAAAGCTGATTTAATAGATGATGACGGGCTGAAAGAAGCAGCAAAGATAAAAGTTAAAGGATATCGAGGGAAGCCTGTAATTATTTCTTCAGCAAATGGCCACAACATCCAATCGCTTGTAAAAAGATTATGGGATGAAATAAGGGCAGAGGAAGCAACTAAATAATTTAGAATTGAGGAACAAAAAATGAAACTAACAAAATACAGTGCTGTAGTACTGTCAGTCGCATTCACTTTCTTCATCTCGGCTTGTTCGAGTCTTGGAATGAATATTTTTTCAGATGCAGACGAAGTTGCTTTGGGAGCAAATGTTGCAAATGAAATAGCAGCCAATCAGCAGGAATACCCCATCTACAGAGGTGATCCCGCTCTAAAACAATATATAAAAAGTCAGATATTCGACCAGATATTGGTGGCAAATGCCATTAAAAAAAGAAGTGTCTATCAATATGAACTTGAGATAATTGACAGACCCGATATTCTTAATGCCTTTGCACTTCCGGGTGGCAAAGTTTATGTTTATACAGGATTGTTAAAATACCTTGATTCTGAGGCTGCTCTTGCCGGAGTACTTGGACACGAAATTGCCCATGCCGAACGCAGACACGCAACTCAACGGATGACAAATCAGTATGGCACAGCAATGTTGATCAGTCTTGTCCTCGGTCAAAACCCAAACCAATATATTGAGATTGCTGCGAACCTGTTTGCGGGTCTTTCATTACTTTCAAACAGCCGTTCGGCAGAAGATGAAAGTGATAAGTTCTCGATAGAATATCTTAAAGAAACCAGGTTTTATCCCGGGGGAGTTAAGTTCTTTTTTGAGAAACTCCGTGATGACGGCAAAGTTAATCCCGGCGGCAGCAGTGGACTTGAAACATTTCTCTCCACTCACCCTGACCCGATTGCCAGAATATCCACAACCGACAAGAGATTAACAGAGACCGGTTTTCCTGTCTTTTCATATACAAATTATGCAGGCCAGGGAGTTTTTCGAAATGAATATCTACAAAATATAACAAACAGGCTTCCTAAATAAGAGAGGTTACATGAGAGTCGTCACCACCGCAATAATAACACTGCTGATATTTGTAAATCTGTCAGCTCAGGAGAAAAAGGTATTAACTGCTGAAGATATCTGGAAAATGAAAAGAATCGGAAGTTTTGTGGTTAATCCACAAAAAACCGAGGCCGTTTTTTCAGTAACTTCATTTGATGCTTCAAAAAACGAATCGGAGAGTGATCTTTATCTGCTTGACCTGAAATCGGGAGAGTACAGCAAGTTTACTTCCGGCAAGGGGGGAGAGTCCTCTCCTGTTTGGTCACCGGATGGCAAAAAACTGGCTTTTGTTTCGAAAAGAGAATCCGATGAGAGAGGTCAAATTTATTTGATTAATCGCGATGGTGGTGAGGCTACGAGACTTACTGAAATGCCGCTTGGAGCATCTTCCATCAAATGGTTTCCTGATGGTTCAAAATTGGCTTTTACTTCAAACACATATCCTGAAGCAAATGGGAATCTGGATTCTCTTAAAAAATTGATTAAACTTAAAAAAGAGAATAAAGTAACTGCTAAAGTTACAGAAGACAGATTTTATCGCTACTGGGACAGTTGGTTAACCGACGGTTATGTAACACACATCTACTCCGTTGATGTAGCAACAGGTAAGGTTACCGACCTGACTCCCCAAAATGAAGGGATGTTTTCGGTATCCGGTGGTGCAGATTATGACATTTCACCTTCAGGTGATAAAATTGTTGTGTCGATGAATGTTACCCCTAAACCCTATTTCAAAGATCTAAATTTTGATCTTTTTATCATGAATAGTGATGGTTCGGGTAAGATGGAAAACATTACAGCAAGCAACCCCTCCGGTGACGGCTCTCCTCAATTTTCTCCTTGTGGGAAATTCATTTTTTACCTCAAAACTCTTGATGTAAATAAAGTGGCTGAGAATTCAAAGTTGTCGAGGTTTGATGTTGCATCAGGTAAAGATACCATTATCACAGCAAAAATTGATTTATCGGTTGGTCAATATGAATTTGACACAAAAGAAGGCACGATCTATTTTACCAGTGATTATCGGGGCAGAACCGGAATCTTTAAGATTGATGCATCGGGTGCCGGCCTGCAAAATATCTTCACAGAAGGCACCAATAGTGGAATCCTCCCCGACAGCAATGTCGTCTATTTTCTGAATCAGAACAATACGACCCCACAAAGAATAGTCTCCCTCGATCGGAATACTCGTAATCTCAGAGTTTTGGTTGATCTTAATAAAGAGTTTACCTCAACTTTTGAGTTTGGTAAGTTTGAGGAGCACTGGTTTGAGGGGGCAGATAAAGACTCTGTACAGGTATTTTTACTTTATCCTCCAAAATTTGACAAAACCAAAAAATATCCTTTAATCCACCTTATTCATGGTGGGCCTCACGGAGCTTTCAGCGATGATTTCCATTACAGATGGAATTCACAGGTGTTTGCCGGGATGGGGTATGTAGTAGCAATGGTTAATTTTCATGGGAGCACCGGATTTGGCGAAAAATTTGCTGAGTCGATAGTAGGTGCACATGGTGAAAAACCCTACATCGATATGATGAACGCAACTGAATTCCTTACCGATGAATTTGATTTTATCAATGAAAATAAAATTGGTGCTGCCGGCGGCAGTTATGGTGGTTATCTTGTAAACTACATTGCAGGACACACCAACAAGTTTTCAGCTTTGGTTTCACACGCCGGAGTTTATAACTATTTTGGACAGTTTGCTTCAGACATGACCCATTTCCGTGAACTGGCTTATGGTGGTGCTCCATGGTATAACAAAGAGCAGGTTCTCAAACACAGTCCTTCATCCTATGCTGACAAATTTTTAACACCAATGTTGGTCATCCACGGTGAAAAAGATTACCGTGTTGTGGTCACCCAGGGCCTTGAATTATACGGAGTCCTAAAAGGGAAAGGAATCCCTGCCCGTCTCGTCTATTTCCCCGATGAAAACCATTGGGTTATGCAGGCACAAAATTCAATCTTCTGGTATAAAGAAGTTAAAGATTGGTTTGACAGGTTTTTGAAGTAGAGCTTCGGAACCTCGGAACTTCAGAGCTTCTGAACTTCAGAACCTCGGAACTTCAGAACCTCGGAACTTCAGAACTTCGGAACTTCGGAGCTACTGAACCTTGGAGCCTCGGAACCTCGGAGATTTGAGAAAATGAAAAATATTCAAATCATTCGGCCCCGTATGGGTAGAATCGTATTTGGGTAAAATACCCATCCCACATTTTTGTTGGCCCCGTATGGGGTCACGTATGGGTAGCAATATTCCAACAATTGAAAGAATTGGCCCCGGACGGGGTCATGTATAGGTAGAATCGTATTTGGGTAAAATACCCATCCCACATTTTTGATGGCCCCGTATGGGGTCACGTATGGGTAGCAATATTCCAACAATTAAAGAATCGGCCCCGGACGGGGTCATGTATGGGTAGCGAAATATATCCGTTCCAATTGGCCCCGGATGGGGTCATGTATGGGTAGAATCGTATTTGGGTAAAATACCCATCCCACATTTTTGATGGCCCCGTATGGGGTCATGTATGGGTAGCAATATTCCAACAATTTAAAGAATCGGCCCCGGACGGGGTCATGTATGGGTAGAATCGTATTTGGGTAAAATACCCATCCCACATTTTTGATGGCCCCGGACGGGGTCACGTATGGGTAGCAATATTCCAACAATTTAAAGAATCGGCCCCGGACGGGGTCATGTATGGGTAGAGAAATATATCCATTCCAATTGGCCCCGGATGGGGTCATGTATGGGTAGCGAAATATATCCATTCCAATTGGCCCCGGACGGGGTCATGTATGGGTAGAATCGTATTTGGGTAAAATACCCATCCCACATTTTTGATGGCCCCGTATGGGGTCACGTATGGGTAGCAATATTCCAACAATTTAAAGAATCGGCCCCGGACGGGGTCATGTATGGGTAGAGAAAATGTCAAATTCAACATTCACACAAATATATTTACACATAGTTTTCGCGGTTAAATCAAGAGAAAAAGTTCTCAAATCAACATTTCGAGATGAAGTGTTAAAATTCATCACCTCGATCATTCATAATCGCAATCACAAAGTGCGTGAGATCAATGGTGTCGAAGATCATATCCATATCCTTATTGGGTATAATCCCAATCAGGCATTGCCCGACTTGATTCGCGATATTAAATCGGAGTCTTCCAAATTTATTAACGAAAAACGATTTATAAGAGGGCATTTCAGTTGGCAGGAGGGATATGGAGCTTTCACGATTGGTAAAACGGAGTTGGATAGAATTCATAATTACATTCGTGACCAGGAAAATCATCATTTAGAAGAGAGTTCCATTTCCGAGATTAGGCGTTTTCTCGCATCTTACGGGCATGAAAATCCCCAAAATTATCAATAAATTTTTACCCATACATGACCCCTTACGGGGCCGATAATATGATTTGTTTGGCGATGTGTTATCCATACGAGACCCCGTCCGGGGCCGACAAAAATGTGGGGTGGGTGTTTTACCCAAATTCATCTACCCATACGCGACCCCATCCGGGGCCGATAATTTGATTTGTTTGATGATTGTTACCCATAGGCGACCCCGTCCGGGGCCGACAAAAATGTGGGGTGGGTGTTTTACCCAAATACATCTACCCATACGCGACCCCATTCGGGGCCGATAATTTGATTTGTTTGGCGATGTGTTATCCATACGAGACCCCATTCGGGGCCGACAAAAATGTGGGGTGGGTGTTTTACCCAAATACTTCTACCCATACATGACCCCTTCCGGGGCCAAAACCATTTACGAATACGTTATTCTACCCATACATGACCCCTTACGGGGCCAAAACCATTTATGAATTCGTTATTCTACCCATACATGACCCCTTACGGGGCCGATATTTTTGATTGGTTAACCTTTCCCATACTTGACATTCTACCAATACATGACCCCGTCCGGGGCCAAAATTTTCAATTTTATGGCGATTCGTTATCCATACATGACCCCATGCGGGGCCAATCATACACTCTTCTTAATCAGAAGTTCATATAACACCACCCCCGCCATGACGGCAAAGGAGAGGTAGATCAGGGTTGAGGAGATTACGGTCAGGTAGATAAATCCCGGATGGATATAACGAACAAGCCAAATACCACCAAAGGTGAAGAGAGTTGAGAAGAGTGGTTCTGTGATGAGGAGACCTTTCCAGAAGCCGGTAATTGTGGAGTTGAAGTAGAAGATTGTTCCCAGGGCAAGAAAAATAAATGCAAATCCAAAAAAATGATTGTGAGTTGTGATCAATAATTCACTTACGGGTTTTGCATATTTTTCGGGGATTTCAAAATCGGAATCCTGAGTCGGTTCCGAGCCATTAAAATGTTCAACCGCTGAATCGGGTTTATAATTTGTGGTGTGGTATAAGAATGCAAGTCCTGTTACCACCGCAAAAGATAAAAGAATTATGAATGCCGCGAGGAATATCTTAAAATCCCTTGGCAGTTGATGTAATTTAATGTTCACACACTTCTCAAAATTATTATTTGATTATTTCTTTAAAGAGTATAGCAAGTTTTTTAATCCCTTTGGAGACCGAATTTGCTGATATTGTAGCTCCTGAGATTGCATCAATCGATTTCCCGACCGTATAATCAGAACCGGCATCCTTCCCCTTAAAATCTTTATTCCAGTCTTTTGAAGCAACTTCACCACCGTATTGTTCTCGATATTTTACAATGTGAGATGAGAGGATAACTCCTTTTGTATTAAAAACAACGAGAAAAGTTATTGGCATTGCTTTACCTTTCACATTGTCGAGAAATCCATAAGCTTTAATTTTCCCCTTTTCAGAGACTTTATAGATATAGATAAAATCGTTCAAAAACTTTTGTTTTGCAGAGGACTCGGCATTTTTCTTCGCTTTTGCCGGGATGGTGAATTTATCTTCGGCGATGGAAATCGATTTTCCAAGTTCCTGTTTGAGTATTGCCTCGGTAGTTTGCCGGATATCCTGCCCGTTCAGGTTAAAAAACAGGCAGGAAACGGCACACATCATGAGGGTTAAAGTCATGATTTGTGGAGCCATGATTAAAACATGTATCCTACACCGAGGTTGAATGATTTTGTTTCGTCATCGTCAGATTTCCTCTTTTTAGAGCTAAAATCCGCTTTGATTACAACATTATCAACCGGGAGAATATTGATCCCAAACATGATTTGGTTATAAGCATAACTTTCAGGATTCAGGGTATTTGTTCTCACCGAGGATGCAGTGTTATAAGCGGAATATCTGACAAACGGGATAAATTTCCATTCTGACTTGAATAATCTGTTTATTTCATATCCGAGATCAAAATAAAATCCTGTAGAAGATTCCACTCTTCCTGAGTTATAGCTGATTTGGGCACCCTCTGCAACGGCATGGAAACCATCTTTTCTAAACTGAGCATGTAATTCAACAAGATTAAATTCCATCGTGGTTGAGTCACCTCTTGCTTTGTTATAGGTAACCGATGCACCTGCTTTAAGCCCCGGGATTACAGTATAGTCTGCTCTGAGGGAGTACATAAAATCAGTAGCGTCTGGCATATAACCTTTTCTCCTGCCACTTCTTAATGCGGATGCAGGAGTGAATTTTTCGTTGTTCAAACCTTCCATAACATTAAATGTATATTCTAAACCTTTGTAACTGCCAAATATTGCAGCACCATTACCAAACCATGTGGTTGGAATGATGGCATTGTGGTAATCAGGTCTTTCCACTCCAAAAAATGTGGGAGGTTCATGAATTTCATTGATGATTCCAATTGGTGCCAGAACCACACCCGCCTTAAATCCAAGATAGTCGTAGGGGAGATAGCTGATGTATGCCTGTTCAAGTTCAACTTCACCATTCCCACCACTCACAAAATTATGTTCAATCTCAAGTTCGGCTTTAAATGACCATTTTTCTGTGAATGAATGAGAGAAAAAGAGAACAAATCGATGGAAATCCATCTTTTTTTCTGCTTTTTTTGATGTAAAAGTGTTGTTGTTGTAGTGAAGTTCACCATAACCCCCGACAGTGGTAGTTGGGGTGAAAAAATCATCCTGCGCATTTACGGTAAGGATCGCAAAAATAAAAATAAGTAACGAAAATTTTAGATTGTTGATTTTATTCATGATAACTCTTTTGTGAAATTATTAGATTCTTGATTTATATTTAGATTAAGTCTAAATAGCAATAGCAAATATAAAGAAGCACAGAATACTGTGCAATAGAAAATCAATGAATTGGGAAAATTTATTTACTTTAGTAAAATAAAATGTTATTTATTGATACTAAAGAGGGAGGAAATGTAGTCAGTTTCAACTTTTTTCACATTGTAAATATCTTTTCCAAGAAAAAGAGAAGCTACAAATTTAAAGGTGGTTGGAACATCACTTACATAATACAGTTGAGTGCCGGGTGAATTAGATGTATTTAGAAGGTCTTTTTCGGTTAGTTCTTTAACCACGGAATAGGAAGCTGCAATTCCGGAATCCACGAGTTTAATAGTTGATCCAACAACATTCTGGATAACTTTTCTTAGGATGGGGTAGTGGGTGCAACCGAGAATAAGTGTGTCGATTCCGGCGCTTTTAAGTGGTTCCAGATACTCTTCAGCCACGGCGATAGTTGCCGGATGGTCTATCCAGCCTTCTTCTGCAAAAGGAACAAAAAGTGGACAGGCTTTTTCGAAAACCTCCACTTCAGAATTAATTTCTTTAATCTTTTTAGAATAGGCACTGTTACCGATGGTTGAGCGGGTACCGATTACACCAATTTTATTTGTAGAAGTATAACCGAGTCCATATTTTGCTCCCGGTTCAATCATTCCAATTACAGGAATGGCAAATTTTTCCCGCAGACTTTCCATCGCTACCGATGATGCTGTGTTACATGCAACAACAATCGCCTTAACTCCAAACTCCATCAAAAATGCAGCATTTTGGATTGAATACTCAATAACGGTATCGTTCGATTTTGAACCGTATGGGACGCGGGCAGTATCGCCAAAATAGACAATGTTTTCGTTTGGAAGGGCATCAATTAGATGTTTAACCACTGTGAGCCCACCGATACCGGAATCAAAAACTCCGATTGGAGCTGAGTTATTTTTCATAAAATTATAAAAGTTTAATTTTCAATTGTTTTAAAAACATAATCCATCTGCGTTATAAAATCTCTTCAATACATGAATTAAGTTCATCACTGATAACACGATAAAAGTTTTTGGAAATCTTTTTCTTTTTTGCGTCAAGCACATAAAATGAATCCACAATATCACTTCCCATAGTGAGAATTTTGGCAAAATAGATAACAAGCCCCAGGTCGTGCAATTTTGTGGTCACTTTATATAAAAAACCAAGACGATCGGGGGAGTGGATGTCGATGATTGTATATTTTTCAGATTCCTCAAACTTTATCGATATTTTACCCTGTTTTTTGAAGAATTTGGTCTCGAGTCGCCACCATTTTGATTTATGTTTTTTAAGCTCATTCGAGAGTTGTAACATCCCCTGTTCCATGCTCACAAAATCTGCCCGAATTTTATCAAATTTAGTCTCATCAACGGTTGAGTTGGTTCTAAAATCGGAAACATTAAAGTTATCGATGATGATACTGTCTTTTCTTGTGAAAATTTTTGCATCGTGGATATTAACATCGTTGATCAAAAAGACACCACACAACTTTGCCAGGAGGGATTCAGCATCAAAAGTGATTATCGTAACATTGGTAAAATTGTCAAGTTGTTTAAAAATAACAGAGATTTGTGATCCCGAAACAATCTCTTCAATGTGTTGTGCCATCTCCTCTTCTGAAAAATAGTTGGCATAGGAGAGATCTTCAAATGAATCGATATGCGATTTCACATGTTCATGGGAAATGTTGTTTGAGTGCTCCATTATTTTGTGGGGGAGAGGGAAAGCCGACTGATATAACAACTCTTCCGCCGGAATCTCTTCACTGATCATCTCTCTTGTTTTCCGGTAAAGTTCATTTAACAGCTCATTTTTCCAGGATGTCCAAAGCGCACTGTTAACGGCGGAAAGATCTGCATAAGTGAGCAAGTAAAGCAGGTCAAGTTCTTCGAGAGTGCCAAGAGCCGAAACAAAATGATTCAGGGTTTCGGGTGAGTTTAGATCCCTTCGGAAGGCGGTGTGAGCCATAAGAAGATGATTTTTTACAAGAAATTTTACTTTTTCAATATCTTTATCTGTATATCCAAAATCCTGCATAAAGGAGTCGGCAATTTCAGCACCGAGGATATGATGCCCCTCAAGGTCTATCGGTTTTGCGATGTCATGAAATAAAATTGCCAGATATAAAAGGTCCCTTTTGGCAATTGTATTAAAGAGCCTTCCAAGTACCGATTTTTCATTTTGCACTTTTTCAACATTCATTATCGCAATAATTGTATGTTCATCCGCAGTGTAGCTGTGGTAAACTCCATGTTGGATATAACCGGCAAAATCTTCAAATTCCGGAATTAACGCCCCAAGAACACCCAGTTCGTGCATCGAAGCGAGAGTTGATCCAACATTATCTTTGTGTTGTAACAACTTCTTAAAATATGTGGTAACTTCCGCTGTCCGTTCAATCTCATTTTTATCGAGACTGTTAACAATCTGAGACCTGAGTTTTTCATCAAAAAATGCCGCCTGATCAGCCTTAAAATAAAATGCTTTTATAATCTGATCAGAAGTTAAAACATCTTCAGTCCTCGTATAGAGCACATCACCGAGAAGATAAAAGGTATTGTCAAGGTTTATTTCGAGAGAGGACGGAGGGAGTGGGAAAAGAATTTTACGGTATCGTTTTATAAAGGACTTAAGAAATCTGTTTACAATCCCCGTTGCATTATAATAGTCCTTCATCAACCCTTTATAACCATTTTCATAATTCAGAAGCCTCGCCACCTCAATTTGTGCTTCAAAATCGAGTCTGTCTGTTTTTCTGCCTGAATTAAGATGTAAGATATTTCTCACGGTCATGAGAAATTTGTAACTTTTTAGAAGACGGGCTATCTCATTTACGGGGAACGGTTTTTCTTCAAATATCGAATTTATAAAATGTTCTGATTGTGAAAGTCCGTCGATCTGAAGAAAAGGTTGAGCATTTGCGAGGATATAAATCCACTGTAAAAGTTGGAAATCCCTTAGTCCACCATTGGAAAGTTTAACATTAGGCTCAATCATTTTGCTGGATGAACCATGTTTTTCATACCGGTTTTTCATATCCTCAACAAACTCTCCAAAGAGGTTCATTTTGAGCTCAACAGTAAAAACCGATTTAAGAGTTTGCAGCCATTTTTCATAAACCTCAAAACTTCCACAAATAAATGAAGTCTCAAGAAGTGAAGTGAAAACATGAAGATCGGAGTCTGAATATTTTTGGATATCAGATAATTCTTTTACGGTATGGGAAACTTCAAGTCCAACATCCCATAATCCAGTAATAAAAGAGGAGATTTGATCTGCGTCGTTACGACTGTCGATTGAGATAATGGTAATATCGATATCAGACCAGGGAGCAAGTTCCCTGCGGGCAAGTGAACCTCCGGAGACCACTGCAAAGTCAAGATCTGTGGAGCCTTTAACTGTGGAGATTAGTCTTTCAATTTCGAGACTAAATCTGTAGGAGCACCCCAATCCATTTTTGATAACTTCTTCCGGTGGAAAAAATTCAGGAATGAAACCTTTTAGATTATATTTTTCAGGGTCTCCGGAGTTCATAATTTATTTACTCTTCAAATCCATCTGCAATGTGTTCAACTTCAACAACAGAAGATAATCCTCCGCGGACTGAGAAATTTGCAGTTAACCTGAAGTATCGGGGTTGAAGAAGTCCAATCAGATCATCAGCAATTCGATTAGTCACATTTTCGTAAAAAATACCATCGTTTCTAAATGATTGCAGATAAAGTTTTAATGACTTTAATTCAACACAAAATTTTTCGGGGATATACTCAATCTCCATCGTTGCAAAATCAGGATGTCCTGTTTTGGGACAAACCGAAGTAAATTCATGTACTGTATGAACAATTCTATAGTTTCTATGAGAGTTTATATTGTCAAACACCTCAAGAAGAGTTAATTTATCTTCCAATTACCAACCTTTCTTTTTCAGTCTTAACAAGAGAACCTTGTGATTAATTCAAAAATCAGAAGTTTAAATTTAAACTTCTCCCATCACCTGACAAATTGATAACAAAATCTTTGTTTGAGTTATGTTTTTGAAATAGTAGCGGAGAATCGTTATTGGAAAACCAAACCAATAGCCCCCGAATTCATTCGGGGGGCTGTGAGTGGATATCACATTCAGTCTGAGGGCCGGCAAAAGAGATCATATGAATTCTCCATTTCCTACAGGGTTTGGATATCTGCTGGATATTGAATTTGTTTAAATTAGGATAATTCCCCCCACATTCTTGAAAGTTTGGTTAATATTAGATATATTTCGAGACGAGATTTTTTCCAAGGAAGACAATGAATATTGATAAAGACCTGCTTTCGATTCAAGAAGCAAGAGACCTCTCAAGAATAGCCAAATCGGCTCAGATGGAATTTAAACACTATTCACAGTCACAGGTTGACAGAATAGTAAAAGCGATGGCAGATGCCGGGTATGCTGCTGCCGAAAAGCTTGCAAAGATGGCATGTGAAGAGAGTGGTTTTGGCAAGGTGGAAGATAAAATTATTAAAAACCAGTTTGCGACCAAAAATGTATGGGATTCGATTAAAGACCTCAAATCTTGTGGAGTTATCGAGAGTCTTGCAAATGGAAAAGTTTTAAAAATTGCTGAACCTATGGGAGTGGTGGCCGCACTTGTGCCTTCTACCAATCCAACATCAACGGCAATGTTTAAAGCTATAATTTCGTTAAAATGCAGAAATGCTATGGTGGCATCTCCACATCCAAGAACAACAAAATCCACTGTGGAAGCGCTCAGAATTTTAGCTGCAGCAGCAGAAAAAGAAGGTGCCCCAAAAGGTTTGATTCAATGCCTGACAAACCCCACGATTGAGGGAACAGAAGCATTGATGCGTGATAAAAATATTGCAGTTATCCTTGCAACCGGAAGCACACCGATGGTTAAGGCAGCATACAGTTCGGGTACACCGGCCTATGGAGTTGGCGCAGGAAATGTTCCGGCATTTATTGAACGGTCGGCAAACATCAAAAAAGCTGTGCTTGATATAGTATATGGCACCACATTTGACAACGGTACGTTATGTTCATCAGAGCAGGCTATGATTGTTGACTCATCGATTCGTGAAGAGGTGATCAGAGAAGCGAAAGCCACGGGATGTTATTTTGTCAATGCCGACGAAAAGAAAAAGCTCGCCGGTGCAATTTTGACCAATGGAAGAATAAATCCTGAAATAGTGGGAAAACCAGCCGTGTGGATTGCTCAATATGCCGGGTTCTCAGTGCCTGAAAATATTAAGGTGCTTGTTGCCGAATGTGGGGAAGTTGGTAAGTCAGAGGCTCTCTCTTATGAAAAACTTTCACCAATTCTCGCTTTTTACACAGTTGATGGATGGCTTGAAGGCTGCCACAAATGTATTGATCTGTTAAATTTTGGCGGAGTTGGTCACACGATGGTGATTCACTCAAACGATTCTGAAATTATCATGAAATTTGCACTTGAAAAACCCGCTTTCAGAATCCTCTGCAACACGGTTTCTTCGATTGGTGCGGTTGGATATACCACAGCCTTAACCCCCTCATTAACTTTAGGTCCCGGAACCTGGGGTGGATCGATCATTTCTGAAAATGTCTCCGCAAAACATCTCATGAACATAAAACATCTTGCATTTGAAGTAAATCCAATCAATCATGGAAATTCACTTTCAAGCATGGGTGAGAGTATAACCCGTTCTCAAAGTTTTTTAAACGAGATTGAAGACCGTTTAAGAGCCCGTGCAGGCAACCCTGTGATCAATCAGGAATATTCTTCCACCAGACCTGTTGAAAAAAAACAGGAGCAGCCTAAAAAACAGGAAGAGGAACCAAAAACACTTTCAAATGCAGAGATTCAGAAATTAATCGACGAATTTAAGTTCTAAAAATGTTTGTTTATTCGGGCTCTCTCCACATCCACTCAAAATTTTCTGACGGTTCAGGTGAAGTCCGTGAAATTGCAAATCTCGCAAATGAATCGGGACTTGATTTTATTATTCTCACCGACCACAATACACTTCGGGCAAAAGATGAAGGATACGGGGGTTTTTATGGTAAAACCCTGTTGTTGATCGGGTGTGAAATTAATGACAAAGAGAATAAAAACCACTACATTGCCCTGGGAATAGATAAACCTTTTTCAACCAGAATGCCTGCATCCAAATATGTGAAAGCTGTAAAAGATGCCGGGGGTATCGGATTTTTGGCGCATCCACACGAGAAAAGGGATTCGATGGAGGAACATCCGCCATATCCCTGGACTGAGTGGGAGATTGAGGATTTTACCGGAATTGAAATTTGGAATCACATGTCGGAGTGGATGGAAAACCTGACTGAACAAAACAAATATCAGTCGTTTGTGCATCCCCTTAAAACCATCGAAAAACCCGCCCAGGAAACTCTTGATGTTTGGGACAATCTAAATCAAAGGCGGAAGGTGACTGCCATTGGTGGAATTGACGCCCATGCCCACCGCGTAAATCTGCTTGGATTTTTTGAAGTGGAGGTTTTTCCGTATAAAGTTCTCTTCAAATCGATCAGAACTTATGTGCTTTTAAAAGAAAGAATCTATCCCACTGAAGACCCGGTCTTAATTAAAAAGTATGAAGATGCAATTCTGGAAGCCCTGAGAGAGGGAAGAAGTTTTATTGCAAACTATTATCATGGTGATGCAACAGGATTTAAGTTCTTCGCAGAAGCAGCCGGGAATGTCTATAACATGGGTGACACTGTTCCTGCCGAAGGGAAAATCAACCTCAGAGTGTTGGTTCCCACTCATTTTGCACAGATGAAATTGATTTATAATGGAAAAGTGATCGATGAAACAACAGGGAGTGACATCGAATTTGTAGTTACAGAAAAGGGAGTTTACAGAATTGAAGTTTATCACGAAGGAAAAGGATGGATATTCTCGAATCATATTCGTGTAGGAATTTAACAAAATAACGGTTATCTTTGGTATTGCAAAAATTTAGAATTTAGAAAGGTTAATAATGGCCAAACCTATCAGTAAGTTCAAATCAAAAGAAGTGAAAAAAGAAGGTTCAGTTGAGCTCTATTATCGTGCACTTGGATGGTTTGAAGAGAATAAAAAGTTGGTTTATGGCGGAATCGCTGTATTTGTGGTGATTATCGCTGCAGTTGTATTTTATGGAATAAACAAAAAAGAAAACAATATTGCTGCGGGAACCGCATTGACAAAAATTATGCCCGTTTATGAATCGGGTGCCTATCTCCAGGCTATCGACGGCGATCCGGCCAAAAAAATATCCGGATTGAAAAAAATCTCTGAAGATTTTTCAGGTACAGAAAATGGCGAGGCAGCAAAAATTTATCTTGCCAATGCTCTATCATACCTTGGAAAAACTGAAGAAGCATTTAAGTATTATGATGATTATTCTGGTGGTAATCCAATTTTCTCAGCAGCCGCTGAATATGGTAAAGCCGGTTATTACGAAGTAAAAAAAGAACTTGAAAAAGCAGCCGATGGATATGAAAAAGCAGCTTCGCTTTCGAAAGAAAATCCAATGAATGCTCAATATCTTTTGAATGCGGCAATTGTTTATATTGAAATGGACAAAAAAGATAAAGCAAAAGACATCCTTATCTCTTTAAAATCGGATTATTCAAAATCTTATGTGATAAAAGATGTTGATCGTTATATGGCTTTAGTGGATTAAGGTTCGAGATGAAAAAAGATGCACTTGTATTTGCCGCACACCCAGACGATGCTGAACTTTCGATGGGTGGCACCATAGCCAAAATGGCGGCTCATGGTCTTAAAGTGGGTATAATCGATTGTACTAAAGGTGAGTTGGGAACGAGAGGTTCCGCTGAAATCAGACAACATGAGGCAATCCAGGCCGGAGTTATTCTGAAAGCAGATTTTAGAGATAATCTTAACATACCTGACGGGCAGATAGAAGTTAATCGCGAAAACCTTCTGAAATTTTTGTATCAAATCAGAAAATATAAACCAAAGGTTATCTTCGCTCCCTATTTTAACGACCGTCATCCTGATCATATTGCTGTGAGTACACTGGCAAAACAGGCATATTTTTATTCAGGTGTTGGTAAGATACAGACGCATGACAATGGTCATGTACAACACTCTTACAGGCCTTCGGCATTGTATTATTATATGCAAACTTACGAGTTTCAACCTTCTTTTATAGTGGACATAACAGACCATTTTGAAGATAAAATGAAATCTGTTTTTGCTTTTTCCAGTCAGTTTTTTGATCCAAAAAACAAAGAACCCGAGACTTTTATTAGTAAACCGGGATTTGTTGAATACATCAAATCACGCTCACAAGTGTATGGATTTAAGATTGGGAAAGATTATGGAGAACCGTTTCTCTGTGAAGAAGCCATAGAGCTTGATATAATTTCAAAGCTCAAGCATCATTAGAAATTAAAAAGGCTGTCCAAATTTGGGCAGCCTTTTTTCTTTTAAGGGGGTCTGTTTTAATCAACAAATGATTATCAGGAGTACATTCTTTCGATTTCTTCCTGATATTTATGTTCAACAATTTTTCTTCTTATTTTCATAGACGGTGTCATTTCACCATCTTCAATAGTGAATGCCCTCTCCATCAAAGCGAATTTTCTCACCTTTTCATAACTTGAAAGAGCTTTTTGTATGTTTACTATCTCCTTCTCATAGAGCTGGATAATTTCTTTCTTTTTGATCAGATCGGGAATATCCACATACTCAACATGATTAGCGGCTGCAAAATCTTTTAGTGCATCATAGTCAGGGACAATAAGAGCACTCAAAAAAGTCCGCTTGTCACCAATAAGAACAAATTGTTCGATATACTTATTTGCGAGGAAGAGGTTTTCAATCGGAGTAGGTGCAACATATTTACCACCTGAGGTTTTGAAGAGATTTTTCTTCCTGTCAGTGATAAGAAGGAAACCTTCATCATCTATATAACCAATATCGCCGGTATGGAGCCAGCCATTTTTGATTGTCTCGGCGGTATCAGCAGGAAGTTTATAATATCCCTGCATGATATTAGGACCTTTGGCGAGTATTTCACCATCAGGAGCTTCCGGATATTCTTTTAATATTTTTACCTGGACACCCGGAACCACTTTTCCGACAGAACCAAATTTATACGCCTCAAATCTGTTACATGCAATAACGGGTGAGGATTCGGTTAATCCATAACCTTCAATTATCAAGATGCCGAGAGCTTCAAAAAATTCTCCAAGATGTTTTGGAAGTGCCGCACCACCGGAGACAAAGAATTTTAATCTTCCACCGGTTCTCTCCCTGATCTTTTTAAGAACAAGAGTGTCGGCGACCTTATGTTTTAACTTAAGCGTTGTGCCAATTTTACCGGCTTTTTTAGCTTTAACATAATCTTTACCAATCTGCAAACCCCAATGGAATATCTTTTGTTTCTTTTCGGGACCTGCTTCAACTGTCTTCATAACACGCGAATAAAACCTTTCAAACAATCGGGGTACTGCTGTCATAAGAGTGGGGCGCACTTCAACCATGTTTTGAGGAACGGTTTCAATACTTTGGGCAAAAGCAACCTGAGACCCTGAGGCGAGACCAAGATAAAAGCCTGCCATTCTTTCAAAAATATGGCAAAGTGGCAGAAATGATAAAAACACCTCTTTGCTTGTAACAGGGAGAATATCAAGACATGCAATAACATTCGACACAATGTTGTTATGTGTTAATAAAACACCTTTTGGTTCACCCGTCGTGCCTGAAGTGTAAATTATTGTGCAAAGATCATACTCTTTCACAGATTCATTTAACTCGGCAAACATTCCGGGATTAAACTTCATGTGCTCTTCACCCATTTTTTTAAGCTGGGTAAGAGAATAGAGTCCTGTGATAGAAGTGTCTGCATCTTTTTCGTTAAAAACTACAATATTCTCAACCGTGGGGCATTCACCCTTAACCTTCAGAAATTTAGAAAGGAGAAGTTTGTTTGAAACCACAACAGTTTTAGACTCAGAGTTATTGATTATAAATCCGATATCCTTTGGTGTCAGTGAGGGATAGAGTGGAACATCAACGGCACCAATTCCAACGATCGAGAAATCGATCATCATCCATTCGGGACGGTTTTCTGCCAGAATCACAACTTTATCACCCTCTTTAACTCCAAGGGAGAGGAGACCATGAGCAGAGAGTTCAACATCCTTTTTAAACTGTTGATATGTGATATCAACATATAACTTGTCAACCTTGTGTTTTAGCATCACCTTTGAGGGGTCTTTGCCATAATCATCAACAAGGATTCTAAAAAGTTCGGGAATAGTTTTAAAATGTTTTGATGGTCCCATCAACTTCTTCTGCCTCACAATTTATTGAAGTTTTTGTCACGAATTATTATTGTAAAAATACAAAAAATAATTCATTAATTATTCCTAAAATCGACCTTCATTATGTATATCTTGTTATCTGTGCCTGTAAACAGGATTGTTCCATCCTGAGTAGCTGATGGATATTTTGCAGGCGTGTCAAAATCATTTGTTACTATGCCGGATTCGGTGCCATCAAACTTACTTACAACTATATCGCTGTTTAAAAGACGATAGCCATCATCCTCAGTGATCATGTATGAAAAATAGTTGTCGTTTATCCAGGAGGGGTATTCAGTTTTTGGAAAATTAAATTCTTTACCCGACTCAAAATCAAAAATATATATCCCTTTTCCGGCGGAATGGATGGCAAGTTTTTTGCCCGATGGTGACCATTCCGCAAAAAGGACATTTTCGATCAATTTAATCTGTTCACTAACACCACTTCCCAAACTTCCGGAACGATCATTTAAGATTACTTTTCCGTTTGAGATGTAGAAACTTACATCATTTTGACTCTCCGATTGTCTTATAATCGAGAGTTCTCCATCTTTACCCTCGGTTGAAATGCCGTTACCTTTGATTGAATAAAAAGAAAGATTGTTGGAAGCAGGGTCAAGAGTCGCCAGCTTCTGAGAAGTGGAACCGAGAATGTATTCAAAAAGTGAAACTGACTTTGTGTTTCCGCCGCCTGTTTCATTTACTTTGAAGATAAATCTGTCACCTGCTGGATTCCATCTCATGCCCCAACCGGCACCGGGTGTTTCTTTGGTTATCAGTTGTGAAGCTTTGGTGGGGATTTCCACAAGTTCAATTCGTGAAAAACCTTTTTGTGTAATTAAAGCGTATTTCCCGTTTGGAGAAATTTTAGCCAGAGCATATAATTCATCTCCGGTGGTAAATGGCACGGGTGCCATTGTAATGGAAATACCCTGTCCCAGGATGAGAGAGGTTGATAATATGGTTATAAATAGTAGTTTTTTCATTTCAATTTCCGGATTTATTTAAGAAGAAGTATCTTTTGAACAGAATTAACATTTGCGCCCGACACATGAATAAAGTATGTGCCTGACGGGTAGGAGTTCATATCAACCCTGTAGAGGTGAGAACCTTTCTGCATAAATCCCTCGTTTACTGTCATCAATTCTCTTCCAAGAATGTCAAAAAGTTTTATTTGATAAATGCCGTCCTCAACAAGACCAACTGTCAGGTTTGTTGAAGGATTAAACGGATTTGGATGGACCGACATCGAAAATGTGGTTGGCACCAACTCATTACCAAGATCATCAATTGAAGTAGCACCTGTGAAAAAGTTCATAATTTTTTCGACCATTAATTTTCTTTTGGCGGCATCACCAATGGTTTCCACAGTAAATGCAACAAAAACAAGTTTTCCGGGGTTGGTCCCGCTTGGGAAAGTACCGTCGAAAGCAACCGCCGCAGCTTGTGTGGAGTTGTAATTCATTATAACACTACTTCCGTTTGCGGCTGTAATTACATCGGGCCAGTCTTCTGGATATGTTTGTCCAAAGGTTACAGAAACACCATCAAAGATGGAAAGGGGAGCCCCGGTTGCTGATGGTGTATTGGGTGTTGGATTATCAGCACCATAAGCAGCTTTAAAAAACTGGTTAAAAAATTCTTTATCAGCGGCTGTACCACGGGAATCAAGATCCCAGGCAACTTCAGAACCTGTCACAAATAACTTTCCACCATTCTGGAGGTATTCTTTTACCATCGTTTGTTCGGTGGTGGAAAAAGTTTCATCTACTGTAGATTCATCTCCCAACAGCCAAAACAGATACTTAAAAGGTTTAATCTGTGAAGACGATGTAATTGCAGTGTTGGCAACAGTCGAAAATCTTCTGGGAAGTTGTGCCAGGGCTTCACCATAATATGAGGTAAAGTTGTGGTAAGGTTGTTGCCAGCTCCCTGAGCCGCCATATCTGTTAAAACCATCCACCAATAGAACCTGATCTCCAATAGTTGAAGCAAGAGCACCATAAACTTTTGAAATATATGGACTTTCTCCAAAAAGATTTTTTGCTTTAAGAGCTACATAATATGTTTCACCGGAGGTAAGTCCTGTTAGGGTATGTGTGGTCACATTTCCGGCAAGAGATTTAAATGGTGCTCCGGTAGGCGGTGTGCCATTTTCTGAAAGATAAATCAGAATGGAATCAACCAATCCCGATGGCTGTTCCCATTTTAAATTTAGTGCACCATCCGAACCTGTTACGGATAAAAGTTTAACCGGTGGTGGTGCATCTGCAGAACCACTCAGAAGATTTTTTTTGTTGATCTTCCCTGCAACTACCGTAACAGTTGTATTGGTAGTATCCAGATTGGAATAGACAGATATTGGGTATGTTCCTGGGGCAAGGGAGTCAAATCTGTAGAATCCATTTCCGAGTGTATCAACATTATAAGTTTTGCCTAATGATGTAAGAACAACCTGAACACCTTTAACGGGATTTCCTGAAGAGAGATTGGTTACCAATCCAACCAAACTGCCATGAGCGGGGAGAGGCTTTTTGTAATATTTAAGGTAAGAAAGATATTGTGCCTCTGCTTCTGTTTTGAGGTAATCAAGATTTGCAAGTCTTAAAATTTCAGCAGGAAAATCAAAAAATGATCCCTCACTTAAAACACCGGGCATATTTAGATTATTTAATACACCGAGATTATATCCGAGAAAACAATAATCACCTCTTGGGTAACCAACGGTTGTTTGAAGTCCCGCAAACAGTTCGGCAGCCATATAGATTGCCATACTGTCCGCTTGTCCGGGCCATTGTGGATTTCCATTAGGACAGATTGTATTGTTAAGTTGTTCAAACAACACGAGGGAATAGTTACTGGTTCCCGTGAATGCATTATGGTGAATCGAGTGAAAAAAATCGACATTGTTATTGTTGGCAACTGCTTCTCTTTCAGAAAGAGTTATACATGCACCAAGTGAATCAAAATCACCTCTTGTTGAAAAAACCGTTGCGCCGTCCCTTTGAAGCATCTGTTTAAGATATGGCATTACAATGTGATTCATCCATGCTTCGTAACGCTTCGTTTCGGGTTCGCAGGTGGCTCCATGTGGACTTCCGTGTCCCGGATCAAGAGCAAACTTCATTCCGGTAAAGTTCTGTGACAGGGTTGTTAATGTAAAAACCAACAGAAAAAACAATAAAGAACTGTATCTCATTCGATGTACCTTTTATACAAATATCAATCCATAAACTTACATAAAAGGGGATTAATATCAAAGATATAAAGGTTCATTTTTGATTCTCCGCTACTTCGATTCTCCTTTACATTTAAACAAAAAAAAAGGCTGCCCGTTTCCGAACAGCCTTTTTATAAAAAAGTAGTAATGTTTTATTTCAGATATGTCATTTTTCTTGTTAGTGTCTGATTTGCCATTTTAATTTTGTAAAGATAAACTCCTGATTGCAATGAAGAAGCATTGAATCTGATTCTATAATTACCGGCTGCTTGATATTCATCAACAAGAACCGCAACTTCAACACCAAGCAGATTGTAAACAGAAAGTCTTACCTGTCCGGGATTTGGCAAATGGTAACTGATATTGGTTTCAGGATTAAACGGATTAGGATAATTCTGTTCCAAAACAAATGTTTTAGGGTTGTCTCCGTTACCTTTTTGATTGGAGACTTTATTGTCAACCTTCGAGGCCGACATTCCGGCAGTTAAAAGAACCACCGAGATAAGTATAAGTGTCAAAAATCTTTTCATATTAAACCTCTGTTGATTGTATCGTTTTCGTTATTAATGATACAATAATTGTGCCAAAGTAAAATCTAATGTATAAATCGCCTTTTAAGTTTATTAGACGTTGTTTTTCTTCAATAAGTTTCGGACAGTGAATCAAATATTATACACCTGTCCAAGAATGTGTACTAAGTACATTACAAATATAATATATAAACTTTATCTTATGCAAAATAATTCCATAAATGGATAATAAATGTGACAAATGTGAAATATGTCGGATGATTGTTGGCAGGGGAGGTCTGATGATTATTTCAAATAGCCTGTTCATCAAGGGATGAGGGAGTAATTAAAAATTTATTGGTATTTTTGGACTCCGATTACAATACAATTTGGAACATAAAAAATTGAAAATTATTGATTTAAGAAGTGATACAGTTACAAAGCCGTCTCAGGAAATGAGGAAGGCAATGTATGAGGCAGAAGTTGGGGATGATGTCTTTAATGAAGACCCGACAGTTAATGAATTCCAGGAGTATGCAGCAGATTTATTGGGTTTTGAAGCTGCGCTGTTTGTCTTAAGTGGCGTAATGGGGAATCAACTATGCCTGAAAACACACACACACCCGCATGATGAAGTAATTTGTGACGCTGAATCACATATATTTTACTACGAATCAGGTTCACCCGCCGTTTTGAGCGGACTTCAGTTATTTCCTGTATTTACCCCCGACGGTATCTTGACTCCCGAAGCAGTAACGCCTGCAATCAGACCCATTGAAGCATATTATATGCCCAGGACAAAAGTTTTGGCTGTTGAAAACACCCATAACCGGAGGATGGGAAAGGTGTATCCACTTGATAAATTGGATGAATTGAGGGATTTTGCAAAGGAAAAGGGGATAAAATTCCATCTTGACGGGGCAAGAGTTTGGAATGCTGCCGTGAAACTTGGAGTGGAGCCAAAATCCATAACATCAAAGTTTGATTCTGTTTCCTGTTGTCTTTCAAAAGGACTTGGGGCTCCAATTGGTTCAGTAATCGCGGGAAATAAAAATTTTATTAAAGAGGCATTTAGATTTCGAAAAGCCTGGGGTGGAGGAACAAGACAGCTGGGGGTTCTTGCCGCTGCCGGAATGTATGCTCTTAAAAATAATATTTCGCGTTTGGCGGATGATCATGCAAATGCATCTCTGCTTGCAGAAGAAATTGCCAACATGCCTCAATTTGAGATTGATTCCACAAAGGTAGAGACAAATATTCTCATTTTCAAACACAACAGAAAATCGCCTGCGGAAATAATTTCAGAATGTGAATCACTGGGTTTACGATTCAGTCCGGGTCCCATTGGTACAGTAAGAGCGATAACCCATCTTGATGTGGATAAAAACGATGTGATTGAAGCGGTTAAAATCCTAAAGGGAATTTAAGATGTTTGAACACAACGGTGAAAAATTTTATCATCTGACCAAAATTAAAGTCAGATTTCAAGAAGTTGATATGCTGGGTGTTTGTAATAATGCAGTATATGTCTCTTATTTTGAACAGTCGCGACTTGAGTATGTTAAAGAGGCGGGGCTAATTCCGCCAGGAGGGCTTTTTTCTGATGGTTACAATTTTTTTATGGTCAGAAATGAGATTAACTATCGAAAACATTCCCGTTACGACGATGAATTATACATTTATTCAAGAATTTCGTTCATTCGCAATTCGTCATATGGATTTGAACACATAATAATAAATGCCGCAACGGGAGATTTGATTGTTGACGGGTCGGGGGTAATCGCTCAAGTTGATCAAACCACGGGCAAATCATTTCCGTTGTCTGATGAATTTGTGAAAAAAGTTGAATTATTTGAACACCGGATATTTGACAGGAATCTTAAAACATGAAAAGATTGGTTTTTGATATTGAAACGGTTGGATTGCCCTGGGAAAGTCTTGCACCAAGTCAGCAGGAATATCTCCTCAGAGACGCTGAAAAAGAGAAAACTCAGAAGGATAAAGAGAAAAAACAAGAGGAATTAAAAGAGTGGAGAGCTCTTTATCCATTCACCTCAAAAGTTGTTGTTATCGGGATGTATTACATCGAACAACAAAAAGGATATGTCTATTTTGAGAGTGAAACTGAGGAAGTATGGCAATCAGAAGAGACAGGATTTTATTATAAGGGATTGCCTGAAAAAGAGATTTTGCAGAAATTTTGGGAGTTTGCTTCAAAAGTTGATCAGCTTGTCACTTTTAATGGAAGGGGATTTGATGTACCGTTCCTGATGTTAAGATCAGCAATGCTCGGAATAAAACCTTCAAAAAATTTGATGGGGAACAGATTCGACAGTAAAATGCACCTTGATCTGCTTGAGCAATTGTCATTTTATGGAGGATTTCGGAAGTTTAATCTCGATTTTTATTGCCACGGTTTTGGGATAAAAACTCCAAAATCGAAAGATGTCTCCGGAGCAGAGGTTAAGACCATGTATGAGGAGGGAAGAATCAAAGAAATTGCTGAATATTGTGGCAGAGATATTTATGCCACTTATCAGTTGTATGAAATCTGGAAAGAGTTTTTAGAATAGCTGTGTGTTAAGAATCAGAAGTAAACGACTAATAAAATGATTTTGTGAATTCAATTTAAATTGGAAAGAGAATGAAAGAACCGGAAGTAACTCTAACACTCGCGATGGAACATGGTCTGACAGCCGCAGAATTTGATGAAATAATCAAACGATTGGGCAGGGTGCCAAATTTCACAGAACTTGGTATTTACAGTGTTATGTGGAGTGAACATTGCAGTTACAAAAATTCGATTAAACTTCTGAAAACACTTCCACGAAGCGGTGGTCGTCTTCTTGTTGGGGCAGGTGAAGAAAATGCCGGTCTTGTTGATATTGGAGATGGACTCGCCATTGCATTTAAAATTGAAAGTCATAATCACCCCTCAGCAGTTGAACCATACCAGGGGGCTGCAACGGGAGTTGGTGGGATCCTTCGTGATATTTTTACCATGGGTGCAAGACCAATTGCTGCGTTAAATTCGTTAAGATTTGGATCGTTGAGTGATGACAGAACAAGATTCCTTTTTAACGGTGTGGTGGAAGGGATAGCAGATTACGGGAACTGTTTTGGAGTGCCCACAGTTGGAGGAGAGGTTTATTTTGATGAGTGTTATCAGGAAAATCCACTTGTAAATGCGATGGCAGTTGGAATTGTAAAACATGGAATGACCGCCTCAGCCACTGCAGAGGGTGAAGGTAATCCTGTTATCATTGTTGGTTCTTCGACGGGTAGAGATGGTATTCACGGGGCAACATTTGCATCGGAGGAGATTTCTGAAAAAAGTGAGGCAAAAAGACCTTCTGTGCAGGTTGGAGATCCGTTTACCGAGAAACTTCTGCTTGAGGCAACACTCGAGGTGATAAGAAAAGGTTATATTGTAGGTATTCAGGATATGGGAGCTGCAGGAATTTCCTGTTCGACCACTGAAATGAGCGCGAAGGGGAATCACGGAATGGAGATCAATCTTGACAAAGTGCCACTTCGTGAGACGGGGATGACAGCTTATGAGATAATGCTTTCCGAAAGTCAGGAACGGATGCTCGTAGTTGCCAAAAAAGAATTTGAAAAAGAGATTAAAGAAGTATTTGAAAAATGGGACCTGCATTGTGAAACAATTGGAGTAGTAACAAAAGACAGAAAAGTTAAAATAAATTATCAGGGTGCCTTAAAAGCCGATCTTGATCCTTATGATTTGGTTCTTGGCGGGGGAGCTCCTCAATATGATCGTGAGACAAAACGACCTGCATACCTTGATGAGACGAACAAGTTTGATAAAAACACATTGCCTGTTCCTTCAGATTTAAAATCTGCAGTCTTAAAAGTTTTATCGTCACCTGTTATTGCGTCAAAAAAGTGGGTTTACAGGCAGTATGACAGTATGGTCAGAACAAACACAGTGTTGGGACCGGGAATGAGTGATGCAGCTGTGTTGTATATTAAAGAGACAAATAAAGCAATTGCTGTTAAAACTGATTGTAATTCAAGATTCGTTTATCTTGATCCTTATGAAGGAGGAAAATCGGCTGTGGCTGAAGCTGCGAGAAATGTTGTATGCACCGGAGCTGTTCCACTCGCAATCACAAACTGCCTGAACTTTGGAAATCCATATAAGCCTGAAATCTACTGGCAATTCACTGAAGCAGTCAGGGGTATGGGTGATGCATGCAGATTTTTTGAAACTCCCGTAACCGGGGGGAATGTTTCGTTCTACAATGAAGCCCCAACCTCTGCCGTTTACCCGACACCTGTAATTGGAATGTTGGGGTTGATTGAGGATCGTAACCATATCACAGGCATGCAGTTTAGGAACGAAGGTGATTTGATTGTTGTTGCAGGCGAAGATTTTGAAGAAATCGGTGGATCGGAATATCTAAAGGTGATTCATGGAGCGGTTACCGGAAACCCGCCTCTTTGCGATCTGGCAAAAGAGAAAAAGCTTCAGGAGTTTACACTTGCCGTTATAAAAGAGGGCATTGTAGTTTCTGCACACGACATTTCGGAGGGTGGATTTGTCACTGCAATAATAGAATCCTGTATCTGTGAACCTGACCAGGCGATTGGTGCAGAAGTTGAGATTAAGGGGAATCGTGAAGACTTTGCATTCTTCTCAGAGACACAGGGAAGAATAATTTTTTCAATCAGTCCTGAATCTTTATCACAATTTCAGGTACTGGCAGATAAATACGGCGTACCTGTTAAAATTGTGGGAAAAACGGGAGGAACCGCTGTTAAAATAAATAGAATGGAATTTAAATTAAACGAGCTGAAAGACAAATATTATGGCACTATTCCGGAGATTATGGCATAGAACTCTGGGCCCGCTCTTTTCCAATCTGGGAAAGATCATGGATGGAGAGTTCGTTTTTGAGCCGGGGTTGTTTAAAAATCCTTCAACCTGGAAGCGGGTGACACAACTCTATAGTGTATATGTTAACTGGATTCTGAAATTTATCGACAGATTCGACTCTCATCATGTGTTCCTTTTTTCGGGTGCTCTATCGTTTTCATTGTTTATGTGCATTATTCCGATGACATTAATCATGTTTTTTATCCTCGGTAATTTTTTGTCGTCTGTTGAATTTGTTGGAAGAATCAATACTTTTATTGATGCAATTATTCCTTACGAGAGTTATGCGGAATTTGCTAAAACGATGATAAGTGGCAGGATAGAAGAACTTGTTGAATACCGTAATGTTGCGGGAATAGTGGGTTCCGGTGCATTATTATTTGCGGCATCAGGTTTTTTTGCGAGTATAAGGACTGTTCTGCACAAGGTTTTTGATGTTCCTGAGCAAAGAAATATCATAATCTCAAAATTGTTCGATTTCCTTCTGATTCTTATAATGATTGTGGTGTTTTTTGCGGTATTTTTACTAATACCTGCATTAACGATTGTTCAAAGAGTCGCAATGGAACTCCCTTTTCTGGGTATTCTTGATTCGGTGTTTCTAAAAGATACTTTCACACTTGGTATCTCGTTCATCCTCATTTTCCTGTTGTTCTACTTCTTTTATAGAGTGGTACCCTCGAAAAAGATCAGAAAAGTATCCCTGTTGGTAGGTGCACTAATCGCTGCCGGCTTGTGGATTATGGCAAAATTTGCTTTTGGGTATTACCTGGATAATATCGCATCATTTGGTCAAATATATGGAACTTACTCCCTGTTAATCGTGATAGCTGTCTGGTTATATTATACAAATATTGTATTCATTGTAGGGGCTGAACTCGCAAGACTTTACGATGAAAATATAGCAGTGAAGGAAAAAATAAAGGGATCACGCTGGATGGATCGTCTAAGGAATTGGCTTGATGATCAAAACGAGACTAAATTATGAAATTTTGACGAATATATCGGTTTTGTCACAGATTGAATTTGCGGAGATAAAAGGGTTTTATTATATTAAAAAGTTATTCTAAAAAAGTTTACGCTCAACTTGGAGTTTGATAGATTTATGAAATTTGATTGGTCAAAATATAAAGGAAAATCGGTACATGTAACCATGTTGGAAAACTATGGTTTGGTTGCTGATACATTTTCGAATACACCTGTTTACGAAATAGTATTCAAAATGGGAAAATTGGAAGAAGCTTATGAAGATGGCTTACTCTTGAAAAATGAAAGAGAAACCGGTGAATCGGTTAAAATCTTTATCCCTTACAGCTCAATCAAGTGTGCTGAAATTCAGGAGCAATAGCGACAACCACTTCGCACTATTGAATTACAAGGGAGTGATCATCATTTATTTATTAATGAAATGATCCGCCCCGTGTTAAATATATTCCCCACAATTCGAATTTTTTCCGGATATCGACTTATTGAGATCAATAACGACATATCCGGCAATTCTTTAATGCACCACCACAACATTAATTCAAGATAAACATGAAAAAAATAAAAATCGGCGTGATTGGTACGGGCCATTTGGGCAATCTGCACGCAAAAATGTTAAAAAATATTGAAACAGCAGAGCTCACCGGTGTATATGATGCAGCTAATGAGAAAGCTGAAACATGCGCTAAGGAGCATGGAATTAAAGTTTATAACACAATTGATGATTTGATTCAAGCAAATGATGCGGTTTCTATCGCAGTGACCACAACCGCACATTATGAAGTTGCGGCACATTGTCTTGACAAAGGGCTCGATGTATTTATCGAAAAACCTGTTACTGCAACAATTGAAGAAGCTGAAAAATTGGTTGCTCTCGCAAAATCAAAAGGTAAGTTGATCCAGGTCGGTCACATCGAACGATTTAATCCTGCCATTCTTGCGATCGACAAATATCAGATTGAACCTAAATTCATACAAACTGACCGGCTTGCACAATTTAATCCACGCGGAACCGATGTTGCTGTTGTGTTGGATCTGATGATTCATGACATAGATATCATCTTAAGTCTCGTTAAGAGCGAAGTTTGCAAAGTTGACGCAAGTGGTATTGCTGTGGTTTCTCCAACTGAAGACATTGCAAATTGTAGAATCGAATTTGAAAATGGTGCTGTTGCTGTTGTTACTGCGAGCAGGATTTCTCAGAAAAAGATGAGAAAGATGAGACTTTTTCAAAAAGATAACTATATTACTCTTGATTTTGTAACCGGAACCACCGAAATTTACAGGTTGGTTTCTCCCGGAGAACCGACGGGTACAGCATTCTCTTTTGGGCTTATTGGTGTTGGTGATAATGCAAAAAGTGTTGTTTATGAACAAGCTGAAGCGCCCAAAGTTAATGCTTTGGAATATGAACTGTCACTATTTATAAAAGCTGTTGCTGAACGGACAACTCCCGTTGTTTCGGGCGAAGATGGTCTTAGAGCTCTGAAGGTTGCTAACATGATTATTCAGAAAATTGAAGAATCTGTCAAGAAAATTGAAATGAACAGCGGTACTGAATAGTATAAATGAATCGTAGTCTCCTATTTCTTTTTTTTCTTTTGTTTTTTGCCGCTCTAAATACAAATGGAGCGGTTCGCCGAATTGTGTTTTCTCCCAACGATACCATCCCTTCTCGTGTTGATTCACTTCTTGTGTCCCTCAACGATTCTATTGTAAATCCTGATTCACTAGGATTGCCACTTGATTCACTATCCAAAAAAGATTCAGTGGTGAAGGGTGACATAGACACTTTAATTTATGCATCAGCTACAGATTCCATACTGTTTTTTACGAAACAAAAACGAATTGAGATATATAATGATGCAAATGTAAAGTACAGAACAACGGAGTTGAAAAGTGGCAAAATAATAGTTTACCTGGAGACTTCAAATTTGGACGCATTTGCCACCGAGAGTGACAGTGCCGGTTTTATTGTCAAAAAACAGAAGCCTGAATTGGTTGATGGAAAAGACAAATATTACGGTGAAGTAATGAAATACAACTTCAAGACGAAGAAGGGTTACATTACATACGCATCCACCGACAATCAGGAGGCTTCTTACTCGGGCGTGAAAATCAAAAAAATGGATGATAAAAACTATTTTGTTGAGAGAGGCTTTTACACAACTTGTGATCACGATCCACCACATTATGGCTTTGTCTGCACTCAAATGAAAGTTATTCCGGATGAACAATTAATTGGTAAATGGATATGGCTGACATTTGGTGGTGTTCCGTTTCCGATCCCTTTGCCTTTTGCTGTAATACCTTTACAGAAGGGGAGAAGATCCGGACTGCTGGCTCCTGCATTTGGCAGTAGAGAGGGGTATGGCAGGTATCTCTCCCGTTTTGGATATTATTGGGCAATTAACGATTATCTTGATTTAACAGTGACGGGCGATTATTACACCAGAGGTGGCTGGGGATTAAACGGAAGTTTCAGATATGCAAAAAGGTACGATTTTACCGGATATGTTGAAGCAGGTTATTCGAATTTGACGAGGGGAGAGGATACCGACCCGGATAAGTCGCTCGAAAAAAACTGGCGCTTAAGGATGGTTCATAATCAGCCACTTACGCCCGACTCGCGAATTGATGCAAATATTGAATTTGTTTCGAGCGACTATATCCGTCAAAACAGTTCAAATTATAACGATCTTTTGAGAAATAACATCTACTCAAATATCACTTATTTCCAAAATTTCGAAAATCTTGGAGCCGGCTTAAGTATTAATTACAGCCGGGAGCAGGAACTTGAAAGCGGGAACATCAGTGAGGTTTTGCCAAATATTGCATTTACAAAATCGGTGTTTTATCCCTTTAGAAGTGATGATATTACAAATGAACAAGCCTGGTATGAAAAACTTGGCGTCAGTTATTCAGGGCAATTTCAAAATAACCGCAAAAACATCCTGGGTGTTCTTGATGCAAGAGGTGGTTTTAAACACAACATCAGTTTGTCAGTTTCACCAAAAATTGGTTATATCAATTTTACACCCAATTTTTCATATCAGGAACTGTGGTATAACAAACAGATTGATAGAACATCAATTTATGTTCCCGGTCCAATCGGATCAAACACGATGAATTCCTACCAGTACTCTATCATGGCAACAAATGCACTGACAGACTCTATTGTTACAAACGATGTGGACAAGCTTGGCTTTGTAAGAACTTTTAGAGTTGGAGTATCTGCGACAACAAAATTGTATGGTATGTTTCCAGTGGATGCTCTCGGAATTGCTGCACTTCGTCATACTGTCATTCCTACTTTAAGTTACGATTTTCAACCCGATTTTGCTGCCGATGGATGGGGGTATTTCAACTCTTATACAGATGTGCTGGGAAAACAAGTAAAATACAGCAAATATGAACGGGAAATATTTGGAGGTGCCTCGATGGGTGAACAGCAAAATTTGAGACTTGGGATATCAAATATTTTTGAGATAAAAACAAAACCCGACCTGACAGACACCACATCGAAAGAGAAGAAAATTCAGCTTCTCAACTTTAATGCAGCGATGTCTTATAATTTTGCCGCCGACAGTTTAAAACTTTCAAATCTTTTCCTCGATTACAGGACGCAGATTCTGGATTTTTTAAGTCTTTCCGGTTCAGCAGTTTTTAGTCCCTATGTCTGGGATGAAAACGGCAGGGAGTTGAATAAATTTCTTATAAATGAGGGAGAAGGTTTTGTTCGGTTAAGAAACTTTAACTTTTCAGCCTCGGCTATTCTAATAGCAGATAAATCAAAAGAGGCCGGTACCACTGATTCGGCAGCTATTCAAGAGAAAGTGTATTACCAAAACAGAAATTATCAGGGTTTATATGCAGATGTTGACCCTGATTTTTCGATTCCCTGGTCTCTTAATCTTTCGTTTAATTACAACGAAAATCGAGTTACACCAATTCAGGTATTAAAATACACAACCTTAAGAGCTGATCTAAACTTTAATCTTACCAAATATTGGAAGTTTTCACTGGGGGGAAGTTACGATTTTGAAAATAAAGAGTTTGCCGCACCTCAGATAGTTGTCAGTCGTGATTTGCACTGCTGGATTATGAATTTTATATGGAATCCGATTGGAACATACACAGGTTACCGATTTGAGATAAAAGTGAAAGCACCACAGTTGCAGGATCTTAAACTTGAAAAATCGGATAACTTCTTTAGTGGCAGGAGATAAGGGGATGCGCTGCTATCCAACACATCCCTCGAAGGAAAATTGATTATTTGTAGTTGACGAACTGTACGGGAAAGGCGAAATCTTTGTCCTTTACGAGCTGTTGGACAGCCTGGAGGTCGTCAATTTTGGAAGCAGTAACCCTCACCTGTTCATCCTGAATCTGGGCACTTACTTTTAATTTCGATTCTTTAATCAGTTTCGTGATCTCTTTTGCATCCTCTTTTGAAATTCCACTTCTAAGATCAATCTTTTGTCTTAAAGAACCTCCGGAAGCCGGTTCAGGTTCGTTCATTTTAAGAACCTTAATCGACATTCCTCTCCGAATAAATTTGGTCTGCAGAATATCGACACTTTGCGACAGAGAATAATCATCTTTGGTGTGGATTGAGATGCTTTTATCTTTTTTGGAAAGTTCGATTGTGGTATGCGATTCTTTCAGATCATACCGCTGGATTATCTCTTTCAGAGCCTGGTTGACAGCATTGTCAACTTCCTGAAAATCCACCTCTGAGACTATGTCGAATGAATGATTTGATGCCATATTTTTTTGTTTCCTGTTAATGGTCGGGGTGGAGGGATTTGAACTCTCGACCTCGTCGTCCCGAACGACGCGCGCTAACCGGGCTGCGCTACACCCCGAAAATACTGATTCCAAATATAATTAATCCCGATTAATTAAAAAAATAAAGCAACCCTGTTCCTTATAAAGAGAGTGGAATTAGGTTATTACTTTATATAAATCTGTTAATACATTTATCCTAAAGGGTTAAGTTGATGTGACCTGCCAACATTTCCAAAAAAAATGTTTGTATCGATTATTTATTTTATTACATTACATGGTTGAATTGCTAAAAATAGGAAAATACGCATATGAAAAAGCTGTTGTTAGGGACAACTCTGTTGTTTTTATTAGGTTCCCTCAATTTGAGCGCTCAGGTTTATACTGATCAATGGCGCTTTGGCTTGGGAGTAGGATATCCTCGACTCGTAGGTACGGATGCAGGTGGCGCAGAATTTAATGTAGGTGGCTACGCGAGTATTCAGCTTGACCTGTCAGAGCATGTCGGTTTGCGCATGAAGCCTTTTTATACCCATCTTGAGTCACAGTCTGCTATGAAAAGCACGACTGATCTTTTTGGAGCAGGCTTTACTTTAAATTATTATTTTGTTCCGGAACAAACATTTTCTCCTTACCTCAGTTTGGGATTTGCCGGATTTCTTCAGCAGATAAATAAACCTGTTGATGGTAAAGAAGAACTTATACCTGAGTATTCCACTGATCTTGGATTTGGTTTTGTTGTAAAAAACCTGATCGCAAAGAATTGGGATCTCAATGCAGAAATTACCTATCACTCAGTAACCAACGACCGTTTGGACGGAACAAATGGACCAATCGGTGGGATGCTCGGTGGAAGACGCGACAGTTACATGAATTTTCAATTGGGTGTTCTTTATAATTTCGGATTTGGACCAACAAGCAAATATTTTGCCGGTTATGATCCCAAAGACAAAGAATTACCATTGATCGAAAGATACCCTGTTTATAAAAACAGCTGGAAGTGGGGCGTTGGTCTCATCTATCCAAGATTTGCCGGTACCGATGAATTGGGCAAAGAAGGCGGATTTGGTGGATATCTTGAAATCGGAAAAGTTTTTAATGAATATGTAACAATGAGATTTAAACCTTCATTTATTCAGATGAAAGGTTCGGCTAAAGATCAGAGCACTCAAATGATCAATGGTCAGATTGATGTACTCTACAAGTTTTTACCATATGAACCTGTCTCGCCATATATTGGTATGGGCGGAAGTGCTTATATGTATGCAGTGAACAAACCCACAACAACTTCTATCAAAGATGGTGAATGGCAATTCGACTATGGGTTTAATTTATTGCTCGGTGCCGATTGGAAGTTGTTTCATGAGAGTTACTCAATCACAACCGAAGTTGCATACAATACAGTATCACATGACAGACTTGATGGTAATATTGCCATGTCATCACCTGTTGGTGGTTTCCTTGGTGGTCCTTACGACAGTTACATGACATTCAGTGTTGGTCTTAACATGTATTTGGATCGTGGCGACAAAGCTGATGGCCCAACATTGTATGGTGGTGTAAAAGATGATGGAAAAGCCAAGGATAAAGATCCTAAAAAAGATGATCCCCAGGTTAAATATGATCCTGTTGATTATGCCAAAATCGAAGAAATTGTTAAAAAATATCAGTCCGATCCGGTTGATTACAATAAGATTGAAGACATGATTAAACAATATTCCGGAAAAGATCAGACACAGAGTTGGGTTCTTTACGGCGTTAACTTCGATTTTGCAAAAGCTGATCTTCGTCCCGAATCATATCCGATTCTTAACCATGCTTCACAAATTCTATTAGCCAATCCGGGAATGAGAATTGAAGTTGGCGGGCACACTGATGCAGTAGGAAATGATGCAAGCAACATTAGTCTTTCTGAAAAGAGAGCACAGGCTGTCATGAATTTCTTGATAGAGAAAGGTGTTGATTCATCCAGACTAACCGCTAGAGGTTATGGTTCATCATCTCCTGTTGCAGACAATGGTACTGCAGAAGGTCGTGCAATGAACAGACGCGTTGAGTTTAAGGTTCTAAACTAATCAGACCTTACAAGTATTAAAGAAAAACGGCTGTCCGATTATCGGACAGCCGTTTTTGTTTTAAATTGATACCAAGCCGTAATGACATTGAAGAGATTCCGGTTTTCAATCAAATCAACCGGAGGATTTATATCCACCTTGAATATCCGGCTCTGATTTCCTTTTGGACTGAGCAGTTCTCAGCCAAACAATAATCTGACAATAAACACTGCAGCAAGGAGTCCAACAACATCTGCAATAAGGCCCGCGGGAAGCGCATGACGGGTTCTTTTAATACTAACAGACCCGAAGTACACTGCGAGTACATAAAATGTTGTTTCTGTGCTTCCAAAAAATGTGGAGACCATTAACCCGAGTAATGAGTCGGGTCCGTGGGTTTTTATTATTTCAGTCATAATTGCGATAGATCCACTTCCCGAAAGGGGCCTCATCAACGCCATTGGAAGAGCTTCAGCGGGCATCCCAACAAGATTTGTGATGGGTGAAAGGCTCCAAACCAGGATATCCATACCACCACTTGCCCTAAAAATTCCGATCGCAACCAACATTGCAACAAGGTAAGGGATTATTTTGAGAGCAACATTAAATCCGTCTTTTGCCCCTTCGATGAATGTTTCATAAACTTTTACTTTTTTTATTAGTCCCATCAAAACGAAAGTAAAAATGATCAACGGAATCGCGAGGGCAGAAAAGATGTCGATTACAGATTTTAAGGAGCCTGTGTCAATTCCGAGTGAAGAGATATTTACAGTGCCTGAAACAAAAAGATAGATAATAAGAGCAAGCACAGGAACCACAAAAATTGCTTTTTTCCCAACCGTTTTCAGGAATTTAAGTCCTTCTTCTCTGTTAAGGGAAAACTTCTCGAGTGTTTTCACAGCTATTAATCCCGCTGTTGTTGCACAAGCAGACGCAAAAAGGGATGTACCGATAATAACTGCGGGCTGTGTACTTCCGGCTGCAGCTCTGATAGCAATTGCAGTGGCTGGGATTAAAGTCATCCCGGCGGTATTAATTGCCAGGAAGGTACACATCGCATTTGTAGCAGTACCTTTTTCGGGATTCAACTTATCGAGCTCTTCCATTGCTTTAAGACCAAACGGAGTAGCGGCGTTCGACAATCCCAAAAAATTTGCCGATACATTCATAATGATTGACCCGATTGCCGGGTGATCGTGTGGTACATCGGGGAACAACCTTTTAGTAACCGGCTTTAATGCTACCGCTATGTAATTTATTACACCGGCAGCTTCAGCAATCTTCATAATCCCAAGCCACATAGCCATTATCCCTACCAAACCGAGGGCTATTTCCACTGCAGTTCCGGCGTAGCTGATAGCAGCATTAGTAAGCTCTTTAATTTTTTTCAACGAAACAGATTCAAGTGTTACAATCGCACTTACTTTTTCTCCGTCAATCTTATTGATCAAAACAGTGGCAGTAATATCCTTCTCCTTACCCGAGGCTTTTGCAATCTCTTTAACAATTCCATCTGCGTCATCAGGAATTGAAAACAGGATGCTTGACTCCTTTTTTAATATCTCAGGAGTGAGGAGGATTTCCCCTTTAAGGTTTGAGGAAATTTTAGTGCCAAAATGTTTTGACAGAGTGGTGGAATCAAGCAGAACTTCCAATTTTTGCTCAGTGGACTGATTGGAATCCAACGAAACGACACACTGAATTGGGGTGCCATTACGGTATTTTGAAGTCGCTGTATCAACAGAATCATAAAATACTGCAGAAATAAAGCCAAGAAAAATTAGAACAGCCCAGATATAGTTGAGCATAGGGTTATATCCTTTTAGTTTACTTCGGGAGTTAAGAGAAGTTTAAATGGCAAATTACTCAGGCCTGCCTTGTTCGAAAAAATGACTTTTACCCCGGTCTCTCTTTTGTAGGCATCACCGAGATCGACAGTTAAAATATTTTTATCGAGTGAAAAAGAGTCTTCTGATAAAAGAGTTTTGTTGCAAAAGATTTTAATTGTGTGTCGTAAAACCGGTTGTTTCGAATTGATTTCCAACTTTAGCTGCATATTCCCTTTTTTTGTCGTTTTATTTTTTAATGAGACAGTTGGGGGAGTTGCACGAAAATATTTACCAATTCCTTTGTAGATGCCCCATGCTTCAGTCATATTATACATGGTATCGGCCAACCTTAATTCTTCATTGAGATTGGTAAAAAAAGTACATTCAACGAGAACTGCCGGAATATTTATATTCCTCAAAACAGAGAAACCGTCTCCGGGATAGATCAGATAGTCGGAGATTGTTCCGTCAAAAGAGGCGAGCCCGGCGGGGGTTCCGGTGTTAAATGCCAGGTCTCTGTTGATGTATCTTGCCAGGTCTCTGTTTGAAGGATGGTGTTCATAATCATCTTCAGTTGCATGATAGTAGGTTGAAGCATAATTTGTGAACCGGTCGGAGGGTTTTCCGGGAGCATTATGATGGATCGAGATAAAATAGTCTGCATCAGTTTTGTTTGCAATATTTGTTCTTTCCTTGAGTTCCACAGTTTGATCTTTTTCGCGTGACATATAGACAATTGCGCCCGATCTCTGAAGAAAATCTCTGAGATACAAAGAAACTTTTAGGTTGATATCCGCTTCGGTAACCAATCCATTGGGGCTTTTATTCTTCCTGTCGTCACCACCGTGACCGGGATCGAGAAAAAATTTTTTACCCTTTAGTGCGGGAGAATAGAAGACAAATGCTGAATCCTTCAAAGCCTCACTCGTTAATTCCGGAGGAACATCAAACAATTTACAGGATGAAGAAGTATCCGGAGTAATTGTTGTGCAACCGGTGAAGAACAAGCCCGGGACGGCAAACACTACCAGGATTAACGAAGATAAAGTTCTGTTCACAAAACGAAGAGAACCGTTTCCAAATGGTGAACAGGACATATACATTTTACTTGTTAGGAAGTTCATGGTACAAAACATCTGTTATTATTGATACTAAATTTACATTTATGACAATGTCCGGTATTTCTAAAAAAACCGGAATTTGAAATTGTTGATCTTAGGGTATCAACAAAAGTATTAAGTTTATCTTCTGTTTGGGAAACAGAATTTCGGGATACAATTCTAACTATTGATTCATCGTAATTATCTATTGATATCAAACGAAGTTCAAAAGAATTAATATTGGAGTAGATTCGTGAAGTAAGGAAAGCGTAAAAATCGAGCTGGGCAGAATATCTCTCCATAACATCCTCCAAATTTTTACCCGTCTTATAATCAATTATGATGATTCTATCTTCTAATATAATAATCTTGTCAATCACACCCATCAGATAAAAGGAACCATATCGAAGAAAAATTTCGAATTCATTGTGTGATGTGGTGAAATTCTCAATTTCTTTTGCTTGTTTGGATGACAAATATTTTTCAAGCTTATGAGTAACTATTTTTAGAATCTGATTTTTATCCACTCCAATGTCCAGGTTATTCAGAAAATAATCCTCAACTAATTCTTTTAGGAGTTTTTCAGAGAACAGCGTTGAGTCCATCTTTGCAAGATAATCGTGTATTATCGAACCTGTTACAGCACCAAAACTGCTCCTCTTTGAAGTAGAATCATCTCCTTCGGCAACTGCCAGTGAAGTATCTTCCACAAGATATTCCTCATCTGTGCTTGTTGGCTGGTCAGTTGGAATCAGTTTTGCAAAGTTTGAAATGTTTGCCACACCGGATATATAGTTCAAATAGTATTTAAACGGACACTCGAGAAAAGTTATAAATTTGGAGGCTGTAATAATCTCGTCAGAATAAAGTTTTGAAATACTTTCGGGACGGATGTGGAAATCTTTTTGAAAATTTGAGGCCGGTCTTGCGTCAAAATAAGTCTCTTCGGGATCAAACTCTGAAATAAAATTTACATTAAGATCAAAATTCTCAGCCACATTTTCAACAACTTTACCGTTTTCGTTTTTTGCGATTTTCATGTTACTTATTTGGAAAGTAAGGTCGCTTTCCGGAATCAGATCCAGATTTAGAGATTGAAATAACATCTCAAGGAAAGATTTCTTTCGGGGTTTATCGTCTGTGACAGTTCCACAAATAATAAGATTGTTTGCCGCTCTTGTAATTGCAACATAGAGAACCCGTTTTGCCTCTTCAATTGAAACTTGTTTCCTCCAATACTCGGCAAGTCGAAAATGTAAACTCTCTTTACTTTTATAAAAAATGTCTTCTGTTTCAGGTACTTTAAATATCAAACCAAGTTCTTTGTTCACAGAAAGCGTATTTTCATTTTGAGTTGCGGTTGAAAAAGCAGGGTCTCCGGCGGCAAAAATATAAACGGTGGTAAACTCCAGACCTTTCGACTGGTGGATCGTCATTATTTTAACGCTCTTTTCGTCGAGGGCAAGTGGTGCCTGAGTTTCATCCTCTTCGATTGAGATCAAACCTGAGAGATACTCATTGTAGTCGAAGACAGAGTTAAAAGTGGATTCTTCAAATTCAATGGCTTGTGATAAAATCTTACGAATATTTGCGAGATATTGTTTTCCGTTTGGACGGTTTTGAATCACTGAAAGGTATGGAGTTTTACTCAGCATAAAATCGATTATTGCATAAGGTTTGGATTCCAGAGATAAGCTTTTCAGATGTGTTAAAAGCTTATATGTTGTCGAAAAACGGTTCCCTTGATCATTTGCGATTATGCCAAGTTTGGAGAAAACAGTTGTTCCCGGCAGCTGAGAAATTGTTATCAGGTCTTCATCAGAAAGTGAGAAAAATGGAGATCTGAGGAGAGAATAAAGTGTAAAGTCATCTTCTGGATCAGTGATAAAACGGAAAATCAATGAGATGTCCTGCACAACCTGATGTTGATAAAATCTTTTACCTCCCATAAGTTCATAAGGAATATTTGCGTCAGAAAGGGCTTTTTCGAGGAAAACAAAATCGTCCCTTTTTCGTGTTAAAATAGCAACTGTAAGTTTCTCTTCACCCTCGTTGTTTATTTCACAGATATCTCGAAAATGGTTGTGAAGGTGAGAAACCAACAGTTTTGCCTCTTTCTCATCAGGGGATAAAGGTGATTTTACTTCGATAACTTCGCCATCAGATTTATTTTTAGTGGTGCCCGTCTCTCGATTTATCAAAAAGGATATTTCACTTTTTTGATACTTTTTATTGATGTCAAAAAAAGTTGTATCCTCATAGTCAACTGCACTTGTCAGGAGTCGTTTTTTTGTAAATTGTTCTTCCGAACCGTCAAAAATTGGATTGTATGTTGAAAAAATGGAAGGGAAAATCGTGTTTACAAATGCAGTTAACTCCTTTGAGAGTCGGAATGTATGTTCCAAAATAACAGAATTGCCGGAGTTATCTGCTATCTTTTTAGCAGTTTTATTAAACACATTTAAGTCAGCATCGCGGAATCCATAAATGCTTTGTTTTTTATCGCCGACAACATAGAGGTTTCCTGCCGCCAAATCCCCCAAAATTGGAAGAAAAATTGCAAACTGTAAATCGTTGGTATCCTGATATTCATCAATCATGATGTATTTAAACTTCCCTGTTACATTTTTTCTGATAGTTTCTTTAGTCAGCAGCCCGGCGGTTAAGATTAACATATCTTCAAAATCGATACAATTAATTCTCTGTTTGGCTTTGTTAAATTCATCTGCAACCAATTTATAGGTTTCGCATAGCAATTGAGAGTATTCGGAGGATCGAACAAGCAGGTTATTTTCAAAATTGAGATCAAATTCTTCCTCTGAAAAAAACAAACCAGCAAGATTTTCGTTGATCGATCTATATTCAAATTCAGCCTCGGGTCTTAGAGATTTTGATATTTTTGGAGTCAAATACTGCTTGTTTCGAAGTTCAATTCGCCCTTTTGATTTGGTATTGATGGTATGAACAAAATTAACGATGTTAATATATTTTTCGAGGAAACCTGACGCAGAATGATAGAGATCAAGATGTAATCGCCCTTTCTCAGCTATCGGTGAACCAGATTGCTCAAGAATAAAATTGTTTAACTCTTCAAGTTTGGAAATCTGAAAATCGAGATTAGCGAAGAGTATCGAAGTAAATTCTTCAATTTTGTCGAGACTGTATTTAAAAATCGCAGCTGAATCAGGATTTCCCTGAAAATTATTCAGCCAGGTCATCATCCTTTTCCGGTTTCGAATCATTTCTGCCTGTGCTCTTTTAAAATTGTCTGTCCCCTTAAAAAGTCTGATCACTCTTTTAATCACAGGATTTAACTCCGGATCGGCAAGTGAATCATTTATTACCGTATCAATAGAATCGTTTAACAGGTTTTCGGCCGCTCTCTTATCCACAAGTGTGAACCCGGGATCAATCCCTGCCTCTACTGCATATTCCTTTAGTATCCCGGAACAAAAAGAATGAATTGTTGAGATATTTGAGTTAATCAGGTCTTTGATCAGATTGTTTATTCTATTTTTTAGGGCGATATCTTCGGTTGCGGCATACAAGGAAGTGAGTTCAGTGCGTATTTTAGCATACAATTCAGAGGCAGCTTTATCGGTGAAAGTAATGGCGGCAAGGTCGTTAACTTTCACATTTTCATTAATGAGAGCATCAACAAATCTACCGGCAAGTACTCTGGTTTTGCCTGAGCCCGCATTTGCGGTTACGAGAATATGATTATCGAGTGCTGAAGCTAATTTCTGCTGATTGGTAAGGGTTGACATTCCTTGGTCCTCAAGATGTTAAAAGTATTATCTGATTGTGGAAAATGACAAAAAAGTTACAATAGATAAAATTAATTGATAAAAAACCGCTATAAATTTACTGAATCATGTAAAACAGGAAAAGTGATTTTAAAATGTGCTCCGGGTTTTTTGTCAAGCAGTTCAATTGAACCACCTGCCGATTCTACAAATCTTCGAGTCAGTTTTAGTCCCAATCCGGTTCCGGTGGCTTTAGTCGTAAAATTGATTTCAAAAATCTTATCACGATTTTCGGCAGAAATTCCTTTTCCGTTATCAGCTACAATCAGTTCATAATTATTATCAACGAGGTTGAGTGACAAACTGACTGACGAGGCTCCCGCTTGAACAGCATTTCTAATGAGATTTATAACCGACCTTTTAAAGAATGATTCATCACCTTTAATAATGGCATCAGTTAAAGAAGTTGAGAAGTTTAATCTGGTTGGTGATCCGGTGTAGAGATCTTTTACTTCCGAAATCAGAGAAACAATTTCAATTTTGTGAGGCTCAAATCCGGGCATTTTTGCAAATTTGGAAAACTCGGATGCCGTTTGGTTGAGTATTTCAATCTGTTTTAAAAGTGAATTAAGAATTTTTTCTGTAAGGGCAGGTAAATCGCGAGCATTGTCCTTTTGAGCTGAAAGCAGATGCTGCACACTTAATTTCATAGGAGTTAAAGGGTTTTTAACTTCGTGAGCGACCTGTTTTGCCATCTCTTTCCAGGCAGCTTCTCTTTCAAGGAGAGCGATTTCATCCTGATTCTTCCGTAATTCATCTGTCATATATTTGAATCCACGGATCAGCTCGCCGATTTCACCCCTGCTTGTCGAAGAAATTTCATATTCGAAGTTTCCGAGTGCCACAGAATTTGCCGCTCGTGTCAATTTTATTATCGGTGATGAAATCCTTCCCGAAAGAGCAGTTGCAAAAAGTGTTGTCAGGATTATTGCAAGTGAATAGACTCCAAAAAGAAAGACATCAAACTCGAGCATTGAGAGTGATTGTTCATCTCTGTCGGAGATGTCATTCACCAATACTGAATAAACATCATTGCCGGTGACCCAGGATCGTGAGAGAGAATAGTATCTGTATTTATCAATCGATTGCGCAAGAAAAACATCTTTTAGAGAGACAACTCCTGAGACTGACGCCGGCAGCAGGGACAGGGTCGGAATGAGGGGGGCTCTCAATTCGTTTGAAGATATCTTATATTCCATTCCATTTTTAAAAAGTATAAATGGAATTCCCATCGGGAGAGGGGATGAAGAAGATGAATCCCTGCCTTGAATCATCTGCTTCACTTTTTCGGATCTTGATTTGAGTGTCAGGTAACGGTTTTTCTCATCTGCAGCTGCCTGATTGTCACGGTTGAAGATTCCAAGTGCAAGAATTGGAATGGTTGAGATAACCAGAAAACTTGCGGTGAGTTGGAATCTGAACCGGTAAAAATTTGAAGTGATAATTTTAATTTTAAGCAGGATAAAGATAACAAGCAATGAAAAAATGAAAATGGAATGAAGAAAAAAGAGCTTGAAAAAATTAAACAGTATTCTAACCGGGTCTTTATCTTTTAATATCAGTATTGTCAGTTGTTCACTTTCATCAAGTAGAGAAAATGAGAAAAACACACTTGCTTCTGATCCGTCAACCACTGTTCTAAACATCTCTTCAGAAAGCCCGGTTGAGACCTTTTGATTAATAGAATTTAATACCCTTTCAGGTAATTGCAATTCACCAAAATTCCCCTGTGGGGAGTTGTCACTGAACTTAAATATCGACATTCTTCTCAGATCGATGATATCATTAACGGGGTTGGCATCAGGACGGAGGAACTCAGGAATTCCGGCTCCGGGCACCTGGAAATCCCTCCTTAAAATTGAGACAACCGTAAAAAAGCCTGTGGAATCGTCCATTGAAACAGGAATGACGCCAGAGATTATACTTCCATCTGCAATCTCTTTTTCTCTTATGCTGATATCAGTAATTGTTGGGTCAGGAGTATCTTCAAAATCGTTTAATGCCGGAATGCCAAACGGGGAAAAAATGTCTATCTTATCCTTGCCTCTGTAAATAGTTATCTTACAGGGAAACACCTCGCCATTCAGAATGCTTCCTGACCAGATTCTAAACGCCATACCCTGAAGTTCTTTTTCTCCCGATGAAGTATTAAACTGCTGTTTTAGAGCAACAGATAACGATTGTTGTACCAAAAATCTCATAAAAGTGGTAGTTGGCCTGTTTATTTCAAGTGCAATCTTTTTAAGCGAGTCTTTTTCGAGGTCCTCATTAAACTTACTCAAAAGAATTATTGAAGCTACAGAAGCAGCCAGAGATATAATCAAAAAATTGAGAACTATCGATGACCTGTTTTTCCTGAAGGTAATCACTGAAATCAGAAGGGCAATCATCAACAATAAAGAGGGAAGTGCAGGAATTAACTCGCTATCCTGGGTGGCGAAATAGACTATAAAGGTAGCTCCCGGGACTATCCACCCGGCAAGGTTTATAACTCTGAACTTAAATTTCCTTGAATCTTCACCGGTAAATTTTTCAAACAGATTAATCCAGGATTCAATTAACCGGTATAATATCAAAGTTGCGAGAGCAATTAAAGTAAAAGAGGCAAGTACGATGGATACATTCATCAATGTTACATCTTTACCGGGGATAATGGAATCTCCAAGGAAATAACGAAGTGAGCTGTCATAAACGATGCTTCGTTGGATCGCAGCGAGCGCTCTAACGGTTAGAATCAGACCGGCGGTTCCCGTGATGATTGAAAAAATCAATCTTAAAGTTGATGTATGGGTATTTGCAAAATTTTTATAGTGATTAAAAATAACAAACACAGCGAACATCGCACCAAGAAATGCGGTTATAAGTAGATTCACCGGCGATTTTGCAACCCCAAAACCAAAAGGTGATGAATAATTTGCAGGGTTATCGAAGACCCCCAAACCGAGAAGTTTTCCTGCATCAAATTCAAGTAAAAATATTCTGACCAACACAATCACAATTAACAAGAAGAGATCAACTACGATTGGCGGCAGATAAAAACTTTTGATTGAAGATGCTTTTAAAGTGATATAAAATGAGATAAGGCGAAAATAGACAGCTGACATCAGAAGGGTTATTGAAGTTAAAAAGAGTAATAACCTTGTTAATGTTGTTGCAATTGATGTTGTTTCCACCGGATTTTGCGGGAAGGAGAGACGAACCGAGAACAATTGTTGGTTTTTATCTGAAAATACAAGGGTATTTGACGGGTCATCTTTCTCTCCTGAAAAAGTAATATCAACATTAAATTCTTTTTTAAGTTCGTCAAAAAGTGCTTCGTTCAGATTATACTGATTTTTAAGGGTATAATTTTTTTCGAGAACCGCAGCAGAAATTAAAAAACATTGATTGTTCTTTATTTTAACCTGCTTGATGGAACAAAGCCATGAAAAAATCGCATTTCTTTTTATAAACAGTTTCTGCTGCCGGGTCGAATTAAATTCATCTGAACTGATTTCGGATAAAAGTGAGTAGCCGGCAATAAAATTCATTGAAGAGTCGTAAACCGCAGATGAAAAGTAATTATCGCCCGTTTCTCTTGTAATGGCACCGACACCCCATTTTTGAATATTCTCTATCAGTTTATTCTGAAATATTTCTATTTCACGGGTTTCAACAACAAACCTGTCGTTAATTTGTTGTCTGATTTCATCAATTTGAGATTTGTCGAGTTTACCAGGTTTAGAGTCGGGTAGTGGAGATGAAAGAATAATGAGAAGTGCAAATAAAAAGCCGGAAGACAGCAACGACGCAGTCTTCCGGTGTGTTTTTAGAAAACTTATAACGGAGGCAAAACTTAGTTTACCGTTAGTTGAGTTACCCTCCAAAAATTACTCTCATATTGAAGGGTGATATAAACAATGGCATGTTCTCTTTTTCCATTCGACTCATAGATAAGCCCGCCGGTGGCTACCGGGTCCTTCTTTCCACCTGTTTGTGAAAAGCTGAAATTAACGGGATCAAAAGATTTAAAAAAGTCTTTCAAAATATAAAAAGATTGGTTACTGCTAAAATAACCAGAAACACCATTAGGCAGGCTTATATATGAATTTTCTGATAAATATTTTGAAAATTTGGAAGGGTCTCCATGTTTTAACCCGTTTTCCAGATCGAAGAATACTTCTGAGGGTTCAGGTATGCTTCTAAAATTTTTGGATTTATCTGTGAGGTTGGAAACCTGAGCTCCTGCCGTTAGAGACAGGAGCCAGATTATTAGAGTTATTTTAAGATACTTTTTCATTTTGTTGCAGCTTTTTTTTTATCAGGTTTCAGATTATTGAACTCTTGAGAGTTTTCTTTGACCTTTGGCAATAACCGGTTTCAACTGTGGTTCACCTTCTACTGTTTGATAAGCCCAATCAAATACAAGTCTGTCTGCTGTTATTGTTTTCACTCTTATCTTTGCGAAGGTGTTATCCCACAGCCAGAGTACATATGTTCTTCCGGGTACTGCCTTAACAGTTTTGTTAGGTGCCCAACCTGATTCAGGTGCAAAAGCGATGTCATAGATGTCTCTTGTGCTTCCCATATCCTGGATGTCGGTGTCATCAAAAACTGAGAGGTAGTAGATTCCATCAACTTTTTCAAAGAACACATCGGCATCCTGTGAGTTCCATGCTACAGTTCTGTATCCCGAGAAGTCGTATCCTGACGATGCAGGGAAAGCAGTTGCTTCGTTAAGAACTTTGCCAAATCCTTCAGGTCTTGGAACAGCATAAGCATAATCGTAGCTAAGATCTGATTCATTCCCGTTATAATCATAGGCAGTTACTGCGTAGAAGTATTTACTCCCATTGTGAACACCATAGTCATCATATTGTGTACCGTAAACTGTTGCTATGTAATCATATCTTCCGTTGAAAGAAGATGATGAATAAACCCTGTAACCTTTTACATCAGAGTCGGGACTGTGATCCCAGATCACTGTGGCAACTCCGTCGCCGTTAAATATTTCTACATTTCTAGGTGCCTGTGGTGCTCTGTCATCGTAAATTGGATCGACAAAAGAATCTGTTCTCCATCTGCATCCTGTTATCAGCAATACTGTTGCCGAAAATAATATAAATAATGTTGTCTTTTTCATGGTATAGCCTCTTGTTAAAAGTTTCTGAACTATATGTATCAATAAGTGTGCCAAAAAAAAGATTGTGATTTCATTAAAAAAAGGGGAGGCGAGGAGATGTGATTGTACAGAAATTTGAACAGATGTATAATTTAGAGTAAAAAAAGGCAGCCGGTGGAGATTCCGGCTGCCCTTATGAATATTATCCGGAAACCTGCGAGAGCACTAATTTACCTTTATTAAAGATTGCTACAGGGGCTCCTTTTAGAGTGTGTCCATCAAAAGGTGAGTTGCGTGATTTGGATTTAAATCCTGCGACTCTCACTTTGTATTCTTTTTCAGGATCAAAGATGGTAAGGTTGGCTTTTTCACCCTCCCGAATAACGGGGACCGGTATTCCAAGAATGTTCCTTGGGTTTACCACAAGTTTTTCGACTATCTGTGGAATTGACAGAACACCCTGATGATACAGGTTGTTGAGTGTTAGTCCAAGAGTGGTTTCGAGTCCGAGTATTCCGTTAGGGGCATATTCAAATTCCATCTCCTTCTCTTCAATCGAATGTGGAGCATGATCGGAGGCGATACAATCGATTGTACCATCTCTAAGACCTTCAATCATGGCAGCTACATCATCTTTGGTTCTTAGAGGGGGATTCATTTTGAAGTTTGTATCATAATCAGCGAGAGAATCATCAGTTAAAGTGAAGTGATGTGGAGTTACCTCTGCAGTAACTTTTATCCCTTTTGCTTTTCCTTCTCTTACAAGTTGCACAGCTTTTGCTGTAGAGATGTGAGCTATATGGACCTTTGCTCCGGTATATTCAGCCATCATGATATCTCGTGCAACTGTTAATTCCTCGGCAATAGGAGGGATGGCGGTTAAACCAAACCTGGTAGAATTAAAACCTTCATTCATCGATCCGCCTGCCATCGATTCATCTTCGCAGTGTTCTATAACAGGAGCATTATACATGGAAGCATACTCCATTACTCTTCTGAGAATTCCTGCGGTTTTGATCGCAACTCCATCATCTGAGAAGGCAACCGCACCGGCTTCCACCAGTTCACCAATGGGTGCAAGAACTTCACCTTTTCTTTCGATTGTAGCGGCACCGATGGGATAAACATCAACCGGAGTTTTTTCCGATTTGGTAATAATCGATTCTATTATCTCAGCGGCATCAGCAGCCGGGTCGGTGTTTGGCATACTGGCAATTGCTGTAAACCCACCTGCTGCGGCACCCATACATCCTGAAACAACCGTTTCTTCATCTTCTCTTCCCGGTTCTCGCAAATGGACATGAATATCGATAAACCCGGGAGCAGCGATACATCCTGAAAGATCGTGGATATCAACATTCCAGTCGTTTACTTCGATGTCCGTTCCAATTTTTTCGATTAAACCATTGTCTATCAGGATATCAGCCTTTTGATCAATATTTAAAGTTGTATCGATAATCCTGAGATTTTTAAGTAATGTTTGCATTTTTAATTGTCCTCGCCTTGTCTTGTTCCCAAAAGATACAAAATTGCCATTCGAACAGCGACACCGTTGGTAACCTGCTCAAGAATTATTTGATGTTCTCCATCTGCCATTTCCGATGATATTTCGACACCTCGATTGATAGGCCCCGGATGGAGCAGAAGTACATCTTTTTTGTTTTTTTCCATCCTCTCCTTTGTAATACCATAATATTTGTGATACTCACGGGTGGAAGGGAAGGCAGCTCTTGCTTTCCGTTCAAGCTGAATTCTGAGAATATTCAGAACATCATTCTCTTGAATTGCTTCATCAATGTTGTGTATTACTTTAACACCGAGATCACCAATATTTCTTGGGATGAGTGTCGCAGGTCCACACACTGAAACTTCGGCTCCCATTGCCTGTAAGCCAAAAATATTTGAAAGTGCGACCCTTGAATGGGCGATATCTCCAACAATACAAACTTTTAATCCTTCAAGTTTGCCTAATTTCTCACGGATGGAATACATATCCAGCAGAGCTTGTGTAGGATGTTCATGGATACCATCACCGGCATTGATGACCACCGAGTCAGAGATTTTGGTAAGGTATTGTGGAACACCTGCAGAACCATGCCTGACCACAATCATATCAACTTTCATTGCCTCAATGTTGCGGACAGTATCTTTGAAGGTTTCACCTTTCGAGACACTGGAACCGGAAACCGAGAAGTTCACAGAATCTGCAGAGAGTCGTTTTTCAGCAAGTTCAAAAGAAATGCGGGTTCTGGTCGAGTTTTCATAAAAGAGATTTACCACGGTTTTGCCCTGAAGAGTAGGGACTTTTTTGATTGGTCGTTCAAGAACTTGCTTGAACGAAACTGCAGTATCGAGGATTGATTGAATGTCTGAACTGCTTACATTCTCCAAGCCAAGAAGATGTTTAGTTTTTAGCTGCATCGAATTTTTCCGTTTTTAAATTTTAATGGTTACACTTCAACAAGATAAACAGCATCTTCGCCGTCGTGTTCAAGCAATTTTACTCTAACTTCTTCATTAATTGAAGTTGGGATATTTTTCCCGATAATGTCGGCCTTTATTGGGAGCTGGCGATGACCACGATCAACAAGACAACAAAGTTTTATTGTTGCCGGTCTGCCAAAATCCATAATTGCACACAGTGCCGATCTGATCGTTCTTCCCGTATATAAAACATCATCAACGAGAACGATATTTTTATCGGTGATATCAAAAGTGATATTAGATACTGAAACCTCAGGCTGTTTTAGTCTGGTTCGGAAATCATCACGATAAAGAGTAACATCGAGGATACCGAGTGGTACATCAACATTTTCAATGGAGAGAATTTTATCGCGAAGCCGGGTGGCGAGATATTCGCCTCTCGTACGCAATCCCATTATGATGAGATTTTCGGGACCTTTGTTTTTCTCGATGATCTCGTGGGACATACGGGTAATAATACGGAGGAGAGCCTCCTGGTCGAGGATTTTTGCTTTAATGTTCATATAATAAAAAACCTCCAGGCCCAAAGAGCATGGAGGTTCCTTTCAGAATTGTGAAAGATGGGGAAATTTTTGCAGTACATAGAGTTGTGACTCCTTTTCTATTTCGCTGAACAGAATTAAAGGTAATTGATTACCAAATTTACAACAAATGATTATGATTTACAAGGGGAAACAGTTAATTATTTCCGAAAAAGACTCCGATTGTTATTGTCTCGAAGGGAAATAATTTGTAATTTGTAACCTCATTTCTTTCATATCACACAACAAAACAAGGAAACACTAAGTGAAGCGACTCTTACTATCATTTTTTGTAGTATCAGGGTTATTTTTTACAACATTTGCACAGCCTGAATTATCCACCAGGATGCAGCGCGCTTTGCAAAACACCAGTTCGGATGAATACGTAAAAGGTATAATCTTTTTGCGCGATCAGGTTGATGTAATGAAACTCGATGCTGAATTATATAAAAGAAAAGCAACTCCTTCAGAGCGTTCTGAAGCTGTAATCACTGCTCTTGAAACAAAAGCCACCTCAACTCAGAGGAATCTTATAAAGTTTCTTCAAGCAAGAACGGGCGACAGGTCGGTTTTTAATTTTACACAATATTGGATTGTAAATGCAATTGCGGTAGAAGCAAAAAAATCAGTATTTGAAGAGCTGCAGGGAAGTATTGAACTTGTAGCAATCGATCTTGATGCACCCACATATCTTGATGCACCTGTTGCAGTAAGAGGATCCACCGAACCTGAAGGTAAGGAATCCGTTGAACAAGGATTAAAAGTTATCAATGCACATTTGCTTTGGCAGATGGGTATTACCGGTCAGGGAACCCTCGTAATGGGCGAAGACACCGGCGTAAGGCACACTCATGTGGCTATTGCAGCCAGATGGAGAGGGAATTTTGTTCCCGCGAATCAGGCATGGCTCGATCCTGCCGGTGGAACAACAACTCCTTCCGATTGCGACGGTCATGGAACCCACACCGTTGGAACCATGGTTGGAAGATCAGCAACCGGAGATACTGTTGGTGTGGCTCCTGATGCACAATGGATAGCTGCAAAGACCATTTGTAGTGGTAACTCCACATCAAACCACCTTGCTGCATTTCAGTGGGCAACAAATCCTGATGGCAACCCTGCAACCACCACCGATATGCCAATCTCCATTAACAACAGCTGGTATGATCCTGAAACTGTAAATCAGTGCGCAGGTCAGTATGTTCAGTTATTTAACGCAGTTGAAGCAACCGGAATCGCAATTTGTTTCTCGGCCGGAAACAGTGGACCAAACCCTTCAACAATCACAATGCCAAAAAACATTAACACCAATGAAGTGAATGTTTTTGCAATGGCAGCCATCGACGGAGCAGCTTTTGCAGGCGGCAACAATAACCCGATTGCAAGTTTCTCAAGCAGAGGACCTTCCTCATGTGGAGGAACAGGAGCGCTTCTGATTAAACCGGAAGTTTCGGCTCCCGGAGTTAATGTAAGATCTGCATATGGCAGTGGCGACAACTCATATTCGAGCCTTGATGGAACATCAATGGCATCACCTCATGTTGCCGGTGCAATTGCCCTCCTGAAACAGGCTTTCCCTTCACTCACCGGTCACCAGCTTAAGATGGCTCTTTACGAGACAGCAAGAGACCTTGGTACGGCAGGTGAAGATAATAACTATGGAAGAGGATTAATTGATGTTTTTGCAGCGTATTCACTTTTGGCAACAGGACCCGGCTTCCCGAATAATCCTGTCCCTGAAAATGGTGCCGCCGGAATTCAGCTAAATCCATCTCCAACCGTAGCATGGTCAAATCCTGACAGTACAACAAAAACCACTGTATATTTTTCTACAGATATGCAATCAGTTGCAGCAATGAGTCCTGCAGCTATTGTCAGGGCAGGCGCACTTTACACATCATACACCCACGGTTCAACTCTCGCTTATGGAACCACTTATTACTGGAGAGTTAATGTGGTGAATGCTGCAAGTGATTCAACAATCGGCGGCGTTTGGTCGTTTACCACCATTCCACCACCGGCTCCTGTTGCTCCAACTAATGTTGTTGCTTCATGGTCAGGTGCCAACAATCAGGTTACAGTAAACTGGACTGTCCCCACTACAAATGTGAACGGACACGCTATTACTGTAGATTCTTCAGTGGTCTGGATGAATGGTACAGAGAGACTTGGTTCAGTAGCAGGCACAACAGGATCATTTGTAACTGATGGACTTACCACCGGAATTCACTACTTTAGTGTTATTGCTTTCGACAGCAGTTATGGAAGTGCTGAAGGTGTTTCTTCACCTACCGGAATTGGTATCTACGCAAATGTTTACGCAAGAAACAAATATGTTGCAATCCGCGACAATCAATCTGCGGTTGACACCGTTATGGTACCAACGCTCGAAGCAAACATCGTAAAAGTAATTGTAAAACTTGATAATATTCAACACACTTACACCGGAGATTTGGATATCTTCATTAAAGGACCAAATGGTACTGAAGTTGAACTTTCCAGTGACAATGGTGCAGGTGGTGACAACTATATCGGAACAATTTTCGATGATGCTGCCACTACCCTTATAACTGCAGGAACTGCTCCATTTACAGGAACTTATAAACCTGAAGGATTACTTTCAACATTTGCAAACATTGAATCCGGCGGTGCATGGATTCTTAGAGTATTTGATGATGCCGGCTCCGATACAGGTAGCGTAAGAGGCTGGTCATTGACACTAATCACCGGCGCACCAATTCCTGTTGAATTATCATCATTTAATGCTACTTCAAACGGAAATGCAGTAGAACTCGGTTGGATTACTGCAACTGAAACCAATAATCTTGGATTTGAAGTTGAAAGAAAATCCGGCAATGGTAATTTCTCCAAAGTTGGTTTTGTTTCAGGAAAAGGAACTACAACTGAATCAAATTCATATACTTTCATTGACAAAGAACTTGCTGCTGCAAATTACACCTACAGATTAAAACAAATTGATCTGAATGGTGCTTCCAATTTCAGTAACGAAATTGAAGTTAATGTCGAAATGCCTTCTGAATTTGGAATTAGTCAAAACTATCCAAATCCATTCAACCCTTCAACAGTAATCAATTTTGCTCTCCCTGTTGAGGCAAAAGTTACATTGAAAGTATTTGATGCAATTGGACAGGAAGTGGTAACTCTTGTTAATGGTAATACTGCTGCCGGAAATCATTCGGTAAGCTTTGATGCTTCAAAACTGAATAGCGGTCTCTACATTTATACTATTAATGCAGAATCGGTAAGTGGTCAGAAGTTTTCAAAAACGATGAAAATGATGCTTTTGAAGTAAAATTATCATTAAATATTATTAGAGCCGGTAATTCCGGCTCTTTTTTTATGTAATAACACAATAGAAATGACACTGCTAAAAACTCTTTAGAAGTGTCACCAAATATATGAATTAATGTATTAGTTCAAGCAAAGAATTAGGGTAACTGAAGGAGGGCGTAGCCCGACTGAAGTTACCCTAATTCTTTTAAATTTTTTGCCCACCCTTGAATCTGTTATTCTGCCTTCGCCAAGGATGATCTTTGGCTACAGACCTGTTGGTATATCCTTTCTTTTCTGGCTTTCTGCTTAACTCTTTGTAGTCCAACTCCTGACCGTTAAAATAGATATGCATCTCTCCATTTAACCAGCTACTGATCATCACTTCCTGTTTAACTCTTGGTAGTGGAGATTTTCCCAAGAGTAACTGTATGTAGCCTCCTCTCAGGTTTATCGTATTATCATTTCGAACCTGTCTCGTTGTCTTATAACAAAGAATATTTACTAAATCAATTCCCACCGGACTTCTGTGAACATCAGGTACTTCTGAGTTGCTTGCAAACTTTCCGTTATATGTACTTATAAAGCTATCTCTTAGGTATCTGTTGCCTTGTTCTATTGTTGATGCCCCTACTGTTCTTAAAGCCTTTACAAGCCTGTCCTGAAGCGTCCGGTTGTTCCTCTCTACTCTTCCCTTGGCTTGAGGTGATCTCGCGTAAATTACATCTATCCTCAGCTCTTTACAGGCTCTTCCAAAATCAGTCAGTTTTCCCTCCGAATAATATACACTGCCCCTGTCAAGATAAAGGCTCCTGGGGATTCCGTATAGAAGAATATACTCCCATAAAATCGATAATACATCGTAGGTGTTCTCTGATCGTGCAAATTTCATATAAACTCTGCTGGTGGCATCATCTACAAATAACAAAAGCGTACACCTGGCACCCCTGCCTTCAAACCAATCATGATCGCTCCCGTCAAACTGCACCATCTCTCCAAAGAATGTTCTACGCTCCCGTTTTCGCCTGTGCGGTCGCAATTTCCGTATCGATGTCATTATCGATTTTGATCTCATCCATCTGCGAAGTGTCTCATGATTTACTTCGATTCCATGATAGGACAATAACTGTTCAGAGAATAGCGTCGGTCCGTAGTCGTTGTATTGCTGCTTGTACAGCCCCAGTACCTTATCTTTCAGTGACTGCGGATAGCCTCTGTTTGATTCTCGACCTCTGAGACGATGGATTACTCCTTTACTTCCTTCCTCTATCACTCGTGACTTCATTCGGAAAAATTGCCGTCGACTGATCGATAGTAACTCAATTCCCTCTGTACTACTCAACTCTCCTGAGATTACTCTCTTGATTATCGATAATCTGTCTATTTCTCTTTGACTCATTTGAAATATTGTTCCCAATCCTAGGTCTCCTGTTTTTGAAACCTAATTTATCAATTTGAGTGTCATTTCTATCGAGTCGAGACAGTGTCATTTCTATTGTGTTATTACATCCGGCTCTTTTTTTATGTGGATATGTTAGATTTGTGCTTTAATTTTTTTATTTTTATTAGATGAATACCGAAAAACCCCGTCAGCAAAAAATAAATGTTCCATGGTTAAAGCCGTTTGCACTTCTTTTTGCAACAAGCTTTGGAATATATGGAATTGCAAGAGGGATCGACATACTTCTCTATTCGATGGGTTTGAATCCTTTCGGGAATTTCTATAACCGGGAAATTGATGTGTTGTCGAACACTCTCGGCGGGCTTGGGGAAGTTGTGACCGGTGTTCTTGCAATCGAGATAACTGCTCTGGCAATTATCGTTCAATTGGCAGCAAATAAATATTCGTCGGATATTTTTGAATTATTTTTTGATAATCGTATTAATGTAGTAATTCTGTTTACCTACGTTATAACCGCGATTGTAACCGTTCTTGTAGTAAATACTCTGGATTCATCAGAATCAGCGAAGTTTGCCTTCTCAATTTCCTTAACTTTGCTGCTGATTATTTTTAGTTTAGTTATCGTAATACCTCATTTTAATTATGTTTTTCAATTTTTGCGTCCTGATAACTTTCTGCTGTATGTTGAAAATGAAGTGAGGACAGTTCTCGATAGAATAGTCAGGAGCAGACGCAAAGGGAAAAAATATATTGAGAGTGAAAAACTGCTTGTAAATGAAAAAATAAACTTCATTGGTGATGTTGCTATCAACTCAATTATCGCCGGCGACAGAGCAAGTACACTTTTATGTATAAATTCATTAAAAAATGTTTTATCTTACTATATTAAAATTAAAGAAAAATTGCCCGAGGGGTGGGACAGCATAAGTGGCTCGGTATTACTTGATCCCGATTTCTCCAGTTTTGCTCCCTATGTTCTGAATAAAATTGAAGCAAAAAAGATATTTTTGGAGACAAAAGTATTTAAATTGTATGAACTTCTCTTCGACCAAGGGCGAAAGTCGATGAGAGATGTGGTCTCAGGAATCCTTCTTAATGTAGAACTGATATCGTGTGAAGCAATGAAAAACAATGATTCGGGAACATTGCACATGGCATTTCAGTATATGAATACTTTTTTGAGGATAGGAATCAGAGAAAAAGATCCCCGGATCGTTTTCACAACTTTGGAACATTATCGTTTAATAGGCGAAGAAACTTTGAACTACAACTCAAAGTTAACAGAAGATTTATCGTTTTATTTCAAATATTATGGTCATGAATCAACCAAAAACAACGTTCTTTTTATTTTAGAGACAGCCGCATACGATCTTTGCCTCTTAAACGAAAAGGCATATGAGGTGAAGGCTCCAAATCGTGACCGTCTGCTTGAAATATTTTTAACACTTGATCAACCGATTGAGGACAATAAAAGTCAGGAAAGCAAAGAAGAAATGTCGCTGGTTGGGGTGCGTGTAGCACAAATCAGACTTGCAGGGTTCTACCTGTTAAATAACGAAGTAGAGCTTGCACGAAAAATCTTCGACGACCTTAAAGTTGAACCGATTGAGCGGATTCACAAAATCCGAAATATAATATCGAATACTCAGAACGAAGAATTTTGGGAGATAACTCCCCGCGGAATTAACTTTTATTATATGCCACCCGACAGAAGGGATGCTTTAACCACATTTTTCTCATGGTTTGACGAATAATTTCGACAAATTTTGATTTAAATCATGTGGTATGTTAATTATTTTAATTAATTTTTGATAATTCATAAAAAAAGTTGCAATTCTAATAAGATTTCATTAAAATGAGTTCCATAATTTTGATCTCATTTAAAAACTGTTTTTTTTTATTCTTAATTAATCGACAACATCATCATCATCATCATTTTGAGGAGTTAAAATGGCAAGTGGAAAAGTAGTTCACGAACAACCAAAAACTGCTTTTGGCCGGTTTATGGTTTACACCGTTGTATCCAAATATGCAAACAATATACAAGGTTTTGTGTATATGGGAGCAGCTATTCTCATCATCATAGTAGGTCTTAGAGGTTTGGGTGAACTCGCCGGTCAGTTGTCCGCAGTTCCTAAATTTTTATTGGATCACGAGGGAGTAAAGATTGACCCGAACTGGGTTATGATTGCGCTCTTCCTCGAATTTTTCCTGCTTATGATCCTCGCAGTAGTTACATTCTTTACACCTGAAGAGTATGGTCACACGCCACCGGAAGAATCCGGACACAGTGAACCGGCCCCTCAACAAGGTTCGTTCAACAATGTAATCTCTGTCCCCAAAAACCTCTCAGCAGACCTTAAAGCAGAACTCGAATCGCTTCAAAGAGTTGCTGACGACCAGATCAAAGTTGTTAACAATGTAATTGATCAATACAATGCATTAAACAAAAAAATAACAGTTATTCAACAGCAGTCACTACAGGCTCTCTCTGATTTGAAAACAAAAATTTCCTAATTGCTTAAACAATATCTAAAAGGAGATTGCAATGAAAAAGAGCCAGGTATATTTTATAATGTATATTGTTCTCATCACGGAGTTGCTGATCGTGATTACCGAGAGAGATGAGCTGATGGAAAAAGAGGATATGATCAAGAAAAAGATGATCTCAAGTATTGCAGACCAATACAAAAGAGACATCGAATTGACAGCTCCTATACCATACAGCGAATGGCAAATTGGGACGGATTCTGTGAAGATTCCGCTCAGCGCCACAGGTCTCGTGTCGGATGAGGAAAAGAATTCTGCTATTTATTCAATTACATCCGAAGGTGGTAAATCACCCGGCGGTGGTGCATTCCCGGGTGAACTGAAATCAGACAGCCCCAGCGGAGCGTATTCAATTGTAAAGGATATAAATGGCAACGCCACTTTTGAGGTCACCAAGGTTACCGGGGTGGGCGATTATGAATTTAGTGCGGTGTTAACTGTAAAAAGACAACTTCCAACTTATCTTCCCGGATTTTTGCTCGAAGAGCTTAAAAAAGCGAGCGGATTTAAAGAAGGTGCCGAGGTTAAGACCAAACCGATAAAATTCAAGATGAAAGTAAAGACTGAACCCCCTGCTCAACAACCTAAAAAAGGTGATGTGATCAATGTGGGTCCATCTATAGATTAACATAGGAAATACGATGACTAAATCATTACTAAAAGCTGCGATTTTTATCTTCTTGCTGACAAATATTGTTTTTTCACAAGGTTTTAAAGTTGACGATACGCTTAATGTAGTGACTTTGCAAAAAGTGAGAGTACCGGATATCCCTCTGGTACTCTCGGCTATAACCAAAGTCAATTCCATTTCTGCGGAAATTCTTAATTCCAGCGGTTCCAGCATATTAAAACTGAACGAAAAACAACAGTTTCAAAAACCAGCTTCTGCGGATGTGGCTGCAAAAGTGGCTCAGCAACAAGGAAGAGGAGTAACCGTTCAAACTTACTTCGAACCCATGTTCGAAGAACCCGGCGTTTATTATCTGAAACTGGCAATAAATGTAACCGGTGAGGCAGGAAAAGCACTTATAGCCGACAAGTATTACATGATTAATGTAAACCTTCCGACTCTTGCTGCTCCAGTTGCTGTAAGAAATAACTATTTCTTCGGTGAAAGCCCGGCTTTTAGTTTTGCAGTGCGTGAATTCACCGACCAGGATAAATATTCTTACAAAATTTCTGATGGAGTAAGCACAATAAAAGAAGGCGCCGGTTCATTTGTGAATCTGACTGACTTGTGCAACGATCCACAGAATGTTGGCAAAGTTATCAAGATCGAAGGCTTTTACAACAATGAGTTGATGAGTTACACTGATCCCGGAACAGGGAACCCCGTTAAGGCTTCCTGGGATATTGCAATTCAGAAACCCGGTTTGGGTGATTTCAGCGGCTGGGCAACACTATCAGAAAAAGATTCTGAAAATGATGCTGTCTGGTATATCAGCGTTGAAAATCAGGCTTCGCGTCAATTCCTCTTTGGATATTTTGGAATGACACCAAGCGGATTTGTTTTTGCAGCACCAAAATTTAATCAACTGAGAGTTACATCGGAACCGGATAATTTTATTCAAAGTGTTTCCCAATCCAAGAAGGGACAATTTCCTGTCGTAGAGATCGCTGTTAACCCGGCTTTCCTCGAATCAATGGATATTGGAACTGATCAGGATGTCAGGCTGACTATTCAGTTTACGACACAGTTTGGTGAAAAAGTGATTAAAAAATACCGTGCCAATGTGATCAGGTAGTGTATCAAGGATTTATAAATAAAAAAGATAACAATATGAAACGATTACTTACATTGATTATGGTTGCCGGTTTTCTGCTGCAGCCCCTGATGGCACAGGAAGCAGAGGACTACATCCGGAATATTGATCTAAAGTTGAGAAAAGATAAAAAATATCTTAATCTCAACTTCGTCGATCTGACCGGAACCGAGCCATTATTACAGAAAATGAATCCGGTGGCGCGGGTTGATGGGAAAGACCCATTTATTTTTAAAGCAAATGACAATTATACTTACAGAATTGTGTTTTTATCAAACGCCATTGGTATAGATTCCACAGTTCTTCTTTATATTCAGGAAATAATAGCTGCCGGAGCCGGTGATACTGCCAATATCTTCGGAACAAACCAGGCAGGCGGACCCACTGAATCGATTGTGGTATCTTTTAAAGATATGTACACCATGATGGGTTCGGATTACGGAAAATATTTTGGTATGATCGATTATATCGATAAACTTATCAAGATTGATCCTGAATTTAAGTATGGTACTTTGCTCGGAATTGCACCCGATGATGCTATTAATACATCACTCGGTATAACTTCAAGAGATAATACCGATTATCTCAACTACATGAGAGCCAATTCGATTCACTGGTATCCAAAAGTTGCTCAGAAATCCTCCACTAAAAAGGGAAGAGGTCAGACGGGTGGAACCGAATCCGCCTCATCTTCTGCTGATTTCAGGATTGACGCAGGATTCAGTTCAATTTCATTCTCTCATAAAGTGATGGATTTTTCAATCGGTGCAGCCGGACTTGAATTAACGATGGAAGAACCCGTACTTCATGCGCTTCCTTTTGGAAACAATACATTTGGCTTTGGATTCAGGACACTGTTTAACCTTAGCAAAGATGTTAAGAATCCTAACGGTGGAATGGTACTTGATGCAAGGTTCCTCGGTAGAGTGAAGATGAATACGAATGATGTAATCAAAAATCTTCCATTTGCATTGGAGGCTCAATCGAATTTCCATGTAGGAACATCTGCCGCCGTTGATCTTCATGTTACGAGACCTTTTGGATTACCATTCCTTAATGCTTATGTAGCTGTGGGTGGTAGAGGATTTTCTGATCCTTATGTAACTTTCACAGATAAAAAGGTTCCGAATCAGAGACACGCTTATTTCTCATTTAAACAAGCTGAAGCGACAATGTCGTTTTATTGGAATACTAATGATAAACTGAGCTCCAGATTCAGAGTTGATGTTGGTGTTGGTTACTACGATATGTTGAAAGCATATTATCCGGGTACAAGAACTACAGCTACAAAAACTGAAGTTATTGAAAATAAAATTTCGCCCGTTGTTACACTTCACTATACATTTGCACCTGATCAGAATGACATCTTTGGTGTAAAGGTTAGAGTCTTCGATGCTGTTGTAAAAGCTGAGGGATGGCTTAAACTTCTTGAATTGGATGGAGGTCATACTTTCAGATTTTCAGGAACTGTTTTCTCAGACCCGCTTGGAAGAAAAATTCGTGAATGGGAGAACCCAGGGAGTGTTTTCTTCCAAATTAGATACAGATATGGTTTCTAATCAATTTAAGACATGGATGGAATTATGAGAAAAGCAATTAAATTTTTATTAGCGTTATTGGTGTTTGTGCCGGCACTGAAGGCACAGAACACCACAGGTAACGAGTTGGCAGACCTGAAAACACTTTATCAGAGTCTCGAGTACAACACCATGGCTTTCGATGATCTGAAACAAAAATGGATGATCGACGACCCGACATTTATCAGAGAGATTTTCAACAGATTTGTTGTAAGAAATGCTCTCAGATTAAATGGCAGAACTCTTAAACCGGATGTGATTAAAGAAAAAGTAAAATTGGTTCAAGAGGGTGATGTAACTATAGAAGTTAGAAAACGTTATTACGACGATGAATTGGAGCTTTTTGCTTTTTATCCATCGGGTGAAATTGGAAAAGAGAATCCACAACCTCTCTTCGACCCAATTTATGATGGTTTTCTTCTTAAAGAGGTTATCGGTGATAAATCATACGATAAAATCAAAGAAATAACCTATTTTTACAAAGAAACAACCAAAGAACAGTCTTACACAAAACTTGGTTATAATTTTGATGTCAACTTGAATGCGCTTCGTCCGGAAGTTATGTTCTGGAATACCACATCAGAAGGAAGTAACAAATACCTGCTGTCCGTTTGGGGACAATGGGGATCTGACAAAGCTTTTTGGCCCGGTTGGTACTCAAATGAGTATTTTGTTGGAACCAGACTGACTTACTTCAAAAGTTTGAGTAATGATCCTGAGAAATTTACTTACAGACTTTCAGTTGGTGCGGGCGTTCCATCGAACAGACCCTACAAGGGAGAGGCTGATGTAAAACAATTGTGGGTTGCAGGACAGGCTGTATATGCCAAAATTGAAGGCTATCCATTTGCATTTATCGATTCAGACTTCATGAGAGATGTTTCTTTCTCACTCGAAGCAAAAGTAACGATTAATGACAACCAAAAAGCCGATTTTGGAAAATACACCACCCCTGTTGATTTCTATGCTAACAAGTTCTTTTTTAACTGGGAGCTTAGAAAACGCAACATCATGAATGTATTCGACTTTGGTGATCTTGAAGTTGGTCTTAATCTTTCATCATCTGACATAAACAAACTTCGTTTGGATCCTGCTTCATCTTCAGTAATTGACCTGGAGAAGGGCAAGAAAAATTTTATGCAGAAGTTTAATCATATTATCTCAGCAGAAGTTGGTGTAAGAAAATCTACCGGTATGATTCAACACTCCATCAATCTTGTCTCCGGATATGCCACAGACGGATATGGTTTTATTGGATTAAAAGGAATGGGCATGGTAAGTGGTAATTTTGGTTTGGATGTTGGAATCTACAGTTCCTTCAGTCTTGACAAGAAAAAATTCCCTTACAGGTATGATACTTACATTGTATTCTCACCAATCTTGAGAATAAACTACTAATTTTAGACTCCCCCGGTTGAATTAGCCGGGGGAACCTTTCTATAATAAACAAAGTGAAAAAATGACGAGAATAGCATTTACTGTTTTATTTCTCTTTACTTGCAATTTAATGGCTCAGAATATCGACGAGATGTATCGTATCATTGAGAGGAAGTTGCAAGTGGATAAGACTTATCTCGATATTTATACTTACAATTTCACGCCTGATGCTTCGATGAGCAGTAGTTTACCTGCCATAACTCTTTCGGATAACAGGGGAGTATTTCGTTTTAATACAAGTGGAAATATCAACTATTCCTTAGTCTTTAAAAATCCCGATCTCGAGAACGACACAATTATTCTACTTTACATTTTAGAGATAGGCGCAGGTGCAACAGCAGACAGTTCCAATATCTTTGGCAGTAATGTTGCCGGGGGTGTTGACTCTAATATGGTTGTAAAGTTTAAAGATTTTCAAGAGCTCTATTTTGCTAAAGACCCGTCTTACACTCAAGTTCTTAAATTTCTTCAACGAGAACTGTTAACAACAGAGGCGTCATCGCTTGTTAAAGTTGACAGAAAAGAAAAAGAAAAAATTTCAAGAGGAATCTCATCTGACGGAAATCTCGATTTTATTGCATATCAGGTAACAAACAGTCTTCATAAATACCCAAAACCTGTTACTCAGAAATCTTCAACAGGCAGAGGTAGAGGAGCTCAAACTCAAACGAGCAGTTCACCATTTCAGATTGATGGTTCATTATCCTCTCTTACCTTTTTCCATCCGGTGATGGATTATGGATTTGGTTTTGTGAGCGTTGAATTTAATACAAATACCCCTGTAGTGAATATTTCACCCTGGAAGGGGCAGACCATCACCGGGGGTGTCAGAGCTTTGTTCAGCGTGTCAGGCTCTATAGCTGACCCGTTAAATGATATGTTGATTGATGCTAAATTAATGGGGAGAATGAGACTTGATATGAGTTCATTCCTGGATAAATTACCGTTTGTAATGGGTGACCCGATTGCTCTTAATGTTGGAAGCGGGGTTATTCTGGATGTGAAAACAACAGGAACCTTCAACATCCCGTTTGTTAACGCATATTTTGCATTTGGGCCCGAGAAACTCGACAATCCTTTTTACACCGTCCCGGGAAATAAAGCTTATTTTACATTTACTCAATGGGAATCAACAATGTCATTTTTCTGGAATAATTCAGAAAAAAGAGCCATCAGATATAAGATGGATCTCGGTGTGGGTGGTTTTGATGTGATTGAAGCTGATTATTCTGGAGCAACAATCGGTCGTAAAAAAATGAAGGATGTAATTCAACCTGTTCTCGGATTGTCAATAAATTTTGTGCCCAACGATATTGAGTTTCTTGGGACAGAATTTCGACTTTTCGACAGTCATTTAACTTCAAAAATTTGGCTTAAATTGTTGGAATTTGGTGGAGAACATAATTTTAGAGTTGAAATGACCAATGTTTCAGCTGCAATGTTCAGAGAACCCGAGGCATGGGAAAGCAAAAGTTCGCAAACATTTATCCAGTTGAGGTACAGATATGGTTTCTAAAATTAAATTCTTGATTTCCTTTCTATTTGTATCTTTGTTAGTGTTTACAACCTCTGCGCAGGATATTGAATCCCGAACCGGCGAATCGTTAGATCCAAAGATGAACAGATTGATTAAGATTTATAGAAATCTTGAACTCAACTCAGCGGCTTTTGATGATCTTCGTGAAAAGTGGATTGTTACGGATCCTGTTCTTGTAAGAGCAGTTTTCAATAAATTTCTTGTCAGTAACGGATTGCGAATTGATGGTTTGAAACCTACACTCGATTTCGTAAAACAAAAGGTGCAGGATATCTATAAAGGTGAAGTGTTTATTGATCTTCGTAAGAGATATTATGATGATGAGATAGACATGTTCAGGTTCTATTCAGAGAGCAAAGTTCTTAAAAATGCCGATTCTATCGACTTTTTCTTCGACCCCGTTGAAGATTATGTGAGAATTCAGGACATCGTAGGACCTGAGAATTACTCCCTGTTAAAATCGCAGAGATATGCATTCAATGATGTCTCCAAAACATATTATGATGAGAAATTGTCATACAAGTTCGATATCTATTTTAGTTTACTTGACCCTCATTTAACTTTTTATAATTTCACCACAAATGACAAAAACAAATATTTAATTTCTGCTTTTGGCAAGTGGGGATATGACAAAATAAAGGTTCCTGGCTGGTTTTCACCAACCTATAATGCGGGACTTAGAGTTACATATATCGATCGAATCCTTAATAACAGACCCAATGATATCTTTACTTTTGATATCGGAATGGGTGTTGCGGTTTCACAACCATTTGTTGACAAACTTGTTCCCCATGGTAAACGCCACTTTATGACAGGTCAAAATATTTACTTCAATGCAAAAGGCAATTTCTTAAAGTATGCCGGTGATTATTGGAGAGATTTTGACTTAAATCTTGAGGCATCTCTCACGCTTAACACCTGGGAACCGGGCCAGATTAAACATGTTAGCGAAGTATCGAATATTAATTCCATCAGAAACTATTTTAATCTTGGACTTGAAAGAAAAAATTTCCTTGATTTGAATGGATTTGGATACCTCGGCGCTAATCTGGGATTTGGATTATATGAAGTGAAAAACTATCTTCTTGATCCTTCACAACCAAATCTGTCAGAGATTCCTTCAGCCACCAGCAGTTCAAAGTTCTATGTTCAGGCTTCGGGGATTTTTTCCAAGGATGATCCGTTGTTCACATACGCATTTGAACCTGTGGTATTTTACAATATTGCTGAATCAAATCTGTATTACGGAGTGAATTTATCATTCTTGATCAGCAATTCATTTGGGTTCTCGTTTAAGTATTATAGTGGTGTTGTTATCGGCAGTGATCCAATGCCTACCTATCGTGATGAAGCCTATGTGGTTTTCTCTCCTATGATCAGGATAAACTATTAGTTCGATCAAGCTTTACACAAAAAAAGCCTCTCAATTTGGGAGGCTTTTTTGTTTTAAAATGTTTTATCTACAACTTAGAGATTAAATGTAAGCCCCTCTCGGGCGAGGTAAATCTCCATCTCAGAATTCGGGTAATTGTCTTGTTTATACATCTGCGATTTTTTGAACAGGTTTAGAATCTCAAAATCATCGTTATCGGGATCGTGATGGAAAAGCACAATTTTTTTGACATTTGCCTGAATTGCAAGATCAACCCCGACAAATGCAGAAGAGTGACCCCAGTCGACCCTTTGCATCTCTTGATCAAATGAATACTGTGCATCAAAAACTATGACATCAGCACCTTGAAAAAAGTCAATAAATCTCATAAACTTTGAGGTCGTAAAATTGTTGTATTCCGAATCGGTAGCAAAGACAAACACTTTTCCTTCATACTCAACTCGATAACCATAAGATTTCCCCGGGTGGTGTAACTCGATATTGGTAACTTTAATACCATTTATCACAACACTTGATTCGGGATCGAAGTCCATGTATTCTTTTCTTGAAGCCATAAAATTTAGAGATACAGGAAAAAATTTAAATTCCTGCTGCTCCGAAAGCCTCTGTTGAAAGTTACCATGAGGGCTATAAAAATTAAATTTATATTTGGGAATGTATGCGGGTTTAAAGAAGGGCCAACCCTGAATGTGGTCCCAATGAGTATGGCTGATAAAAACATGCATTTCAGTCAAGGGATCGGCAGAATGGAGCAAGTGATTTCCCAATTCGCGGAACCCGGAACCCATATCAAAAACAAGCCTGGTGTTGTTGGCAACAATCTCAACACAAGTAGTATTGCCTCCCAATAAATTTTTAAGGGAGTCGTCCAGACTTTCAATAAAACCATCAGCATCAGAGTCTGATTCGAAAGTCTTTCCGTTAGATAGTTTTAAGACATGTCTTAGCTTATTACGGTATTGCGCTGTGGTGGGTGGCGAGGGAATCGATCCCCGCACACCCCAAAACCTGATAAACATTCAAGCCTGATGAATTGTGATGCACAAAGTTAAATAAAAATTATTAAAGAAGGTTTGATTTAAAATACAAATCTTTTGTCAGACTTCAATGTCTAAATCTTTAATTTTTCGATAAAGTGTTGAAAGCCCCAGATCGAGCGTCTTGGCAACTTTCTCCTTGTCATAATCATGCTCTTCCAAAACCCTGACAAGGAAATCTCTTTCAACTTTTCTCATAAATTCATCAAGTGAACCATAAGTAGTTGATGAGGAGATATCGCGCTGAGCTTTTATTATTTCCGGAAGATCATTAACCGTAATATATTCAGATTCTGCGAATATTACTGCCCTTTCTATCACATTTTCGAGTTCTCTTACCTCACCGCGCCATTCATGATTTATTAAAGCCCTTACAGCTGAATAGTCAAATCCTTTAATACTTTTATTCATTTGATGGCGATAATAGTTGAGGAAATGATCGGCAAGAATCGGGATATCATCTTTTCTCTCGGTTAAAGAGGGGAGTCTCACTTCAACCACATTAAGTCGATAAAAAAGATCTTCTCTAAATCTTCCTTTTTCAATCTCTTCAGTCAAGTTTCGGTTTGTCGAAGCGACAAAACGCACATTAATTTTAGTGGGGGATGTATTTCCAACAGGTATAAATTCTCTCTCTTGCAAAACCCGTAACAATTTCACCTGTAGATTCAGCGGCATCTCACTTACTTCATCAAGAAAAAGTGTGCCCTCGTCGGCCGCTTTTATGAATCCCTCTTTGTCGTAAGTTGCTCCGGTGAACGATCCCTTTTTATGTCCAAATAACTCACTTTCAATCAGTGTCTCGGAGATAGCGCCACAGTTGACCGCAATGAAGGGTTTATTTCTTCTTTTACTGTTAAAATGAATTGCTTTTGCAACAAGTTCTTTTCCGGTTCCACTGTTACCTGTAATTAACACGGTAGAATCAGTTTCTGAAATGGCTCGAATCATCTTAAAGATGTTTTGCATTCTTTTGCTTTTTCCGATGATATTCGAAAAATCATACTGGCGGTGAAGTTCATGTTTTAGAACCTGGTTCTCTCGAATCAGGTCTTTTAACTGAAAAATTCGTGAAACTTTAACTGAAAGCTCATCAAAATCGAGTGGTTTGAGCAGATAATCGCCTGCACCTGCTCTAAGAGCTCTTATAGCAGTTTCGAGAGAACCGTAAGCTGTTATCATGATTACAGAGGTGTGAAGGTTAAGCCGGACTATTTTTTCCAAAAGATCAATGCCCTTCATCTCGGGCATTTCGATGTCAGAAATTACCAGATCGTAATGATCTTTTTGAACTTTTTCATAAGCGATGGCGCCATTCTCGGCGGTCTCTACCGCATAGCCTTCCTTGCCAAGAATATAAGAGATCGATTCTCTTATAATATCTTCATCGTCAACAACCAATATTTTTTTTGACATTAACTCTCCGTTTGTCTTAGTAAATCGGATTAAGCGGCAGTGAAATCTTAAATGAAGTGCCTCTTCCCGGTTTGCTTGTTACTTTTATATCTCCCTGAAAACTTTTTACAATACCATAGCTCACCCAAAGTCCCAATCCTGTTCCTTTACCCACTGCTTTAGTTGTGTAGAAAGGCTCAAATATTTTAGCATGTTTATCCTCGGGTATTCCAACTCCATTATCTGAGAGTTCAACAATTAGTGAACTTCCTTCAATGTAGGTTTCGGCAAGAATTTCACCGCGCATATCGGGAAAGTTTTCTCTCATTTCGAGCACTGCATCAACTGAATTTATCAGAATATTAACAAAAACCTGCTGTATCTGGTCTGAAACGAGAGGTACTATAAATCCTTCAGTATTACTAAATCTAAAGGAAATGTCCTTTGCTTTTTTCCCAACCTGAACTATCTCTATGGCTTCTCTCAGATTTTGGCCAATGTCGGTAGAACGCAGTTCATAGTTACTTGGTCTTGAAAAATCGACCAAATCTCTGATGATCTTTGAGATACGGGTTATTTGTTTTTTAATCAGTTCAAGTTTTTCTTTGATGAACTCATCTTCGGTGGTTCTCTGAATAATCTGAGCGAGTGCGGAGATTGATGCGAGTGGATTGCCCACTTCATGGGCAACACCTGCGGCGAGAGTACCGATACTTTCCATTTTCTGAGTGTGAATCAGTTGCTTTTCGAGATTTCTTTTGTCGGACAAATCTCGATGAATTCCAAAATAGCCGATAATCTTTCCGTCTTTCTCAGAAACGGGTGTTATCTGGAGTTGAGAATAAAATGTTTCACCATTTTTCCTTTTGTTCTCAACATCACCGATCCAGGTTTTACCGGCAGAGATGGTTTTCCACATATTTTCCCAATGCATCTGGGAATGTTTACCACTTCCAAATATCTTGGGGTTAAAACCGATAAGTTCATTCTGGTCAAAACCACTTTCTGCGGAAAAAGCAGGGTTAACATAAATCATTTTTCCGGTAAGATCGGTAATTTGTAAGGGATTTATGGTATGATCGGCTATGTATTTAAATCGAGTAAGATTTGTTTTAATATGATTAAACTCAGTAACATCTCTGAGTTGGAGCAAAATTGTGTCATCAGAAACAAAACTGAAAAGAGCGTGGCACTCGAGGATATTTTTTCCCGTCACATCTTTAATGCGGCATTCCATTGAAACATTCTCTTTGGTTGTTGTGCACTTTATTAATGAATGCTCAAATTGTAATATCGACTCAGGACTAAGCACCGAATCAATCTCGATGAGATTACTTCTGTCGTAACCCAATTTGTCGGAGACATACCTGTTGCACGCAATTATCTTGCCGTTTTGATCGAGGAGAAAATAGAACTCCTCAAGATAGTCAAATAATGAGATATCTATTGTGTTTATGCCGTTTTTTCGTAAAATGTGTGAAGGTGTATATGCAAAAATAGTAAAAAAACGGGGCACGACCGAATAATAAAAACGGGGTCAAAATGGACGATATGGTTATATTTAAAGATTGAAATTTTTAAAGTTATCATTGCGGAGAAATGCCTTAGATGAAGAATAAAAGTGATGTTTTAGAGAAAATAATCTCATTGGCAAAACGAAAAGGGTTTGTTTATCAATCGAGTGAGATTTATGGCGGATTAAACGGATGTTATGATTACGGTCCATTGGGAAGTGAAATGTTACGCAACCTAAAGGATGAGTGGTGGAAGTTCATGACTTATCGTGAAGATGTTGAGGGGCTTGATGCGTCAATCCTTATGTCACCCGAGGTTTGGGTTGCATCGGGACATGTTGAAAATTTTACCGACCCTATGATTGATTGTAAAGCTTGTAAGGCACGATTCAGAGTTGACTATTTGATAGATCAAATTGCTGCAAAGAAAAAGTCGAAAATGCTTGAGGCATTATCAACTGTTGCTTCCGGGGATTTGAAGACCAGGATCGATTCATTTTCGGGACAAGTTGAAACAAAAACCGAGGAAGTGAACGATTTTATTGTTGATCTTTTTGAGACAGAGCTGGCTGATAATCTGATTGCAGAGTTAAATTGTCCAACTTGTGGAAACAAAGGTTCATTTACCTCTGCTCGTAAGTTTAATTTAATGTTTAAGACATTTTTGGGACCTGTGGAAGAAACAGGGTCAACAATTTATCTTAGACCTGAAACGGCACAAGGGATTTTTGTAAATTTCCTGAATGTGCAAAATGCGTCCCGTCAAAAAGTGCCTGTTGGAATTGCTCAAATTGGGAAGGCATTCAGAAATGAAATAAATACCCGTTATTTCCTTTTCAGAACGCGTGAATTTGAACAGATGGAGATGCAGTATTTTGTTAAACCCTCCGAAGACAAACAATATTTTGATTATTGGAAATCGATGAGGATGGACTGGTTCAAGAATCTGGGGATGAACCCTGACAACTTGAGGTATCACGATCATCCTGCTAATAAACTTGCACACTATGCAAAAGAAGCAACCGATATCGAATATCTGTTCCCGTTTGGGTGGGGAGAGATAGAGGGAATTCATAACAGAACTGATTTTGATCTTGCACGACATGAACAGTTTTCGAAAAAGTCTCTAAGTAATTTTGATGATGACACGAAGGAGAAGTTCCTGCCCTACATTATCGAGACCTCTGCCGGGGCGAGCAGGTCATTTATGGCATTTCTGATCGATTCCTATGATGAAGAAGACCTGGGAGGTGAAGTGAGGACAGTTCTGCATCTAAATCCAAAACTGGCTCCTGTTAAGGTTGCAATTCTTCCTTTGGTGAATAAAGATGGTATGCCGGAATTTGCCAAAAAAATTGAAGCTGAGTTGAGAACAAAATATAAAGTGTTCTACGACGACAAAGCTGCAATTGGCAGACGCTACAGAAGGATGGACGAGATAGGCACTCCTTATGCGATCACCGTTGATACCCAAACCCTCGAAGATAACAGTGTTACTGTCAGGGAAAGAGACAGCATGGAACAGATTAGAATTGATGCTTCAAAACTTCCCGGCTATCTCGCAGAAAAGCTTGTTTAAAACAAAGATGTTTTGGTTGTAAAAAAAGAGGCTGTCTCAAAAGGGGCAGCCTTTTTTATGAAAAATAAGTTACCTCCGGCTTTTGCTTTTTAGAGATTGTTATTCACTCAGTAGAGTATATTTTGATTTCATTTCCTGAAGAATTTACAATAAATGACTTCCCATGAGGGAAATAAATTACATTGTAGATTGGATTTGTAAAATCAGAAAGTGTTAACAACTGAACTCCGGTTTCAATGTCCCAAAACTTGACAGTCAAATCAGAGGACCCTGTAATCATACTTTTTTCATCAGGAGAGATATCAAGACCATATACTCTTTGAGAATGTCCGGCATATTCTTTTACCATTTCGAGCGTGTTAAAATCCCATTTTCTGACCACTCTGTCATCTCCGCCGGTAAAGAGATATTTGTTGTTTTTGTCCACTTTTATGGCATGTATTGATACAGATCCTGCTTTAAAACTGACTTTTTGAACCATTTTTTCGGCATCGATTATGGTTACCGTCCCGTTGGCCTCACCGGATATCAGATATTTGCCATCGGGTGAGTACGCAAGAGAAAACGGTCGGGATTCCAAAGGAAGATTACCTGTCATTTTACCTGATTCCACATCCCAGACACACACAGCTTTTTCAGTGGATACTGCAGCACATTGTTTGCCATCGGGACTGAATCTTATTTTTGGACTGCCTCCTCCCATCCCAACAAGCTCCTTTAACAGTAAACCGGATTTTGAATCAAATAACCTGATAATTTTACTCCAGTTACAAGCTGCGATTATTTTCCCGTCGGGTGAGAACACAGCATCATTCACAAGATTGTTTAAGGCATTAAATGTAATAAGTTGTTTACCCGTGATTGTTGACCAAACAGTCAGGGAAGAGTCGGGTCCATTGGTAACAAGTCGTTCACCTTTTTTATCCAATGAGAATGCATAAATGACCCTGTTCCTGAATTCTGTTTGGGTAAAATAATTGAGTGGCTGCGTATCCCACTTCCTGACAGTTCCATCCGCTGAGGATGAATAAAGAATTCCTGATTCAGGAGAAACAACAATAGAAGTAATCCTGTCATCATGCCCAAAAAGTTTACCGGTTGAAGTAGCAGTTTTAGAATTCCACGCAACAATTGTTCCATCGTCACCTGAAGTATAAACAAAGGAGCCATCACTCGACCATGCTACAGAGAGTACGGGTTTACGGTGCCCCTTAAGTTCCATTAACTCCGATTTGTTCTCAATATTCCAAATTCTAGGGACAGTATTTTTGGTTGCTGCAGCTATCAGTTTGCTGTCAGGACTAAAAGCCAAGTCATCAACTGCAGAATATGAGGGGACATCGTTAAAATCAAATATTTTTGGTGGACTTTGCAATTCTGAGATACGCCAGACTGCCACATTCCATTCCCAACTACCTATCGCCAAAAGTTTTCCATCGGGAGAAAATCTGGCAGCGACAAGGGGGTGAGTGTTATATTCAGTTTCCCAATTTTTTTCCCCGGTTACAAAATCGTAAAGCCTCACAAATCCTTTAACACCATCCTTTAAGTACCATGAACAATAGAGGATCGATTTTCCGTCGGGAGAAATGTCGATATCCGCAAGACCATATCCCCCGGCAAAGATACTACGGATTTCTGAGCCGGTTGAAATATCCCAAATTTTTATAGTCGAATCTCTGGAACATGAAATTAAACTCTGTTCATCAGGTGAAAATTTTACACTGTAAACTGCCGCCGAATGACCCCTGATTTCTGTCAACTCTCTCATCGAATCACTTTCCAAAAGATGGATTAAACCCTTTGAATCCCCAAATGCAATTATTTTCCCGGAGGGAGATACTGCGAGTTTGGCTGGTGTTCCCTCCTTTAATTCAAATTTGACCAGGCTTCTGTCTGAATTACGAGAAAGATATTCCCACTCCCAGCCCCGGTAGTTTTTTGGCGTATTGTCGATCCATCTTTTAGCATCGCTCTTTTCATCTAAACGGAGCGAAGAGTTTGCCGCAGCTATATGCGCGATGTAAGATTCATAATTTTGCGGGAGAACAATGAACTGAAACAGAATCAGGAAGGAAAGAAAAAATATATATTTCATATTAGATCCGATTGGTTAACCAAATTTAACAATATTGAATCAATTTAGCAAGAGGTTCATTTTATGTTGGCAGTTATTACGGGTTTAATCATTTTCTATTATAGTTCCTTTTGCGCTCTCCGGTTCTCCCTCTTTACGCGGATTATCAGATTTATGTCAATTGTTTCCTGCAACTTGGAGCAAAAATAATTATGAAACTTCTTTCGAGTACGGTTCGTATAATTCGAAGTGACTAATAAAAAAATATTGAAGAAAATGAAAAAAAATAAAATCCTCTACTTGTTCCTTATTGCACTATCATTCCAGTCGTATTCACAAACGGTGAATACAATTATTGATGAGGGTATCAAGGATGTGTATTCTTTAAATTTTACTGCTGCTGAAACCAAGTTCAGAACTCTTCTCCGTGATAATCCAAAATCGCCTGCCGGACTTTTTTATCTGTCGATGATTGATTGGTGGAAAATTTTAGTGGATCTCGATGATGAATCGAAAGATGACCTCTTTTATAAAAAGCTGGATGATGTAATTTATGTTTGTGATGAAATTCTCGACGATGATCCCAACAATATAGATGCACTCTTTTTTAAGGGAGGCGCCATCGGTTTCCGGGGCAGACTTCATGCCCTTCGTGAAAGCTGGCTAAAAGCTGCGGATGATGGCAGAGAAGCACTTCCTATAGTAAACAGAGTACTCAAGATTCAACCCGGTAATGCTGATATTCTTCTTGGTACGGGAATCTATTCCTATTATGTTTCGGTGATCCCGGATGAATATCCTGCAGTTAAACCTCTTCTGATATTTTTCCCTTCCGGCGATAAAGATCTGGGTATCAAGGACCTCAAAAGAGTTGCTGAAAAGGGAAGATACGCAAAATATGAAGCCCAATATTTCCTCATGACACTGTACCAGGAATTTGAAAAAGACCCAAATTCATCCGAAAAATATGCAAAGATGTTAACCGACCAGTTTCCCGACAACCCGGTTTTCCTGAAATGGAGAGGAAGAGCCGCAGTTATGAGAGGAGATTATCCGTTGATAAAGGAGATTTACACTCATTTGTATAAAGGAGCCAGTGAAGGAAAATTTGGATACAGTCAAAAGGTAAAAAGAGAGACAACCTATTATCTTGGATTTTATTACAAAGCGACTGCTCAATGGGATTCTTCATTGGTTTACTTCAAGGAAGCGGTTGATCTTTCAAAAAAGATTGAAAAAGGTGATGCATCCGGCTATTATGTTAACTCACTTCTGTATCAAGGAATGATGCATGATAAATTGTTGCAGCGGGAAGAGGCTATTAAATGTTATTATGCAGTGCTTGAATTAAAAGACTATAGCTCATCACACAAATTGGCAAAATTGCATATCAATGAGCCATATAAATAAAAAAATAATTGTAATCGATAACTACGATTCTTTCACCTACAATCTGGTGGAGCTTTTAAAGCAGTCATCAGTAGTAGTGAGGGTGATTTATAATGACGATCCGGTGTGGGACACACTTTCTGAAGATGAAATCGATGGAATTGTGTTCTCGCCGGGACCCGGCAAACCCGCAAACGCAGGAAATTCATTCAAGATTCTTACCAAATTTGCAGGGAAAAAGCCTGTATTGGGTGTTTGTCTCGGTCATCAGTTGATAGGTGAATATTTTGGTCTGTTTATAATTCCTGCGAGAGAACTTTTCCACGGCAAGGTATCGGAGATTATTCACGATGGGAAAGGTGTTTATTCAGGCATTAAAGAAAAATTTACAGCAATGCGATATCATTCTCTTGCGGTTTCAGAACCTCCGGTTGAGTCCGGGCTTCTTGTTACCGCGAGGACTAAAGATGGTGAAATAATGGGATTACGGCACAAATCGTTACAGATAGAAGGAGTTCAATTTCATCCAGACTCAATCGAGACGGAGCGAGGGCAACAGATTATAAATAATTGGGTGTCAATTCTCTGATTCCGTTTCGGGAATTTCACTAACCGAATCGCTTCCCCTAGTGGTTTCATTTAAAATCTGATACAAACATGTATCCCCAAGTCTTTTTATCGGTTCCATCTCCATATTTATTTTATCATCTTCGAGGGTTTGGATCGACCTTTCCAGCATAAATATACCTCCGGGTTTCAACAACTCCCTCTTTCTGATATTTTTTACCACTTCATAAATATCATATTCATAAAATGGCGGATCGGCAAAGATAAAATCGAATTGCAAATTTGTTGTTGCTGTAAATGTTACAGCTTTCATTTTGTGTAACTTCACTCTTTTTTCAACATCGAGACTTTGAATGTTTTCAGTAAGAATTTTTACAACAGGAAAGTTTTTTTCAACAAAATGGACTTTTTCAGCACCACGACTTAACATCTCAAAACCAAGTGAGCCCGAACCCGAGTAGATGTCGGCTGCAATGGCATCTTCAAAATCGAAAAAATTTGCGAGATAATTAAAAACCGACTGTTTTACTTTGTCAGTTGTTGGTCTGGTAAATTTGGAATCGGGTGTTTTAATAAATCTGCCGCCAAATTCTCCCGATATTATTCTAAGCCTCATTTCTGATCTCTGCCAGAAGGTCAGGGGGGATTTTGCAAACTTTCCCAAGCGGTAGTCCTGCAAAATTTTCGACCGTTTTAATATTCATCCATTTTTCCACCAGTGAAGCAAGTCCTACCTTGTATTCCTCCAAACTAAAATAGATGTTGCTCAAAGTATCTTTATCTATTCGTCCAGACGAGTTATTAAGGAGGAATGAATCGATTATGTCAGGAATCGAGGGGATATCGATAAAATTGGTTGAGTAAACCGAGGCGATTTCAGCACCTCTTAATGACGCGAGAATAATTGAATTTCCTGAGATATGGAGCAATACCGATTTTTGTTCGTCGGGGAAATTCTTTTTTATAAATTCCTTCAACGATAAAAAAGGAACAATGATCTTAACCCTTGGTGAACTTGTGTTTTTTTTGACCATCGAGGCAAAATTTAACAAATCATTGTTGATGACAGTTACTAATTCAGAATCAGGGTTGTTGAATCCGGAATGAGCAATAGTTTGTACATCGAGTGAAAATGCATCAGATTCCAAAAATGGGAAAATTATACTTATTTCAAATTTGTGTTCATTATACTGTTGAAGTTTTGAAAGTTCCGGTTTTGCCGGTAAAGTCAATGTGTGAAATAATGACTGGGGGAAAATCAAATAAACTGTAGAATCGATAAAACTGTCTCGTCCGGCTTTAACAAGGTCGGGGATAAACTGTTCACATTGGTTGAGGTCAAGCCTTGTAAAAGAGGGTCCTTGAAGAAGGGAATAATTTAAAACTGTTTTTTCAACAGTTTCTTCACCCGGGTTTACATTTTTTATAATAACACTGTCAAGTTTTACTTCTACCAAAATTCTGTTCATATCTACTCCCAGGAGGCTGAATATTTAAGGGCATCAAAAAAAAGATTACCAACACTGCCATACCCTGAAGGATCAGTTATTTTGAACCGGTTACCCATGGTAAAAGAAGTGTCAACCCGGATAAACTCACCATTTTCTGTAAAAACAGAATCTATAACCCGAGTCGAATCGAGTGCAAAAGAGTAGGGGAGATACACTTTTGGCGAAAATTTTAGACTGTCAATCACAAACTTCCCATTTGACAGGAGTCTGAAAGAAAACCCGGAATCCGACGAATCTTTCACCGGGGACAGAGTTGAATCGATGCCAAGTGATCTTATAAAATTGAGAAGTTCATCTATATTCCCACTAAATCTCTCATTTTTGTCAAAATAGGCTTTTTGTGCCGATCTGAGATTATACATTCGAAGCCGTGACTCGGTTTTAAAATTTTCTTCTTGTTCGCTTTGAGCTTTAGGGTCGAGATAAACAACTTTTAACAGAACCACAGCCAAAATTACAATAATTCCGATGTTAAAGTAGTGCCGGTTGCCGGCATAAATGGTTAAAAGTTTATTCATCGGTTAAAACCATAAAGTCTTTCAACTTAGCGAGTTTTTTTGCGCCGATTACTTTTATCCCGGTCAATTGGTTCAGATCAGTAAAGTTGCCGCCGAGTTTTATCCTCAGTGCAACAATATCAGTCGCAGTTTTTTCTCCAACACCGGGAATCCTCATTAATTCCAAAATACCGGCTTTATTGATGTTGATCTTTTCTCCCGGGTTCAGTTTTTTTGCCTTGGTGGTCGATTTTCCTGATGTTGAAGATTTCCCCAGTTTTTCTTCAACCTTTTTTTTCTCTTTTTGTAACAATTCGTATGATGATTTTTCCTTCGGAGAAGGAGTCAGCACTTCAGAATCTGAATTAAAAATTTGCACAACAGCTCCAACTGTAATTGACGAAATTACAAAAAGAAGAGCCATTACCTCCAACTTTGTAAGACCTGATTTTATTGAGAGTCTTTCAATCAGTGATTTCAATTCAACTGTTACAATCCAAATTTCTTAAAAAAACCACTGTTTCCTTCTTCACCCGAGACATTTGGCTGATTCATTAATTCCTTCAAAAGTTCCTTTTCACGGGCATTTACTTTTTTGGGAACGATGATGTTAACTTCAACAAGTTGGTCACCTCTTCTGTGACTTCTGTCGTTCACACTTGGTAAACCTTTTCCCGCCATCCTGAGAATCTTACCTGCGCGAGTTCCCGAATCTATCGAAAGTTTCGCTTTGCCTGTTAGTGTTGGAATTTCAACTTCATCTCCAAAGACGGCTTGCGGGAAACTGATAAAGAGCTGATAAATAATATTATCTCCGTCTCTTTTAAAATGTTCATGTTCAATTTCCTGAAAACCGACAAGGAGATCACCACTTGGTCCACCTCTTAGTCCTGCATTTCCTCTTCCTCTCAGGCTAAGTTGCATTTCAGCACTTACACCTGCCGGTACATCAATACTCTCTGTGACTTCTGATTTAACCCGACCATCACCGTGGCACTTTTTGCATGGTTTATCGATGACACTTCCTTCACCGTTACAATTTGCACAAGGCTGGATATTAACAAACTGCCCAAAAACTGATCTCGAAACATTTCTGATCTCGCCTGAACCGTTACATGCCGGGCATGTTTTTTTACTGGATCCGCTGTCTGATCCACTTCCGGTGCACGATTCACATTTAACAAATTTGTTAATTTTTATTGTTTTAGTCGTTCCTGTAGCTATCTCTTCCAGTTTTAATTTAAGATTTACCCTTAAATCACTGCCCGGTGTTCCCGAACTTCTTTTTCTGCCACCGCGTCTTCCGCCTCCACCGCCGAAAATATCGTCGAATATGGAACCACCACCCCCGCCAAAAACATCGGAAAAATGGGAGAAAATATCATTAATGTCGGTGAAACCCTGCTGCCCGCCCCCTGCACCAAACGCCTGGTGGCCAAAACGATCATATTTCGAGCGTTTTTCATCATCGCTTAAAACCTCATAAGCCTCGGCGGCTTCTTTAAATTTATCTTCGGCTTCCTTGTTATCGGGATTTCTGTCGGGGTGATACTGCATCGCAATTTTGCGATATGATTGTTTTATTTCATCTTTGGAAGCGTTTTTTGTTACGCCAAGTATCTCATAATAATCTCTTTTGCTCATAGCTTAATTTTCTGTCTCCTCTTCAGAATTATTCCCGGAATCGTTATCGGGTTTTTCACTTATAATTACATTTGTATGTCTAAGAATCTGATCCTTATAGATATATCCCGTTTGCACTTCTTCAAGAACAGTATCGGGTTCAACTTCAGCATTTGGTTGGCGCATAATGGCGTTGTGGAGGTTGTAGTCAAATTGTTTCCCTTTTGCCTCAATTTTTTGCAACCCTTTTTGTTCAAGCAGTTTCGCGAGTGAATCATGAATCAGGATAAAGCCATCAACCACTTTTTGTTTATCCTCTGTTTTTGGAGCAATTTCAGCTGCACGATCAAAATTATCAATAATCGGCAGAAGGGAGGTTATAAATCTACCCTCGGCATCCGACCATGTTTTTAATGATTCTTCACGGTGCCTTCTTTTAATATTGTCGATTTCAGCAATTCTACGGGCAAGCAAATCACGCAATTCATCAACCTGAGTTGTCAGTTTTGCAACTTCGGTTTTTAGTTCATCAACTTCTGTAGTTTTTGTGTTTTTATCCTGATTAACCGGTACATCTTCAGCCGGATTTTCAACTGCTACCTCTTCGTTAAGAGGAGTTGATTCGGTTTCAGGATTCAAATTTTCGTCCTTCAAGTCACTACTTTCTTTTTTTCTAAATTTCATATTTTCTCCATTTTAGCTAATAATTGATGAAAAAAATTCAACAAGCATATAATATTTTAAACATTGTTTTGGTTTCTGGTCAACAATTCAGTTAACAAACCAGCGGTAAAATCCACTATCGCAATAATCTTTGCATAATCCATCCGTTTTGGACCAATAATACCCATAGCACCTGTATTTTCGCCAACCTGATATTCTTTAACAACAAAACTGTAATCATCAGTTTGCCCGTAGGGGAGTTCTTTGCCGATAACAATATTTACTCCCTGGATAGATGATGACTTTTCGAGGAAAATACCCGAACTGTTTTCGAAGATGTGGATAATTATATCCTTTTCCTCGATCAATTCAACAATATTCTCAAACTTTACAGGGTCTTCAAACTCCGGATGTCTTAAAAGGTTTCGTGCACCTGAAAGCATAACTTTGTTGTCAGTATTAAAATCTTTAAACAATCTATCGGCAGAGTCATATAAAATTGAAATAATCGGGTTGCTCTCAAGTCCGGTATCTTTAAGTCTTTCAGACATCGAGTTTTTAATCTCTTTAAGTCGCAGTCCGGCAAGTCTTTCGTTGAGAATCCTCTCAACAGCATCAATCTGTTTTTCTTCGATATTGCTCGAAAGTTCAAGGGTTATCGTTTTAACCAGTCCCGATGCAATACTGATCACCACCAGAATTTTATTGGAAGCAAGATAAACCAATTGGATTCTGCTTAGCACTCCTGTTTCAATTTTGGGATAAATAACACACGCAAGCTGGTCAGTGATTCTGCTCAGGATTTTTGAAGCTATACCAAATATTTCTTCGGGAGTTGTAAGTCCGGTTTTGATTTCAGAACTTATGAATTCTTTAGTACCTTCACTAATCTGGGGAGTATCCATCAGGGAATCAACATACAGTCTGTAACCTTTATCAGTTGGAACTCTTCCCGCAGAAGTATGTGGATGTCCTATATAGCCCGAATCCTCAAGATCAGCCATAATATTACGAACCGTGGCGGGTGAAAGTCCAATATCAAATTTCTTGGATATGTTCCGGCTTCCAACAGGGGATGCAGTCACTATAAATTGATTGACTATATGCCGGAGGATACTTTTTTCCCGTGCAGATAACTCTGCTCCATGAATGCTCAGAATAACTCCGTTTTAAAGAAATAAAAAGTTCTTAACCTGCAAATATAATGAAAATCATCGGGGTGGGAAATGCTGATAGTTGTACCGATCGAGGGGAGGGTTAGTTACGCGGATATCACGGATTTTCACAGATTCCACGGAAGCTTTTTGGTAGAATGCGGATGAAGCGGATTTTCGCGGATGGGGATTTTGAGCGTAAGTGTGAGGAGTGGTAATCGTCCAGATTGCCGTTTGCAATATGATTAACCGTAAGAGATGAAGGTTCTGTTATTTTCCCTGAATGGGAATAAATCTTCGTAGCGTCCCGATTGCCGTCTGCAAAACGAAAATAGCAAAAGAGAGATAGAACTTTCACCGATCGCCGGGAGTTTTTGACATGAGAAACGAATAATTTTTGATTAAATAGTATTAAAAAGTTATATTTGATTTTTGATTAATTTTGAGTTTTAAATATCAAATCAGGAATTTTTCGATGACATTGGAACAGGGATTATTTGGATTTTTCGCTCTAATAGCGGTGGCATCATCGATTTTGATGGTAACGCGGAAAAATCCGGTTATATCCGCACTATTTTTAGTGTTGAATTTTGGCGCACTTTCGGGGATTTACCTGCTTTTAAGAGCTCAGTTTATTGCAGTGGTTCAAGTGATAGTTTATGCCGGTGCAATTATGGTGCTTTTTTTGTTTGTCTTGATGTTATTGAGACCTGCCCAGGAAAAATCATACTTTAAAGATCGTCCACAACAGAAATTTATGGCGATTGTGGTTGGCGTTCTCATGTTCCTGCAGATTATCTACTCGATATTTTTTGCAATGCCGGGAAAAATGGCTGATGAAGCCCGCAGAGTTGAGATCGGAACCATCGAATTTATTGGTCGTGAACTCTATACAACCTACCTTCTACCTTTTGAGGCGATAGCATTTGTTTTGCTCACTGCCACAATTGGTGCATTAGTACTTTCTAAAAAGAAAATGGATTAGCAATAAGTATGATTCCATTAGAATATTACCTTATTTTAAGTGCCTTCATGTTTGTAACCGGTGTTACCGGAGTTCTTACCAGAAGGAATGCGATTGTGGTTTTTATGTCGATTGAGTTGATGCTGAATTCGGCAAACCTTACTTTCGTTGCCTATTCTTCATTTTTTGGAGATGTTATTGGGCAATTGTTCGTATTTTTTGTAATGGCGGTGGCAGCCGCTGAAGTGGCAATTGGTCTTGCGATCATTATTGCCATCTTCAGAAACAAATTAACAATCAACATCGATGAAATTAACATTTTAAAGTGGTAGCTTACTAAAATATCACACACGCTATGACAGAATACATTTACTTAGCCGTTTTATTCCCGTTGATCGGTTTTTTGATCAATGGATTATTTGGAAGACTCATTAAAAACGAGAAAATCATCGGTTCCATCGGAGCCGGAATGGTTGGACTTGCTTTTATTGTGATCGCTTTTTCATTTTTTGAAACACTTGGACTCCCTGCAGAGAAGCGGAGTCGCATTGTTGAGTGGTTTACCTGGATACAGGCCGGCGGAATTAACGCTGCCTTTAGCTATCAAGTGGATCAACTCTCTCTGACAATGTCTCTCATCGTTACAGGTGTTGGCTTTATCATCCATGTTTATTCGATTGGGTATATGCACGGTGATAAAGGATTTTGGCGTTTTTTCGCTTATCTGAACCTTTTTATCGTTGCAATGATGAACCTCGTTCTTGCAGATAATTTTGTTTTGATGTTCCTCGGATGGGAGGGAGTGGGTCTTTGTTCATATCTTCTTATCGGATTTTACTACGATCGCAAGTTTGAAAAGGGCACTGTAGCCGATGCTTCCAAAAAGGCATTTGTCGTTAACAGAATAGGTGATTTTGGATTTTTGGTTGGGATGTTTTTTATCTTCTACTATTTTGGAAGTTTGAATTTTAGTGAAGTTCTGCCTTTTGTTGCCAACTCCGGAATCCCCTCGTGGGCTTTTGAAGCGATAGCCATCTTCCTTTTTATTGGAGCAACCGGCAAGTCGGCACAAATACCCCTTTATGTCTGGTTACCCGATGCGATGGCAGGTCCTACCCCTGTATCAGCTCTTATCCATGCCGCAACGATGGTTACAGCTGGTATCTATCTTGTAGCCAGAACATCAGTTATTTTTGCGATGGCACCCACCGCCATGATGATAGTTGCTGTTGTTGGTTTACTTACAGCATTTTTTGCAGCAACAATTGGACTGGTACAAAACGATATTAAAAAAGTGTTGGCATACTCAACCGTTAGTCAACTTGGCTATATGTTTCTTGCTCTCGGAGTAGGTGCATTTTCTGCCGGTATCTTTCATGTAATGACGCATGCTTTCTTCAAGGCCCTGTTATTCCTTGGCGCCGGCTCTGTTATTCACGGAATGCATGAAGAACAGGATATCCGGAATTATGGTGGACTTAAAAAATATATGCCGAAGACATTTTTAACTTTTGCAATTGGAGCCGTTGCCATTTCGGGAATTCCACCGCTTTCAGGATTCTTTTCAAAAGATGAGATACTTTGGATGGCTTATGCCAATGGGGGAGTGTTTTTCTGGATAATAGGTGCATTAACTGCCCTTATGACCGCATTTTACATGTTCAGATTACTCTCTCTTACTTTTGAAGGGAAGGAAAGATTTGATCATCATCATGTTCATCCGCACGAATCTCCCTCAATAATGACTATCCCATTGATGGTTCTTGCAGTCCTGTCAATTATTGGTGGATTTATCGGTTTGCCAAAAGTTTTTGTAGGAGAACACGGAAATTTGTTTGAGAACTGGCTTGCTCCGGTGTTTAAGGATGCCACAAGGAAACTGGCAGGTGGTGCAATGCATTCGCATTTAGAGGAATATCTCCTTATGGGTGCATCAGTGATTGGTGCCGTAGCAGCTATCATGCTTGCCCGCCACATTTATTTGAACAAACCTGATATTGCAACCACAATTTCAAACTCATTTAAAGGTTTTTATAATACTTTATACAACAAATATTATGTTGACGAGTTTTATGAAAAAGTTGTGTTGAAGCCAATTTTGGCTGTTTCCGATACATTTTTATATCGATTTACCGATGCAAAAGTGATTGATGGTGCTGTTAACGGAACTGCAAAGATTATCAGTTTTGCATCAAAATATGCAAGACAATTTCAAACCGGCATAACTCAATTTTACGCCGTTGTAATGATGATTGCAATTGTTGGAACATTATTCTGGATTATTTTGAGTTTCTAAATGGAAAATAGCTTTATCTTAACACTACTCTTACTTTTACCAATTGTTGGATCCCTGCTGGTATTGATGTTACCCAAAGAGAATCATCAATTAACCAGAATAACAGGTTTGGCGATTTCGGTCGTTGTTTTTATTGTATCAATGTTCCTTTATTTTTCATTCGATCCTGCAAATGCAAATTTTCAGTTTACACAAAAAATCGAATGGGTTAAAGGGCTCGGGATTTTCTATCATGTTGGTGTTGATGGAATGTCAATTTTATTGGTTCTTTTGACAACATTCATGACCCCGTTAGCGCTGCTTTCCACCTGGTCGAGTATCGATGTTAAAGTGAAAGAATTTACATTCTTCATGTTGATGCTTGAAGCAGGGATGCTTGGAGTTTTTCTTTCACTCGATCTTTTCCTTTTTTACATCTTCTGGGAAGCGATGCTGATCCCGATGTATTTTATAATCGGAATTTGGGGTGGGAAAAACAGAATCTATGCATCTGTAAAGTTTTTTATATACACGATGGCAGGTTCACTGCTGATGCTTGTTGCCATTATTTGGCTCGCAAATTCGGGCACTGCTTTTACAACCGATCTTTTGGAGCTTTATAAACAAGGTCCAATGCTTGAACCATCAAAACAGAATTGGCTGTTTTTAGCATTTGCCATTAGTTTTGCTATAAAAGTGCCACTGTTTCCACTTCATACATGGTTACCCGACGCACACGTTGAAGCACCCACGGCGGGTTCTGTTATACTTGCCGGTGTACTCCTGAAGATGGGAACATATGGTCTGATTCGTTTTAATCTTCCACTCTTTCCCGAGGGTGTAAGGGAATATGCTTCGATCATCTCAATACTTGCGGTCATAGGAATCATTTATGGTGCCCTTGTTGCCATGGTTCAAAAAGATATGAAGAAACTTGTGGCTTATTCTTCGGTTTCTCACCTTGGATTTGTAGTGTTGGGAATATTTGGATTAACTGTTGAGTCGATGCAGGGAGCCATTATTCAGATGGTTAACCATGGTTTATCAACTGGAGCTTTGTTCCTTTTGGTGGGATATATTTATGAAAGAACCCACACCCGTGAGATAGCCGACTATGGTGGAATAGCTAAAATTGTTCCACTTTATGCAACAATTTTGTTGATCGTTTCACTATCATCGATTGGTGTACCGGGATTAAACGGATTTGTTGGCGAGTTTTTAATTTTGGTGGGTTCATTTAAGTCCCCGCTTCTTGGAAGCCCTTATTATACGATAATCGCAGCAACAGGAGTAATCTTCGCTGCAGTTTATCTCCTTTGGATGTACCAAAGAGTTTGTTTGGAAACGGTTAAAAATGAAAAAATGAATTTATTGACCGATCTGAACACACGAGAGATGATAACTCTCGTTCCATTTCTGCTATTCATCGTTTGGATAGGTATTTATCCTTCAACTTTCTTAAGGTTAAGTGAAGCTTTCTCATCAAATATAGTTACAACCGTGATGGGGGCACTCGCAAAATAAATTCATGAGGCGTTCAACTCTATTTCTCGTAGCCTTTTTTAGCCTGTTTATTTTATTAAACAGTGATACAAGACCGGATTCAACTGACACTTCAAAGAGTGTAACACAAGAAAAAGTTCTTTCACATAGTGACAAAACAACAACTGAGACCGAGCACCACGGGGCTGCACCATCTCCCTACATGGTAATTCCGTTTCTACTGCTGCTATTACTTATTGCGATAGCGCCATTGTTTTTTCAACATTTTTGGGAACACAATTATCACAGGATTGCAATATTTCTGGGGCTGATAGTTACAACTTATTATGCCACGGTTCTAAATGATTTTGTGAGTCTTAAACATACTTTGGTTGAGTATCTCTCATTCATAGCTCTGTTGAGTTCATTATTTGTGGCGAGTGGCGGGATTTTGATAAAGGTTGACAAAAAAGCAACACCAATAGTGAATACATTGTTTTTGCTTTTTGGGGCAGTAATCTCGAATGTTATCGGGACAACAGGTGCCTCGATGCTTCTCATCAGACCATTCATGAGGATGAACAAGGACAGAATTAAATCGTACCACATTATATTTTTTATTTTTGTGGTAAGTAATGCTGGTGGAGCTTTAACACCGATAGGCGATCCACCACTTTTCCTGGGTTTCTTAAAGGGTGTTCCTTTTTTCTGGGTGGTTGAACAGGTTTGGTTAATATGGATCATAGCAATTGCTCTCATTCTTGCAATATTTTTTATGCTTGATATGAATAATAAATCCGGAGCTAAAGAAGATCAGCAATATTCAGGAAAGATAGAGTTCAAGGGATTAAAAAATCTTGGATACCTCGCTATTATCATTGTCTCTGTATTTCTTGATCCCGCGGTGATGTCGTGGGTACCAAGTCTTGATCCACTTCCTGTGGGTATCAGGGAAATTATTATGTTTGGTGTAGTGTTTGCGGCGTATAAAACCGCGGATAAAAATGTTCTTAAGGCAAACGAGTTTGACTTTGGACCAATTAAGGAGGTGGCATATCTGTTTGTGGGGATATTCTTCACAATGATCCCTGCTTTGAGGGTGATTGCTGATCTTGCAAAAGAGAACAGTGATGTCTTTACAAGTTCATTGTTTTATTGGGCTACAGGAGCGCTTTCTTCATTCCTCGACAATGCACCTACTTACTTGAATTTTATGAGTGCAGCGATGGGGAAATTTGGTTTTGACCTTAACGGCGGAGCTGCTCAAACACAACTGTTTTTGCAGAATCCTGATGCAATACAATATCTTGCTGCTATTTCAGTGGGTGCTGTATTTTTTGGTGCGATGACATATATTGGGAACGGTCCCAATTTTATGGTTAAATCGATCGCCGAAAGTGCCGGTGTCAGAGTGCCGACATTTATTGAATACATAATAAAATATTCATTACCCATTTTATTGCCTGTTTATGCAATAATATGGTTCTTGTTTTTTAGAGGTTAAAGATGACCATTCAAAAATGTATTGATGAGAAGAAAAGTGGATTCCTTTACGGTAACAGACTGATACTCCCATTTAAGGGAAGATTCCTTAAAGTGATTGTCGAGAAAGATATTATCACTGATTTTTCTCCGAGCTCAAAAGGGATAAATATTGTGGAGGAGGATTATTACACAAGTCTCTATTTTCTTGAATATAACACACTGCGCGAGACATTGTCTGAATATGAAAATATCAAAATAATTGTAGTTGAAAAAGACGACAATATTTTTGATGTTACAAAACATAAAAAATTGGCTGTGTATAAAACTGATACACACGAAGCAACAATAGAAGAAACTGAACACGACATTTTATTTATAGAGTAGGTATGGATTTTAACATTTCGGACATTTCAAACTATCTGCCGTTAGTTATTTTAGCTGCGGTCATTCTGGTTTCTCTTGTGATAGAGATGTATGTAAAGAATGCCGGTAAGATACTTCCCTGGTTAACGATTATTAGTTTTCTGGTTATTGCATACCAGTCACTTCTATCCGTTGGAGATCAGGGTGTATTTTTTAACGGAATGCTGGCTACCGGAGGTCAGGTAAACATTTTTTACTTTATCTTCAATTTTGGTGCTGCGATAGTTGGGCTTCTCACTGTCGATTATCTGAAAAAAACAGGCATTTACCATGGCGAATTTTACATACTTGTTCAATCTGCCGTTCTTGGTATGATGATGATTGCAAGTGCCCGTGACCTGGTGATGGTATTCATCGGATTAGAGCAGATGTCGTTATGTTTTTATATTCTTGCAGGTTTTGCCCGCAGGAGGCCCTTTTCCACTGAAGCCGCTCTAAAATATTTCCTTTTGGGCTCATTTGCCACCGGATTTATTGTTTATGGACTTGGTTTGCTTTACGGTGCCACACATACACTTAACATTGCAAAATTGTATGAAACTTTCGCTTTTGAGCAGATAAACATCCTTGGGATAATAGGTTTAACCCTTTTCTTCATTGGATTCGCATTTAAGATAGCTGCCGTACCATTCCACATGTGGGTGCCTGATGTTTATCAGGGTGCACCTACAACCACAACCGCGTTGATGTCAACAGGTGGTAAAACTGCCGCATTTGCAGCTTTGATTCTTGTAATTTCTCCTGCATTCTCAAAAGAAAGAGCAGTAGATATACTTACACCGCTGATTGCGTTGTTTGCGACACTATCGATGTTATATGGAAGTATTACAGCGATTCTCCAGACTGATATTAAACGCATGCTTGCATATTCTTCTATTGCACATGCCGGCTACATTCTCATTGGGCTGGCAGCAGGCAACAAGGAAGGTATCGATGGTATGATCTTTTATCTCGCTGCCTACACATTCATGAATCTTGGCGCATTTGGAATAATTGCCCTGATCGAGGATAAAGAAGAAAAAAACCTGACAATAAAAGATTATTCCGGGCTGGGAACCAAATATCCATTGTTGGCGGGATTACTCGCAGTTTTTATGTTTGCCCTTTCGGGTATTCCACCTTTTGCAGGATTCTTCGGTAAATATTATGTGTTTATCGCAGCAATCAAGGCTGACCTGGTTTGGCTTGCCCTTGTGGGAATTTTATCATCAGTAATCAGTGTTTATTTCTATATAAGATTGATTGTTGTGATGTATTTTAGCAAAGATGAATCGAAACTTGAAATTGTTAATTCAAATTCAGCGATGATAGGAATAATTGTATCAGCCATACTAATTGTAGTTATGGGAATTCTTCCGGGTTCAGTAATAAACCTTATCTCCAAATTTTAGTAATACAGAGTTTTTACAAGCTGTACCGGGAGTCAGGAATTCGGTTCTCCGATTGACTCACTGTACAGCTTTTTTGCTTTAAATAGTTTCACAAGGAGTAAAAATGAAGGCAGTTTTAACAGCAGCTCAAGCTTCAGAACTCGATAGAATGTATATCGAGGATATTGGATTCGATAGCATGTTGCTGATGGAGAATGCTGGTAGAAGCGTTGCTCAATTCATCAACACTCTTGATGATGTCGGGAGTAATGTTGCGATAGTATGTGGTAAAGGAAATAACGGGGGTGACGGGTTTGTTACCGCCCGGCATTTACGGGATATGGCTTATAATGTAACAGTTGTATTTATTGGTGATATCGAAGAGTTTACAGAAGATTCGCAATATTTTTTTGAAATCATAAGTGAAGTACAAGAGGGGATATTAATATTTCAATATCTGAATACAGATCAACTGAGCGAAATCCTCAGTACACAAGATATTATTATTGATGCAATTCTGGGCACCGGAACCAAAGGCGAACTGCGTCAACCTTATGATGAGATAGTGATGGCAATGAATGATGCTCCGGGAATAAAAATAGCAATTGATATACCCACCGGAATGAATCCTGATACAGGTGGTGGTGGAATTATATTTAAAGCACTTTATACTGTTGCCCTCGGTTCTTATAAGAGAGGTTATTTCTACGGCAGAGGGCTCGATAATCGCGGGTTGCTTCATTATGGATATCTCGGCATGCAAAAGGTACCCGATACTATCGAAAATCCCTGGGTACTTTATGAACTGGATGAGATGATGAGCATCCGGCCAAGCAAAAAACGGAGTGTAAATAAATATTCTGCAGGTGGTCCGGTAATAGTTGCCGGTTCAGACCGTTACCCCGGTTCCGCATCTCTTGTATATCAGGCTGCATTCACTTCCGGTTCAGGATCGCCGATACTGTTTACATCGGAAAAAGGCGCTTCAGTCACCTTAATCAGGACTCCGGAAGCCGTTGTCCGCGAGTTTTCTGTGAATTTTAATTCTGAAACTCTTAAGTCGGTGATGGATGAATTAGAAAAAAAAGATGTTTTGTTAATCGGTCCCGGGCTGGGCAGATCACCCGAAACCACTATAGCCCTGGACAAAATTCTCGAGATTGAAAACAAATTAGTTGTTCTTGACGCAGATGCGCTAACCCCTCTTCATAATGAGAATTACAAGAAGTATGACCTGCAAGGGAAAATCCTTCTACCACATACCGGTGAGTTTGCTCAAATATTGGGTAAACCCCTTGAGATTATTGAGGAGGATATTTTTAAGGCTGCGCAGGATTTTGCACAGGAAACAGGTTGTATCCTGATACTTAAACATGCATGTATTTTTATTTGTCACAGGTCGGGAGTAAACTATATTTTGGATTCAGGTCACGATTCGATGGCAAAATTTGGGACGGGAGACGGACTTGCCGGAATGATCGCCTCCATATTATCTCAGATAATGGTAATACCACAACTTGATGTGGAATCGATCATTGATTTGATCAGAGAAGGGCACAGAGGTACTGTAGAAGTATTTATTCAGAGAATATCAGACGCAATTCATACCTATAATGTCTCAGCTTTAATGCTGGTGAATGAGCAATCAAGTTTTGCTGTCTCAGCTTCTGCAATTATAGAAAATTTGCCTGCAGCTCAAAAAAAAATTGACGGAGCCTGATGCAGAAGATAAATAAGCAGAAAATTGCTTTATGGGTTTTGGTTGGCTATTGGATTATCCTTTTTCTTGGGACAACTCTGCCATCCAGCAATTTACCCGATGTACCTTCGGGAGATAAACTAAATCATTTTGCAGGTTATGCCGTATTAAGTTTTCTCCTGTTTACTTATTTGAAGCTCAAATCTGCTGACACAGTGGATGAAATCAGGATATTTCAGAAATCATTTATTATCGCATCAGTTTATGGAATACTTGATGAACTGCACCAGATTCCCATTCCCGGCAGATTTTTCGAATGGTATGATATTTTAGCTGATATAAATGGCGCTGCACTTGGTCTTGCTCTTGCATTTATTCTGAACCGGGCTTATCCAAAATTGTTTAAATAATTTTTATCATTAATTTGAGTTCCCCTGATTTAATATGCAGACGACAAGTTTGACCACTCACCTGAAAAAGGATTACAGGTTTACGCTCGAGGTCAGTTCGATTCTGGTTCTGTTGTTATTGATAGTGGTTGTCAGGTTCTATCCCTTCAGTAAGTCAGTTTCCCAAATAATCACTAATGAGAATGAATATCTTGATGCAGAAGATGTTGTTGAACTTCAGGATAAGAGGGAAGAGGAAACTTTACCACAAAAACAGGAAGCGAAGACACTTCCAAAATATAAAAGAGATACCCCTGTAAACGAACCGGTATTAAACAAAGAGATTGAAGTTACTCTTACTCCGCCGAAAGAAAAAGTTAAATTGGAAAGTCAGGATATCGACAAAGGTGACCTCTTAACACTTGACAAACAGGGGAAATTTAAGGATAAAGAAACTTACAAAAAAACCACCGAAAAAGACGGGAAGGGAAAGGGGCCAAAGGACAATACTTATTATACGGCTGTTCCATATATGCCCGTACCCATCGGTGGCTTTGAAGCGATACAAAGCAAAGCAATATTCCCACAAGCAGCGAAGGATGCCGGTATTTCCGGAACGGTTTATATAACGGCATTCATCGATGAGTTGGGGAATGTGAACTCTGTAGTACTTACAAAGGGGATTCATCCCGCTTGCGATAACTCAGCGTTATCGGCTGTAAGAAGAACAAAATTTAATCCCGGGAAAAAAGACGGCAAACCTGTTAAAGTTCAGATGCTGATCCCTGTTACATTTAAATAATCGGAGAATTAATGAGATTACTTTCCGGCTTGATCATATTTATTATCACTGCCTCGCAGCTTGCTGCACAACCCTCAGAAAAAGTTATTGTTGATCTCAACAAAGCTATTTCAATAGCAATTGAGAACAACTACGACCTTAAAACCGGCAGACTAAACAAAGATATTGCGTACGAAAAAGTTGAAGAAACCTGGGGAACTGCGGTTTATCCTGAATTAAAAGGCTCGGTTAATTATCGCAGAGCGTTAAAAAAAGGAGTTTTTACAATTGATGCTCCCGGTTTTAGTGGCACTTTCCCAATTGGAACCGACAATACCTTGACGGCAACACTCAGTTTATCACAAAATATTTTTGCGGGTGGTATATTTATCGGGGCGCAGGCAGCTGAGATTTATGCAAAAATAGCTGATCACATTGTTGATGCCACCGAACTTGAACTTAAATATCAGGTTAAAGCTGCCTACTTCGGTGTTATGGTTACGAATGAGGTTTTGGAAGTTGCAAGCGCAAATTTATCGCAGGCGGAAGACAATCTGAAAAACACACAGATTAAATATGATGCCGGACTTGTACCTGAATATGATCTCGTGAGGGCAAAAGTTGCAGTGCAGACTGCCAAACCGGAACTTGAACAGGCAAAAAATTCCAATCAAATTACCAGGGATGTTTTGCGGAATATCATGGGATTAAGTTATAATGTTGAAGTTGAAGTTTCAGATTCTTTAAACTACAAAGACCTTACTATAGATGAGTTTGAGCTGGTTGTGGAGAAGATGTTTAGATTCAACCCTGTGGTTAAGCAACTTGAACAAACGATCAACTTGAGAGAAAAAGCTGTTGGGGTTTATCAGTCAGAATTTCTACCGTCGCTTCGCGCTTACGGTGCCTGGAATGTTGAATCTCAGGAAAATGATGAAAGAAGCATCGGCAGTTGGAGATTTAATAACTCCATCAATTTGGGACTTGAACTTTCAGTACCAATTTTTAATGGCTGGAGTTCTAAATCGAGAGTTACCCAGGCCGAACTGGAAGTAAAAATTGCAAGAGAAAATCTTAAAAAGACAAAAGAGGGTCTCGCAACTCAACTTAGAGAAACTACTCTGAAAATTGCAAATCAAAAAGAAAAATTAAAAGCCTACACTGAAGCAGTCAGTCAAGCTGAACTTGCTCATTCACTCGCCAACATCAGATACACTGCAGGTGTTGGAACCCAACTTGAGGTAATTGATGCTCAAGTAGGAGTTACAAGAGCAAAATATAATTATTTAAACGGTGTTTACGAATACTACCTGTTAATCGCGAACCATGAAAAGTTATCCGGAAAGGAAAGTGGAGAGTAATCAATATGTCTAATAGATTAAGATTTGGTAATAAAATATATTTATATGGTCTTTTATCCATTGTAACACTTTTTTTTGCAGGTTGTGGTGATGATGAAGCAGCTGCAAAAAAGAATGAAAAAAAGACTACAAAAGCAGCCATCGTGAAAGTTGAAACAATAAAACTGGAAGATTTTACCGGTTATATCGATGTTATCGGGCAGGTAAAAGCTGACAAGGTATCAAAAGTTGCTTCAGCTACCGGCGGGAAAATAATGAAATTTAATGTTGACAAGGGTACAAGAGTTTCTACAGGGACTGTGATTTGTATTCTCGACAACGAAGTGATAAAAGCTAACCTCGAAGCTTCAAAAGCTGACCTTGATCTGGCGGAGATTAACCTCCAGAAACAGGAACAGGTTTACAAGCAGAATGCCGGAACCGAATTCCAGTTTCTTCAGGCAAAATATACCCGTGATGCAAAAAAAGCATTATATGATGCAATCAAAGAGCAATTTGAGAATACATTTATCAAGGCTCCGTTTGCGGGTGTGATTGACACAAAACATTATGAAATTGGAGAGGTTGCAGCACCCGGGGCACCGATTGTTACATTAATTTCTGATAATTTAAAAGTTGAAGCCGGAGTCCCCGAGCGATATGTTAATTCCATCAAACAGGGGAAAAAGTGTTTACTTATTTTCCAGGAACTCGACAGTTTAACAGTAAACTCTTCAGTGAGTTATGTGGCTAAATCAGTGAATGCAACCGCCAGAACAATCAGTGTGGAAATAAGGCTCCCAAATATGGGAGGTAAATTTAAGCCCGAAATGAATTCAGAAGTGAAAATTGAAGACCGGATTTATCAATCCACTCCGGTAGTCCCGGAAGAGGTTGTTGTCAAAACTGATAAAGGGTTTGTTGTGTTTGTCGCTGTTAAAAAAGGTGATGGTTACATCGCAGAGATGAGGCAGGTTGATGTTCTAACTCGATCAAATAATCGGGTTGCTGTTTCGGGCAACTTAAATGAAGGAGAGAGTCTGATTGTTGTGGGCTACCAAAATCTCGTCAACGGCGAAAAAATTGATATACGGTAACAGGGGTCATTAATTTATGAAAATAACAGATATATCAATCGACAATAAAACCAGTGTCTTTGTGCTGGTTTTTATCATTGCCATTATGGGGATGATATCTTATGTCTCACTTCCGAGGGAATCTTCACCCGATATTTCCATTCCTTTGGTGATTGTATCCACTCCATACATTGGAGTTTCACCTGAAGATATTGAGTCACTTGTTACCACTCCTATCGAAAAAGAGATCAAAAAAATTGCTGAGGTGAAAAAGATTGAATCAGCTTCTTACGAAGGTTATTCACTCATCCAGGTGGAATTTCAAAGCGGTTACGATATTGAAGATGCTCTTCAAAAAGTGAGAGACAGAGTAAACAAAGCTGAATCCGATATTCCTGCGGATGCAGAGAAACCGGAAATTGTGGAGATAAACTTTTCTGAATTTCCAATTTTGACTTTTCAACTTTCAGGACCGGCAGGTCTTTCGAAACTGAAGGATATTGCAGAGAACCTTAAAGATAAACTTGAGGTAATCAAAGGGGTTCTCGAAGTTAAAGTTAATGGTGGTCTTGAAAGAGAAGTGCAGGTTGACGTTGATTACAGGAAACTTCAACACTACAACATCAGGTTTGATGATGTTATTGCCGCGATCAGAGACGAAAACAGGACAATTCCCGGTGGAACAATCGATGTGAATCAGTCAAGTTTCCTCGTAAGAGTTCCGGGCGAATTTAAGACTCCTTACCCCTTGGAAAACATTGTTGTAAAAACAAAAGAGGGGGAAGGAATATATCTTAGGGATGTTGCAGATTTAACCTATGGGTTTAAGGAGCGCACATCATTTGCGCGAACAAATAATATTGAAGCAATTTCGATACAAATTTCGAAAAGGGTTGGCGAAAACATAATTGATATTGCGCGCGAAGTTAACAAAGTAATTGACGAGAAAAGAGAAGAACTTCCCGATGATATTAAGTTAACAGTTGTTACAGATCAGTCGGAGGAGATTGAAAAACAGGTAATCGAACTTGAAAACAACATCTTTTCAGGACTTGTTTTGGTAATCGGGATTCTCTTTTTTGCCCTGGGATTAAGAAATGCAATACTTGTTGGAGTTTCAATACCATTAAGTATGTTAATCTCCTTTTTTATCTTACAGATGCTGGATATCACACTAAATTTTGTTGTGTTGTTTGCCCTTATTCTGGCTTTGGGTATGTTGGTGGACAATGCCATTGTGATTCTTGAAAATATTCAGAAGTTTCTGGAAGAGGGTTACAACAGAATTGATGCTGCAAAAAAAGCTACAGCAGAGGTGGCATGGCCTGTGGCATCTTCAACATTAACCACCGTGGCAGCTTTTTTCCCGTTGCTTTTCTGGCCCGGAATTACAGGTGACTTTATGTCATACATCCCCATAACTGTAATTGTTACGCTTATGTCGTCGCTGTTTGTTGCTCTGGTAATTAACCCTGTTTTTGCAGAAGTTTTTGTAAAACACGAACACCACGGCAAACCAAAATTGAAAAAAAGTGTAATGGGTGTTCTCTCGTATCCATTTGACTGGGGTACTTTCATTTTTGTTGACAAGTTATTACCTGTCACGCTTAAATATTACGAAAAGACTCTTGATTTTGCCCTTGGGGAACCGAGAAAAACCGGAGAAAAGATCAGTAAACGAACCTGGTTTGGGTTTTTCGCTTTTTTTGCGATGTTTGTGGTTGAGGGGATTCTGTCAAAGTTTGTGCCAATAACTGTCGGAATAATTTTAACAGCACTTCTTGGAATCGGGGTAATCATGATATTTAAAAATATCAGATTGCGTTTTATGTTTGGTGCATTTATTACTCTTTTCTTTATATCCCAATTATACGGCGTTCTTGGCTACGGAGTGGAATTTTTCCCTGATGTTGAACCACGCAGGGTATATATAAAATTTGAGGCTCCAACCGGCACGGGTATCAAAGAGACAAATGAGATAATTGACAAAATTGAAAAGAAGATCCTGACGGCAAATTTTAAGGATATCGAAAAAATACTTGCAGTTGCGGGTGCTTCTTCCAATCCATTTGATGCAGGGTCGTCCACTCCAAATAAGGGTTCAATTACGGTTGAATATCTCGATTACGAAAAACGGGAGAAAAGTTCAAAAGAGTCAACGGAAGAGTTACGACAACTCGTAGAAGGCACGCCGGGAGCTGCGATTACTATTGATAAGGAAAACATGGGTCCACCGGTTGGGCTTCCTGTTAATATTGAAGTTTCAGGCGAAGATTATAACACTCTTGGCAAACTGACTGAGGAAATAAGAGCTTATATAAAAAATACTCCCGGACTTGTTGATGTTGATGACGACTATGATGCAGGGAAACCTGAACTTCGTGTTATAATTGATCGCAAAAGAGCTGCGCTTTATGGAATGAACACTTCACTGATTGCCAATACAGTAAGAACAGCGATCAACGGTGCAGAGGCTTCTAAATATCGTGTAAACGAAGATGAATACGATATCACAGTCCGACTTCGCAAAGACCAAAGAAGTTCAGTTGACGCCTTGAAAAATCTGGTTATTATTTTTAACAATCAAAATGGAAAAACTTTGTCGGTGCCTTTAAGTAGTGTGGCAAATGTTTTTATCGACAGAGGACCCGGGGCTATCAGAAGAAAGGACTTAAACAGGGTAATTACCATAACGGGAAATGCCGCAGAAGGATTTAATGCAAATGCAGTTCTTGATTCTGTTAAAGCGAAACTTGTCAATTATCAGTTACCACAAGGGCATTCCATATCATTTACTGGGCAATCTCAAGAACAGGAAGATGCTTCCAATTTTCTCGGGAAGGCATTTGGAATCGCAATTCTTTTGATTTTCCTGATATTGGTTATTCAGTTTAATTCTGTGTCACAACCGTTTATTATAATGTCGGCAGTGATAATTTCACTTGTGGGTGTCTTCATTGGTCTTTTGGCATTTAAGATGCCATTTGGGATTGTAATGACCGGAATTGGTGTGATAAGTCTCGCGGGTGTGGTTGTGAACAATAACATCGTTCTTATCGATTATATGAATCTTTTAAAACAGCGTGACATGTCCCTAAAAGAGATTGCAAAGTATGCAGGTATAAGAAGATTTAGACCGGTTACTTTAACAGCAGTAACCACAATACTTGGGCTTATTCCACTGTCGTTTGGTTTTGGATTCGACATATATACCGGTTCATTTGTCTTTGGCGGGGAAAGTGCCGAGTTTTGGAGATCGATGGGAATTGCTGTGATTTTTGGTCTTGGGTTTGCCACATTTTTAACTTTGGTGCTTGTGCCTGTTTTTTTCATGACATGGGAAGAATTGGGCGGTGCACTAAAAGCAACCTTTAGTTTTAGTTCGAAAAAAGGTGGTTCTAAAAAGAAAACTGACCCTGATGATGCAGCGCAGACTCCATACATCTACAAAGATTAAGTGTAAATCATGAGAAAAGTGGCTGTAAATCGATTAGTTTCATCCATTTTATCTATCTTGTTATTGAATTAATATAAGTTTTTATGGCTCTCAACAAGTTTAAACCTTTCATGGAAAAATTGAACACCCGACTTTCGGGTATCTTTGATTTGTTTGTGTTTGTCTTGTTGGGAGCCATAGATTTTATTACACTCGTTTTTGGGAAGTATCTGAATCACAAACTCGATTTTGAAGATTTTAATCTGATGTACACAGGGAATTTTCTTACACTTCTCTACAGTGCAACATTTATCCTCTCTCTGATCGTTTTTTGGTTAAAAGACAGATCGGAATTCACAAAACGCAGATCACTCTTCCTCATCGTTTGGTTTCTCGGATTCGGTTTCACAGTTTTTGGCATTTATCTCAACCAAAGTGATTCCGGAATTGATATAAATCTTCTTGATACACCTTTTTATAAACTCTATACGGGGCTTTTCTTTAATATTGGGTTTGCCTTTAAAGCGGCTTTGTTTTCATATATTTTTATCAAAATTGTCAGACCTAAACGATTTCTGGTTCTCTATTCCGCTTTAGTTATGTTGTTGTTATATCTTTCTGTTTTTGTTTACACTTACAAGTTTATTGAAAGTGGTGTTACATATAAACTGACCTATAGTGAAAGTTCACCTGCTGAAGTTGCTGTCATCCTCGGTGCTGCTGTTTGGAAATACAACAAACCAAGCACAATCCTTAAATTAAGAATTGACAAAGGGTTACAACTCTACAGTCAGGGAATTGTTAAAAAGTTGCAATTGACCGGTAGTAATGCACCCGGAGAGTTACCGGAAGCTGATGTGGCTTTTTATTATCTTATGGAGAAGAAGGTTAATCCTGCAGATATAAGGATCGAATCGGAAAGCAGATCAACACTCGATCAGATAAGTTATATCAAAAATGTATTGATCGAAAAGTCCGGATTTCAAAAAATAGTCGTAATCTCCGATGCCTTTCATCTTCCGCGTGTGAAAGAACTTGCCGAATTTTATAATCTGAATCTGGATGTTGTTAAATCAGATCTTAATCTTGCAGAAGATTCCGTGCTCTACTACAATTTCAGAGAAGTTGTTGGTCTTATCAATTTCTGGATGTTCGGGGTTAAATAACCACCCTCCGTTTTGTATATTTACAACTCAAATAAATTATTCTTTGTAATAATATTAACTGAATTCACACCTAAAGATAAAATGCTTAAGAAAAAATCGAATAGAAGAATTATAAGAGAAAAAGTGTTGCAGGTTCTGTATGCACATTCATACAATAGAGACGGAATAGAAGTTACTGCCGGTGAACTTTCAGAGGAGATTACAGATGCGTCTGAAAGGGAGTTTTTTGAGAATTTAGTACGGAAAACAATTCAATACACCGGAAGCATTGATGATGAAATCGAAGCCAAATCTGAAAACTGGGAAATTGACAGAATGGCAAGGATTGATCGAATTTTGTTACGAATGGGAATCTGTGAATTCAAATTTTTCCCCGAGATTCCCAAAAAAGTAACGATGAATGAGATTATTGAGATCGCCAAAGAATACAGCACAGCAGCGAGTGGCAAATTCATCAATGGATTCCTTGATAAAATTTATGAGGAACTTGAAAAAGAAGGAAAAATAAATAAAAGAGGCAGGGGACTTAGTGATGGATCACTAACCAAACCTGCAAAGACCAATGACTGAAAAAAGGAAGATATTTGTCTGGTCTCTTTATGATTTTGCAAATACCTCTTATTCAATTATTGTTGTAACTTTTTTATATGCGGTTTACTTTAAGGAAACTGTAAATTCAAACAGTGGGGAAGGGGATTTTTACTGGGGGTTGGGAACTTCTGTTTCGATGTTGCTCACGGCTCTTATCTCACCCGTTCTCGGTGCCGTTGCTGATTATACTTCCACAAAAAAAAGATTTCTTTCCTTTTTTACCGTCGTCTGTATTATATCCACCGCACTTCTGTTTTTTGTTGGGCCCGGTGATGTTCTTCTTGGCCTCCTGTTGCTTATAATCGCAAACATAGGATTTGAAGCCGGATTAATATTTTATGATTCATTTTTGCCTGAGATTACAAAACCGAAGAATTTTGGAAGAGTCAGTGGATACGGTTTCGCAATGGGTTATCTTGGCTCGTTGACTTCTCTCGTAATTCTACTGCCGTTCATTCAGAATGAGTTAATTCGTGAGTCATTCCCCGTTGCTGCTCTCTTTTTCCTGATTTTTGCACTTCCCACACTTATCTTTTTAAAAGAGAAAAAAAAGGAGATCCCTGCCGGTGAGTCCTTTGTCAAGATTGGACTAAACCGGGTTCTGTTTACCATAAAACATCTTAAACAGTATAAAAATCTGGCAATTTTTCTTCTTTCATTTTTCTGTTTTATTGAGGGAGTGAATACTGTAATCTATTTTGCAGGAATTTACGCAACAACAACGCTGGGTTTTACAAAAGGGGAGTTGATAATCTTTTTCATCTCGGTTCAGGGAACGGCAATTCTTGGATCAGTTTTGTTTGGGATAATCTCGGATCAGATTGGTCATAAAAAAAGTTTGATGATCACTTTGTTAATCTGGATTTTAACCGTACTCGCTGCATTTTGGGTAACTGACAAGTCTTATTTTTATGTTGTGGGTTTTATGGCGGGTGGGGCAATGGGTTCAAGTCAATCGATCTCAAGAGCTCTCATGTCTCAGTTAACACCACCCGACAAAAAAACAGAATTTTTTGGTTTCTACTCATTCTTCGGCAAAAGTTCTGCGGTTATTGGTCCACTCGTTTTTGGAATCATAAGCACTGTAACAGGCAGTCAACGATATGCTATATTGTCTCTGCTCTTTTTCTTTATAGCCGGAATTATTGTACTTTCATTCGTGAATGATCAACACAATGAGTCTTCCACCGAACCCAGGACCCCCTGATTAAATCAGTGGATCATCATAGTTTAGAATCAAATCATCACTTTCCGGATATCCCACACAAGTAAGGCAGAGACCTCTTGCGATATCCTCATCCGACAAAGTTGTTTGATCGAGCATCACAATTTTGCCTGATACCAATTTTGTAACACAAGATGAACATGAACCATACCTGCATGAATGAGGAACATCTATCCCTGCATCAAGTGCGGTGTCGAGAATTGAATCGTTTGGATCAACAATCAGGTCATAAGTTCTGCCCCCCAAGATTATAGACACTCGTCTTGCAATCCGGTCATTTGGCAACCGGCTTTCATTTTTTATCGAGTGTGTAAAAACCTCCCGATGAATATCCTTATTTAGAAAGCCTGAGTCGATGGCTGCATTGTAGATGTTTTCCATCATTTCAGCGGGTCCGCACATAAAAATTTCAGTATCGGCTATTTCTTTGAGTGGAATCTCACCGAGTATGACTCTTGCCGATTCCTTATCAATTCTTCCTGTTTGTCCTCGCCAGCCCTCAAACGGTTTTGTAAGGTGATGAATAACATTAAATTTCCCGGGATAAAGATTTTCAAGGAAAGATAAACGCGCACCAAACATTATGTTATCCTGGTCTCTGTTTACATAATGTAAAACGATGTTGTTTACTTTTTCATCTGCGAGTGAATCTTCAATCAGTGCGAGAAGGGGAGTTATTCCACTTCCGGCGCCAAACATTAAAAGATTTGGTTTACTCTCCTGCTTTCTGATGAAATTTCCCATCGGGACAAGAGCAGGAAGAATATCCCCTTCTTTTATGTCGTCCATTTTATTTTCTGAAACAAAACCACCAGGAACTTTTTTAATTGCAATTCCAATATGCGGCAGTTGTTTGGGCGAAGTGTAGATCGAATAACACCTTCTCACTTCTTTGCCTTCTTCATCGAAAACAAAAGTGAGAAACTGTCCTGCCTTAAAATCAAATTCTTTTCCGTCAATATCTTTTAATAAAAGGGAGATTGAATCGGGGGTTTCATGTGTAATAGCTTCAACTTTTAGGTTTAATAAGCCCGAACGGGTGAGAGTTGGCATACTTTCCTGTTAATTTCATTATTGAATTGTTGTCTTGAAGTTGGATTAAACCGGAGTTTAAATCCTGATATAATACTCAAACAGTATTATTGTATCAAAGAGTTCAATTCTTTATAAAGTTCCTGACCTCTGTTTTTGGCATACCAAAGGTGGATTTCTTCCATCCAAACATCTTTTGGTGTGTTAACAGCGATTAGTTCATCAATTCTTGTTTGTAATGCTGCAGGTCTTGCACCCCATTTATAAAGTTGATTCCATTCATCATCAAAAACGACAAGTATTGGAATACTCTTTTTACCATTGGTGAGGTAAAGGTCCATTACTTCGGGGAAGGTATCCCTTTCAACTATTCTCAGTTCAATATTATTGTTTAGAAGGCTCATTTTATGGAATTCCGGGGAGGATTGAGCAGAGTCACCGCACCATCCTTCTGTAATCAACATCCAGTGCTGTTTTGAAGATATTGATTTGAGTTTTTCAGCGAGGGTTTCTTCAACGGAGTGAGTTTTAAGTACCCGGTTCATTCTACGAATGTTCAGTGAGGTATATTCATGAATAAATCTCGCCTCATCGTCAAGTTGTGAAACATCGGTTTGATCTACATGTTTTTGTGTTTTCTCAATAAATTGTGAAAAGGTTAAACCTTTTGAAAAAGCGTTTTTAATATTTTGAATTGACATAATTCTCTTTTCGTTTTTAATTTAGCATACATTATCTAATCTAACTAAACAACTGTTCAAAATAGTGAACAGTTCCCACATTTGAAAAATTGCGAAATCTTATTAAAAACAAAGGAAATTTTCTGGCACGGTTGTTGTAATATATAGGGTAAAACAAAACGAGGTATGAAATGAAACGGATGTTATTTGTAGCAGTAATTTTTGCAGCGATGACTTTTATGTCGAATGCTGAAAACAACGGGAGCAAAGGCAGATTTAATGCTTTTTACCACGATCTTAAACCTTATGGCTACTGGATTGAAGTTGACAATGTGATTGCATGGAAACCAACCAGAATCAATAGAAACTGGCAGCCTTACACTTATGGAAGATGGATTTATACTTCTTACGGATGGTACTGGGATTCTGACGAAGCCTATGGCGACATTGTATTCCACTACGGCAGATGGTATTATGACGAATGGGAAGGCTGGGTTTGGGTTCCGGGGTATGACTGGGGTCCTGCCTGGGTTGAGTGGAGATACGATGATGACTATATTGGCTGGGCACCACTTTCACCTTACGCAATATATAATCCAAACTACGGGATAACTTTTAACATAGTAATTGTGTCACCTTACAACCACTGGAGATTTGTAAGATACCGCGACTTCCACAGACACAATATTTATGATCACTATTTTACAGGGTATGGCGCTGAAAGATTCTACGAGAGGACAAATTCATTCTCAAACTACAAATATCGTGACCGTGTAGTCAATGAGGGAATTGATCCAAGAATCGTTGAAAAAAGAGGCGGCGGAAATGTAAAAACAAGGGATATTGAGTTCACCAACGCCAAAGATCGAGGAAACAACAAATCCGACGGTTCAGTAAAGGTTAGAAATGTTGACTTCAACAGAGCTGACAGAACCGACGAGAAAATAGAGATCACAAGATCAAGAAACACCGGGAACTTAAGATCAGATAAAATAGATGAAGCAGCGAGGGAAACAACCCGCGAAGTGAAAAGAAATGACAACACGAGAGTGATTGACAGATCCGATGACAACAGAGCAGTAGTGAAGAATGATAACAAGACAGTAACGAGAGATAATGGCAGCTCTTCAAGGGATGTAAAGAAAAACGACAACAAACCTGTAGTCAGAGACAACACTTCGAGAGAAGTAAAAAAAGAAGACAACAGACCGGTAGTGAAAGACAATACTTCGAGAGAAGTAAAGAGGGACACTCCTAAAAAAGATAACACTTCGAAAGAAGTAAAAAGAGAAACACCTAAAAAAGATAATACGGTAAGGGAAACACCAAAAAGAGACAACTCGTCACGCACAACTGAAAGAGGAAACTCCGGAGGAAGCAGCAACTCAGGTGGCTCAAGAGAAAGAAAAAGCAGATAAATGATGTAAATTGTTGGTGCAGTAAAACGGGCTGATCCGAAAGGACAGCCCGTTTTTTATTTTAAATAGTTAAAGGGGGAATTACAATCTTCTACGAACATGTCACCCGTCCAGACGGGTTTAGGGGTTGGGGAGAGGATCAATATCTACGAATATTTAATCCCCTCCGGGGGAAAAAACCTCAATGAGTCATATCGACTTTTAGAAAATTATCACATCGACGAACCGTCAATCAACATTATTGGATTACTGAATTACTGCATTATTGCATTAAAATCGTCATTTTTTCTTAAAAATACTATCCGAAAGTCCTTTGTTTACTTTGTAGTTTTTATAGTCGATGTAAACTTTTCCGGGAGTTTTGTTTCCGGTGGTTTCCGGTTTTTTCTTTTTGCCGCCAAAGCCTTTTGGAAGATTAAATTTCCCAACTTCAAAACTAAAGGTCATCTTTGAAGGAAGAGGATGTTTTGATGATGCCGGATAAATAAGATCAATCTGAAATGTGCCGTTCATCTTTGTAGTTGTCTCAACTTTTGAAATGTAAAAAGTTGATTTATCAATCCAAAGAGTGGAAAGGACAACATCGCCGGTATTTCCCAAAGGGATTACTTTTACAATATGTTGCACTTTGCCACCAATTTTTGTCTCACCTTCATACATGCTGGTGTATTTGCCGTTTAGCAGATTTGCCGGACTAAAATTCAACCCGTCCTTTGGAATCAGTGCAAAATTGTCCCCGGTTTTCATCTGAATTTTATCCGGAGCTTTGTAGTAGATTTTCGCTTCGGTATCGGGCACCTTAAGGAAATCCACATCAATTTTCACTTTTACATCCACTTCATAATCTTTTATTGCATCAAATTTTTTCTTCACTTGATTAAGAATCTTGTCAGATTCTGACTGTGAAAAAGTTGAAACAGAAAGGATGAAAATGATCAATAATATTTTTTTATACATAAAAATTCCTGTTCTTATGATGTGATATCTTTTTTACTAAAAAGATAAAATGTTAAACTGAGGAATAAAACAATATGGAGTGAAAGCACTCCAACAGCCTGATAGAGTTCACTCATCTCCACAGGGGTTGTAAAAATTACTCTCCATGATTGCATGTAGGTTGTGAACAAATATGGTTTGATATTCTGAAGCAACTCAATGTCAATTGCTGAAAGGATATAAAAAACTATGATTACTGCCATGGTGCTGACTATGGGACCAATTGCATTTTCAACCAAAGATGAAAAGAAAAACGCCATTGAGGTTACCACCATCATACTCAGAGTGGCGATGCCATATGCAATCATAAAGCGCCACAGAATATCCTCCCTTGCAAAAATAATAAGGACATCCGTGATCACGATCAGTTCACCAGTGCCAAAAAGAATTACACCCAAACCAAGTGAAACCACTGCAAGAAACAGAACCATCAAAATTGTATAGATTGTGCCTGCCATAACCTTGGCTGACAACAGTTGCATCCTGGTGATTGGACGGGTTAATAACATCCTGTATGTGCCGGCTGTTGCCTCGCCTGCCAGCAAATCACCGGCAACAAGAGTTATCAGAAAGGGGATATGTATCCCTATTGCTCCCATGACAATGAATGATATCAAGTAGCCGTTAAGGAAATTACCTTCAAAAACAAAAATTGATTCGAGATTCCGTGTCAGGAAACGAAGATAATTTTCACCTTCCACCAAAAGCGCAATTTCAATCACCAATACAATGACAGCAATTGCTAAAAACCCTATGTAAGTACGCCATTTTTTGAATATTTTATAGAGTTCAATTCTAACGAGGTCTATCATGTTTATTCCCCCTTTTCTGTTAAGTTGAGGAAATACTCTTCGAGCGACCGGGTCGGAACAAGTGAGTGAACAGCTATTTCCGCCTCAACGAATTTTTTATTCAGGGGAGCTATTTCAGATTTATTCATAAACATAATAATTGTTGAGTTGGAGACATTATCAATTCGCCCGTTTATACCAGACTCGTTGATAATTTGTACGGCTTTTTCAGTATTATCCACTTCTATATTTACTCTTGTCTCAGCTGCATTGAGCAGATCCTCAACAGAACCTTCGATAACCGTTTTTCCTTTGTTGATTATAACCATTCTGTTGGCAATCAATTCAACTTCGTAGAGAATATGAGATGAGAGCAGAATCGTTTTTTTATGATCCCGGCTTAAGCTTACCACAAGGTCACGAATTTCTTTCATTCCCTGTGGATCAAGTCCGGTTGTTGGTTCATCAAGGATGATCAGTTTTGGATCGTGGATTAGTGCCTGCGCAATTCCAAGTCGTTGTTTCATTCCGTGAGAGAATGTTTTCACTTTTGAATTATAGCGTTTTTCGAGGCCCACCATTTCGAGAATTGTCATAATTTTTTTATCGGTTACTTGATATCCTGAAGTGCGGGCGAGAATTTCGAGGTTTTTCCATGCAGTGAGGTAGCCGTAGAAGTCAGGTTTTTCAACTATTGCTCCTACACGGCTGAGGATATATTTTCGTTCTTTGTAGATATCTTTCCCAAACAATTTGATGTTTCCTTTGGTCGGGAAGATAAGGGTCATCATCATTCTGATTGTTGTGCTTTTCCCGGCACCATTGGGCCCAAGAAAACCAAACACATCACCTTCATAAACATTGAGGTTTAAACCATTTACGGCATAAGCATCTTTGTATTTTTTGTGAAGGTCGTTTATTTCAATAATTTTTTCCGTAAAAGGCTCCTTCTAAGGATTAAAATCGAGAAAAAATCCCACACCGAATTTATTCAGTCTGGATTTATAGTAAGCACTAAAATAGTCATATCCGCTGTAGTAAAATGCATAAATCGAGAGACCAATACCCTGTTTTTCTCCAAACTTCAAGCCTGCCATTAATGAATGGGAGGGGAGATATTTGGGTCGGGCTTTCATCTTGATATCCCAGGCACCATAAATTCGTACAGGCTTCTGTAAAAAATTAAACAATGGATCATTAAATATAATTTCACTTCCGCCTGAAAAGCTAAATCGCTCCTGATCTTTTGGACGAATGAGGATCGAGTATGCAAGCCCACCATACACCCTGATATCAACTTCCTGATAATGCAATTGGATTGCGGGATTAAGTTCAAAAAAGTCATCTGCGAAAGGTACCGGTTCCACCCCATCTTTCCACGAATTATTTGATGGATCCCATGCACCGTCAACTAAATGGGCACTTCTGTGGATGAACCGTAGTCGTGCAAGTATTTGGTGAGGTGAATCGGGGAGTTTTTTTAGAATAGAAATATTTCCACCAAAATAACCATCGATTGCTGCCACCTGAAGTCGATAATCTCTATACTCCACCACTTTTGCGTAAGCAAAAAATTCAACTCCGGCATTGAGGGTAGTTAAGGGGTCAATATAGATCGAGAGTACATCAAAAGCATTACCAACATCCACTTTCATTGAGTTATCGTCAGGTGCAAATGTTAAACCAAATTTTGGTTCGGTGTCGGCAGCTCGAAGCATATTAAAAAGCCGTGTACCGGGGAGAAATTCAACTGTTTGGGGAGTAATATTGCTTGAAAAAAGCAGAAACAACAGGGTTGTAAATAAAGTTGGTTTGATCATATAACCAGGAAAAGTGTAACAGGAAAAATAAAGTGTAAAATTAAGCAGAAAAATAGTAATGCAGTAATCCAAAAATGAAGTAATCCAATAATATCTAATCGAATTTGTTGAAAGGGGTGTGGGGACTGTGGTACTAATCCTCCTTTTGCGTTCTTTGCGCCCTTTGCGGTTATCTTTAAAATATCCCCCAAAACAATAGAGTTTCCTGATAGCGTTAAAATTCAGTATATTTAATGTTTTTAAAATCAAATTTATGGATTAGAAATTGAGTCAGGAAAAGATATTAGTCACGGCTGCATTACCATATGCAAATGGACCGATACACTTGGGGCATCTGGCCGGAGCATACCTCCCGGCAGACATTTATGTAAGATATCAAAGGCAGCGTGGAAGAGACATCCTCTTCATCTGTGGGTCTGATGAACATGGTGTGCCTATTACCATTACCGCAGACAATGAAAAAGTGAGTCCAAATGTTATAATCGACCGGTTTCACGAGATAAACAAAGAATCGTTCGACAGATTTGGAATGAGTTTTGATATCTACAGCAGAACAAGCCTCCCGATTCACCACGAAACCGCACTTGGTTTTTTCAAAGAATTTAATGATGCAGATCTTCTTGTTGAAAAGAAGTCGATGCAGTTTTATGATAACTCACGCCAGATGTTTTTACCCGACAGATATGTTGAAGGTACATGCCCAAAATGTGGGAATCTTAACGCGAGAAGTGACGAGTGTGAAAATTGTGGCAGTCTTTACGATCCATCCGAATTATTAAATCCTGTTAGTAAGATTTCAGGTGACAAACCCGAACTCAAAGAAACTTCCCACTGGTTTTTCCCGTTTGGAAAATTCCAGGAAAGAATTGAAAAATATATTAATGAGATGGATGAAAAGTATGGTTGGAAAGACAATGTTTTGCAGTATTGCAAAGGATGGTTTTCCTCCGGACTTCAGGACAGAGCAATTACCCGTGACCTCGATTGGGGAGTGAAACTTCCCATTGATGGAGTTCAAAATAAAGTGCTTTATGTCTGGTTCGAAGCAGTTCTCGGATACATCTCCGCAACAAAAGAACTTTTCCGACTAAGAGGTGAAGAGGATGGCTGGAAAGATTACTGGCAGGATCCTGACACAAAATATGTAGCTTTTATCGGTAAAGACAATATCGTTTTTCACTGCGTAATTTTCCCTGCGATGTTAATGGCATGGAACGACAGACATTCCACAAAATTTGTGCTACCACAAAATGTTCCTGCAAATGAGTTCTTAAACTTTGAAGGTAAAAAATTCTCCAAAAGCAGACACTGGGGGATAGATGTGATCGATTTCCTCAATAATTTTGAAGCGGATTCACTCCGTTACACTCTTACTATGAATTTACCTGAATACAGGGATACCGATTTTTCCTGGAAAGATTTTCAAGCGAAACACAACAACGAACTTGCCGACATTCTTGGAAATTTTGTAAACAGAACATTAACCTTTGTGCACAAGAATTTTGACGGGAAGGTACCCCCCCTTTATTCATTTGATTCGAGGGACGATGAGTTATTGAATCTTCTCGAAGAATATCCTACAAAAGTTGCTGATTACATGGAAAAATACAGATTCAAAGATGCAACGCTTGAAATCATGAATCTGGCAAGAGCCGGCAATAAATATTTTAACGATTCGGAACCCTGGAAAACGCTCAAGAGTGACAAAGAGAGATGTTCAACCACTCTAAACCTCTGTCTTCAAACAATTTACACTCTCGCTGAACTTTTTATGCCGGTGATTCCCAATACTTCGGCAAAGATTCTGAAGGTACTTAACAAACGCTCGGTTGAGTGGATGAATGCAGGAAAAATGCATCTTAATGAAGGTGATCAACTGGGCACCCCTGAGATACTTTTTAAAAAGATCGAAGACTCCACAATTGATGAGATGAAAAAGACCACAGCAGCTGAGCCGGTGATTGATGGTGAGGATTTTGAGAAATTGGATCCAATCACAATTGATGAATTCTTTAAAACCGACCTTCGTGTTGCTGAGATAGTGGAAGCTGAGAGAGTTAAAAAGAGCGAAAAGCTGATCAAAGTGATGGTCCTGTTGGGAAAAGAGAAACGGCAGGTAATTGCCGGTATCGGAAAAGCCTATGAGCCCGAACAGTTGATTGGTAAAAAAGTGGTTATGGTTGCCAACCTTAAACCGGCAAAGTTGATGGGACTTGAGTCACAAGGAATGATCCTCGCAGTTGAAACTTTAGAAGGTAGTTTAAATGTTGTAGAAGTTGACAGTTCTATTAAAAACGGTACAAAAGTAAAGTAATTTTATGAAATCCATTATTCTCTTTCTGATTTGTTTTCCTTTTATAGTCACTGCTCAGAACAGTGTAATTGGAAAGATTTCTCCAAAATTAAACCAGATTATTGAATCCTCTGATCCGGATGTGAAGGTAAAAGTCTGGGTTGATTTGGTTGATAAAGGAAATAACTCATGGATGTTAAACAATCCTGAGTCTTTTTTGAGCAAAAGATCAATTGAGAGAAGGGCTAAAAGAGGGGTTAACATTAATGAAACGGACCTTCCTCTCTGGACAGGTTACACTTCAGAGATTGAAAATGCCGGATTCAGAATTATCAGTAAATCAAAGTGGTTTAATTCGGTTACGCTTGAAACCAATTCAGCAGGTTTAAACAAACTGGCACAAATGCCCTTCGTTAAAAAACTGGATTTGGTGGCAAAAGCAAAAAACCGGAACAAGTTTATAAATTCTGATAATTCAGGTATTGTTCTTTCAACAGGTAGCTTCAACAGCACTACTTCACTTGATTATGGTAGCTCATTAGCACAACTTTTACCACAGCAAATTCCCGCAGTTCATGATCTCGGGTTTAACGGGGAAGGTGTTTTTATTTGTCTAATGGATGCAGGGTTTAATAATCTTGCCCACGAAGTATATGATTCACTCGATTTAGTGGCAACATGGGATTTTGTGAATAACGATCCTGACGTTGGTGATGGTGGAATGGGAACCGGCTCACACGGCACAGCAACTCTCTCAGTAATTGCAGGATATAAGCCCGGCAGTTTGATTGGGACAGCTTATAAATCGAGTTATTTACTCGCCAAGACTGAAAATACTGACACCGAGACCCCATCGGAAGAAGATTATTGGATTGCTGCTGTAGAGTGGGCTGATTCAATAGGGGTTGATGTAACATCAACTTCATTAGTCTATCTTGAATTTGACCCTCCATTTCCAGGTTACACATGGCAGGATATGAACGGCAACACTGCCCGAATGACTATTGGTGCCGATTTGGCAGTGGCAAAAGGGATTTCTGTTTTTAACAGTGCCGGTAACAATGGATTGGATCAAAGTCACAATACACTCGCTGCCCCTGCCGATGGTGACTCAGTTATCAGCATAGGTTCAATCACAGCGGAAGGTATCAGATCGGGATTTAGCAGTGTTGGACCAACGGTTGACGGAAGAATAAAACCCGATGTAATGGCAGTTGGATCTGCTGTTTATGCTGCGGCACCCGGAGGAAGAACCAATTATACAATAACTTCAGGAACATCACTCGCATGTCCAATTGCTGCCGGAATTGCTGCCCTGCTTCTTCAGAAGAATGATACTTTAAGTCCGATGCAGATCAGAGAAATTTTACGAAATACTGCTTCGCAATCTACCTCCCCCGACCGTTTAATGGGGTGGGGAACTATGAATGCACTTTCAGCTATTAATGGAGTGCCCTCCTCGATCGAAGAGCCAAGAACTGGAACACCGGCCGAGTTTTTGTTAATATCAAATTACCCAAATCCATTTAACCCATCCACCACAATCAATTTTTCGCTTCCAACCGAAAAATTTCTTACCGTTAATCTTTTTTCAACTACAGGGTCACTTGTAAAAGAGGTAACAAAGGGAACATTTCCATCAGGAGACAGTAAAATAATGCTGGATGGCTCCGGGCTTTCATCCGGAATTTATATACTTGTAGTTGACAGCGGCGACAAAATTTATTCACATAAACTTAGTTTACTTAAATAATGAAAAAACTTCTTTTACTCCCAATTCTCCTGTTTATTTTAGTCTCATTCCAGGGAAATTTTTATACTTCAAAAGTGTCAAAAGACGCTGCCCGCGTAATGGGGAGTATCTCGGAGCAGGATTCAGTTTTGTGCTGGGTATTTTTTAAGGATAAAGGACCGGAATCCGAACGATATTTTTCGAACCCACTCCTCGTGGTTACGGAAAAATCGTTGGAGAGAAGAGCCAAATATTATGGTGATGCACCTCTTTTAGATGAAAGTGATCTGCCTGTTTATCATGGATATATTGATGCTTTGGCTAAAATGGGGCTTTTTGTCAGAGGAAAATCAAAATGGTTAAACGGTGTAAGTGTTTACGTTTCTAAAAAGGAGCTTCCACTTCTCGAGAATCAGGCCTTTGTAAACAGTATAGATTTGGTTGCCCGCTATTCAAAAAAATTCCAAAGTCAGGATAAAAACTATTTTTACGATGATTCTCGCGGCAACAAAAAAGATAAAAGAGAACTTTTTGAACTCGACTATGGGAACAGTTTTACTCAAAATTCACAAATAAATGTTACCGCTCTTCACAATCTTGGGATCACCGGCAGTGGGGTGGTGATATGTGTTCTTGATGCCGGTTTTAATCTGCTCGAGCATGAAGTTTTTAACCAGATGATCATCCTTAACAAGTGGGATTTTGTAAATGGTGATGGCGGTGTTGGTGACAGTCTCGATATGGGAAGTGGTGATCATGGTACAAAAGTTTTATCCGCAATTGGTGGTTACAAACCCGGCAAACTGATTGGACCGGCTTATGGTGCCTCATATTTGCTTGCCAAAACCGAGAACACCGACAGTGAAACTCCCGTTGAGGAAGACAACTGGATAGCTGCCATTGAATGGGCAGACAGCCTCGGGGCAGATGTTGCAACCTCTTCACTCGGATATCTGGAATATGATGATCCTTCTCAGAGTTATACATGGGAAGACATGGACGGCAACACTGCCCGAATTACAAGAGCTGCTGATCTTGCTGTTGGAAAAGGTATCGCTGTGTTTGTCTCAGCCGGAAACGAGGGATTGGAACTGACTCACAACACACTTGGTGCACCTGCTGATGGCGACAGTGTAATTTCTGTCGGGGCTGTGGATGCAGATGGCGAAAGAGCATATTTTTCAAGTGTTGGTCCCACTGCAGATGGCAGAATCAAACCCGATATTATGGCTATGGGGCAAAGCACGAGAGTTGCAAGTTCCGTTAACCCCATTGGTTACACAACCTCTTCAGGTACATCTTTTTCCTGTCCAATTGCCGCCGGTGCCGGAGCATTGATCTTATCGCAGCGAAAAAATATTTCACCCGTTGAACTTGCCAATGCACTTAGGTCAACAGCAGACAATTCAGTTATTCCAAACCGTGAATATGGTTGGGGAATACTTAACGCATTTGATGCGCTTCAATCGATCCCAGCCACAGATATTGACGAGGCATCTTCTGCGCCTGCCGGATTTACACTATTTAACAACTACCCAAATCCCTTTAATCCATCCACGAGAATCGATTTTGAAATCTCTGAGAATTCAGAGATTCAGGCAGATCTCTACAATTCTGCCGGTGAAAAAGTGATTCAGGTAGTAAAAGCCAATTACTCAGTCGGAAAACATTCGATTCAATTGGATGCATCCGAATTCAATTCGGGAGTCTATTTCCTGAAGATCAGCAGTTCAAAAGGTACAAAAGTGCTAAAACTTGTCCTCGCAAAGTAACTCATTAATCACCTTGATTATGAACTGTCGAATAGGTAACATTATTGTTGGAATTTTTTATAATTCGTAAAATCTCAATCAAATAAAAGCAATCTTGCCGAACGGCTTAGCTGATTAATAGTTAAGTAATTTGTCATTAACCGGAGTCATAAATGTTGAAAAAATCCTGGGTTTTATTCTTCCCACTTTTATCTGCTATCTTTCTAACGGCTTGTTCCGGAGGCGGACAGGGAACACCTGTTGCTGAATTTACCGGTGCGAACAAGCAACCAAAAACAATCACCCTCCCTGAATTTGAGAAAGCATACTCAAAAACAGTTGGTGGTGTTGAAAATGCAAAAAAAGACGACCAGGAAAAATTCAAGACCTTCCTCGATGTTTACACAAATTTTAAGTTAAAACTTGAAGAAGGCAAAGAACGCGGATTTGAAAAAGACGCTGCAATGAATCAGGAACTTGATGATTATCTAAAACAAGTTGGTCAGACTTATATCATCGAAAAGGAATTAATTGAACCCGCAGTGAAACAGATGTGGGAAAGAAGAAAAAAAGAACTAAGGGTTAGTCATATAATGACCCGCCCCGATTCTCTTGATACAGAAGCTCCAAAGTTAAAACTCGACAGTCTTCTTCAGAGAATTAAAGCAGGCGAAAGTTTTGAAAAACTTGCTGCTGAATATTCACAGGACGATTTCAGCGCAAAAAGTGGCGGTGACATCTATTATATCACTTCCGGCATGATTGTTCCGGAGTTTGAAGATGCCGCTTATCTAACACCCGTTGGACAGGTTTACCCTGAGGTGGTAACCAGCCGTTTTGGTTATCATCTGATAAAAGTTACCGAAATTAAAGACAGAATTCCGCAGGTTAGAGCAAGTCACATTTTGATTGGCTACCTCAATCCTGAAGGCAATCCGGATACAGCATTTGCAGTTGCTAAAATGGATACTGTATTAATGAAAATTAAAAACGGTGAATCCTTTTCAGTTCTTGCTCAACAATATTCTGAAGATCCGGGCTCGAAACAATCGGGTGGCGATCTTGGATTCTTCGAAAGAAGAATGATGGTACCCGAATTTGATGAGGCTGCTTTCAAGCTTAAACCGGGTGAAATTTCACCTGTTGTTAAAACTGCTTATGGACTTCATGTCATCATGGTTACCGATTATAAACCTTACCCCACATTTGATGAGGACAAAGAAAACCTCAAAAAAATGTATCGTCAGATTAGATACAACAATGAATATGCCGAACTTCTGAAAACCACAAGAGAACGCTATAATTATCTTGAGAACGAACAACTTTTTGCTCAACTCGAAGCCATTGGCGATACTGTGGATATCACTAAAGACTATTTTGTTGTTGATTGGAGGAATGAATATAAAGACTCTACCGCTTTTAGTATCGGTAATGTCTCGTTCACTCTCGACTCACTTATCGACAACATGAACAAACGATACGAATTTCTGAACAGAGACATTACTTTTGCTTTGCTAAGCGAGGGTGCTGTTAAATATGCTAATGATCGTGTCCTTGAAATTGATGCAAAATATCTGCCCGAGAGGAATGAAGATTTTGCCCGTCTAATGGAAGACTACAGAAATGGAATTTATGTATTTAAACTCCAGGAACTTGAAGTTTGGAATAAAATTAAAAGCGACAGTATCTACCTTGTAGAATATTATAATGAACATAAAGACAATTATTTATGGCCCGACAGAGTTGAATTTGGTGAAATTTTTGTGAAAAATGACTCTGTAGCCAATTTTATCTTTAAAGAAGCCATGGGCGGTACCGACTTTGAATCTCTTGCCGGAAAATATACCGAGAGAAGCAATATGAGAGGAAAACTTGGTAAACACACTCTTCAGGATGTAAACACAAACCAACTCTACAAAGAGGCGAACAAACATGAGGTTGGTTTCGTCACAATGCCTTTTGCAATAGACGGCGGTTTTTCGATTATTAAGGTTTATGCTAAAGATAAAGTTCGTATAAAAACATACGAAGAAGCAAAGCCTGAAGTTCTTAGCGGGTATAATGAGAGAGAGCAGAAAAAACTTGAACATGACTTCACACAGTCACTCCGTGCTAAATACAAACCTGTATTTTTCTACGAGAACCTGAAAGAAGCCTTCAAGAACTAATTTTTTTATTAAGAGAAACAATAAATGTTTAAAAAAGCCTTTTTAGTGTTCTGCTTCCTTATGGGAAGTGGAACACTGTATTCTCAAGAGATTGCTGAAAGAATTGTCGCTATAGTGGATAATGACATTATTCTTGAAAGTGAAGTGATTCTTAGAGCCACTATGGAAGCACAAAGAACCGGAGGAAATGCCGAAGATGCTGAGTTCAAAGCAAGAGTTTTGAATATCATGATCGAGGAAAAGCTTCTTTATGCTTATGCGCTTCTCGATTCGATCCTGGTAACCAAACCTGAAATAGATCAGTATATGACTTATCAGGTGCAACAGTTAATCAGGCAATTTGGCTCAGAAGAAGCTGTCGAAAAGACTTATAACAAGTCGATGGCTCAGATCAAAAAAGAACTGGAACCTGAGATCGAAAAAAATCTTTTGATGAAAAAGGCACAGGAAAAGAAATTTGGAACCGTTGAAGTAAGCAGAAGGGAAGTGGAGGAGTTTTTCGATAAATATCGTGACAGTTTGGGTGTCACACCTGAAAAAGTGAAGATTTCGCATATTTTCAGGTCACCCACAAAATCTGCCAGGATTATGAAGATTGCTTATGATTTGGCTGCTCAGCTTCTTGATTCAATAAAAAACGGAGCTGATTTTGCTCAGTTGGCAATCAGACATTCGGATGACCCCGGAAGCGCAGTAAATGGTGGTGATATTGGTTTTGCCGCCAGAGGTACTCTGTTCCCCGAATATGAATCAGCAGCTTTTGCTCTCAGAGAGGGTGAAATATCAGGTATAATTGAGTCGCAAGCCGGGTATCATATCATTCAGCTTATGGACAGAAGAGGTGAGCAGATTAAAACCCGCCATATCCTGATAAAGGCGAAACCTGACGAGCAAATAGATTTTGAACTTATTAATTTCCTAACCGATTTAAGAGATACTCTCGTTAGACAAAATGGCGATTTCAAGCTTTTTGCCAAAAAATACAGTCAGGATGTAAGAACCAACAATTCCGGTGGAGTTCTTGGAACATATTTCATCGACAAATTGGATGCTGCCCTGAAAGAGACTGTTGGGAAAATTAAGGAAGGGGAGATCAGCTTCCCTAAAAGAATTGACTACGGTCAGGATGACTATGGATATCACATCGTAAAGGTTGATGCAAGAATTCCAAAACACGATCCAAATCTTGAGTTGGATTATGATGAAATTAAAGAACTTGCCATAATGTATAAAAAACAAAAACTTGAAGAAGATTGGTTTGTTGATCTGCGATCAAAAATATTTTGGGAAATTAAGTAAGGTACCTCTGCTTGGATGAAGTAACAATTGTAAAAGAGATTAATGAAAAATTTCAGACTGTAAAGTCAGAGATTAACAAGGTTATTGTTGGTCAGTCAGATATTATAGAACATCTCCTGATATCGCTCCTCTCACGGGGGCACTGTCTGCTGGTTGGTGTTCCGGGACTTGCCAAAACTCTTTTGATTAAAACTGTTGCTGAAGCCACTGATCTAAAATTTGGCAGAATTCAATTTACGCCTGATTTGATGCCTTCTGACATTACCGGAACTGATGTAATGGAAGAAGACCCAATTACCCGCAGAAGGGAATTCAGGTTTATTCCCGGTTCAATATTTTCAAATGTGATTCTTGCGGATGAAATAAACAGGACACCGCCAAAAACTCAAGCAGCTCTGCTTGAGGCGATGCAGGAATACAAAGTGACGGTTTCAGGAAGGACTTACAATCTTGAGACTCCATTTTTTGTACTTGCGACTCAAAATCCGATTGAACAGGAGGGAACCTATCCCTTACCCGAAGCTCAACTTGATCGTTTTATGTTTAACTTATGGCTCGATTATCCTTCTTATGATGAAGAAGTTGAGATCGTAAAAGCAACCACCGGTTCCTGGAATTCCAAAGTTTCTCCGGTAATCAGTGCAACTGAACTATTGAGGTATCAGGAACTTATCAGGTCTGTTCCGGTGGCTGATAATATCATTGAATATGCCACCAAAATTGTACACAGCACCCGCCCCCAAAACCCTGATTCACCCCAATTTATTAAAGACTGGGTGAGATGGGGAGCCGGACCAAGAGCTTCACAGTTCCTGATTCTTGCAGCAAAAACCCGTTCTGTTCTCGATGGCAGATTTACTCCGAACAAGGACGATGTAAAATCAGTTCTCAATCCAATTCTGCGCCACAGGGTAATAACTAATTTCAGTGCCGAGGCTGAAGGGGTTTCCTCAGTAGAAATAGTAAAAAAATTGATAGAAACCGTTTAATTGGAAAGATTCATTTTTTTTATAAATGGAATTCTATTTAAATTGTGCTCTTAATGTTATTCATTAATGAATCGCGGTATGCCCGATGCAGTCTAACCTAATCTCGTTTTTCAAATCTGTTAATTCGCTGTTCCAGTCAGAAAATACCGGCGGCGATCTCCTCAATCAATTTTGTAATTTCGTAAGCGAAGAATTTGAGTTCTATTCGGTTGCCCTCTTTAAGGGAGCAACTGATAAATTTACTCTGCTTGGGAAATCAGACAATGTGAAAAAGAACCTCACACTCGGTTCCACACATCAGTGCACTGTATGTAAGCTTGTGGATTCTATGAGTTCGGTTTCGTCATTTGACATTGATAAAAAATGTGCGATTCAATCGACAGATTTTCTTGTTTATGAAGGTTGTCTGAAAATCAGACACAACAACGATGACACTTTCGTAATGAAATTGACGCGGAAATCACCATTTAACCAAAATGACATTGATAATGTTGTGGTTATGGGGAAATTTCTCGGAGTCATCTTAAATTCACAAAAATTCAACTCCTTTATCTCAGATTCTTCGATTGCGAAGCTTGTTCTCGATGTCTCGAGCGAATTAAGAACACCTGCAAACAGCATACTGGGATTTGCATCACTTCTGCATGATGATAAATTAAATTCTGTGCAAAGCGAATACATCAAACTTATTAAAGACAACGCTCAAAAAATTTCGAGTCTTCTCAACGATATCATCGACATTTCGAAAGTTTCTACCGGTAGCAGCGATTTACAGGTATCAACTTTTAATCTCGCCGCACTGATTGATGAAATTGAAAAAAGTTTTAAAGAAAAGATCGACTCAAATATTTCCGAGCTCCATTTTGCTGTGAGTGATTCAGCAAATAAAGATATTGAAGCAGACCCGCACCGACTCAAATCAGCGATTACATCGATACTTCTTTTCCTTTTGAATGAAAATCCTTACGGTAGAATTGAAGTTACAGCCTCTGAATCTGACAAGGGGATACTAAGTATAAAGATTCAACATCCTGCTCTTATGATGCCTTCTGAGAAGGTTAAAGAGGCATTTAGACTCAGTCAACTACATGAGGGTAGAGGTGGAAGACAAGCAAATCTTTCCTCACTTTCACTTAATCTTGCAAAAAGATATGTAGAGAGTTTAAAAGGTGAGTTGTTGTTTAACCGTGAGGTGGGACAGGGAGTAAGTGTAACAATAAATATGCTTCTTTCAGGCGCTGCAGATTTTGCGAGACAGATTGAAGCTTTACCAAAACCTGCATCACAAAACAGCAGGGTGCTGGTAATTGAAGATGATTACGCCACTTCAAAACTTTTAAGCAATTACCTGAATAAATGGGGCTATGAGCCAACCATAGTAAATTCGGGGATGAAGGCTCTTCAGATTCTTGAAACAGAAGAGTTCCTTTCTATTATTACAAATGTCACTCTTCCTGATGTAAACGGGCTTGAACTTCTTCGTAAAATCCGTGAAAACAAACTTCACAGACATACCCCTGTGATAGTCTGCTCAGTTGAAGCAGAACAACAAAAAGCATTTTTGATGGGGTCGGTTGAATACTTTGTGAAACCGATCAGTTATAAAGACCTTGTTGAGGTATTAACCTCTTACAAACTTCGCAGGGATGCAAATGTTCTTTGTGTGGATGACGACATAAACACTTTGAATCTTGTTAAAGAAGCGATCCAATCGGCAGGGTTTAATCCCGTAGCCGAAAATTTCTCTTATGAAGTGCCTGAAAAAATAGCCAATATGGACCTTGATTTGGCAATTATCGATCTTGATATGCCAAAAATGAACGGATTTGAACTGATCAAAGAGATCAAATCGAACTCCAGATTTGCAAGTCTTCCGATTATCATCTATACAGGAAAAGAGAATTATGAAGAAGACCTCGCCAAAATAAGTGGTCTCTTCACCGAACTTCTTGATAAAAAAAGTACCAAAATTGAAGATCTCGCTGACACAATCAGCAGGATGGTAAACAGAACTGATAATGCTACAATAGCAGCAACTGCACCTGCCCAGGGTACACCCCAGGTGGAAGAAGATACATCACCTAAAATACTTCTTGTTGAAGATTACAAACACTCTCAAATAATTGTCACCAGGCTTTTGAGGAAAAATGGTTTTTCGAATGTAACTGTTGTTGAAAATGGTGCCGAGGCAGTTGAACAATCGAAAAAAATGTTATACGATTTAATCTTAATGGATATGCAAATGCCTGTGATGAACGGGTTTGAAGCAACCGAGAGAGTAAGGCAGATGCCGGAGTATAAAGATACACCGATTATCGCTTTAACTGCCTTCGCCATGAAAGGTGATCGTGAAAAATGTATTGAAGCAGGTGCAACAGACTATATCCCCAAACCAATCGACAGTGTCGAATTCATTGAAAAAGTTAAAAAATATACAGGAAAACCTGCATAGTTTCGCTGTTTTCGGAAAGTAACTACAAATGATCTCAGAATTTCCAAGGGTCAGGTTTGCTCCGAGCCCCACAGGATATCTACATATTGGCGGCCTAAGAACTGCCCTCTACAACTATCTTTTTGCAAAAAAAACCGGTGGTAAATTCATCCTGAGAATTGAAGACACAGATCGCGCACGCTTTGTTGAGGGTGCAGTTGAAAATCTGGTCTCAACAATGGAATGGTCTGGTCTCCACTATGATGAAGGACCCGGAATTGGTGGTGAGTTTGGTCCCTATACCCAGTCAGAACGACTTAATATTTATAAAGAACACACAGAAAAACTTTTGGAATCGGGCAAAGCCTACTACTGTTTTTGTTCAAAAGAGAGACTCGATTTTCTTAGGGACGGGCAAAAAGCGAGAGGTGAGCAGAGTGTTTATGACAAACATTGCCTTAAGCTAACCCCTGAAGAAGTGGCTGAAAAGATTAAAGAGGGATTACCTTATGTTGTAAGGATGAATGTTGTTGCAAATCAAAAGGTTCATGTCAAGGATATGATTCGTGGCAACATCGATTTTGACACAAACACAATAGATGATCAGGTTTTAATAAAGAGTGATGGTTTTCCCACATATCATCTCGCCAACGTGGTAGATGATCATTTAATGAAAATCACTCACACTATCAGAGGTGAGGAGTGGCTTCCATCAACTCCGAAACATGTTTTGTTATACCAGGCATTTGGATGGGAAGTGCCCCTGTTTGCTCATCTTCCGCTCCTCTTAAACCCCGACCGTTCGAAACTTAGCAAGAGACAGGGAGATGTGGCGGTTGAAGATTATCGTGCTAAAGGCTATCTAAAAGAAGCCTTGATAAACTTTATTGCACTCCTCGGATGGAATGCGGGTGATGACCGTGAATTTTATTATATGAATGAATTAATTGATTCATTTTCTCTCGACAGGATAAACAAATCAGGTGCAGTTTTTAATCTGGAAAAACTTGACTGGTTAAATGCCGAGCATCTAAGAGCAAAAAGTGATTCAGAACTTGCATTACTTCTTAAGGAAGAGTTGATTACCATTGGGCTTTATTCAGATGAATTTAGTGATGCACTACTTGAAAAAGTTGTGGTCGCGATGAAGGAAAGAGTAAAGTTTATTAAAGAAATTCCTCAAAATGCAGGTTACTTTTTTGGAAAACCCCTGTCTTACGATGAAAAGGGAATCCAAAAAGGATGGAAAGAGGATACTCCTGAACTTCTGAAAAGTTATATGCAAAAAATTGAAGGACTCTCAAGTCCATCAAAAGAAGATTATGAGACCGCATTAAGACAAACCGCCGAAGAGAACGGAGCAGGGGCAGGGAAGTTGATTCATCCTGTTAGACTGGCTGTTTCGGGGGTTACTTCAGGACCGGGATTATTTGATATATTAGAGGCACTTGGCAAAGATGAAGTGTTGATAAGAATCAGAACCGCATTGGAAAAAATTACTGTTTAAGTAAAATTTTGTCTATTTCAGGCAGAAGCGACTTATCAGACAATCTATCTTTCAAATGTTTGAGGCGATTTTTCAGAAATGGATTATCGCCTTTTAAATTTAAGCGGTGAATCAGGCTTTTCACCTCTGTATAAATAGCATGACTATCAATTCCCAGCGCAAAATATGAGTCAGAAGCTCTTTTGAAGAGTTCTGCGGCATCCTCAAATTTCCCTCGCATTTCAGCCACGCCTGCCAACAACTCAAGGTCGTAGGCAATTGCAATGTAGTCCTCGTTAATCAAATCCTGATTATATGCCTTATTCCCCCAAAAATAAGCATCCTCAAGTTTTCCTTCTTTTGCTGCAATGTATGCTCTTGTGTAGTAGGCAAAAGAGAGTTGATCACCGGGATACCTTTGGTCTCTGTCGAGAGCAACAAAAGCTTTGTTCAGGTTGGTAAGTTCTATTTCATAATCAGATTTTAATGCAAATTTCGAAAGTGCGAGATAGGCAGATGAAATCAGTGCCATTGAAGAGTTTGTATAGTGCTCTTTAAATCTTTTGGAGAGAACTAAAACACTGTCATATCTTTGCGTTGTGTAATAATATTCAGAGAGTGAATTGAGATAGTTTACACTGTCGCTTTTGCCGGGAAGCATGAGGAATTGAGAAGTGAGGATACTGTCTCCTTTTACGATGTCACCCTCTGCCCCATAAATATTTGCTTTTTTCAACAGGACTTTGGTCTTACCGGAAACATCATCAAGCAACGAATAGCTGTTGTAAGCTTCATCAAGTGAGATGAGAGCCGGACCCACGCTGTTTCTGTTGATCAAATCGTTTGCAAGATTAAAGAAATCATCGCCATCTGTTTGTGACGCACTTTTCTGATCCTCAACAACTGTTGATGAGAAACAACCTGACAGAAGAGATAAAAATATGATTAAGAAGGAAAATCTCAAAATTCTCATCTTGGTCTCTTCTTTCCTTGTTCAACTTTTTTGTTACCTGCTCCGTTACCGAGATTTATCAAAGGATTTTTATTTATTATCTCAAGTGTAACTTTCAGGTCATCAAGAACTTTTTTAATTTTCTCCTGAATCAGTGACAGATTTGTGGTTTGATCATTGGAATAAGTTAAGAGTTTGTGAATCTCGGGAAGTAAATCATTAATCGAATTAAGAGATGTTTTTACCGGTTTAAACAGGTTCTCACCGGTTGGGTCAATCATTTTAATTGCGAGACTATCGGGTTTTTTATAGTTGACGAGAGTTTCATCGAGAGAGACCATCAAATTCTGTGCACTTTTAGTTGTAACCAACAATTCTCCCATGAGACCATCAAGTTTTGCAAGTCCTCCAAATGCACCACCTTTGCTCTTCTGAAGTCCCTCTTTCACAATCGAAACAGTTTCATCCACATTGGTAATAATCGAATTCATTTTTTTCAAAGCTGAATTTAGCGATTCGAATGTATCCATGAGAGGAGACTCAACAGTATCATTTACGCCGGAAATTCGGGGGTTTAAGTCTTCAAGAAACGACTCCATCTTAAACATAAAGGAATTGATAACTTCACCCTGGTATTCGATGCTGAATTTTCTTTGCATCATTTTGCCCTCCTTTGTGTCGAATCCGGGTATTATCCTGCCAATTGGCAAGGGTTTACTTTCACCCGGACCTGTTAACAAGAGAATGCTTGTAACCGAGGTAATGAAGTTGGCATTTTTGTAGAGGATACAATTTTCGCGGATCAGGCTTTCATATTCTTCATATATATGAAGGTCTCCATACACACTGTTATCGGGAGCAAGTTCCAGATTATTTAAATATCCTATCTTAAATCCTTTAAAAATTACAGGGACATTGCCTTTTAATCCTGTTGCATCGGAGAATTTTGCTCTGTAGTTCAGTTTATTTGAAAAGACCTTTTCACTGATCATAATTGACAAAGTAAGGCTCGCCACCGCAACAATAGCGATAGCAACAAAAGTAAGGACAAGGATTTTCGTATAACGGATTTTCGACATTATGTTCTAAACTCGCTTATTCTCGAAAAATTCAGTAAAATTAAATTCATCATGTGTTCCGGCAGCTTTTGAAAATATTGTCACCCTGCTTTCTTTGATTGCAAGAATCATATCTGATTTATCTATCAAATCAGACTCAAATCCTTGAGAAAAGAGGTGAATAATATCCTTCTTAAAAGCACTCTCTAATATAATGTTTTCTATCAGCATTTCATAGTTCTTATTCACACGGGAGAAAGGTGACTCGATCATAATTACTTCAGGTTCAATAACATAACCTCTAACAAAATTGATAAGCTTCAACTCAGTCCTCGAGAGTTGCGAAGGTCTTTTATTAACTATCTCTGGTGCAAGCTCAAAATATGAAACGAGATATTTTATTTTTTCCATTTTTTCTTCTTCAGAGAGCAAGTGCCTTCTGAAATCGAGCGGGAGCATAATGTTTTCAAGTACAGACAGGTTTGAGACCAGCCCTCCGGCATAAAAAACATAACTGTTCTTCCTCATTATCATCGATCGAGTTTCTTCACTGCTCTCGTAAAACTTTTTACCGCCAAACATGACATCGCCGGAGTCGGGGCTTTGAAATCCGGCAATCATACGAAGCAATGAATGAGCAGTGTCTTCGGTATCAGCAACTATTGCAATTATCCCGGAGCCTGAAAGGTCAACAGTAACTTCCTTAAAGAGGGAAACACCATCCCGGCTAAATCCGATATCTGATAATTCAATGTTAGTCATAGAGGTAGAGATAAAATAGTGCTGTTACTAAAATATCAAGAAGAACGAGACTTGAAACGGAGTTAACCACAGTTTTGATAGTGCGTTGTGGAACTTCGGTAATAGCGCTCTGAACCTTGAATCCGTGATAACATGCAATAACCCCACCAAAAAAGCCAAACAGCCCCGATTTTATCAAGCCCATCATGAGGTCGGTTATTGTTAATGCAGAAAAAAGATCAAATAAAAACTGTGAAGGAATTATTGCATCTGTCAGAAAACTGACAAACCAGCTGCTTGTAAAGGCAGCAACATTAAAATAGATGCTTAAACTGACTACGGATATCGTCATACCCAGTACTCGCGGTACCGCCAGATATGCAACAGGAGAAATCCCAAATGAATAGATGGCGAGGGTTTCATTGTTGATATTCATATTCCCAAGCTCTGTTGAAATTGCAGTTCCCGAGCGGGCAATTACAATGAGAGCAGTTAAGAGGGCACCCATTTCGCGGGGAATAATTGCCACGAGGATATTGTAATACATGGGGCTCTGGGAAAAATTCGAGAGAACCGAGTTCCCTTGAATAATGATTACCGCTCCCACGGCTACTGCTGAAAGTGTGATTATGGAAAGAGCTTCAAAACCGGTAAAAAGGATCTGTCGGTAAACAACATTATAGGTAAGGTGTTTAATTTCGCGTCGTGAGATGAATTCACTCACAACCGATACAAGAAAATTAAAAAAATTCAGATTGCTTAAGCCGGGTACCATTTGATACTAAATCCTGGTTGAAGATATCGAATGTGTAAAACCAAATTTAACAATAATTTATTGATATTAAAAAAATAAATTAACTGCAGTTTAAAATAACAAAGCCCCGCTTTATAGACGGGGCTTTCAATATAAATATTAATATTTAAAATGATTTGATGTAATCTTCCAAATCGTCAATCGTACGGACATAAGTTGTGTTCCTGAAACTTGACAACTTGTTTGAATAATCATTCGCAAGACCCTGTCCACCGATCAAAACAGGTTGCTCAGGGAAGTTGGACTTGATGCTTTCAACCAGTTCAAAAAATCTTACATAATTGATGTAGAGGCTAAAAGAGATACCAACCACATCGGGTTTGTAAATCTCTATCATATTTAATACCTCTTTTTTAGGGGTATTGGCACCGGGGAATATGGTTTTCCAGCCATGGATTTCAAACAGATTTACAACCATCCTGGCACCCAGATCATGAAATTCTTTATCGATACAAGTTAAAAGCAAACTTTTCCCGGAAGGTTCAGACTGCTTTGCATACTGTATTGAAATATCAATCAGATATTCGGTGATCTTTGAGGCAATGTGCTCTTCAGCGATCGAAATGTTTCCCTCTTCCCACATCTTTCCGATCTTATAAAGAGATTTTTGAAAAAGTTCGATGTAAATCTCTTTGATATCTGTTCCGTCTTCGAGAAGCGAAACGACAATCTCCTTGCAGTGATGTTTATCACCTTTGAGCAGGGAGTTGAAATAGTCCCAGTAGTAAACTTCTTTGATCATCTTGTCGCAATTTGTTGGTATAATTTAGTAACCATAATTAGATGAAATCAGTTCCCTACGGTCAGGCTACGGCTTCCACTCTCCTTATTCCGGGCACTTCTCTAACGATTGCTCTTTCCACACCGGCTCTTAAAGTCATTTGAGACATGGGGCATGAACTGCATGCCCCTGTAAGTCTAACTTCAACAATGCCGTCAGGAGTGACATTAACCAGCTCAATATCACCGCCATCCGCTTTAAGATACGGTCTTATCTTATCGAGAGCATCTAAAATTTTTTGATTTTGGCTATTCGTCATCGTCGCTTAAAATTATCTCCAATTTGTTGTCCATGGAATTGCTGTTTGCAATCGAAATCTGTGCGGCTAAATTCCTGGAAATATTTGTAATGATGTCAGCTTCGTGTGAATCGGGGATATCATAGACCACCGGAATACCTTTGTCGCCGCCGACTCTAATTCTTGGATCGATTGGAATCGAGCCAAGGAAAGTAGTGTTGCACTCGTTTGCAAGTCTTTCACCACCACCATTTCCAAATATATCATATCTGATATTAGTATCAGGGGCAATAAAATAGCTCATATTTTCGACCACACCCAAAACAGGCACATTCACCCTCTCGAACATTCCGGCGGCTTTCCTTGCATCCACCAAAGAGACTTCCTGTGGTGTTGTTACGATGACAGCTCCGGTTAGCGGGATTGTCTGGCAAAGAGTAAGTTGAATATCTCCGGTTCCGGGAGGCATATCAAAAAGCAGATAATCGAGTTCGTCCCAGTCAACATCGGTCAGGAATTGTCTTACTGCTCCACTTGCCATAGGACCTCTCCAGATTACAGGTGAATTTTCTTCAACGAGAAATCCTATCGACATCAATTGGATACCAAATTTAGTTAATGGTTGAATTCTTATTTTGCCGGCAACTTCTCTGACGAGAGGTCTCTCATTAACGCCAAGCATAAGAGGAATCGAGGGACCATAGATATCAGCATCTATCAATCCAACTTTTGCTCCCTCAAGTGCAAGCGAGACAGCGAGATTAACCGCCACTGTGCTTTTCCCAACACCACCCTTGCCACTTGCGACTGCAATGGTGTTTTTAACGTTGTCGAGAAAACCGCCGGAATTTTTCTTAAATGCAAATGAAGTTACATTGGATGTCATATTAATATTAAGAATGTTTGCTCCGGGCACCATTTCTTTTATTGCATTTTCACAATCTTTTTTTATTTTTTCTTTGAGTGGACAAGCCGGCGTTGTGAGTACAACATCAAAAGAGATGTTGTTACCATCGAGCGTCAGTTTATCAATCATATTTAGTGTAACAAGGTCTTTTTTAAGATCAGGATCGTTCACTGTTGACAGAGCATTTAATACTTGCTCTTTTGTTATTGCCATTAATTCCTCTAATAGTTTGAATATTCAAATTGTTGATTCATGAGCCACTCCTGCGAGTTAATCTCTTCTATATTATGCTGTGGGGCATAAGAATATGTTTTGTCTGAAGCCAGGATTCTGGCTTTTACATTATCGTGTAGATAAACCTCGAGAATTGAATTTCGAAGGTAATTTTTAATTTCCTTGTCAAATACAGGAGTCATAAGTTCGACACGACGATCAAGGTTCCTTTGCATAATATCAGCGCTGCTTATAAATATCTCTTCCTCACCACCATTCAGGAAATAGAATATTCTGGAATGCTCGAGGAATTTTCCTACTATACTTATTACTCTGATATTCTCGGATACAGCCGGGAGACCGGGAGTAAGACAACAAATTCCCCGGACTATCAAGTCGATCTTAACGCCTGCATTCGACGCTTCGTATAGATATGCAATCAATTCAGGATCAACGAGAGAATTTAACTTAATTATAATTCTTCCCTCCTTACCCTCTTTTGTATTGGCAATTTCTCTACAAATCAGTGCCTCAAGTTTTGTTCTAAGATTTATCGGTGCCACTGCAACTTGTTTAAAATCTTTCTGTGCACTAAAACCGGTGAGATAATTAAAAATATCACTTACATCGGTGCAAATGTCTTCATTTGCAGTAAACAGACCAATGTCTGTATATAGTTTCGCTGTTGATGCGTTATAATTTCCTGTTCCAACATGAACATAACGGGTAAGTTTATTTTGCTCTTTCCTCACCACAAGGGTCATTTTGGCATGTGTTTTAAGACCCACAAGACCATACACTACATGGACACCCACATCCTCAAGCCGTTTTGCCCAATAAATATTGTTTTCTTCATCAAATCTTGCCTTTAATTCCACGAGCACTGCCACTTGTTTTCTGTTTTCTGCGGCTTCAATCAGGGCTTCGATTACCTTTGAGTTTTTACCAACCCGATAGAGTGTTTGTTTGATAGCAAGTACATCAGGATCAACCGATGCCTGTTTTATAAAATCAATTACGGGTTTAAATGAATCGTAGGGATGATGTAAAAGGATATCTCTGCTTTTAATTATCTGAAAGATACTTTTCTCTTCTTCAAACACTTTTGGTAATTTCGGCAGATAAGGTTTATCCTTAACAAGATGCAGTGGAAGAGAGTATAAACTCATAACATCGCTCAAACCAAGTGGAGAGCGAAGAGATTGTACCTCTTGCTTCGAGAGCTCAAGATTTGTAATAATCGTGTCGAGCATATACTGAGGCATATCTTTTTCAACTTCAAGACGAACAACATTCCCAAACATTCTCTGTCTGATGTTTTCTTCAATCATCTCGAGTAAATCGTCAGCTTCATCTTCCTGAATCTCTATATCAGTATCGCGTGTAATTCTGAAAGCATAAGTGTCGAGAATCTTCATCTTTGGAAAAAGACGATGGATGTTGGCTTTAATTAAATCTTCAAGCCAAATGATTTTAATTTCAGAATTGCTCCCGTTTTCTCCGGGATGTTGTAAAATTTCATCTATCCTTAGGAGACGGGGGAGAAGACCGGGAACTTTAACCCGGGCAAACTGCATATCTCCATCGGTATCTTTTATGGTTACTGCAAGACTAAGTGACAAATTTGAAATGTAAGGAAAAGGTCGGCTTGGGTCAAACGCAAGCGGAGTTAAAACCGGGTAAATCTGTTCCTCAAAGTAGCGATTCAATTTTGCTCTTTCGCCGGAGGAAAGTTTATCAATCGTAGTTAGTATCACATCGTGTTGTTCGAGTTCCGGAACAATCACATGATGCCAATATTCAATTAAATCAGAAACGAGTGGTTGTGTCCTTTTTTCTATCTCATGAAGAGTTTTTTGAGGAGTGTAACCATCAATGGTAATCTCAGCAATATTGGCGGCGATCTGTTCTTTTATTCCGGAAACACGGATCATGTAGAATTCATCAAGATTCGAACTGAATATCGAAATGAACTTTATTCTTTCGAGCAAAGGCAGGCTTGGATGCAGAGCTTCCTCGAGAACCCGTTTGTTGAATTCTATCCAGCTTAAGTCCCTGTTAATAAAATTTTCAGGAACAAAATACTTTTTAATCTGGTCTTTTAGTCGGTCTTTTCTTTTCATAGTTCATTTAAATTAAACCATAAATATACGAAGAAAAAGGGAGAACTCCAGAGCTCCAGAACCTCAGAGCTCCAGAGCTCCAGAACCTCAGAGCTCCAGAGCTCCAGAACCTCAGAGCTCCAGAGCTCCAGAACCTCAGAGCTCCAGAGATTCAGTGTTCAGAGTTCCAGTACTTCAGAATTACCGAATTACCGAAGTACCGAAGTTCCGAGGTTCTGAAGTTCCGAGGTTCTGAAGTTCCGAAGTTCTTGAAAAAAATATTTTTTAAACCTATTGACTTTAAACAAATTATTGTGTAAGTTACGAACAGGTTATGTGAGGTTTAGTCAACTGGAACCATTCAACAAACAACGGAGGTAATTTCTCTTTTAGATTACAATTTTTTATACCCGGAAAGCGAAGCTAACAGAAATTTTAGTTAGTGAGGGAAAGGATCTTGCTGAGTTTTTTATTGCTTTTCGAAGCAAAAGCTCGCTTTCCACTTTTTTACCCCGTAATCGTAACCTGCTCTAATAGAACCGCTCTATATCTATCAAAAGCCCCAATTATATATGATCGACCAATTTTTACGCCCAATCCGGCCTGTAATTTTCCGGTAAATTGCGTAAAATTCGATAGCTAAATTTGATCCAATGTGTAAACCGGACAACCCGGTTGAAGCTAAGAATTATATTTAATAACAAAAAGTATATATAAATGCTAACATATAAATATTCAATCGATGAAGTCTATGACAGGCCCCTGGTACCCGAAAAAGTAAAAGAGGGGAAGAGGAGTTTGTTAACCACATTCATACTGCTTCCATTTCTACTGGTTATTGGGGGGGTATTATTATTATACAGCCCGATAAAAGCAATTCAGATTTTGATAGAAAAATTTAGCGATGAAGGTTCACTCTCAGACTATCAAAGTGAACAATCGATTCCGGAATCAACGCAGGAACAAGAATATTGATACAATTCAAGCAAAGTCATTTGTTAATTAATTACAGGAGAGAACGAGTAGATGGTTAATCACAATGTCTATAACTGGTCAGTGAAAAGTGGCGACTTTAAAGGTCACACGGGAGATTACGACAAGCTCTACAAAAAGGGCAAAAAAAGAGATAAGTTAGTGAACACACTTTTGTGGATTGGCGCGGGCTTTCTCACATACATCGTATTTTTCAAGGTGTTGGCATACGCTGCAGCCAGATAGCACATCCACCCCGGGTTAGTGTAATCACAGAGTTTCTCTAAAAGAGTGATACCCTCACTAACCTAACCTTGCCCGCTTGTTCTTCGGAATGGCGGGCATTTTTTTTTTGAGAGCTGCGGAGCTGCGGAGCTTCAGAACTCCAGAACTTCAGAGCTCCAGAGATTCAGTGTTCAGAGTTCCAGTACTTCAGAATTACCGAAGTTCCGAGGTTCTGAAGCTCCGAAGTTCCGAGGTTCCCCCCTTGTTCTGTGAAAAAAAGGTTGTACATTTGTAATGTTCTTAACACAATTTACGGTGTTCTGCAGGGAGCAGAAAGAATAGGGAAGCCGGTGAGAATCCGGCGCTGTCGCGCAACTGTATGAGGATATTGTTTTTCCAGTTTGCCAATTAAGCCACCACAAATAAATGGGAAGGCTTGGCAATTTACCTCGAAGCCAGGAGACCTGCCGTAAATAATCAGGAAATGACCTTCGCGTAAAAGGTTGTCCGGAAGAACTGTGTCCATACCCGTTCACAGTTTAAACACCTGCTTATTTACACTTCCTTCTCTCCTCGTTCCACCCACGAAATACAATGAAATTTATTTTATCATTCATTTTTTGTTTTACTGTTGTAATTGCTCAAAATCCTGTTCCACAAATTGATTCAGTTACCGGCTTGCCTGTCACTTTGGATGAAATTATAGTGACCGGTGAGAAGGGGAGTGAGAATCCCGGATTTGGCAAAAAAGTTGATCTACTTGATGAGTTCGGAGGTATATGGAATTCACTCGAGGAGGTGGTTAATGGCAATTTTTCTGTATTTGTTAAAGATTATGGTGGAGCGGCATCCGCGAAACTATTGTCATACAGGGGGTTAAGCTCTGAAAACAGTCTGGTTTTGTTTAATGGAGCCAGAATGAATGATCTCAGATATGGCGGTTTTGATCTATCAGCATTTTCGATGAGTGACATCAAATCGGCTGAGTTTTCATCTTCATATTCAGCTTCGGGTGACATCTCAACCGGTGGAGTTCTCTCGCTGGAAAGTCGTGGAAAAAGGGAAAACGGACTAAAATTTACTCAAAAATTTGATAATACAGGGCTTTCTTCATCTACATTAAACGGTTCGTTAAAGACCGGAAACTTGCAGGTTTCAGTTGCGGGGGAGAGGATGTGCTCGGCAAACAGGTTTGATTATGAATTTGAAGGGAAGATTAACGAACGGGAAAATGCTCATTACAATAAATCATTTGCATCAGTTTCTGCGATTTACACCTTTAAAGATTTTGTAGCTGATATCTACTCCAACTACTCCTTCTTCGCTTCGGGTGTGCCGGGATTTGTGGTTACAAACAACATCTCTTCTTCAAGAGCCTCAAACACAACAACAGGTTCACTTTCAGTTTTAAGATTAACCGGTCCTTTGTTCACAAATTCTGGTTTTGAACTGGTGACAAGTTACAATCATCAGCTTTACAAATTTGAAGATCCAAATGTAAACTATTACAAATATCTCGACTATGATGATTCCAAACTGAATACTTATTCTGTCAATTTGAAGGCTTTTGCCTCGTTTGGTGACTTAAAATTGAATTCCGGATATGGATTCGAAATGGGAGAATTAAATGACATTAAAACCGCTCTTTCAAACAATCGCAAAGAAACTTCTTTAAGCAGAAATTTCCACAGGCTGTCTGCCGGGTTTAAATATTCTCCTGAATTCTTGTTAACAGCTATCGCTGATTTTGCCATCACCGGGGGGATAAATGTTGATATTTTTTCACAAACGGGGATTGGCAGCAACGATGAATCCCGCACTTCCTACAGCACCGGGATGTTGGTTTCTCCAAAGTTTTACACTCCTTTGTCAATCAAAGCACATTTTTATAAAACGACCAGAATTCCTTCATTTAATGAATATTATTATTCTTCAGTTTTTTCCGCCTCTGACCTGAAGCCGGAAAGATCAACGGGATTTGAAGCGGGGATTGTTATAGATGATCTAAAAATCGTGAAGGGTGAAGTCTCTCTTGTCTATTTCAGAATCGAAACCGAAGATAAAATTATATGGGTTCCCTCGATGATTGCCCTTCAGGTGCCGAGGAACATAGCAAAAACAATTTCATCCGGGGTTGAATTTTCCGTGTTAATCTCCCTTTTTTCTGATGTCGTGAGACTTACAAGCAATTATGTTTATCTGGATGCAGAGAATATCTCACCATTTGGAACGACCGATAAAAGCAACGGTAAACAGCTACTCTACTCCCCTGAGCACAGGATAAATTCAGCGATTACCTTTAAAACCGGTGGGCTTGCCATTACTTTGGGGAACAGAATCAGCAGTGAATCTTATTTTACATTTGATAATGACCCCCTTTCGACCATCCACGGAAATTCAGTTTTTGATTTTAAGACCGAATACCACTTCAATTTTTTTAACGTCGGGCAACTTGCCTCACTATCAATTTATAACCTGTTTAACGAGAATTACCGGATTATTCAATCTTATCCGATGCCTCTTAGAAGTCTCATTTTTTCTTATTCACTAAATATATAGGATTACCATGTATAAATTTACTTTTCCAGTTTTACTTTTATTGACCGTTTTATTATTTTCAGGTTGTAAAGATTCACCAACAATGCCTGAAACCCCTTTAACTCAAGCTGCAAAGGGTGTTTATGTTTTAAACGAGGGACTTTACAGTCAAAACAATTCAACTCTATCCTATTATGAACTTACATCAAGACAAGTTTTGTTAAATGTATTTGCAGTGGCAAACGGCGGTCGTTCACTTGGTGATACAGGAAATGATTTAGTAATTGTTGGGAACACTGCCTTTATTGCAGTGAATGTTTCGAATAAGATTGAAGTTGTGGATATTACCAATTTCAAATCAAAGGGTACCATTGATCTTGGTGCGGGATCGGGACCGAGGAGAATTTTTGCAAAAGATTCATTAACTGCTTATGTATCAGGATTTTCGGGTAAAGTTTATAAAATTGATGCGAAAACCATGACTGTGGTTAAAGAGATAACAGTTGGTTCGTACCCTGAAGGAATGGTTGAAGTCGGGGGACGGTTGTTTGTTGCAAACTCCGGATTGGGAGGAGGAAATACCGTTTCTGTTATTGATTTAAACACGGATGCCGTATTGCAGTCGATCACTGTCGGGACAAATCCTGTTAATTTGGCAAAGGATAAAAACAATATACTCTACTCAATTTGCACGGGTAGGTATGATTCGGCGGATATCGGAGGGGCAATTTACAAAATTGATCCTGTGGGTCTTGATGTACTCGATTCCCTTATTTTGCCACAGAATCCAAGTGATGCTGTTGTTACTTCTGAAAATATTATGCTTGTATTAAACAATTTTGGAGTGATGAAAGTTGATCTTGGAAACTTCAAAAAGACACCTGAACTTTTTATCGGGGGAATGGCGGTCAATTCGATGTACGGGATGATATATTCAATCGCTTATGATCCAATTGATATGTTATTATATCTCGGAAATCCCAAAGATTTTACTCAAAATGGGGAAGTGGCAATTTTTGACATGCTTGGAAAAGAAGTCAGAAGGTTTGAAGCCGGATTAAATCCGGGCAGTCTGGCGATTGTCAATTACAGATAAATGAAAACCCATTTTATTTTTAAATCAATTTAAGTTAAATTACATCTTTACGATTAAAAAATTGTTCAGATAACGGAGACACAGATATGAAATTCGAGCAGAATAATAAATATATTTTAGCAATTGTTATGATTGTTATGGCAGCAGGTATGAGGTTAGTGCCACATTGGCCAAACTTCACCCCGATTGCAGCAATGGCTTTGTTTGGAGGGGCTTATTTAAACGACAAAAGACTTGCATATGTGGTGCCTTTTATTGCAATGTTGCTTTCAGATTTAGTGCTTGGCATGCACGACACAATGTGGGCTGTTTACCTTAGTTTTGCAATGATAGTTTCAATGGGGTTTTTACTCCGTAAAAACAATTCTATCCTTAAAACAGCCGGTGTTGCATTAGGATCAAGTGTTTTGTTTTTTGTTGTTACAAACTTCGCGGTGTGGGCTTCAGGTACATTCTACACAAAAGATTTAACAGGATTGATTCAGTGTTATGTGGCTGCAATTCCATTTTTTGGTTACAGTGCTGCCGGTGATCTGTTTTATACAGGTTTGATGTTTGGTGCTTTCGAATATGCAAAAGTTAAAATACTTGCTCCTGTTAAGGCATAAAAGATTAAAATATCCAATAAAAAAAAGAGGCTGTCTCAAAAGGGGCAGCCTTTTTTAATGCAATAATGCAATAATTCAGTAATGCAATAATAGCAAGCAATTATTTCTTTGAAACTTGTTTCTTTTCAAGTTCTTTCAGGGTTTTGATTCTTTCATCCAAATCTTTTATTTTGTTGTTGATCTGATCGATATAATCTTCAAGTTTTACTTCATAACCTGATTTATCGTAATAACCTCTCTCTTCAAAATAGGATGAGAAGAGCCAGTTGCGCTTTAGTGCTTCCATGTTTTCGCTGAATCTTCCGGCTCCCACTCTTACCTCTTTGGTAATACCCACGAGTTCACTTAACATCTCTTTTACAGAAACATCGACATCACTGCCATCTTTTAACAGTTTTCCTACAACTCCTTTACCGGAACGGACATCTTTTACAACTCCATCCACATGAGACATGAGTGTATCCATAGTGAACATAACATTGTCAGCATTTTTCACAACGGAATTGATATTTTTGCCAAGATCAGCCACAAGGGTAGCAAGTGTGTCATACTTTGATACGGCGGCTTCGAGCCCTCTATTGGCAGTTAAAAGAATCAGGTTTGTGTTTTCATACAACCTGTCATCGTTAAGAAGTTTACCGATTGTACCCTCTCCTGAATTGATTCTAGAGACAATTCCGGCAAGATCGGAGCTCATAGATTTTGTTGAACCAAGTATTTCGGTTATCTCTTCAAGTATTGCTGCGAGACCCAGAGGGTTCATCCCTTTGATAGTGCCTCCATCTTCAACAGCAGGTTGGTCAACCGTCCCTTTTTGCAGGTTAATAACCTTGTTTCCAACAAGTCCTTCAGTTTCTACATAAGCTTCAGTATTTTTACGGATAAATCTTTGCACATCTTTTTCAAGGTCCATTACCACAAGCACCTTCCCCGAGGTGTCGGGAGCAAGAAAAATATCAGCCACAGCACCAACATTTATGCCCGACATACGGACAGGAGCGCCTTTGCGCAGTCCCTCAATATTGGTAAAATATGCTTTAACTTTAAATGTGGAAGTAAAAAGTGATTGTTTACTCCCAACATAAAAGATTCCTATCAAAAGCAGGATCATCCCTATTGATACAAAAATTCCGAGTCGTAAAAATTTATGTTGCTCAGCCATAATTATCCTCTAAATATTCAGGACTAAAAAAGTTTTTCAGAAAGGGATCGTCAAGTGAAGTGAGAGTAGCCAGATCACCTTCAAAGAGTATGATACCATCGTTGAGTACAATAACTCTGTCTGCAATTATTTGTGCACAGATCAGATCATGAGTAACAGCAATGGAGGTCATTTTAAGTTCTTGTTGGAGATCACGAATTAGTTTGCTGATCTCTTTGGTTGTTATGGGGTCGAGACCGGTTGTTGGTTCATCGTAAAGCATCAACATCGGCTCTGTTATTATTGAGCGCGCCAAACCAACTCTTTTTCGCATACCGCCGGAAAGTTCACTCGGCATTTTGTCTATTGCATGCGAGAGTGACACCATATCCAAAGCCCGTTCAACCTTTTGAGTTACTTCTTTTTGCGTAAAATTAAAATTTCTAATCAGAGGGAAGGCAAGATTTTCGCGTACTGACATTGAATCATAAAGTGCCGCACCCTGGAAAAGGAAACCGATATTTTTCCGCAACTCATTCATTTCCTTAAGTGGAATGTTGAGTACATCAATCCCGTTGATTGATATGGTCCCTTTGTCCGGGGTTAAAAGTCCCACCATACATTTTAAAAGTACACTTTTACCCGTTCCAGACTTACCAAAGATTACAAGATTTTGAGTCTCATTAACCTCAAGCGAAACGCCGGCGAGCACGGATTGTTCACCAAAGCTTTTGTAAACATCTTTAACTTCTACTAATTTACCGGCCATAACCACAACGCAACTTGAACAAGTATCATATCAAAAATAAGGATTAGTAGAGAAGAATAGACCACAGAGGTGGTTGATGCTTTCCCTACACCTTCGGTTCCTTTATCGGCGGTGTAACCAAGGAACGAACCTGTAATACCAACAATGAAGCCAAAAACGATGGTTTTTCCGATGCCGGGAATAATGTCCCCAAATTTAACCACTTCGACAACCTGTGACATATAAAGATCATAGGTTGTATTCATCGATATATATGAGGCAAAAAAGCCTCCGCCGATGGCAAGAAAATCGACATAAACTGTAAGTAACGGTAGAATCATTGTGGTAGCTATCACTCTTGTAACCACCAGAAAACGGAATGGATCGATAGCCGACACTTCCATCGCATCAATCTGTTCAGTTACCCGCATTGAACCAAGTTCAGCACCAATCCCGCTTGAAACCCTTCCCGCAAAAATTAAGGCAGTTAACACCGGGCCCAGCTCTCTAATAACCGAGAGAGTCACCATATAAGGGAGAAATGCCTCTGCTCCAAATTTTATCATGATCGGGAGCGACTGCAGTGTCAAGACCACTCCGATAATAACACCCGTCACGCTCACAATGGGGAAGGTTTTTACACCCAACTCGTACATATGTTTCGAAATCTCTTTAATCTCATAAGGAGGTTTAAGGACATTCATAAAAAAGCGGTGCGTAAAAAGCGACAACGCTCCTATGATGTTAAAGAATTTACGAATTTGTTCAAAGGTTGAGTCGGAGGTCAATAATCTTCCAGGTGTTTAAAATAACACAAAGTTAACTCCTAAATTAACATTTTTTTATCTAAACTCTCTATTTATTGGAGTCGATTCTTAAAAAATATGTTGTATTTGAGTATATTTATCAAAAGGAAATTTCTCCTTTTATAACAAAAGAACCAAAAGATATGCTCGAACCTAAATATTTTTACAGAAAACTTGATTCATTACTCGCCGGAATTGGTAAAGAAAAAACCGGCAAGGCATTCCTCGTTAACATAGTAACTCTGCTTGAAAAGACATTTGGAGATGACCTTCAAATAAGAAGAGGCAGGATTTACGAAGAAGTGACCGGAAATTATGAATTAATTTACCCGGGTGACGGAGAATCAGGGAATTACACCCTGAAGATCCCCGCCGACAGCATTGAAGTGACAACTGTGTTGAAAACGCGACTCTACATATTTGATGAGCCGACGGTAATTACAAAATTTTTGCCGATAGAACGGCACGGGTATTCAGTTCCGGCTGCTTTTGTGGTTAACAATCCCGACAAAAGATTCATTTTCGTATTTGAACTTTTAAGCGGCTGGGTAAGAGAGGAAATTGAATTTTGCCTCAATGCCGTAAGGAGAGCCGTTAATTACAGACTTTTTTCCGAAGCTGTAATTGGGGAGATGCAACAAGCTGCAAGAATTCAGCAATCACTTTTAACTTCAATTCCACCTTCCATTGAGGGATGGGATATTGCTGCAAAATCGAAACCCGCTGAACTTGTTGGTGGCGACCTGTATGATTATTTCCGTTTTGATGCAAATGAGTTTGGTATCTGTTTTGGTGATGCAAGTGGCCACGGTCTTCCTGCAGCTCTGATGGTAAGAGATGTTGTTACCGGGCTCAGGATGGGGGTTGAAAAACACATGAAAATGGTTTATACCCTTAAAAAATTAAACGAAGTGATTTACAGGGGGTCATATTCCACAAGTTTTATCTCCCTCTTTTTTGCGGAATTTGAAAACAATGGTAATCTCTTCTATGCTAATGGTGGTCATCCTTCCCCTCTGATCTTTAAAAACAAACGCATCCATGAGCTTCACCCTACCGGTCTTATTTTTGGTGCATTCCCAGATATAAGCATCAAGCGATCATTTGCCCACATGGAAGAAGGGGATTTATTGCTTCTCTATAGTGATGGAATCATTGAGCGACAAAATGCCGGTGAAGAATTTTTCACAATTAAAGAGGTTATAAAACTCGTTAAAAAGCACAAACTAAAAAAAGCGGCTGAGATTATCGAGATATTATTTGAAGAGGCGGATAAGTTTGGCAATGGTGTAAAATGGGAAGATGATGCCACCTTGATGATTATTAAAAGAATCAAACAAAAATAAGAGATTTATGACCAATAGAAGAGACTTTATCAAAAAAGCTGCGGTGATTACTACTGCAGCCACTCTGCCGGGTGTTCTTTCTTCATGTATGAGGAAGGATAAAAAAGGAAGTTCCTATTCGGGAGCCGAAGTGAAGTGGAAAATGGCAACAACATGGCCCCCAAATTTCCCTGTATTGGGTGAGTTGATGATCAGGTTTTCTGAACTTGTTGATCAGATGTCGGGAGGCAGATTTAAAATAAAGGTTTATGGGGGTGGTGAACTCGTTCCTGCGATGGAGAGTTTTGATGCTGTAAAACAAGGAAATGTTGAAATTGTTCACAGCGCTTCGTATTATTGGGCGGGGAAGGAGCCGGCTGCCATCTTTTTTACAGGTTTGCCCTACGGAATGAATGCACCTCAAACAAGTGCATGGATGTATTTTGGTGACGGGTTAAAATTATGGACAGAATTATATGCCAAACACGGATTGATCCCTTTTCCCGGTGGAAATACAAGTGGGCAGATGGGGGGCTGGTTCAGGAAAGAGATAAAATCGGTTGAAGATTTTAATGGACTTAAAATGCGGATTCCGGGAGTTGGCGGGAAGGTTCTGGCAAAACTTGGAACAAGTTCGCTCCTCTTCCCGGGTGGAGAATTATATACCAATCTTGAGAGAGGAGTTTTGGATGCTCTCGAATGGGTTGGACCATATCACGACTACAAGATGGGCTTCCACAGAGTTGCGCCCTACTATTATTATCCCGGCTGGCAAGAGCCCTCGGGAGCTACTGAGTTTATTATTAACAAAGTGGCATTCGACAAATTACCTGATGATCTAAAATCGATTCTTAAGGGAGCTGCCGGCTTCATTGATTCGTTGATTACTTCTGAGATGATAGCTAAAAATGCCGAATATCTGGATGTGATCAAAAAAGAGGAAAGTATAAAACTTATGAAATTTCCTGATGAAGTTTTGAAGGTTCTCAGGCAAAAAACAGATGAAGTGATAACTGAAATAGTGGAAGCCGACCCGTTTAACAAAAAAATATTTGAATCTTATCGTAAATTTCAGAATCTAACAACTGAACTATTCAAAATTTCTGAATGGAACTATCAATCGAATTCATGAGTTACAAAGGCAATTAAACAAATGATTAATAAGGATCAAATTATTTTATGATTAATGTTACAAACCTCTCACCTTCGGAATTTAAACAAGGTTTCGAAACTGATCAGGATGCTGTTTTAATTGATGTAAGAACACCTGAAGAGAATAATGAGAAGAGGCTTCCCAATTCGATAAATCTGGATATATATGCTCCCGATTTTCATGCCGAAATTCTTAAGCTCGACAAAACAAAAAGTTATTATCTGTACTGCCGCAGTGGGAGCAGAAGTTTCCATGCCGGTTTATTTATGTCGCAGAATGGATTCAAAAAGATTTATAATCTCGATTGTGGCATTCTCGGCTGGAAATATGAAACAGAGAAAAATTAATTAAGATGAAACAACTCAGATCGCAAAGACAAACAAGCAGATTTATTCTGCTGTTATATCTTGTTGTTCTGGGGATATCCTCGTTCCACTTTCATGAGTCGGATCTCTCACTGTTTGGGATTGAATCCGTCTCGGAGAGATCGGGAGCATCGAATACTCACCATTCAACAACAGGCTATTCGGCTTGTATTATGGTGGTGTTTGCGAACACTTCTTCAGTGGCAGTTAATAAATTTCAACTGGATCCCACTGAAACCATCCTGGAATCGATCGAATTCGAAAGAAATGTCTTCAGGAGCCAACAGCATATCAATATTCCTCTGTTAAGAGGACCACCCTCACTCTCTATCTAAAAACCATTAATAATTGAAAAAATAACCACCCGGATTTGCCAATAAATTGGCTTAAATTGTTGTGGTATATTCATAAATGAAGTCATAACACGACTTTGTAGAGATATTTACACGAAATTAGAGAGAATTACATGAAAAAGATGCTTATTCCGGCAATTTTTGCCGTAGTGATATTATTTCAAGGTTGTAAAAAAGAAGACAGCCCTGTCAGCCCCGTAGAGGAACATTTTGCCGCAGAGGGAGTCTATTTGTCAACCTCCGGAATTCCTGTTGCTTCAATTTTCAGAGGAGTTTCCACTGATACAATCAAAGTTCCTCTTGCAGGTTCCACTGATCATATGGATGTGAAATTCTTTGATGCAAATCGTAATGTGATTAACCCGCCAACTGATACTCAGAAAAAACTTTCATGGAGTATTGCAGATACTTCAATGGTGGAATTGTGGCGTCATGCGGATGAACCTGATGCCGAATATGAAATTCATCTACGAGGAAAAAAAGCCGGGATGACCACAATTGAGTTTTTCATTTTGCATGAAGGGCACAATGATTTTCGCTCAGGTAATATTAAAGTGTTGGTTCAATAGAAGTAATACATAGCAATATATTAGAAAAAATTTTAAGCTTACACTTAAAGTAAAACTTTAATATTAAATTTAAAATATTAGTTAGTAAAAAATGAAGAATTTGAATATCGGACTGTACATCATTTTTGCCTGGATTCTTGCTGGTTTGAGTGTTCAAGCTCAAATCAATCCCGGCAGAATGTTGACAGGAAAGGTAATCGACTCTTATACAAAAGAGGCTGTTCCGGCAGCCTCTGTTTCTGTTGTTGAGACAGGAAAAGGAATGATTACCGACACTACAGGAGAGTTTATGATCATGCTCCCGCCGGATAAGTTTGTACATATCAACATCTCACATCTTGGATATTATGATTATACAATTGAAATAAGTGACAGAAAAGACACATCGATTTCAATTGCAGTATATCTTGTGCCAAAAAACATCGAATTGGAGACAGTTCTTGTTACGGGGAACCACACACATTCGAAATTTGAAGAGATTTCGAATCTTAATGGACTTGTGGAAGGGGTTGATTTACAGAAAAATCTGGGATTAACGCTGGCATCAACATTAAAAAACGAAACCGGGATTGCTATCAGATCGATGGGTCCTGCGCCTGCAAGACCTGTTTTCAGGGGACTGGGAGGTGACAGGATACTATTTACGGAGGATGGTGCACGAACGAGTGATCTAAGCGCCACATCGCCCGACCATGCCCTTACGATAGAGCCATTTTCAATTACAAGAGCTGATGTTATCAGGGGTCCCAGAACCCTTCTTTTTTCACCGGTTACAATCGGTGGAGTAATAAATGTAATCAGGCATGATATCCCGGTTGAGGCACATGATGGACTTTCAGCAAGTGCCGGAAGTTATTTTGAGAGTGCCAATAACGGAGCATTAATTGGAGGAAATGCCGATTATGGATTCGGGAGCATCGTAATCAAGGGGAGCATGACAACCCGGAGCACGGGAGATCTCTATACCCCGGGCGGTAAATTAAAAAATTCATATTCAAATATTACAGGATTGGGGTCAGGAATATCTGTGATAGAACCCGGTGGTTTTGCAGGTTATTCCTACAGAAGTATTGATATGGAATATGGTATTCCTGGTGGATTTGTGGGAGCGCATCCTAACGGGGTTAAGATATCTGTCTTCAGAAATGTTCATTCGTTCAAAACCTCTCTTAATTTTAATTCCGATTTTCTGCACAACGGAACACTCCATATTAACAGATCATTTTACCGGCATAAAGAGTTTGAAAGGGATGATGTGATTGGTGCAGAATTTAAGATACTTGATTATTCAGGTTACCTCAATTTTGAGCACCACTTGTTTGGATTTAATGAAGATGGGGTTATCGGTGTGTCAGGGCAGTACAGAGATTTTGAAATTGGTGGATTTGTATTTACTCCTAAATCTGTCTCAAAAAATTTGGCACTTTATTTCTGGCAACCTTTTAATTACGAACGACTGAGTTTCGAATTTAGTGGCAGAATTAACCGGGATATTATCACACCTGAAAAGGAAAAACAGGCCAAAATTGGCTATATCCGTGAGCGGGATTTTGTGACTTATTCCTTTGCTGTTTCCTCGATTTATGAAATTACAAAATCTCTTTTTGGGGGGCTTAGTCTCAGCCGCTCGTCACGGGTTCCCACCATCGAAGAATTATTCTCTGAGGGGCCACATCTGGCTGCTTACTCGTACGAAACAGGCAATCCAAATCTCTCTTCAGAACACGGTTATGGAGCAGAAGTATTTGTTTATTTCAAAACGGACAACTTCTATACAATAACTAATTTTTATTATTTCCAACTGAATTCTTTTATAATTCCGAGGAATTCAGGTGAAATTAATTATCAAACTTTTTTACCTGTTTATACAACACAGGGAGTGGATGCAGTGATAAAAGGAATTGAGGTGCAAAGTGAATATACACCTGTGAGGGGGACAACAATTTCAGCAAAACTTGCGTTCACGGAGGGAAACATGGATTCAGGAGCAGCAATACCACAGATACCACCGGCGAAACTATATTTGGAACTTCAACAGCAAATATGGAAAGGAGCAACTATTGATCTCGGCTGGGAACTCGCTGCACCTCAGGAAAAAGTGGATAATTTTGAAACAGCCACGGCTGGTTACGGTCTGTTAAATTTTGGTTTTCGTCAATCATTCTCTGTTGGGCAATTCACCGGACTTTTCTCTGCAGGGGTGGATAACATCCTGAATATTGAATACAGAAACCATCTTTCGAGAGTAAAAAGCGTGATGCCAGAGGCAGGCAGGAATCTTAGAACCACACTTAAAATCTATTTTGAGTGATTTAGTCGAGTAAAAAGAGGGTTTTGTCGAGTAAAATGCTGCGTTAGTCGAAATAACCATGCTAAACGGTCATCCAGAGGTTAAGTTTCGATCGTATGTTAAACACTTATCCCTCTAATGTGTTTAACGAATACATTACTCCCCCCAAAAAGGCTGCTTTTAGCAGCCTTTTTTTTATCTTTGCACATGAAAAGATTAACAATAACTCTCACCCGATTGCACAAATGTCCAATAAAATAGCAAAAAAAAGTTTCTCTGATTTACGAGTGCTTCTCGTTGATGACATTGACTCGAACCGTATAGTCGTGATCAATATTCTGCGTCGTTTTTCTATGAAAATTGAGACAGCTTCCAACGGGTTTGAAGCAATCGATCAATTAAAAAAAAATGACTTCGATATAATCCTGATGGATCTGGCGATGCCCGAGATGGATGGGGTTACTGCCACGAGGATAATCAGGAAAGAATTTGACCTGCCGAAGAGGGATATCCCGATCATCGCTTTAACAGCTTCATTGGTTCAGGAATCAACAGATCGTGTGTTTGAAGCAGGAATGAATGTGTGTATCTCCAAACCCGTCGCAAGCAAGGAGTTGTTGGAAATAATCGGTAAATTTACGGGTGCTGTCCAAGAAATAAGCCCGGCTGTTAATAGCCGGACGGGGAGCGAATATTATCCGGTGGATGACATGATTGATCTCACTTATCTCTTTGAAGTTGCGCGTGGAGATGATCAGTTTGCTGCGGAGCTCATTGAAAATTTTATCAGCAATACCCCCCCCATTCTTAAGACGATTAAACAAAAACTTGAACAGGAGGATATTGAAGGGTGTAGAAAGTCCTGCCACAAATTAAAACCGGTACTTTCCTACATGGGACTTAAACAGATTACACCGATATTTGCAAAATTCCACGAAAATCTCCAGAGAGATCAAGTGAATTTAAGAGGGGAGTTGTTGATACTCAATAAACTGGAAGAATTGATCTCAGAGGCAATATCAAGACTCCAAAAAATTAAGCTGCAGTTGATTTCAAATGAAAAATGATGTTAACGGATTAAAATCAGCCATAAAAAAAATCTTTGTAAAGTCGCTAAAGAATCATGATCCGGCATTGTTAGTATATAATGAACTGAAGAATAACAGACAGATTGATGGCCGGACTAATAAGATTGAAATTGTGGCGATTGGGAAATCTGCAATTGGAATGGCAAAAGGGGCTACAAAATATTTTAAGGAAAGAGTTACCCGGGGGCTGATCATCTCAAACACAACCACTGATGAAGTACCCGAAAGATTCTCGTTTTTACTCTCTTTACACCCTTATCCCGATCAAAAAAGTCTCAAAGCCGGCAACTCACTTATCGAGTTCTGCGAAACTTCCGATCCCGATTCTCTTTTAATATTCCTTATCTCAGGTGGCACATCTGCAATGGCAGCAGTTCCGGTGGATGGTATATCTGTTGAATTAAAAGGTCGTTTAACCGGAGTATTACAGCGGAGTGGGATGGGGATAGAAGAACTTAATTTTGTCAGAAAATCTCTTTCTAAAATTAAAGGGGGAAAACTTCTTGATTATATCAAAAGTAAAGAGGTTGTTAATCTCTTGATATCCGATGTCCCGGGGAATGATTTATCCACCATCGGTTCAGGATTGTTAGTTCCCGAAAACAGAGACAGGAAAAAATTAATTTCGATTTTGAAAAAATATAGATCATTGGATGAATCGGGGATCGTAAGTGAGGTGTTGTTTTCTCTCCCCAGGAGATTGAATAACCCGGGGATTGTTAAGCAGGAAGTAATCAATAAAATTATTGATTCAAATGACCGGTTTTTGGTCACCGTCAGAGAACTGGCTGAGAATCAGGGATTTGACACCATTATTCTAAAAGAGCCCGTTACCGGAGATGTTGGAATGGCATCTTCGAAACTTTTTATGACGACGGAGATTTTATTTGGAGAATCACCTTCAAAAAGGGAAAAACCTGTTCTCATAATCAGTGGAGGTGAAACAACTGTCAGAGTTTCAGGAGAGGGGATTGGGGGCAGAAACTGTGAGTTGGCAATGAGATTTGCGTCATTCATTGAAAATAAAAGGTATATCGTCATGGCAGTTGGTACTGATGGAATCGATGGTAACTCAGATTTGGCAGGGGGAATTGTTGATGGTTTCACCATGGGTAAGAGCACATCGCACTACTTTAATAGGGAGTTGGAATCAAACAATTCGGGCGAGTGGTTGATTTCGTGCGGTTCAGCAATTAACACCGGAAGTACCGGGATCAATCTTGCAGATTTATATCTTATCTGCCGATATTAAAAAAGGCTGACCCCCGTTAGAGAATCAGCCTTGAATAATTTTAATGAGACAGTTACACTATTATCTCAATTATCTGTGCATCAGTATCGACAGTGTCATTTACCAAAGCTTCAAAAAAGACATTGATATCTATAGTTGAGAGGTTTTTCTGTTTACAGAAAGCCTCAGCACCTTCATCAACCCCGTTTCTGGTGATTAAAAGATATCTCTTGGAATAATTTGAGTAGAGATTCTTAAATTTAAAGAACTGGGTTGAAGCAAGATTTACATCATATTTGTTTAGTGGTTCTTCCTGTAGCACAAGATTGGCATAAAGAACTGCTTTCGCAGGCTCACTTACAACAACAATTTCAATTGTGTCTTTCCTGTTCCAAACTGATCCCACTTTTGTAATCTCAAACGGGAAGAGGTATTGGATATATGGACTTTTTTGATAATCGTGGAATATCTCTCTAATGAAGATTCCAAGCCGGCTGTTAACATACTCTTCGAGTTTTTCGCCGATTGTCACCAGCATCTTGTCATATTCACCCATCTCAAAATTGATAATATCGGGTTGGATAAATCTGAACCAGAAATTTTCAAAATAGTTTCTGATAAAATATCTTCCAAATTTCGATTTTGTATCATCACTTGTATTAACAGGTAGTTGTCTCTCGATCAATCTTTTTTTCTTTTCAAGCTCGTAGAGGTATTTGGTAAGATTTGTAACCGGAATATTTACAGTTTTTGCAATATCCGACATCTTCGTAAAACCTGCGGCGATTGCTTGCAGAATCGAAAGATAAATTTTGTTGCCTCTGGTGAAATCGTTGATAAGAAGTTCTTTCAACTCATAAGCAAGAGGAGCAAAATCCACAAAAACAAGTTCTTTCAGAATGGTTTCGAGGTCTTTATTCCACAATTGGTGGCGTTCTATCAAAAAATAATATTTGGGTAAACCGCCAAAAATAGTGTATAACTCGATTATCTGTGAAGTGGTGAGCTTGGAGTTGTTTTTCCGGAAGATCACAATTACATCAGAAAGTCTGAAAGGAGTAAGTTTTATGAAATGATTATTAATTCTGAAAAGCGGACTGTCTTCGGAATCAAACTTCCTTTTCATGAAGTCGATATTGGAAGTAACCACAATCAGGTTCAACATGGAATTTTTGGAATGAGTGTCCCATGCTCTCCTGAGCTCATCAAAAGCTTCCGGTTCAATCAATTCAAAATTGTGAAATTCATCGATGACAACATTTACGGGTCTGTTTCGTGCGATATAAAAAAGGAACTCAAAAAAGTTACCCCAGCTCTGGAAGTTTGGAATAAAACTATCCGGAAATGTATAAGATTTCAGATACTCTGATATATCTTGTAACTGCAGGAACGATGATTTGTTGCTTATTGTGAAATAAGCTCCTGCGTTTGCTCTCAGAAATTGCTTTATCAGCGTTGTTTTACCAACTTTTCTCTTTCCCACGAGAAGTGTGAAATTAGAATGACCAACAGTATTGGCAGCAATCTGGTTTAAATAAGCTAACTGATTTTCTCTGAAATAGATCTTCATACGAATAAACGATTTTATTATTAATAAATAAACAATAGAAATTTGTAATTTCTAACAATAAAGATATAAAAATATTACTAATTCTAATATAATTATTATACTATTTCTATAAGAAACATCCTGTTTTTCCGGTTTTTTATCTTATAGAATATGTGTAAATTACGAGTTATGTTTTACCAACACATTATTTCTTTAATCTTGAAACATCTGAGACTGAATTTTAGTTCAGATATTATGAAAAAAGACTAAAAATGATTATTAAACAACTTAAAATAGCGATTTTGGTGTTCCTGGTTACTACAATAATTGTACCAGGGCAGGATTTGGTCACTCCCGGGTGGGTAAAAGACAAAATTATCTATGAAGTCAACTTAAGACAATTTACTCCTTCCGGATCACTCAAAGAGTTCAGGACACATCTGCCAAGGCTGAAAGAATTGGGAGCCGGAATTCTGTGGCTTATGCCAATTCATCCAATAGGTGAAAAAAACCGAAAAGGCACTCTGGGCAGCTATTACGCAGTTAAAGATTATAAAGATATCGATCCTCTCTACGGCTCGAAGGAAGAGTTTAAAGAATTTGTTAAAGAAGTTCAT